>Ga0315904_10001245_pt1 | contig 40083 bp, 41 predicted proteins | sample LakEriMetagenome_6_FD_203529 | JGI IMG/M metagenome (GOLD analysis project Ga0315904, IMG submission 203529) | Freshwater fungal communities from buoy surface, Lake Erie, Ohio, United States - Buoy 12 MA120 | ecosystem: Environmental > Aquatic > Freshwater > Lake | place: USA: Lake Erie, Ohio... | reverse complement strand
ACTAAAGAAAAACTTGAAAAAGCTAAAGCTAAGAAAAACAATGGTAAATAAGTAACTACTGATGCTGAGACAGACAAAATGGATGAAGCAACAGACAAAATGGATGAAACATATGTTGAAGAAACATATACCATGGATGAAATGGATATGAAAGATGAAGCGTTAAATGAATCTTTCATCCGCATGCAAAAAATTGCTGGTATCATTAAATAACATATAGACCGATTCATATCCGGTCGCTTTAACTAAAAACTAAAAATTGGAGGATGTGGCCCAATCAAATGATTGGGCCCTCTCTATGCTTAATTTGGCTCTAAAAAATAAGCTATTATATTAATATTATATGGAAAAGAAAATAGTAATTATAGGTGCAGGAGTAGCTGGTATAAACGCAGCTACTAAATTAGTTGATAATGGTTACCCTGGTAACTTAATCACAATTATAGACAAAGGTAATGACCCGCATAATCGCTTACCTGAAGAAGTAATGACGGGTATGTTAGGTGCAGGAGGGTGGAGTGATGGTAAATTGACTTACCACACTGCAATTGGAGGTGTATTATCAAAATACTGTGGTGAAGACAAAGCAATGGAATTAATGGATCAAGTCATCAGTAACTTTAGACGTTTCCACCCTAAACCAGAAGAAATATTTTGCTCTGATCCACAAGCAGAACCTGATTTTATTAAACCATATTTTGGATTACGACTATTCCCAGTATGGCATATTGGTTCAAATTATCTACATGAAATTGCTAAAGCATGGTATTCATATTTAACTGATAAAGGTGTTCGTTTTGAATGGAATACTGAAGTAGATGATATTGATTTTAAAACTGGGGAAGTAATATTGAAGGATTAATATTTATAATAAAATATAATCATGAAAAAATCTGAATTAAAACAAATTATTAAAGAAGAAATACTTAAAGAATATTCTTTTAAAGTTACTCAAAATAATGGAAATACTGGGTATATAGATAGTGATAATATCAATAAATTATTATTCCAAATGTCTAAATTCTTAACAGGTTCATCTAATGATTTTTCTTGGACAAAAGAATTAAATGATCAAGACTATAAAAATATAATTTTGCTTGTAGCTAAATATCTATCTAAAAAGAATCCTAATTTAAATGGAGAAATTAATTTTTCTTAGACTTTTTCTTAGCTTGTAAAGGTAAAATAAAAACGGCATTTGGTTATAAATAGAAATATAAAAACAAGTAATATGAGAAAAATAAAATTTGATAAATGTATTGTGAGTACAGGAAAAGCAGGGATTGATTTTTCAGCTAAATTAGCTCAAAAGTATAATTTACCCACTGAACAGAAGAGTGTGCAATTGGGGGTCCGTTTCGAAGCACCACAAAAATACTTCCAAAAATTAATTGATATTAGCTATGATTTTAAACTATATCAAAAGTTTGATAATGTATCATTACGCTCATTCTGCACTAATAATAACGCAGCTTACGTAGCAGTAGAGGAAACATATGGTGATATTAGTTATAATGGTCACGCTAAAAAAGGTGAGGAATTTAGAAATGATATGACCAATTTTGGTATCTTAATGGAAATTAAAGGTATTGAAAATCCATTTGAATGGAGTAGAGAAGTAGTTAAGAAATGCCAAGGTGGAGCTTCATCTAAAGGCAGCACAGGTATATTTTATTCTCCTGACAAAGATAAAATGGTAAGTAAAACATCTGAAAATGAATGGGTGATGGCACTTAAAGTAGATACATTAGATATTTTTAAAGAGGCAATGGGTGAATATGCTGATTATATCCTTAACTTTATTGACCAAATGAACAAAGTATTTGAATTTGGTGATGATTGGGGAATGTATATTCCTGAAGTAAAGTATTTGTCTCCTGAACCATTAGTAGACTATAAAAACTTAGCATTAGTAGACTATCCAAATGTACACTTTGTAGGTGATGCTTTATCTGCTCGTGGTATAACAGTCAGTGGTGCACAAGGAATTTATGTAGCTGAATCGCTGCTATAAAAACTATACATAACCTTTATTGCTCTAGGGCTTGGCTTCGCCGAGCCCTTTTGCTATATTCACTATATAAATAAAAAACATAATGAATATACACGAGGACTTATCAAGAATTGGTAAACAACTGATGTTTAGTGAACCATTCTATGGTGTATTCTTATCTACTCTTAATAAAGTAGTTAGAAAAGATGTACCAACAGCTGGTGTTTGTATGCAAGGTATTAACTACCAATTAGCTGTAAATGAAGAATTTTGGAACTCTCTAGAAGGAGACAAACCAAAAATAGGACTATTAAAACATGAATTGTTACATATCTGTTTTAATCATCTACTTGACAAAGATGACTACCCAGACCAGGAATTACATAACATAGCAGCTGATATTGAGATTAATCAATATATAACTGAGGAGTATTATCCAACTAAAGAAATTTTATTACCTAGTTCATATCCTGAACTAAATTTACCTTTAAAAGCAGGTACTAAAGTATATTATGGCTTATTAAAACAAGCATTAGCAGAGGGTACTAGTCCAAAACTACAACAACTAGTAAATGCTTTAAATGGAGAAGGTGATGGTTTACACCCAACTTGGAAAGAATTTGATGATTTAAGTGAAGCAGATGCTAAACTAGCTAAATCACAACTTGAACATCAAATTAAAGAGATTCTTAAAAACCAATCAGGTGATAAAGGTAGAGGATTTATTCCATCTGAGTTAGAAAGTTTTATAGATAGTATATTAGCTGAAACTGAACCATCATATGATTGGAGATCATATTTTAGAAGATTTGCAGGTACATCAACTCGAGTCTATACTAAAAAAACAAGACGTAAATTAAATAAACGCTTCCAAGAAAACCCAGCCCTAAAAATTAAAACTAAAAAGAATATACTTGTAGGCATTGACACATCAGGTTCAGTTAGTGATGGAGATTTAGCTAGATTTTTTGCTGAAATACATCATATGCATAAAACTGGAGTAGCAATTACTATAGCTGAAGGTGACGCTGATATTCATAATGTATGGGAATATAAAGGAGATATGCCTGAGTCAGTTAGAGGTAGAGGTGGTACAGACATGAATCCATTTATTCATTATTTTAATGAACATAAAGAATACAATAGTTTAATTATATTAACTGATGGGTTCATAGGTGAAAATAAAATTAAATCATTCAAACCAACTCTAATGGTCATAACACCAAGTGGTGAAAGTTTAGATGTAATTAAAGAAGGAGGATGGGGCAATTCTATTAAAATGAATTTGGCCTCCAAATAAATCATTGTTATATTTACTTAAAATAAAGGTTACAAAATGGCAAAAAAAGAAAAAACAAAACATGCACAAGTGTCTCTAAATGTTAAAGAGGCAAAACAATTTCTTAAACACATTATTGATAACAATCGTTATCTACAAAAACAAAACAAACCACCTGTAGCAGTTGAGGTAATTGGTGATTCCGGTATTGGTAAAACATCAACTATTGTTCAATTAGCAAATGAGTTGGATTTGAATTTTGTTAAGTTGAATCTCGCACAAATTGAGGAGTTAGGTGACCTAGTAGGTTTTCCAATTCGCCAATTTGAAGTATGTCAAAACAATGACAAATGTCTATGGATTGATGAACATGCAGTTGATGAGTACACTAAACAAGGTTATGCCTTTACAGGTAAGAATCGAATGAGTTATTGTCCACCTGAATGGATTAGTGGAAAAACAACTGGTGGTATTTTGCTCTTAGATGACTGGAATCGTGCTGATATGAGGTTCATTCAAGCTGTTATGGAGTTGATTGATCGTCAACAATATATTAGTTGGGAGTTGCCTAAAGATTGGCATATCATTTTAACAAGTAATCCTGACAATGGTGATTATTTAGTTAATAGTATTGATAACGCTCAAAAAACACGATTTGTATCTATTAATTTGAAATTTGATATTAGTTGTTGGAGTGAGTGGGCTGAGAACGCTGAAATGGATAACAGATGTATTAACTTCTTACTCAAACATCCTGAACTAGTATCAACAAATACTAACTCAAGAAGCATATCTACATTCTTTAATTCAATTTCATCACTAAAAACATTTGATGATGAATTAGGATTGATTCAAATGATTGGAGAAGGTAGTGTTGGACCTGAATTCACTACAATGTTTACAATGTTTATCAATAATAAACTTGATAAGATTATATCACCAGATACTATTATGAATCATGAAAGTGAGGAATATATTCTTAATACTTTAAAGGGTGTTATTGGTAAAGAAGATAAATATAGAGCAGATTTAGCTTCAATTCTATCAACTCGTATTGTTAATTATAGTTTGTTCTATAGTAAGACTTCTAAAATAGAAAAATCATATATTGATCGTTTGGCTTATTTGATGAATGAAGATATATTTGCTATGGATTTGAAATATAAAATTGTAAAATCAATTTATAATGGTAATCCAAGTTCATTCAAGACATTGATGTTAAATAAAACTTTAATTAAATTCTTAAGCAAATAATTATGAATATAGGTAAATTAACACTTGATAATAAATATCTCCGTATTAATGGTTGGGAAAAGGTAGCTGGTATTATACCTGAATCATATAAACAACGGTATTTAGCTTTATGTGAAAAAAGTAAAGATAATAAAATTGAAAATAAAACAACTGTTTATTCAACTCCATTATCTGAGTTACCACCATATAAACTAAAAAATTATATTGAGGAGAATAAACTAAACATTAAAACAGCTAGAAAATTTGATAAATTAGACGCTGTTATTATTAGTGATTTATTAATTAAAGATAGTTATCTAGATCTTAAAACATATGTTTGGGATTCAAAAGCTAATAAAAGTTATTATACTCCTAAACTACCTGATAACATATATTTAATCCCAGCTGATTTTATCATAGGTAATACTAAATTTTTAAAATACAGAAACCAAACAACTCAGTATGGTCAAAGTAATGATATTCTTGTAAATCGTAAAAAAGAACCATTTACTCATTATATTGTACTTGATAAAGATTTAAATAACTGGATTAAAATTGATCCTAATTTTGAAACCATTAAACAATACTCACTTATTTCAGGCCATATTATAACCAACCATCATGGTAATACTAAGGCATGTAAGAATATTGATTTCTTTTTAAACTTAATTGATAACATTGAAAAATATAACTTAAAAGTTATTTTTGATACATCAGTTAATAATGAAATCAACCAAGGTGTAGTGATTGACTTTGATATGTATCAAACACTTTATAATATGCTTAATAGTGCTGATGTTGAGAATTGGGAAATGGCTAGAGAGATAACAGCTAATTGTGAGTATGAGACATCAAAACCATATCTAATGCATCTATATTGTAGTTTTAGTCAATTAAGAAAATCAAATGGTTCTGCTAACTATCAATTCTTAAAAAAGAAACTAAATAAAGATGTTGAATTAGTTGGTTATGGTAAAACAAGTGGCCCATCATTTACTGCTATAACAAAACACTTAGTAACCAAACATCCAAATCATACTCAAACGTTTTTAGATTGTTTTAAATATCAAGTTAATATGTTTATTGGAAAAGATGTGATTAAAGAAATAGCATCTTACTAATATTTATTACTAAATAACATTAATGGCAAAAGTAGTACTCCTAAGTTGTACCAAATCTAAATTAGACAAACCTGCCCCTGCACAAGAGTTGTATTCTCCTTCTCCAATGTTTCAAAAAACATTAAAGTATGGACAGTCACTTAAACCAGATAAAATGTTTATTCTTTCTGCTAAACATCATTTAGTACCTATGACTAAAGAGTTAGCACCATATGATATGACTCTTAAAGATATGTCTAAGGATGAGAAGGAAGCATGGGCTGAAGAAACAGTAAAACAAATGAAGTCCCAAGGTTTAAACCCACAAAAAGACAAATTTGTATTCCTTACTGGTAGCGAATATATGAAGCCGTTATTCAAATATATCCCGGAAACAAATGTTGAAAAACCAATGGATGGTAAACGTATGGGTGAACGTTTGAAGTGGTTAAACAGCCAAATTAGTGAAGTATTTACTCGATTAAAAAAACTTATATATGAAGTACTCAAAAAGTAACATCAACGAATATATCCAGTTATATTTAAATGATTTGGAAGATTATGGAGATGGTAGTGATAATGTAATAATGTCAGAATCAGTTTTAAATGATTTTAAAATGTTATTAACTGAATCAAAAGAACAAGATGTAACGTTATTATTAAAAGAAGCTATACATAACTCTCGACCTGTGAACCGTTTAGTATATAAACATTTCCTAGAATATTTAGAAAGTATTTAATCCACTTGTTTGGCTTTGTAGGAAAAAGATGTTATATTTAGGTATAAATTAAAACATTATGGAAGAAGTAAAAAAGTATCAGTTAGACCCAACATTAGAAACCAAAAAGTACACATCAACAGATGGTACAGTTCGTTACATGAAAGATGGAAAACTACATAACTGGGAAGGACCAGCTGTAATTCATCCAAATGGTAAAAAAGAATATTATATTAATGGTTTCCAACATGATAAAGACAGTCACCATAAAGCAAAACGTGATGGGGTTGGATTGCCTTGGTTTAAGAGTAGTGTAGGTAAAGGATCACGATCTTAATTTTTTTTTTGATATGTATAATAAAACATACTAACATATTTAATACTATGAATAAAGAATTCCTTAAAATGCAAAAAATAGCTGGTTTAATTACTGAGAGTCAATACTTAAAGTTATTAGAAGATCAACCAGAAGAAAAAAACTATTTAGACTCAGATAGAAAATCATCTATACCAAATTTAGGAACTACTGAGATATATGCAGCAGTACCAGAAGATGAATTATATAAAATAGAAAATTTTCCATCTATGCCTAATGCTGTAGATGTATATTTTGATACCCCAGAAATGGCTGATATGCTTAAAAATAATGATTTTAAAAAGATTATAAATAAAATAGGATCTCATTATAAAAGCACTTGGAAGGATTTAAACTTAAATTTAACTCCTTTTCATTATATAAATTTTGATGGAAATTTTTCAACCCCATTAGATATAGCATATGCCCAAGTAGCAGGTGATTCAGGATTAACTTTTGTAGATACTTTAAATAGATTTAGTACTGGGTATAAAACAGAAGAAGAATGGGGAATTGAAAGTTGGAAAAAACTTTAACTTTTAAAAAAAATACTTCAAATTAGGCTTGCGCTTGCAAGCCTTTTTTATTATATTACTAATATGAAAATAGGTTTTTGTGGAACAATGAGTGTAGGCAAATCTACACTAGTACATGCTTTAAAAGAATTACCTGAATTTAAAGATTATTTCTTTGCTACTGAACGTAGTAAATACTTACGTGATTTAGGTATTCCATTAAACACTGATAGTACATTAAAAGGTCAAACAATATTCTTAGCTGAACGTTGTTCTGAACTAATGAGAGAAAATGTTATTACTGATAGAACAGTAATTGATGTTATGGCATTTGCTCAATGTGCTAAATCAATTAGTGTTGTAGATAAAGGTGCTTTTGCTAATTATGCTGCTCCATTTATTTGGGAATATGATTATGTTTTCTATGTTTCTCCTATAGGAGTTAAAATTGAAGATAACGGTGTTAGGGAAACAGATGCTTATTATCGTGATAGAATTGATAGTACTATTAAACATGTTATTAAAGATAATTTATTTAACATAAAAAACTTTGGCATCATTTCAGGTACTACAGAACAAAGAATTGAACAGATTAAAGGTTACTTAGGGTTTTGATATTTATACCCAAACCAAAAATCTTACACATAATGAAAATCTCTGAATTAAAAAACCAAATAGAAGAATTTATAGTTGAAGTATTAAGCGAAGGTGAAGCAGTAGCATGGGGGCCAAGTAATAAAAATCAAGCCAAACAAAATATTGAAAAATCTAAGCTTGGAGCTGATGCAAAAAAAGAAGCAAAAAAAGAAATAGATGACAACCCATCAGGTATGATATCAAATGTTCCAACAAATGAATCAGAAGAAGCACTTATGGAAATGGCTTCATTCTATAAAGTAAAAGATAAAGCAGGTTTCAAATCAGCTTTAGCTAAATATAAAGATGCTAAAGGTGATAAATTTGATAAAGGTGCTTTAGGAAAATTATTATCAACATTAGACAAAGATGGTGAAGTGGATTTAAAAGCATTATCTAAAGAAACAGGTAAGGATATAGCCACTTATAACAACCCACAAACACGTGGTGCTTTAGAAAAAGAAGGTGGTGAATTTACTGATTATCTTGAAGCTGGAAAAGGTGAAAAAGCACCAAAAGAAAAAGCTGAAGATAAGCCAAAAGCTGAACCTAAAAAAGCAGAGAAAAAAGCAGAGCCTAAAAAAGAAAAACCTGCTCCTAAAAAAGAAGAACCTAAGAAAGCTGAAAAAGAAGAAGATGAAGACGACTCAACAGATGAAAAAGCGCCATCAGAAGCAGAATTAAAGAAAATAGATAAAGAATTTAAAACTGACAAATTTGCTAAAAAATTATCACCTGAAGAACAAGAAAAATTAGACAAATTAGAATCAGGCATTAAGAAAAAATTAGCAAACCCAACCAAAGATAATATTGCTATTGTTAAACAACTCATCAACAAACCAGAAATTAAGAAGTTGTTTAAAGACGGTGGTAAGGATCTTAAAGCATTAGTATCTGATATTATTGCTTAATATTACCCTTAATAAGGGACAGTTATGAGTCAAGACCTAAAACAAATAATACGAGATGAATATTTGAAGTGCGCCCAAGATCCGGCGCACTTCATGAAGAAATACTGCCATATTCAACATCCAACTCGTGGTAGAATCATATTCAACTTATACCCATTCCAAGAAAAAGTACTACGATTATGGAGAGATCATCCATATGATATAGTACTTAAATCCCGCCAGTTAGGTATCTCAACTTTAGTAGCCGGTTACTCATTGTGGTTAATGTTATTTCAAAAAGACAAAAATGTTCTTTGTATAGCTACTAAACAAGAAACAGCTAAAAACATGGTAACAAAAGTTAAATTCATGTTTGAAAACTTACCTTCTTGGTTAAAAGTACCCGCTGAAGAAAACAATAAATTAACATTACGACTAAGTAATGGTTCTCAAGTTAAAGCAGTTTCAGCAGCTGGTGATGCAGGTCGATCAGAAGCAGTATCACTTCTAATTATAGATGAGGCAGCGTTTATTGAAGGTATAGCTGAAATATGGGCTTCAGCTCAACAAACCTTAGCAACTGGTGGTGGAGCAATTGTATTGTCTACTCCATATGGTACTGGTAATTGGTTCCATCAAACATGGGTTAGAGCAGAAGCACAACAAAATGACTTCTTACCTATTAAACTCCCATGGTATGTTCATCCTGAACGTGATGATTATTGGAGAAAAAAACAAGATGAATTATTAGGAGATCCACGATTAGCAGCACAAGAATGTGATTGTGACTTTAATACTTCAGGTGATACTGTGTTCTATAGTGAACAACTAGACTTTATTTTCGCAACTTCTCTTAAAGATCCCTTGGAAAAACGTGGCATAGACCATAACTTATGGATATGGGAGTTGCCAGATTATACACGCAGTTACATGGTAGTTGCTGATGTAGCTCGTGGAGATGGTAAAGACTTTTCAACGTTTCATGTGATAGATACTGAATTAAATACACAAGTAGCTGAATATAAAAGTCAAATTTCACCAAAAGAATTTGGTTATTTACTAGTAAGCATAGCCACAGAATACAATGACGCTTTGTTAGTTGTTGAAAATGCTAATATAGGATGGTCAACCCTTGACTCAATTATTGAAAGAGGATACAGAAATTTATACTATTCTCCAAAAAGTGAGACATTAAATGCTGAAACTTACCTAGAAAGAACAGATGATCCATCAAGAATGACACCAGGTTTTACAATGTCTATGAGAACTCGTCCGTTAGTTGTAAATAAGTTTAGAGAATATGTTGGAGACAAAAGTGTTGTTATACAATCTAAGCGTCTCCTTGAAGAAATGAAAGTGTTTATATGGAGAAACGGTCGACCTGAAGCACAATCTGGTTATAATGATGACTTGGTTATGAGTTTCGCAATCGGAATGTATGTTCGTGACACTGCTTTAAAATATAAAACACAAGGTTTAGATTTAACTCGTGCTACTTTAAGTAATATGGCTACTGTTCGTCCAAATCCACAAGGTAATTTCACTAGAAACGGTGTTCCTAACCCATACCAAATGAATATTGGTGGACAAGACGAAAATATAAGCTGGTTACTATAATATTTATTATATATAATTCAATTAAATGGCTGATACAAGTGTTTTTTCAAGATTAAGGAAATTATTCTCAACAGATGTAATAATTCGTAACGCTGGTGGCAATCAGCTCAAAGTAATGGATGTAAATAGCATCCAAGCAACAGGTGAGTTCCAAACTAATGCTTTAGTAGATAGATTTAATCGTATCTATTCTAGCAATAGCACATCACTTTTTGGAGCTCAATTAAATCTTAACTGGAGATATCTTCGCACCCAAGTATATTCAGACTATGATGCAATGGATACAGATGCTATTGTGGCTTCTGCTCTTGACATCATAGCTGATGAATGTACTCTCAAGAATGACATGGGTGAGGTGCTCCAAATTAGAAGCTCAAATGAAGATACACAGAAAATTCTCTATAATTTATTCTATGATGTATTAAATATTGAGTTTAATTTATGGTCTTGGATTCGCCAAATGTGTAAGTATGGTGACTTCTTTTTAAAACTGGAAATTGCGGAGAAATTTGGGGTTTATAATGTTATCCCATACACTGCTTATCATATTATGAGAGAAGAACATTATGACCCTAAAAACCCAGCTGAAGTAAGATACAGATTTAGCCCAGATGGTTTCTCAGGTGGTGCTACAGGTTTTTATGGTGTAACAGGTCAAGGTACTTATAGTACTAATAAAAATGATTCATCAATTTATTTTGATAATTATGAAATGGCTCACTTTAGATTAATTACTGATGTGAATTATCTTCCATATGGTCGTTCTTATCTAGAACCCGCTCGTAAATTATTTAAACAATATATTTTGATGGAAGATGCTATGTTAATCCATCGTATTGTTCGTGCTCCTGAAAAGAGAATTTTTTATATTAATGTGGGTTCTATTCCACCAAATGAGGTAGAAAACTTCATGCAGAAGACTATTACTCAAATGAAGAGAACTCCATTTATGGATCCAAATACTGGTGAATATAATTTAAAATATAACTTACAAAATTCATTAGAAGATTTCTTTATTCCTGTTAGAGGAAATGATCAAACAACTCGAATTGAACCAACTAAAGGTTTAGATTACACAGCAATTGAAGACGTAGTTTATTTAAGAGATAAGTTATTTGCTGCTTTAAAGGTACCTAAAGCGTTTATGGGTTATGAAAAAGACTTAACTGGTAAAGCAACATTAGCAGCCGAAGATATTCGTTTTGCTCGCACAATTGATCGCATTCAACGCATTATACTCTCAGAACTAAATAAAATAGCGTTAGTGCATTTATATACTCAAGGCTACAGAAATGAATCATTAACTAATTTTGAATTATCATTAACTACTCCTTCTATCATCTATGATCAAGAAAGAATAGCGTTAATGAAGGAAAAAGTTGATTTAGCTAAAAATATTATTGACGGTAAATTATTGCCTACAGATTGGATCTATGATAATGTATTCCATTTAAGCCAAGATCAGTTTGATGAATATAGAGATTTAATTACTGAAGACCAGAAACGTACCTTCAGATTTAAACAAATAGAAAATGAAGGTAATGACCCACTTGAGTCAGGTAAGTCATATGGTACACCTCATGATTTAGCTGCTTTATACGGTTCTGGAAGAAATGGTATTGGTGTTCCTGATGGTTATGATAAAGATGAAACTTTAGGTAGACCAAAAGAAAAAGCATCTATCGCTGGTACACAACAAAGTACTTTAGGTAAAGATAGATTAGGTAATATTGGTATGAAAAAAGGAGACGCGACAGGTGAAGATGGATCTTTAAAGAATAATTTTAAAGGTGGATCACCTTTAGCTTTAGAAACTAAAGACAAAAATAAAACTTTATTAGAATCTTTAGATAAAAAATTATCACTTAAAAAAGAAGAATCTTCATTATTAGATGAATCTCAAATACGAGAATAATATCTCCATATATATTTATAATTAAAATATTTACCCTGGAATGACTATAAAACATTCAAAGTATAAAAATACTGGTATCCTTTTTGAATTATTAGTAAGACAAATTACCGCTGATACATTATCAGGCGCTGAATCACCAGCAACTAGTATTCTAAAAAAATATTTTGGTAAAACAGAATTAGGGAAAGAGTATAAATTATACGAGAGCTTTTTTAGACACACTAATACTAGTGAAGCTAAAGCTGATATGGTTATCAGCACACTTATAGAAAGTTCTAAACAATTAAATCGTTCTGTTTTAAAAAGACAAAAGTACAATTTGATTAAAGAAATCAAAAATCACTATGATTTAGAGGAATTCTTTAAAACTAAATTACCAAACTATAAAGCACAAGCTGCTTTATTTACACTTTTAGAAGTTTACAACAGTGAAAATCTGTCTAACCCTAACCAGATTATAGAAAATAAAACAGTTCTATTAGAATATCTTGTTAAGTCTCCTATTAATAAGAAAGAAGTTAAAGAAAATATCTTAGAAGAATTTAGACATCAAGATAAAGACATTCGAGTACTAGCATACAGAGTATTATTAGAAAAATTCAATGATAAGTATGCTGATCTAAACCCACATCAGAAATCAGTATTAAAAGAATTCATCAATAGTGTTGATAATACACCTAAATTAAGAGAGTTCTATAATACTAAAATAAATGAAATCAAAAACACTTTATTAACTTTAAATAAAAAAGTTACTAATAAAGCTATCCAGATAAAAGTAAATGAGGTTGTGAATATTTTACCTAACTTAGGTAAAACAGATAAAGTTAACGATGATCATTTAATTAATCTTCTTCAACACTATCAATTAGTTGAAGAGTTAGAATCAGTAAATGGATAAGAAAGAAAAAATAAAAGAACTCATTCAGAACCGATTAAAAGAAATGAGCGCCACTGGTACTGGTGCTTCTTTTACTGCTGGGACTGGTGCTAACTATGCTACACCTTATGCTTTTAATCCAAATAAAAAAGCTAAAGGCGCTAAAAATATTTACTACTACAAACTTGGTTTTAAACCTGTTGATCAAAAAGCTTTAAATAAAAAAGCTAAAGGTATTGAAGTAAAACATTTATGGGAAGAAGAAGAACCTAAATTTGACATTGAAGGTTTTGTTAATAGTTTAGGTGTTGATGATGAAACAAAACAATATATAGCAGGGCGATTAGGAGATTTTGATCTAATAGCAGATAAGCTAAAAGAACTTATTAAACTAATCCAGGAAGCTAAAAAAGAAACTATTAATAGCTATAGAGAATCACCAGAGAAAAAATCGGTATATGGTACTGATTTAGCTATTTCGATACTTGATAGAGCAATAAAATTATTTACATAACATGAGAAATACATTACAAGAACAATATAACCTTATTAAAGAAGGTAAAGGTAATAAACAGCAGTTCTTTAAATCTGCTCGCCAATTATTCCCTGACCTTATCACCCCAATTAATACTTACGATGATACAGTGCGTATTCTCAAAAACAGAAGTATTATCGCTGAGGGCATTGGTGGTGTAGTAACTAAAGGTAAAACGCCTGATTGGCATGCTATCTTTAAAGAAAATATTACTGAAGCTGCTAAAGAAGCTAAAGCTGAAGAAAAAGAAACCACTAAAGAAGTAACTGACATGGCTACTCGTGGTTATGATTATAAAGATTATAAAAATATTGATAATATTTATGGTGAAGCTTTCTTAAAAGGATTCTATACTGAAATGGGTGATCCTAAAAATGAGGGTAAAACAGTTGAAGAATTAAGACAAATTGTAGCTAAAAACATGGCTAAAGATTGTTTACATTATACTAAAGAAGGTCAATTTGGTCTTAAAGGTGTAGGTTACACAACTGAAGCACCAGGTTTAGGCACTCCAAAAGAACCAAAAGGTAAACATAAATCATCAGGTTATGGTGATTTAAAAGAATCAGTATTACGCTCTCAAATTTACTTATTAGTAAAAGAAGTATTAAGTGAAGCTAAAGCTAAATTTAATGTTGGTGATATAGTTACCTACAAAGGAGAAGAATATAAAATAACACGCTTTATTGATGATAGAATTTATATAAAATCTATTATACATGGCGGTCGAGGAGAATCATGGGTAACAGCTTCAGATTTACAAAAAGCAGCATTAACTGAAGAAAAGAGTAAAAGCGATTTAAAAGTTATTTTAAATAATTTAAAAAAAGCTTTAGCTATTGCTGAAAAAGAAATAAAAATAGTAGATAAAAATGGTAAAGCTTTTAAAGAATTTGAAAAAACAATTGCTGGTAAAAAAAGAGAAATTGAAGCTGTAGAAAGAGAAATTAAAGCTTTAGAAAAAAAATCATTAACTGAAGATAATGGGTATGAAATGGGAGAAGGAGATATTGTAAAATATAAAAAAGAGTATGCTAAAAGTGATACTCATTTTATGATAACAAAAGATCTAGGTGATACAGTTGTAATGAGAAAAGTAGATGCTCAAGGAGAACCAGTAGGTCCATTTATTCCACAAGTTGGTAAAGTACAACTTGAACCTGTTGATATTGAATTTAAACAAGGATTAGAAACAGGCGATTTAGACTCATAACTATGAAACAGATACTTATTGAAACCCAAACCTTTACAGCTAAACCTGTTAAACTAATTGAAGGAAAATCTTCAACTGGTAACCCTTTAGTTGAAGGAATATTAGCCACAGCCGAAGTAAAAAATGGTAATGGTCGTTATTACTCAAGAGATTTATGGGATAGAGAAATTGATAAGTACATGGATAATGTTAAACATAATAGAGCATTAGGTGAATTAGACCACCCTGATTCTTCTATTATTAACCTAAAAAACGTCTCTCATAACATCAAAAAAATATGGTGGAATGGAGATCATGTAATGGGTGCTATAGAAATTCTACCAACACCTTCAGGTAATATATTAGCTGCTTTATTTCAAAATGGTATACCTGTAGGTGTATCATCTCGTGGTATGGGCTCATTAAAACAAATGGGTGAGCTAATGGAAGTACAAGACGACTTTGAATTATTATGTTGGGATTTTGTATCAACCCCCTCCAATCCAGGCTCATATATGAAGGAAGTAGCATTAAATGAGGGTAAAACTGTTAATAATAACCAATACTATAAAGTAAATTCTATTATCACAGACATACTTTGTGCTAATGGAACTTGCCCAATATATTAACCCCTCTTAAAATAGAATTTTAAGACTGATGCCTCACAAAAGTGAGGCATTTCTTTTTCAATAAAGTGTGTTTTTAGTAGATCCATATATATGTATATGCAAATATGCTACCCTTTCCCCTTATGTAGCATTAATTAGTTAATAAATCTATTACGTTTCCTATTAAACGTATTTCCAAAACAAAATTATTTGAGGACAATGAACAGAGAAATGCTAAAAGAATGCATTGCTGATGCTAAAACCATCCGAGAAACAGCAATTGCAAGCGCAAAATTAGCTCTCGAAGAAGCTTTCACTCCCCAACTCACAGCTATGTTTGCTGAAAGATTAAACGAGCTTGAGTTAGAAGAAGAAGTAACTGAAGAGAGTGTGAATGAAATGTACAGCACAGAAGAAGGATTAGAAGAAGATTTTAATCTTGAAGAAATTCTTGCTGAGTTAGAAATGACTGATGAAGGTGCTGAAATGGAAGAAGAAGGCATGTATAAAGAAGGATTAGATGAAGATCTAATGCTTGAAGAAATGTCTGACGAAGAAATTGAAACACTTGTTATGCAAGTCATTGATGACATGATCGCATCTGGTAAGCTTATGCCTGGTGAAGGCGAAGAAGAAGGTGAAGAAGGTGAAGAAGAAGAAATGGAAGACATGGAAGACATGGAAGGTGAAGAAATTGATGAAGACATCAATCTTGAAGAACTTCTTTCTGAAATGGATTCTGAACCAGCAGTAAATGAAGACGCAATGGCTGTTGGAGATGCTACAACTCCTGAAGCTCTTGTAGCAATGGGTTTAGCTGGTGCTTTAGTAGGAGGTACAGCTTGGAGTTCTTTAGATAAAGAACAAAAACAAAAGTTAACAGCTAATGTTAAAGCTAATTTTAATGCCGCTGGTGAAACTGTTAAAGCTTTCTTTAGAAATCTAAGCAAAGGCAAAATTTCAACTAAAGAAACAGAAGAACCAATGGAAAAAGCTACAACTACTGAAATGGAAGAAACTATCGCTGAACTCCGCAAAGAACTCAACGAAGTTAATCTATTAAACGCTAAGCTTCTTTACACCAACAAAATCTTCAAAGCTAAGAATCTTACCGAATCAGAAAAAATCAAGGTTTTAAACACGTTTGACAAAGCAGAAACTGTTAAAGAAGTGAAACTTGTATTTGAAACTTTAACTGAATCTTTTAAAGCTACTACAGCTAAAAAGAACACAATTAAGGAATCATTAGGATCAGCTTCTAAAACAATTTCAACTGCTACCCCTAAACAACCAATTATTGAGAGCAATGAAGCATTTGCGCGTATGCAAAGACTTGCAGGTCTCAAAAAGTAAAAATTAACATTAACAAAAACAAATTTTTTTAAAAATTATGGAAACAATTCAACAATTAGTTGAGTCTGCCAACCCATGGAGATCACTTCAGAGTGATGCAGCTAAATTAGCTCGCAAATGGGAAAAAACCGGCCTCTTAGAAGGTCTTGGTGAAGACATCAACAAAAACAACATGGCTTTGATGTTGGAAAACCAAGCAAAGCAATTAGTAGTAGAAACTTCACAAACTGGTACTCAGTCTTCTTTTAGCTCTGGTACAAATGGTGAAAACTGGGCTGGTATCGCATTACCATTAGTACGTAAGGTATTTGGTCAAATCGCAGCGAAAGAATTTGTTAGCGTTCAACCAATGAACTTACCTTCTGGTCTTGTATTCTTCCTTGACTTCCAATATGGCACTGCTAAGAACCCATTCACTTTAGGTGGTTCTATGTATGGTAACCGTAACGCGAGTGATCCAAACACTCCATTCTCAACCACAGCTGCTGCTGGTGGTTTATATGGTGCTGGTCGTTTCACATACTCTACTAACCAGTTCTCAGCTTCATTAACTTCAGGTTCTGCTGCAGCTACTACAGCTGTATTCTCTCAAGCTAATTGGTCTGATGTGAACTATGATTCAGATTTCTCAGCTTCAGCCGCAGCTAATACTTTATGGAAAGTAAGTGTTACAGCTAGTTTATTATCTAACGCTGACTTAGATGGAGCTCGTGGTTTCTTAGTTAGTGCTTCTGCTAATCAAAAAGATGTTTATAACTACGCTCAATTTACTGCTGTTAGTGGAACAACTATCACATTCATTGTTAGTGGTTCAGCACTTCCAACTGGTCCAGTAGTTGCTTTGTATAACAAGAAGACTGCTGATAATGCTCGTGGTGATTTCGAAGATGGTGCTACTTATGCTATCCCAAACGCTGCTAGTGCATCTGCGATTTCTATCCCAGAAATTAACATCAGCATGCAATCTCAAGCTATCACAGCTAAGACTAAAAAGTTAAAGGCTGTATGGACTCCTGAATTTGCTCAAGACTTGAATGCGTACCAAAACTTGGATGCTGAAGCTGAATTGACTAATATCATGAGTGAGTACATCTCATTGGAAATCGACCTTGAAATCCTTGATATGTTAATTGAAAATGTTCCTTCAATTAACACTGAGTATTGGAGTGCTGTTAATAACCAGTCTATCACTGCTCCAAACTTAACCTTCACAAACTTAGGTTTCTACAACTCTCAAGGCCAATGGTTCCAAACTCTTGGTACTAAAATCCAAAAAATCAGCAACCGTATTCACCAATTAACCCTTCGTGGTGGTGCTAACTTCATGGTAGTTTCTCCAACTGTAGCTACAATTATCGAATCTATTCCTGGATTCGCTTCTAATAGCAATGGTGATGCTGCTGACATGGAATATGCATTTGGTGTACAGAAAGCTGGTCAATTCAACAGCCGTTACACTGTTTATAAGAATCCTTACATGACTGAAAACACTATCTTAGTTGGTTTCCGTGGTAAGCAATTCTTGGAAGCAGGTGCTGTGTTTGCTCCTTACATTCCATTGATCATGACACCTCTTATCTACGATCCAACTACCTTCACTCCACGTAAAGGTCTATTGACTCGTTACGCTAAGAAGATGTTACGCCCTGAATTCTATGGTAAAGTTTATATTAATGGTTTGAACACCCTCTAAAATAAACTAAATAACTAACAATTAAGCCTTGCGAAAGCAGGGCTTTTTTGTTCTACTTTAATATTTATCAATAAATAAAAATATGACTGACTTTAACCGAAGTGAAGAGGCTAAACAGATTTTTAAAGAAAAACGTAAGCCTAAAAATCCAATTACATTTAAACTCACATTAAATGAAGAGCAAAAGTTAGCAAAGCAAGTCATTTTAGATAGCCCTGTAACACTATTAAGAGGTATGGCGGGTAGTGGTAAAACACTAGTAGCATGTCAAGTTGCTTTAGATTTAGTATTTAAAAAAGACGCTGAAAGAATCATTATTACTAGACCTACAGTTGCTAAAGAAGAAATAGGTTTTTTACCTGGTGATTTAAAAGAAAAAATGGATCCATGGTTGGCTCCTATTTATGCTAATCTTTACATGCTGTATGATAAAGTAAAGATAGATAAAATGATTCAAGATAATCAAATTGAAATTGTACCATTTGCCTTTATGCGAGGTAGAACATTCCCTGATGCTGTAGTAATTGTAGATGAATGTCAAAACATTACTCATGGTCAAACAGAAATGATTTTAGGTCGTTTAGGTAAAGGTGGTAAAATGATTTTTTGTGGAGACATTACTCAAACTGACTTAAAAAATAGAAAAGATAGTGGTATTGGATTCTTTACTCGTATGGAAGAAAACATTAAAGGTGTAAAAATCTTTACTTTAAAAACAAATCATCGACATGAGATTGTAGAACCTATCCTTAAACTATACTCAGACTATAGGGATTAATATTTATAATCAAAATCTATTCATGGCTGATTTAAAAATAACTTTACAAGAATCCATCACCCTGCCTAACAGAAATGTAGAAACCCTACATAATACTGCTATCATATCAGGTGTTAATCAAATCTTAAGAAGAACAGATACTATAGCTACAGATTTTAGTGGCTCTGGTATTGAAATTTTAAAATTTGTTGATAGTGAAGAACAACAAACTGCTGGATCTTTTGTTAAAACTGATGTAAAGTATTTAAGGATTACTAACCTAGATACTACAAACTCAGCTTTAATTTATTTAGTAGACACTAATGAGGAATTTGTTATTTTTAAATTAGAGGCTAAAAAATCACTCATGTTTGGAAATGTAGATTTTAATGCTTCCCAAAATGGTGATTATGTAGTAGAAGGAGTATGGGACCCTGATTATTACTCAGACTTTGTTTACTATGATACAATAAAAGCTAAAGCAGAAAATTCACCTGTATTACTTGAATACTTTGTAGCTTCTGCTTAATTAATAACATATTTATAAATAAAACATAACAATGGCATTAACATATAGAGGACAACTTGATCGCCCCTTAACCGCTGAAGAAATTGATGGTAATTTCGCGTATTTTACAGGCTCACATGGTATAACAGGATCTATAGGAATTTCAGGTAGTATTATACCTGCGGTTGGAGTAGGTGAAACTACTTCATCTTTTTCTTTAGGTTCACCAACAGCCGCTTGGAAAGATATTTATGTATCTGAAGGATCCATTAAATTTGTAAAATCAGGATCAGAAGAAGTAGTACTTTCAGCTAAAGATGGTGGTATCCAAGTTAACGGTGGTCCCACCATATCAGCAGATGGTATTAATGGACAATTCTTTACTTCTAAAAGTTTAGATACTAATATTACAGTTAAAGACAGTAATAACAGTCTATTAATGGGTCCAATTGATGTTGAAGAAGATAAAGAAATTGTTGTTGAAGAAGATTCTGATTTAACAATTTTTGGAGATATTGAAGTTACAGATGTAGCTAATGCTGAAAATTCTGTATTTGCTATTAGTGCTTCATACTCTAGTGAAGCTATTAGTGCCTCTTACGCATCAAGTGCTTCATATGCTGATAATACTACTAGTTCTTCATATGCTTTAACAGCTAGTTATGCTTTAAACGCTACAGCAACTTCAACTTTCCCATATTCAGGTAGTGCTGTTATAACAGGATCATTAATTGTAAATGATGGTGCTAGAAATATTGTAGATACATCAAACTATAGTTTATATGATAGTAATAATAGGATATCTTTAAATTGGGATGAAAGAAGAATTTATAGTAGTGATGAAGCTAAATCAGTAGCAGCAGAAGATAGAATTCTTCATGATTCTAATAATGCTACATCAGTTGATTGGGAAAATAGAACATTGAATTATTCTAATGAAAATGCAGCTATTGACTACAGTAACACAGCATCACTTACTCTAACAAATGCTAGCACTTTTGGATCTATTCTTATTACAAGTAGCTTAGTGAACATAGATGCTTCTAATTCATTTAGAATAAGAACTTCAAATGCTACTAATATTACTGGATCTATCTCAGCTGGAGGTTCAACTTTAACTATAGGAAAATATAGTACATTTGAAACTGATCCCGCTGGTGGTTTAACTTTAAAATCCCAAGATGTAACTATAACAGGATCAATAACCTTAAACTCAAATAGAGGCTTATATAGTTTTACATCAGCTAGTGATCTTAATACAGGCTCAGTTCCAGGTGGTAACCCTGGCACATTAGTAGCATTCTCCCAAAATGGAGCTAACTTCTTTATATATGTGTTTATAGGAGGTGCTTGGAGATCTGCTTCACTTTCTTAATAATAAAAAATATAATAATAAAAATACAATGAGTAGAGTAAGAGTAAATACTATAAACCCATTTTCGGGACAAAATATAACACTTGGAGGCCACGCTATTCCTTCAGGTAGTGATAAAACATTAGGATCAGAAAACAATCCTTGGAGTGGACTATACATTTCAGGAGAAACTATATATTTCTTAGCTTCTCCAACTTCAAGTTTTAGTGGTTCATTAATGTTGGCCCAAATAAAAGCAGGAGGTGAATCAACTGTTGGAAGTTTTGGTGGAGACATTATTCCAAGAGGTCAAATCTTTATAGAAGACACCCTTCCAAATTTAAGAGGATCATTTAGTGTTGGTAGACAGAACCAAGCTTTAGGAACAGCTTCTTTAGCTAATGGTCGCCGTAATACAGCTTCAGGTCAATTTTCTCACGCTGAAGGAAGTGGATCCATAGCCTCAGGTGTTGCTTCCCATACTGAAGGATTTTTAACAACCGCTTTAGGTAATTATTCTCATGCTGAAGGAAGATCCACAACAGCCTTAGGTCAATATTCTCACACTGAAGGTTTAAGTACTTTAGCTTTTGGTCAATATTCTCACGCTGAAGGTGATGACACATATGCTTTAGGTTCATATTCTCACGCTGAAGGTCAATTTACAACTGCCAGTGGAGTAGCATCTCATGCTGGAGGTTACAGCACTATAACTATAGGTAATTATTCAACCACTACAGGATATTTTACAACAGCTTCTGGTGTTGGATCTTATGCTGGAGGTAGAAATACTAAAGCTTTAGGTGATTACCAAACAGTAGTAGGTGAATATAATACTAATGGTGACACAACAAGTCATTTTATTGTAGGAGGTGGAACAAGTACTGGATCTCTTAAAGATGCTTTTAAAGTAACTCATAGTTCATCTATAGTAGTAGCTACTCAAACTGCTGCCCCATCATGGACTGGTACTGAAGGTGAAATGGTTCCTTTTGTAAGCGGTAGTGTATATCGTTTATACGCTTGGCTTGGTGGTGCTTGGAGATCATCTTCATTTGCTTAATAATAAAAATAATAAAAAACAAAACATAAACATAATGAGTAGAGTAAGAGTAAATACTATAAACCCATTTTCGGGACAAAACCTAACCTTTGGAGGAAATGCTATCCCCTCAGGTAGTGATAAAACATTAGGATCAGAAAACAATGCTTGGGGCGAATTGTATGTCTCAACAGGATCCGTGAACTTTGTAGGATCTAGTTTCACAACTGTAGCCTCTATAAAAGCAGGGGGTGAGACAGGTGTCAATGCTGCTATCCCATCTGGCCAAGTATTTATAGATACTGTTGGTACAACACCAGGCAGCACATTGCGAGGTTCTTTCAGTATAGGTAGAGCCAATAGAGCTTTAGGAACTGCTTCTTTAGCTGTTGGTCTACAAAATACAGCTTCAGGTAATTATTCATTAGCTCAAGGTATAAATACTAAAGCTTTAGGTGCTAATTCTCACGCTGAAGGTAATTTTACATTAGCAACTAATACAGGTGCTCACGCTGAAGGAAACTACACTACAGCCTCAGGTTATGCTTCACACGCTGAAGGTAGTAATACTGTTGCTTCAGGAACAAATTCTCATGCTGAAGGAAGTAATACAATAGCTTCTAATGTTAATGCTCACGCTGAAGGTAATTATACAATAGCATTTGGTTATGCTTCACATGCCGAAGGTGACCAAACATTAGCAGGTGGTGAATGGTCACATGCTGAAGGTCAAGCCACTACAGCTTCAGGTAATTATTCTCATGCTGAAGGTACTACTACTAAAGCTTTAGGTCAATCTTCTCATGCTGAAGGTAATGGAGCAGTAGCTTCAGGTAATTATTCTCATGCTGAAGGAAATAGTTTAGCTTCAGGTAATGCTTCTCATGCTGAAGGTCAATTCACTACAGCTTCAGGTTATTTTGCTCACTCAGAAGGTTATTATACCCTAGCTTCAGGCCAATACTCTCACGCTGAAGGTCAAGCCACTACAGCTTCAGGTACTAATTCTCACGCTGAAGGTCAATTAACTATAGCTTCAGGTCCATATTCTCACGCTGAAGGATATGCTACTAAAGCTTTAGGTCAATCTTCTCATGCTGAAGGAAATGCTACTATAGCATCAGGGTCATTCCAAACTGTAGTAGGTCAATATAATGCTCATAATAACACTACTTCAGTATTTGTTGTAGGAGCTGGAACTGGTGATGGAGCTAGAAAAGACGGATTCTCAGTAGAATTAGATGGCGGAGTTGCCCATATTGTCCTACCAACAAATACTTTCAACCCATCTAATCCAAAAACAGGATCTATGTACTTCAATCTAAGTACAAATATGATAAATATTTATAATGGTACAACTTGGAGAACAGCTTCATTTGGTTAAAAATTAAAAATAAATATAACAATAAGAAGACCCAACTTAGGGTCTTCTGTTTTCTCTTAATATTTATAAACAAACTCTATTCATGGCTAATATTCCTATTTATCCTGGTAGTTCATCATTTTCTCCTGGTTTAACCCCATTTGGATTTTATGATTTTGATTTTCAATTTCAAGAAGACGCTGATAGACTAGTCACATATTGTGCTAGAAGATTAGGATATCCTTTAACAGATATTGAATTACAGGATTTAAACTTTTACGCTGCTTTTGAAGATGCTATCACTACTTATGGTAATGAGATATATTCATTTCAAATAAGAGATAATTATTTGTCTTTAGAAGGAGCATCTACTTTAACAAGTGTTAATGATGCTATTATTACTCCTAATATGGGAACAATAATTAAGCTATCACAACAGTACGCTGCTGAAGCAGGAGCAGGAGGTAATATAACCTATTACAGTGGGGCATTAGCTTTAACACCAGGTAAACAAACTTACAATTTAAAAGAATGGGCTATAAGCCAAAGTATATCAGGTGGAATAGAAATTAAAACTGTATTTTATCAAGATCTACCCGCTATAAACCAAATGTATGCTCCGTTTGGAGGCTTTGCGGGATTAGGTGGTTTACCCGCAGCAGGTATCTATGGTGGCATGTATGGTGGAGGATATGGAGGTGGTTATTTAATGATGCCTGTAGCATATGATGCTGGGGTAATTCAAGGATTAGAATTAAGTAATCAAATTCGTCTATCAAACTACACATTTGAAATCATAAATAACAACATAAAAATATTTCCTATACCAACAGATAATGATGTTAGACAAGGATTTTTATGGTTTGAATACATTAAAATAGAAGATAGATATGCTGACAGTATTACCCAAACAGGTGGTGATAAAGTAACAAATGTATCAAATGCTCCATACGGCTACCCAGTTTACTCTCAAATAAATGCTGTTGGTAAGTCATGGATATTTGATTACGCCTTAGCACTTTGTAAAGAAATGTTAGGGTATGTTCGAGGTAAATACGGAACTATTCCTATACCAGGCCGAGAAGTAACTTTAAACCAAGCCGACCTCTTATCAGCTGCTACAGCTGAAAAATTAGCTTTAGTTGAAAGATTAAGAGTATACTTAGATGAGACTTCTAAAAAATCATTACTTGAAAGAAGAGCTCAAGAAAGTGACTTTAGAAGACAAGAAATCAATAATGTACCAATGGTAATATACATAGGATAATGGCACTATTTGGAGGCAGTAGAGATGTGAGTATATTCAGGCATGTCAACCGAGAGTTGCTAGGGAATGTTATTACTCAACAATGTGCTTTATATAAATTTTCCTTAGAAGAAACTACTGTCAACATGTATGGTGAAGCCTCTGGAGGTAAATTTTTACAAGGACCGTATCTGTTTAATTCTTTAATTACAGTTGATGACAATACATCTCCTGTAAGTGAATTAGGTGTTGACTTTAATTGGGGTATAACAGTAGCATTTTTAAGAGATGATTTAGTAGCAGCTGATGTCCATCCTGAAGTAGGAGACATAATTCTATATCAAGAAAGCTATTTTGAAGTAGACAATACTAATGAAACCCAATATTTTGTAGGTAAAAACCCTGACTTCCCATATGAATCTAACCCTTTAAATCCTGGGTTAGACAATTTTGGTTATAATGTAAGTGTCATCTGCTCAGCCCATTATACACCTGCAGATAAATTTAATATAATCAAACAAAGATTATGATAAATAAAAGAAAACCTACACCTAAAACTCAAAAAGAGATTTTATTATCTCAACAAGAGCCATACATACCACCAGCTGGTGCCCCTGGTTTTTCTCCTAGAGGAAATCCTAATGATTTTGGTAATCCTAGTAGAGCAGATCAAACTTCTTTTAGAGACGATCCAACTAAACCATACTCCATTGGTATACAAGATATAGATGAAGCAGTAATGTATTATATCCAGAATGATATTCAACCTTTTGTAATACAAAATGAAGAAAGATTACCTGTACCTTTAGTTTATGGCTCACCTGAAAAATGGAAATCATTTCAAAAAGATGGTTATTATAGAGATCTAAATGGTCGCATAATGGCTCCTTTAATGATGATTAAAAGAAACACTATTGATAAAATTAGATCTATAAATAACAAATTAGATGCTAATAATCCTCATAATGTAGCTGTTATAGGTCAGAGATACAGTAAAAAAAATGAGTATAGTAAATTTAATATTCTAAATGATATTAAACCAAACAAAACATACTATACTACAGTAGTTCCAGATCATTTATCTATAACTTATGATTGTGTTTTATTTACCTACTATAACGATCAGCTAGCAAAATTAATTGAAATGATGGAGTATGCCTCTGATTCATATTGGGGTAATCCTGAACGTTTCCAATTTAAAGTGAACATTAATTCATTCTCAACTGTATCTGAACTATCAGATAATGCTGAACGTATAGTAAGAGCTACTTTTACCCTTAATTTATTTGGATATATAATACCTGATATACCTCAAAGAGATTTAAATGCTGTTCGCAAATTTTCAGAAACAACCAAAGTAAGTTTTGGTTTAGAAACAACTAGTGGTGATCTTGAAGATTTTGTTATTAACACTCGCCAAACCTCAAAACAAGGTACAGGAATAGCAAATGTATTTGATTCTCAAAATATTGTAAATAATACAACTATTATAGCAGGTGATATAGGAATAATATCTGAATACTTGAGTGCTAATAAACAAGTTGCAGGTACATATGTTAATTCAACTACTATAACCTTCCCACATCAATGGTTAGTAGCTCCAACCCCACTACAACCTACAAACTCAAGCCAATTTATGTTTTTTGTAAATGGCCAACTAATAGAACCTTCAGCTATAACTTCATTTACTGAAGGATTCAATATAAGTACTTTAGTTATTAACCCTACTGCTTTAGGATTTAGTTTTATCTCAACTGATGAAATAACAGGAATAGGAAAATTTAGTGTATAATGAGTATAATTAGAAAAGAACAATTAGCTGGATCATTTGCTACCCTAGGTTCAAACGCCTTCATAGGTAATCAAACAATAACTGGTTCTGTTTTTTCTACAGGTAGTCTTTGGAATATAACAACTACTGAATTTCAAGTTGTTAGTAATCCTGCTTATTTTACTAATGATTTCTTTTTATTAAAGAATCAATTTAATGAATTTAAAATAGGAACTACAAACAATGATGTTGGTTTTACACTATCATCTTCTGTTGTTTCACCATTTATAATAAATAACATAAACAAAAATATACTTACTCTTACTAATAGTGGAGCATTATATCTTACAACACAATCATCATTTCCTACCTCACCTCCAATTGGTGGATTAGCTTTTTCAGGAAGTGATTTCTTTGTATCACTATAATATTTATAAACAAACATTTAAAATAAAAACATAACAGATGGCATCTTGGAAAAAAGTCTTAGTCTCCGGTTCAGCAGGTGAATTTTCTACTGTGACCGCTAGTATTGGCTTAACAGTAGGTACTAACCAAACTATTAGTACTACACAAGCAATTTTAACAGGTTCATTTACTGGATCATTTAGAGGTGATGGATCAGGATTAACTGGAGTATCAGCAGATTTCCCAATTACTTCTACTCCTGGTTTAACAAACACTGATAAAATATTTGTTAATACTGGATCAAGTGGTTATATTACATACGGTGATTTATTAACAGATTTAGCAGGTACTAATTTAACAGTAGAAGGAGGTGCTACCCCAGACTCATTAACATTAGCCTCAGATATTAGCGGAATAAACAGTATTGCTGTTGCTGCTACAGTTACAGCTAATGGTAGCCCAATTGGTTTTATTGGTAATATAACAGGTTCAAACGTTATAGGTACAGTTGAATCATCATCATATGCTTTATCTTCTTCATTTAGTACAACTGCTTCTTACGCTCTAAATGCTGGTGGAGGAATATTAAACATTTCAGGATCTGATGGCAACAATACTTCTATTAATTTAAGTACTGAAGCTTTAATTGTAAGCGGCACAGCAAATCAAATCTCAGTTACTGTTAATAATGCTAATAATTTATTAACAATTGGTTTACCAAACAATGTAACTATACCAGGAAATTTAAGTGTATCAGGTACTACAACCACAGTAAGCGCTAGTAGCCTCTTAGTAACAGATAAATTTATTGTATTATCATCAGGATCTGCTGCTAAAAATGATGGTGGTCTTATTATTCAAAGTTCAACTTCACCTGCTAACACAGGATCAGGATATGGTTTTATTTTAGATGGAACACCTGATGCTCCTAGATGGGGTGTTACTTCATCACTTAGCCCAACAGCTACTAACGCTACTACACCTGATGAATACATGGTGACAGCTAAAACAGTTGCGGGAACATATACCGCTGGTTCAACAGCTCCAACATATGGTGGTGCTAACGCTGCTGGTAATGGTAACATGATAATTGATGGTAATGGTGATATTTGGATTTACGTATTCTAATTAATATAAAAAAACAAGTTATGAGTTTATTAGATATAATTAATAAAAATAAAGGTGAAGATACTACTAATAATTTAACTAAAGAAGAATTAGAATTTTTATTAGTATCCTTAAAGAAAACAACATTTACTGGAGAGCATCTTGAGATGCTCTTCAATATTGTTATAAAATTACAAAATCAATATCAAAAATATAATTAGTTATACTTTTGATTTTTTGTTGGCCCTAACGGGAAGTGGAATTAATATTTAATTACCTACCACAAAAAAGAACATATTATGCCAAGTTGGAAAAAAGTCATTACATCAGGAAGCAATGCTGCTCTCAATTCTTTAACAGTTAGTAATACTATAACAGGTAGTATATCTGGTAGTTTAACAGGGAATGCTACTAGAGTAACTATAAGTACAATAACTGGTACAGCAGATGTTCCTATAGTTTTAGTATCACCACCACCTGGCGGGATTTCTTCAGACAATCTTTTGTGTGTATCAGCAACCCCTCGATTATCATTTAATCCCTTAACTAGACTAATAAACGCTACATCATCTTGGGCTCAGTCTTCTTCATTTGTAACAGGATCTATATTCACAAATACTAATCCTGCTTTATCATCATCATATGCTTTAAGCAGTAGTAACGCCTTATCAAGTTCTAGAGCGGTAACTGCTTCATATGCTTTAACAGCAACAACAGCTGATAGTGCAACAACTGCTGGTAGTGCAACAACCGCTGATACAGCTAATGCTATAGCTGATCCCCTTAGACAAGATTTAACTATTGATGGAACTTTTATAGTTAATAACAGTACATATGATGTTTTAAATACATCCAAAACCTTACTTTATGATTCTGCTAGCGGAGCTTCTTCCCTCAATTGGGATAGCAGACAACTCTTTTACCCAGATGGTTCCACAGTAGCTATAGATTATTCTAATACAGAGGATTATCTTTATATTCAAAATTTTAATAATGATGGAAAAATAATTATTTCATCTAGTAATACGATAACCCTTAATGGCGGAAATGGATCAGTAAATATATATCGTCCATATATTTTTGTTCCAACAGGTAGTTTAAAATCTGATGCTGATAATTATCTTTTAACAAATACTGTAAATGGAAATGTTGGTAGTGTTCCATTTCAATCTTTTTCAAAAATAATTGGTAAAAACACTTCTCCAACAACTATTTCTGGTACAGGCGATCAAATTTCAATTTCTTCCTCTTTAACAGCAGGTATAGTAGAAACAGGGAGTATAATCCGTGTGACTACAAGAATTATTAAAACCTCAGCTGCAGGTGCTACAACAGCATCTATTTATTATGAATCTCCTTCATCACTCCCTAACTCCATATTGTTAGGACAGTATATTATACCTACAGGTAATGTTTACGCTCAAATGCAACGTGATTTGATAGTTCAAAATAATGGTACTACTACTATGTTTAATGCTAGCTCATCTGCTTTAACAGATGTAACTAGTTCAAATGCTGGTTTTACAGCAAGAAACATAAATTGGGGATTTTTTGGAGATGGAGGAACACGAAATATTAGTGTTTATCTCTCTAACCTAAACTCAGGTGATAGTGGTTACGCTGCTTCTTTATTAATAGAAAAATTATAATTAATGCAACAAAGAGTACCATTTAAATGGGGTAATGCTAATTTTGCTTGGGAAACAAATCCTTTTCCAAATCAAAGTAAAAACCCATTCACTTGGGATGATTGTGCTTTGATAATTGAAGTAGTAGAATCTTTATTAGGAGGTAAATCTTCTGAAGACATATGGAAAGATAAACAGAAAAAGAAACGATTTATAAAATTGCTTTGCAAAATTGAAGGCAAAGAATATAAAGAAACTAAAGAAGTAATAGATCGTAAAATACGTATATCAGACATAGCCTTAGTAGCTAAGGAAGTTCTAGGCATAAACATTAAAGTTGATTTATAATGTATAAACTATTTACAGATAAACCTGAAGTATTTGAATGTAATATTAAATTAGAAGGTGCTTCATTAAAAAACAGCCAAGCTCGTTTAATCATTGAGACAGAAGATATTAATCTTTTATTCAATGGTTCCATCACCTCAGATGGTAAGTGTACTATTCCTATTAAAAAACTAAAAGGTCTTTTAGAAAGTAATACAGAAGGTCAAATTAAGCTTGAGGTCATCGCAGAGGATACTTATTTTACTCCATGGAAATCAAGTTTTCAAGTTGAAGCATCTAAAAAATTAACTGTGGAAGTTAAATCACAAGACGCTGAACTTATAATGGAAAATGCTCCTAAAATTCAAGTTAGTGGTATTAAAGAAGAAAATATTGATCCTATAACAGAACATGTAATTAAGTTAGTTAGAATGTTAATTAAAGAAGACATTAATGTTAAAAACTTAACTATTAAAAAAGATAAAGTAAATAACATTGTAGCTACTTACTTACAAGAAAATAAAATTGAACAAAACCAAGTTCAAGAAATTATAGACGGGATTGTTTCAAAACTCCCAAAATAAAAAATTTAATAAGTTATGGCTGGACCCTTTGACTTAACAGGTCAAAATATAGAGAATACATACCAACGAGTTTTACAAACACCAGATGGTGCTACTTTCTATGATGGTACAGGTTCTTTAGTCACATTACCTAGTGCTGATGTCTCTGGATTAGTAACTACTTCAAGTTTTAATGCATTTACTGCTAGTATAAACACATTTACATCATCCTATAATACAGGATCGTTTAGTGGAAGTTTTACTGGTAGTCTCAATGGTACTGCGTCTTATTACCAAGAAACAGATCCTGTCTTTGTAGCAAAATCTGCTTCATTAGCAACAACTGGTTCAAATATCTTTATAGGTAATCAAACTGTAACAGGTAGTTTATTTACAACTGGTTCTAATACATTAGTTGGAAACACCATACTATCAGGAACTTTACAAATACAAGGTGAATATCCTCCATCAGCTGGATCCGCATCTGTTTCTGTTGTAGGTAATGTAGACTTAAATGGATTTTTAAGATTTGATCCTGTTACTTCTAATATAGATAATTCTATATCTGCCTCATATATCTATGTTTCTGGTTCTACACAAGACTTATATTTTAGTCAAAATGGAGCAGGGTATTCAAATGTAACACGTTTACGCTGGTTAGAAGGTAATTTATACACTGGGTTATTACATGGTGGAGCATTATCTCAAGTAAATTCAAACATATATAGAGTAGCAAGTGGAAGTGGTATAATTGTTAATCTAAACGCATCATTAAATGATGATCCTTACCCTACAATACAATTTTTAGAATGGGGTAATTTAACTAAGACTATTGATGCTTTAAGTGCTTCTTTTGATCAACAATTTATAGCAATAAGTTCAAGCAACCAGATACATGCTCAAGGTACTCCATATTTTAATGGAGAAGTAGATACATACATACCAATAGGTATTGTTTTACATCAAAATCGTTCAACAATAAATGGTGTAAAAACTCAACCATCATTAGCATATGGTTGGAAACAAAGATCAAATGTATTCATATCTGCTTTTGGTCCTCTAAAACTATCAGGTCACGCTTTATTAACAAGTTCATCTCGTGGATTAACAGTTGGAAGTGGAACATCATTTGCTGATGGAGCCAATTACCCAACAGACCCAGAAAATCCATCTTATGTAACTGACCCAGGAACAAATGTATCTAAAATATTCAGATATAGACAATCAGGATCTAATTGGGTATATGATACAAATGGTGGAATTGGATATACTGTAATAAATCCAACTCAATATTCACTTAACGGTACTTTAACAAGTGTAGCTAATAATAGCTGGTCAATTCAAAGAGTATTTTGGTATCCAAACTCAGTATCTAAAGCCATAGTAGTTTATTATGGTAATGCAGTATATTCAACTGAATCAGAGGCTATCGCTAATATAAACATTGAAACATTTACTGAAGCACCTAACACAGCAGCAAATGCTATTTATTTAGGGGCTATAGTAATTAAAGGAGATGGTACATTTGCAGTAGCTGCTGATTTTACTATATTACCTGGAGGTTTATTTAGAGGTGTAGGTGGTGGTGGAGGTGGTGGTGGTGGGGGTACAACAACTCCTGGTGGTTCAAATACTCAAATCCAATACAATAATAATGGAGTTTTTGGGGGAGTACCTAACTTAACTTGGGACGGAACAACTCTACATGCAACTGGATCTTTCACAGGCTCATTTACAGGTTCTTTATTAGGAACAGCTTCATATGCTACTACAGCTTCATACGCTTTAAATGGTGGAGTAACCCGATTACTAGCAGGACCAAACATTACCTTATCACCTACAAATGGTTTAGGACAAGTAACTATCACCTCAACAGGTGGTGGAGGAGTATATGGTAATACAGCAACAGGTTCTTATGGTAGTTTTTATGATACAACTACACAAACAAATCCTGTAGCTAATGTTCTTCACTCAATGTCTATTAATACAACAGACATTTCAAATGGAGTATCTATCTCAGGCTCAACTAATCCTTTTAACACATATATTAAAACTGAAAACATTGGTGTTTATGACATACAATTCTCAGCTCAACTTGAAAAAACTAGTACAGGAAATACAAGTATAGCATATATTTGGTTAAGAAAAAATGGAGTTGATTTAGCAGAAACAAATACAATAGTTGAACTATCTCAAAATGGTAAAGGTGTAGCAGCATGGAATTGGTTTGTTAATTCTGCCGCTAACGATTATTACCAGATAATGTGGGCAGCAGATAGAACAGATGTTCAATTAGCAGCTACAACACCTGCTTTAGGCCCTGCTGTTCCTTCATTAATTGTAACTGTGAACAGAGTAGATCAATTTTTAAGCAATACAGGATCATTTACTGGATCATTTACCGGATCATTACTTGGAACAGCATCTACTGCTTCGTATTACCAAGAAACAGATCCTGTATTTACATCTAAATCTGCTAGTTTAGCTACTACAGGTTCAAATAATTTTATAGGTAATCAAACTATAACAGGCTCTCTTATTCACGGATTAGCGGGGAATATAGCAACAGGAGAATATTCACACGCTGAAGGAAGTATTACTAAAGCAATAGGAGACTACTCACACACCGAAGGAGATAATACCCAAGCAAAAGGAAATTATTCACACGCTGAAGGTCAAGAAACAATTACACTTGCTTCAGCGGAGTATTCTCACGCAGAGGGATATGGAACAATAGCATCGGCTAAATGGCAACACATACAAGGCCAATGGAATGCTACGTCATCAGTTGAATCAGCTTTTATTGTAGGTAACGGATCCGATAACGATAATAGAAGCAATCTTATACATGCTGCAGGAAATGAAGTACAGATATCTGGTAGTTTACTAGCTACTTCTTTTACAGGATCATTACTTGGAACAGCTAGTTGGGCTGAAAGTGCTTCTCAAGCTTTATTTGCTTTAACATATCCTTATAATTCAACCTCATCAATTTTAGGGAATGGATCATCAACTTCCTTTAATATTAATCATGGATTTAATACAAGAAATCTTCATATAACAGTATATGATAGTGCATCAGGTGATATAGTTTATCCTGATTTAAAACATGTAAATACTAATACATCAAGCATCACATTTGCAAATCCTCCTTCTTCAAGTCAATATGTAGTTTACATTTCACAATAACATACTTTTTAATATTTATAACTAAATGTAGTTAATGGCAAATGTTTACCAAAGTCAATATGCGAAGATTGCTATAAAAGCACTTAATTCTGACAGTGCTTCTTACGCTTTAACAGCTTCGTATGCTATGAATGGTGGTGGTGGAGGAGGAACACCTGGAGGATCAAACACTACAGTTCAATTTAATGATGCTGGAGCATTTAGCGGATCAGGCACTTTTACATTTGATAAAACTACTAATACTGTTAATATAACAGGAAGTGCTATTCTTTCAGGAAGTGTATTTATGCCTGGATTAACTAGTAGCACTGCCCCTCAAGTATTAGTTTATGATGATGTATTAGGTCAAGTTTATTATACAGCCTCAGCTGCTTTTGGAGGTGTAGGTAGTTCACCTGGAGGACCAAGTACCGCTATTCAATTTAATGATAATGGAAATTTTAATGGAAGTAGTAGTTTTACTTTTAATGGAGTTGATACTGCTCAATTAACAGGCTCAATGTTTGTAAGTGGAGCAATCTCTGCTTCTTTTGGACCTAGTACTGTTGGATTTTTTGGTACAGCAAGTTGGGCACAAAGTGCTTCAAGAGCTGTAACATCTTCATATCCTATTGATTTAACTGGAAGTACATTATTTTCTCGAGGTCCTGTCGCTGGAATACCATCTATACCTACAGCTAATAATAGTATATTTTTTGGTGATGGTGCTGGTTTTGTCTCACCAAATGCTTCTCAATCAAACTTTTTAGGTTATAGAGCAGGTTATATTGCTACAAATGCTAATAACTCAAATTTTATAGGTTATAGTGCTGGGGAAAGAGCAGCTAGTGCTAATAATTCAAACTTTTTAGGTTTTAATGCTGGAAATAACGCCTCATTAGCCTCTCAATCAAACTTTTTAGGTTATGGTGCAGGTAATAATTCTACATATGCTAGTGATTCAAATTTTATTGGATATTCATCTGGTTTAACCTCAACTAGAGCTAATAACTCAAACTTTTTAGGTTTTAGTGCTGGTCAAAGTGCTACAAATGCTTCTCAGTCTAACTTTTTAGGACGAACTGCTGGAACATCAGCTACAAATGCTGCTTTTTCAAATTTTATGGGATTTGAAGCTGGTAATAGTTCTACAGATGCTAATAACTCAAATTTTATAGGTAATGGTGCTGGGGCTTTAGCTACAAACGCTTCCCATTCAAACTTTTTAGGGTACAGAGCAGGTCGCTCAGCTATAAATGCTCCTTTTTCAACCTTAATAGGTTATCAAGTTGGATACAATAATGTTTTTCTTCCTGGGACTAGTATAGGTTCTAACAATATTATTATTGGGACAAACATTACATTACCATATTCTGCTTCTAATTCTATTAACTTAGGAGGAATAATATTTGCTACTGGTTCCTATTCAACTACTACTGGTGCTCCATTTTCTGGTTCTGCAGCTGGTAGAGTTGGTATTAATATATACCCACCTTCTTATAATTTACATGTATCAGGTACAGTAGCATTCCCAAATTTAACAGATTCAAACACTGCTACTAATGTAGTATTAATAGATAGTAGTGGCCAGTTATTCTATACAGCTTCAAGTGCTATTGGTGGTGGAAGTGGAACTCCAACATCCCCCGGCGGACTAAACACTCAAATTCAATTTAATAGTGGAAGTACTTTTAGTGGAAGTGGAAACTTTACATTTGATTATGTCACTAACGCTATTCAATTAACCGGATCATCCTTAATAACAGGATCATTAATTGTAACAGGTTCAACATCAGTATTAGGTACTTCCTCTATTAATGGTATAGTTTTAATAGGTACTTCATCTGCTCAAGCCTTATACACTACAGCTAGAATAACAACTGTAGCTGGTATTAATACTATTTATTCTTTACCAACAGCCTCATATGATGGAGCATTTTTTGACTACACATTAATATCAGGAACAAATGCTAGAGCAGGACAAATAATGTCTATTTGGAGTGGCAGTGAAATAAAATACACAGAAACAACAACAACAGATATAGGATCAACCTCCAATTTTATATTCTCAGTAGCATTAACAGCAGGTTCTGCTTCATTACAAGTAACAGGATCTACAGGAGCAGTAATAAAAACAATAATAAAAGGTATATAATAAAATGAGTATTTCAATAAGTGGTAAAATAGTTACAAATGGATTAGTTATTCATCTAGACGCTTTAAATCCAAAGTCATATCCTGGAAGTGGTACTACTTGGTATGATTTAACCTCTTATAATAACACAGGTAGTTTGTTTAATAATCCAACTATAGTAAACGGATATATTTCTTGTAGCGGTTATGATAATACTGAAAGAGTAGTTATTAATGATATTGATGAAATAGGATCTACAACAGAATATGTTACTGTTGATATGTGGGCTAGACTTAAAAATCCACCCAATATAGAGGGCACTACTGGAATGTTCTGTGGATTCGGATCAGCATATAGTGTACAATTAAGACCAGTAGATGATGCTTTAGGTTTCACTAGTGGAACTAATGATATATATGGAATTGACACTGTCACTGAATTAGGGTTAGTAGATAATTGGAAACATTATTGTTTTGTAATGATAGATCAATTACATTATCCTTTATTAACTTTAGATGATCAAAAAATTTATATTAATGGTCAATCTCAAGCTTTAAGCCAACAAGTTGGTACTACAAGTACTCCATATTTTTCTTTTAGTAGTCCATTTTCTTCACTTTCTCTTCCTGGAAGGACATACACTGGTGGTAATACTCTTTTATTAAATATGGATATAGCTTTAGTAAAAATTTATAATCGCCAACTAACACAAGCAGAAGTAACCCAAAACTTCAATGCACATAAAGGAAGATTTAATATTTATTGATAACAAATCTTGGATAGGGAAAAGATTTAAAGTATGGCAAATGAATTTGTAATAAAAAATGGATATTTCTCTCAAGGAAATTCCAATGTGACAGGATCATTACGAGTATCTAGTTCTATAGGTGTTGTAGGATCAGGTTCAGATGTACTATCAGTATATGGCTCTCAAGGTAATTTACTAGTAGTGACAGATAGTATGTCTGGTTCTTTATTTACTATATCAGACATTTCAGGTTATCCCATTTTAGATGTTACTTCTGATTATTATACAAGTTCAGTTTTTTTACCTACTTTAACAAATTTATCTCAAGTTAACGCTGTTGTTATTGATACAGCTAGCGGTCAATTATATTATTTGCCTACAAGTTCTATTGGAGGCGGAGGAACACCAGGCGGATCAAATAAACAAATTCAATTTAATGCTGATGGAGCATTTAGTGGTTCTTCAAATTTTACATTTGATAGTTCTTCTAATGCTTTAACTTTAACTGGTTCTTTAAATACAAGTGGTAGTACAATAATAAATGGTAGTGATTTAACCACTCAACCCTTTTCTTCTCTCACTAGTATTCCAACTCAAATAGCAGGTAATGCGGGTATTAGAGGAAATTTATATGTTTACCCTAAATCAGGTGCTACTACCTCTAGTATAGTTTTTGGAGGTGGGGGATATTCATCTTGGACTTTACAATCATTAGCATATAATTATTTTCAAATTCGTTCTACACCAAATGAAGGAGAAACACCTGGCCCACCAACCACACTAATGCATTTCTCATCAGGAAGTAATGGTGAGTTTAGAATTGGTGTTTTAAATGAAACCCCAGAATATACTTTTGATATTAGCGGCAGTGCTCGTGTTACTGGATCTTTTTATTTACCTGGTTTAATAACATCATCTCAGTTAAACGTTGTAGTAATAGATACAGCTAGTGGTCAATTATACTATACTGCTTCATCAGCTATAGGAGGAGGTGGTACTTCAACTTCATCATTTTTAGGAAATGGATTATCATCATCATTTAATATCAACCACGGTTTTAATACAAGAAATCTTCATATTACAGTTTATGAAAGCAGTTCAAATGGTGAAACAGTATACCCAGATATAAGAAGAATAAATGAGAATACAGCAAGTATCATATTTGCAAATCCACCATCAACAGATCAATATATAGTTTATATATCACAATAATGCCACAATTTTTAACTGACATACAGTTTGTAGCTACAAGTTCTATTGAAACCCCAGAAAGTGGTTTTGTAACTTTATACTTAAAAACAGATGGATATATGTATGTAAAACTTTCTAACGGAACTGAATATAAATTAGGATAATTTGTTATGAGTCAAATATTAAAAAGTTTATCTTTCCAAACCCAATCATCCACTCCAGGTACACCTTCCTCAGGATTTGGGGCATTATATGCTAGTGGTAGTACAGGATTCTTTTTTAAAAACAGTGCTGGTACAAACTACCCACTTGAACCTCAAGCATCTGGTCCTGGTTATATCATAATAAATGAATATACAGGTTCAAATCCTGGAGGAGGAACTTTAACTTATACTTGGTTTAATAATAATCCAAATATAAAATATATTCAAGTTATTTGTGTAGGTGCTGGAGGTGGTGGTGGTGGTAATGGCAGAAGCGCAACAGCTCAAAACTTACTTGGAGGAGCAGGAGGAGGAGGTGGAGCCATAGCTTGGGGATTTTTTGATTCAGCATCATTAACTCAATCTAGTTACACTATTAGTGTTGGAGCTGGAGGAGCAGGTGGAAGTGGTGGTTCTGGCATTACAGGTGGTGCTGGAAGAGCAGGTGAGTATACAACTTTTGGTGGGAATATGGTGAGTGCTAGTGGTGGAAGAGGTGGAGATACCGGAGGTAATTTAGCTGTAGCTACTATATTTGGTGGAGCAGGAGGATTAGCCACAGATTGTAGACCTGGCCCTGGATTTGCTATTCCTGGAGGAAATGGTGCTAATACTAGTCGTACAGTAAATGCTGGAACACCTACATCTATTTTTTCAACTCCTTTATCTCCTTCTGGTTCAGCTGGAGGAGGAGGAGGTTCAGGATATAGTAGTACACTTAATTTAGGATTATCTGGTTCTTTAGGTGCTAGTGGATTTCAATGGAATACTTTAATTTCTAATAATTCAACATCTGCTAACTCAGGATCAAATAATTTAGTAACAGCTACTGTTTTATTGCAATTTACTAGTAGTGTATTCACAACAACATATGGTTTAGGTGGAGGAGGAAATGGTCCTATTTCAGCTTCAGCTGTTAGTGTAGCTGGAGGAAATGGAGGGCTTTTTGGAGCAGGAGGAGGAGGATCCAGTGGTATTGTTACATCTTCAATCACAGCAGCCCAACCAGGAGGAAGTGGATCCTCAGGTTTATGTTTAATAGCGGAATATTATTAATATTTATTAATAAAATATTAGTTGTGAAAATTCTTAACACACTTTTAGCTGTTACTCATTCAACAGATCCTACACCATCATCTGGGTTTGGAAGTATATATGCTAGTGGAAGTTTAATTTACTTAACCAGTTCTATAGGTATTGTTAATTTAACTAATGCTATCACAGCAAATGGATCTAGTAGTTTTACTGTATACACTAGCTCAGGAACTTACACTTACCCTACAGGCTCAGGTATACAATATATAAAAGTAGTATGCGCTGGTGGTGGAGGTGGTGGTGGTGGTGGGCGATTAGGTGTAGCTAACTCCAACAGAGCTGGAGGAGGAGGAGGAGCGGGTGGTAATATAAACATAGCTTATTTTTCTTCATCTTCATTAACAACAGGTAGTTATACTGTAACTGTAGGAGCAGGAGGAAGTGGAGGAGCAGGAAGGTCTGGATCTATTACTTTTACAGGCGGAGATGGAAATGTTGGAGCAGACAGTACATTCGCCTCAGGTTCAACAGTTCTTTTAAGAGGTGTAGGTGGCCCATTTGGTACAGGTGGATCCACAACCCCTGGCCTTGCAGGTACTAATGTAGCTCCTACATCCCCTACAGTCCCTAACCCATACCCTCCCTTTTATTATTCAGGAGTTAATGGAGCTGCGGGATCAACAACTACAGGTGCTAGCGCAGGTAGTGCTTTTAATGGTTCTAGATTATTAGCTGGTGGAGGTGGAGGAGGAGGAATAACAAATGCTAATGTTTCTGGAAGTGGAGGATCAGGATCAGCAATCTATAATTATACTTCTTTAATACAATCTGGGTCTCCAGGAATAGCACCTGGTGGGGTTGGACAGAATGGAGCTCCTGTTATTGATATAAGCCATTTACTTTCCTATAGTGGTAGCAATTTAATTTTTGGTGCCTCTATTGGAACTGGAGGACATGGTGGCGCAGGAGGAAGACCTTCTCCAGCTGTTTCAGCTGGTAATGGAGGATCTGGAAGTATGG
>Ga0315904_10001244_pt1 | contig 40085 bp, 36 predicted proteins | sample LakEriMetagenome_6_FD_203529 | JGI IMG/M metagenome (GOLD analysis project Ga0315904, IMG submission 203529) | Freshwater fungal communities from buoy surface, Lake Erie, Ohio, United States - Buoy 12 MA120 | ecosystem: Environmental > Aquatic > Freshwater > Lake | place: USA: Lake Erie, Ohio... | reverse complement strand
ATGTGATTCGGTCGTTCACCGGCAGACTTTTCAATAACCAGCACTTCTTCCTCATTCCCGGTCTTTACCAGTCTTAACTTTCCACCTGTTGACTGCAATGCGCCACAGGAAACAAGTACAAAAGCAACGAGAATTATACTGAACAGATTTTTCATGATGTCAAATTACCAAAGAATAACGTTCCTTAAGATGAAATAGTGTGAAATGTCAACCGACGATTGCAAAGATCTGCTCGTACGCATCGCGAATATGCCTTACCTCATCAAAAATGATCCGCAACCTGTCGTTCTTTTCGCTGAGCTTGCACCCTCGTGCATTCTTTTGAATGTGATTAAGCACCAGAGTAAAGACCTCTGTTTCGTAGAAAGGCGACTGTGGATCTGCAATGAAATACCCGATCATCTTGTTGGATTTGATGACCAGACGCTCGAGCCCCATTTTTTCAGCTAACCACCGTAAGCGGAAAGAAATGATCAGTTCCTGAACCTGACGCGGCAGCGGACCAAAACGGTCTTTCAGTTGCTCGGCAAATTGCTGCAGCTCCTCTTCATTCTTCAGGTTGTCCATTTCCTGGTACAAGCTGAGTCGCTCGGCCACATTGTTCACGTAATCATCTGGAATGCGCACCTCAAGATCCGTTTCCAGGATACAGTCTCGTACGAACTGCAACGGAGAATCCGTGTTTCGATCTTCAAAAAGTTCCTTGAATTCGTTGTCCTTGAGTTCCTCGATCGCTTCGTTGAGGATCTTCTGGTACATCTCAAATCCGATCTCGGAAATGAAGCCGCTCTGTTCGCCTCCCAGCATATTTCCTGCGCCACGGATATCGAGGTCTTTCATCGCAATATTGAATCCTGCGCCCAGATCCGAGAACTGTACCAGTGCTTCCAGACGTTTTCTGGAATCCGAAGTCATAATACTGAACGGCGGTGCGATCAAATAGCAGAAGCCCTTCTTATTGCTTCGCCCGACACGCCCGCGCAACTGGTGAAGGTCACTTAAACCGAAGTTATGTGCATCGTTGATGATGATCGTGTTGGCATTGGAAATATCAATACCCGATTCAATGATCGTCGTAGCCAGCAACACATCGTATTCGCCCTCGATGAAATCCAGCATGATCTTCTCGAGGTCCTTTCCGTCCATCTGTCCGTGACCAACAGCCACGCGCACTCCCGGACACAAACGCTGGATCATTCCCTGTACCTCTCGGATGTTCGAAAGGCGGTTGTGCACAAAGAACACCTGTCCGCCGCGACTTACCTCATAGGCGATCGCGTCCCGGATCTGTTCTTCGTTGAAGTGAATGATCTCGGTCAAGACCGGTTGACGGTTTGGCGGAGGCGTATTAATGATACTCAGGTCACGAGCTCCCATTAACGAAAACTGAAGTGTTCTTGGGATTGGCGTTGCCGTGAGCGTAAGTGTGTCAACTGTCGCACGAAGTGTTTTCAGTTTGTCTTTTACTGCTACACCGAACTTCTGCTCCTCATCGATGATCATTAGCCCCAAATCCTTGAACTTGACGCGCTCTGCCACGATGGCGTGCGTACCGATGAGAATATCGATCTTTCCGTCTTTGAGCTTTTTAAGTGTTTCCGTGGTGTCCTTAGCCGATTTGAAGCGATTGATGTAATCCACCGTTACCGGAAAATCCTTCAATCGTTCCTTGAAACTGCGGTAATGCTGCATGGAAAGGATCGTGGTTGGCACAAGCACAGCAACCTGTTTTCCATCCGTTGCCGCCTTGAATGCCGCACGAATAGCGACTTCCGTTTTACCAAAACCAACATCCCCACACACCAGGCGATCCATGGGCTGCGGACGTTCCATATCTTCTTTGACAGCCTGTGTAGCTTTGAACTGATCGGGTGTATCTTCATACATGAATGACGCCTCCAGCTCATTCTGCAGGTAGGTGTCTTTCTGAAAGGAAAAGCCCGGGCGACTCTTGCGTTTCGCATATAGCTGTATCAGATCGAAGGCGAGTTCCTTGATCTTCTTCTTAGTCTTGTTCTTGAGGTTGGTCCAGGCCTGCGTCCCCAGTTTGTTGATCTTCGGGATCGTTCCGTCTTTTCCGGTGAACTTGGAAATACGGTGCAGGGAGTGGATCCCAACGTAAAGTACATCTCCATCCTTGTAGACTAAACGAATTGCTTCCTGCGGTTTCCCGTTCACGTCGATGGTTTCGAGACCGGAGAACTGTCCAACACCATGGTCGATGTGCGTCACATAATCCCCTTTCTGCAGGTTGTAGATCTCCTTCAGGGTCAGCGCCTGTTTCGCCTGTCGGAATCCTTCCTTCAGACGGAAACGGTGGTAACGCTCGAAGATCTGGTGATCCGTGTAACAAACCAGTTTCAACGAAGCAGAAATGAATCCCTCGTGCAGCGCTACATGGATCGGTTTAAATTCTGTCACTCCGCCCAGGTCTTCAAAGATCTGGTACAACCGATCGATCTGTCGCGGCTGATTCGAGAAGATCAGGTTGGTGAACCCAAGTTCCTTGCGGTTGATCAGGTCTGTCTTGAGCAGATCAAAATTCTTATTGAAACTTGGCTGAGGGATAAAATCGAACTCAAGGACTTTATGTGGTGAGAAATGATACTCAGGACCCCATTCGATCACTGAGTAGGTTTGGATCTCCTTCACGGCTTCCGTCGGATGCAGGTACAGTTCGGCCGGCAGGGTACGTTTCACCGTGTCGGAAAGTTCTGAGAAGATCTTCACCGACTTCTCGTATTCACGGTCCAAAACCGAGCGCAGCTGATCCATGGAAGATAACCACACCGTCACCTGCTGACCCAGGAAAGAGAAGAAACTTCCGTTCCCTTCCAGGTTCAGCTGTCCCTGCACATTGGGGATGATGTTGAAATGCTTATGTGTCGAAACGGACAGCTGAGAAGACGCATCAAACGTACGGATCGACTCTACCTCATCGCCGAAGAACTCGATGCGAAACGGCAGATCATTGGAATACGAATACACATCGACGATCCCTCCGCGGATGGAGAACTGTCCCGGTTCGTAAACGAAGTCGACGCGCTCAAAATGGTATTCGAGCAACAGCTCATTCAGAAAATCGATCGAATAGGATTTACCTACTTCTACTCTCAGGGTGTTTTTGGACAGGTTCTTTGAAGTCGGAACCTTCTCAAAAAGAGCCTGGGGATAAGTCACTACCCAGACGTTTGTTCCGTTGTTGATGCGCTCAAGGACCTCTGCCCGGGCAACTACATTCGCATTATCGGTTTCTTCCAGCTGATAGGGCAACCTATAGGAAGCCGGATAGAAAAGCACGCGTTTATCGTCAGGAAAAAGCGATTCGAGATCGTTCAGGAAATAGGCCGCTTCTTCCTTATCGGATAAAATGAACAGATGATGACCGGGAACCTGTTGAGCGAGTGCCGAAGCACATCCGCTTTTGGACGATCCGACCAGGCCCTTCCAGTGGATACGCCGTTCCTGTTCAGACAGCTGTGCGGCCGTTTGATCGATCTGCGGTAAGCGTGAAAAGTACGAACGGAATTCCTCGATCTCCATCTTATTTCAGGAGGCTCATGGCCTTCTCCACCATCTTTTTTGATCCAACGAAGAACGGTACGCGCTGGTGCAGTTTCATTGGCTTGATCTCCATGATGCGCACACGTCCGGTAGTTGCCAATCCGCCTGCCTGTTCTGCGATGAAGGCCAATGGATTGCACTCATAGAGCAATCTCAGTTTTCCTTCAGGTGAAGTAGTCGTATCAGGATAAATGTAGATCCCGCCTTTGATCATGTTGCGGTGGAAATCTGCCACGAGAGACCCTATGTAACGCCCTGAATAAGGAGCTCCCTTATCGTTCTCAAAGCTTTGGCAATACTGAACGTATTCCTTGATCCCCGGTTCGCATATGTCGATGTTTCCTTCGTTCATCGCATAGATGCGTCCCGTTTCCGGCATGCGCATGTCAGGGTGTGAGAGACAGAATTCACCGATGGAAGGATCGAGTGTGAATCCGTTCACGCCGCAACCTGTTGTATACACAAGCATGGTTGAAGATCCGTACAACACATATCCTGCTGCGATCTGCTTATTTCCTTTCTGGAGCATGTCATCCAGTGTCGCTTCTGTTCCAATAGTCGAAACACGCCGGTAGATCGAGAAGATCGTTCCGATGGAAACATTCACATCGATATTGGAAGACCCATCAAGCGGATCGAAGAGTACTACGTATTTGCCCTTTTTCGCCGATTCTGAAGTAAAGGCCACGAAATCATCGTTCTCCTCTGAAGCGATCCCACACACTTCACCGCCATTTTCAAAGGCTTTGATGAACTGCAGATCGGCCACCACATCCAGTTTCTGTTGTTCTTCGCCCTGCACGTTCGTGTTCCCGTGCGCTCCAAGGATGTGATCCACCAATCCGGCTTTGCGCACATCACGGCTGACCATTTTAGCGGCCACTGCGATATCGCTCAGAATGCGTGAAAGTTCACCTGTCGCAAAGGGAAATTCCGCCTGACGATCGAGGATGAATTCGTTGAGTGTGATGACTTTTGACATGGATTGTGTTTTGTGATGCAAAGATAGGAGAAAGAAAAGAGAACAAGGAACAAAGAGCAAGGAACAAAGAGCAAGGAGCAAGGATTTAGAAGCGAGACCGTCCCGACGATTCGCTTCACTACTGTAGGGACTGCGGGAAGTGAGAAGTGATACTCCATTTGGAACTTGGGGTATGTAACTACCGCGAATACCGCCCTAAAGAGTATTTGATTGAAGGTCAGAACGGCGGGCCTCACAGTAAACGAAGTTTGCAGCAGGTATTTTTTCAAGCCAAGACACGTGCGGGGATCTCGAAGCATTCGAGTGCACACCTTGCGACACTCATATGCGACGCACCTGCTTGAGAATGGAACTGATCTCAGGTATATCCATGAACTGCTCGGGCACAATTCATTGAGGACTACTGAGATCTACATACACGTAAGCACGAGGAATCTACAACAGATCAAAAGCCCATTTGATGATTTGTAAATTATGCTATTTTTGAGTTAGTTATGCGAAACGAAACTTCCTCTATTCACCCGATTTGGTTGTATAAGCGAAGTTTTGTAGCACGTATAAGCTAGTTAAAAGTAATATCAATGAAAAATTTATACATTATAATTTCGATCCTAATAACATCTTCATGTGTATCGTTAAAGGTCAAGAACCAATTGGAAAGTAAATTAGTAAATAAACAAAAAGAGATTGATCAGCTCAATATAAAACAACAAAACTTATCGAATCAATTAGTTGAAATAAGTGAATTAAAAAAAGTATGTTCTGAAGAAAGAGATTCGTTGAGTACTAATCTGTCATTTGTCAACGCACAATTGGATTCACTGATGAGTACAAATAATGATTCGTTCCTTAATTATTACTGGTCGTCAATTCAAAATATAGAGCAAAAAATCATTAAACGAACAGTTTCATTTTTAGATGGAAAACAGGAGTTGTCATATTGGAAAATAAAAACTCCATTAGAAAACAGATTAACTTATGAAATATATGACTCCTCCAAAAATTTAAGCAGAGTTGTCGAAGAAGTACTAAGCGATTCAGTTGTTTATTTACTTGCCATAAAATATTACAACAATGCAGGCCTTTGTGCATTTGAGGAAAATACTGCTTTTATTGGATATGAGGGCGAATTTCAAAACAAATATTCTTTAATAAACACAGATTCAGATATTTGTTCAAGGGTTTTATACCACAATAAAAACCAAGTTTCTCTTGATAAGATTGAAATTAATAATCAAACTTTTGATTGTGTTAAGTGGATTGTTATTGCTTCGGTATTGGACTCGAACAATAATGAAATAGATAAAATCATACAAACCAATTATTTACTCAAAAATAAAGGTATCGTTTATGCAGAGAGGAAACATCCTTATTCTCCATCTAAGAATAGTATAATTAATGTTGAAATTATAGAATCATCTGATTTCTAGCTTTTAACCACATCTAAGCCACATTAAAACGATGGCTTAGCTGCAAACCGTCATGTGCGATTCCCCACTACCCAGAAATTCGCAAAAAAAATTTGAAATAATACCAATATTTGGTATGTTTACAAAAATTCAATGTCATGAGCAAAAACACATCTATTACTTTGGGTAGTTATTTTGATCAATTCATTCAAGGTATTTTAAGAGAAGGCCGTTATAAAAACGCAAGCGAAGTTGTACGTGCAGGATTGAGACTTCTTGAAGAAGAAGAACAGAAAATAATTGCTTTACGTCATGCGATTGATGAAGGTATTAATAGTGGTTTAGCCGAGGATTTTGATCCTGAGGAACATTTAAAAATGTTAAAAGCAAACAGAAAATAAATGGCGAAGTTTAAGTTAACAAACAATGCCGTAAAGGATTTATCTGACATTTGGAATTACACCTTCGACGCCTGGTCTGAAAGTCAAGCAGACAAGTATTATAAACTAATTCTCAATGCATGTGCTTCAATCGCCAAGAAGCCACAGCAAGGAAGAGTATATGAAGAAATTTATCCTGATCTAAAAGGTAAAAAAGCCTCCAAGCACATTATTTTCTACAGGGTAATGGATGATGAATCAATTGAGGTTACGAGAACCCTTCACGAAAGAATGGATTTAAAGAATAAATTGAAATAGTAAACCTCACATAACAGCAAGCAAGCGCAAGCGAGAGATCATACTTCGAAACAACAAATAGTTTTAAATATTAAGTTTTATCTTCGGTAAAATGATCTTGTGAAAAGTGAGCCGCTAGCCAGGCAGCAATCCGTTAGAGGGGATTTGGAAAAACTAGACCGAAGTATTATCTTAGTAGATATAAAAAAGAAATGGCTCAAGTTGATGTAATTAGAAATGGAATTATTGACAAACTGCTTGCAATATCAGATAAAGATTATTTGATGGCTTTGCTTCGTTTGGTTGATAATAGTGCGGTTGAAGATGAAAAAATCAAATTGACTAAAGAGCAAAAGTTGATGCTCGAAATGAGTGAAGCTGACATTCAAAATGGTCGAACAATATCTCAAAATGATTTAGATAAAAATGACCTTGAATGGCTAAAAGGAAAATAGTCTGGACTAATACGGCTGCCAAGCAACGTCGTGAGATTTTGAAATATTGGACAGAAAGGAATAAGAGCACAACTTTTGCGGAGAAATTGATTGTAATAACCGCAAAGCATCTAAAAGTAATTTCAAAAAATCCTGAAGCTTTTAAAGAAACTGAAATTGATGATGTGCGAGAATCAGCAATGGGTCATTTCAGTTTATATTATAAAATTACCCCTGATCAAATAATTGTTATGGCATTTTGGGATAATCGCCAGGATCCTAAGAAACTTTTGAAAGCCATTTCTTGATCTATACGCCCTCTAACAGCAAGCAAGCGCCAGCCCAGATCATACTTCGAAACAACAAATAACTTTTAAAGATTAAGTTTTATCTTCGGTGAAAAGATCTCGTGAAAAGTGGGCCGTTCGCCAGGCAGCAAACCGTTATCTTCGAAGAGCCATGGTTGTACTCAAAAAATGTACTCTATTGGTGTTGATACTTGTGAGCGGGCTGGTTCTTCATGCACAAGATGATCCATTAGATAATGTTTTGGATTCTTTGGTTCGCGTAAATCATGTGAAAGAACTTCGAATAGACCTCCGCTCAATCGATTACCGTTCGGATACAACGTATTTTATCGAAATAGTGCGCTTCGATCAACGTGGAAACCGGATCGAAAGCATTGTTCCCAAAGCGCGTAATCGCTATGATCGAAGGGTGGAGGCATACGACAGTTTGAATCGTCGTGTTTTGTTCCGTGAATACGATCCGGAGGACACCACGCATTTTCACAGCGAGAAGATCTGGATCTTTCAGGATACGTTGAATTACCGAGTGGAAGAGTATTCCGAAGGAAAGAAAGTCTTGTACGCCGACGTAACCGCCCGATCTTCGAAAGACACCATGTGGATCACTTTGGATGAATACAATTTGGAATATGAGACCCACGATCGTACTGTGTCGCGGTATAGAAATGTTGGTGATACCTTGCAAATTTCCGAACACATCCAATTCAATGATCAAATGGAGCTCCATGGAATTGATTCCTATTACCAGATCACTCGTGCCCTGGATACAGGAACCCTCGTCATGCAAGGTGTGTTGCACGTAAAAGAATCCGATTGGGATCTGTTTAACAGCGACATGGATCTAATGCGTGATTTTTATCAGCATCCGGAGAAATACCTACAGATGCAACTGGATGGTAAGTTTGAAATGGAATTTGATGAAGACCCCTTCATTTACAACATTTACAATCAAAAAGGACAACTGGTTCAGGATGGGGAGGGTATATACAAACAAACGTTTACCTATAATGAACGCGGACAGTTGATCCAACAAATTGGTTGGGGTGAATTGGATGGAGAAGAATACAGCGATCTAATTCCTGTCCATTTTACCGATTTCGAGTATAACGAACGCGGGCTCCCCCTGAAAGTCACCGAATCGTCCGTCGAAAACAGCAACACACGTATCAAGATGTATACGTACAAGTATTGGTGATTTTATTCTTCTCTTTATGCCGCTACTCATAAACAACAAAATCCAGATCCTCTCGTCTACCCCAACACCAACCCAATCATGAAACAATTACTCTTCCTTCTTCTTATCCTCAACTTCACGTCCTCTTTTGCACAGGAATGTCCGGATAGCTGTTCGTATTTCATTCCGAATTCCCTGACACCGGATTGTGACCAGGCGGGTTGCGAGATCCTGGAGATCGTGTCGGATTGCAGTTTCAAGAAATTCGAATTCAAACTCTTCAACCGGTGGGGACAGGTTATTTTTGAAAGCTCTTCCCCTAAGAAGAAGTTCGATTGCACCGGGCAAAATTCCGGGACTTACTTCTGGACCTTCAGCGGTCAGTTCTGCAATGGGAACACGTTCAACGACACCGGTTATATAACGATCATCAACTAAAGTAGATGGGAGGGGCGCTCTTCGGTATGCTGAACAGCTGCATATAAAACATTATCTTCGAATAGAAAGCGGGAAAAGTAATGATCCGAATGAAAGCAGCCATAGCGTTTATCACCTGCGGACTGATCATCCTCGGCTGTGCGCGGAATTCCGTTCACCCGTCGGGAACCGGTTACTTCACGCCGACTCCGTCCATTGACAGTAAGATCCTTTCCTTCAAAACGGTCGGTATCGCTGACACGGTTACGGCATTCATCAGCGGATCTGTGCTCGGAAAAGACAGTATAGATGGCAAAACAACCGTCGACACCTTACTCTTTGCCACTATCGGCTTCATCAGTCACGAGCGCCGGGATACCGTGGGCACCGTTGCCGATGTGCACGGGCGGTTCGTAAACTGATGGGTTCAGTAAAGTGTAAATTTCTAACAGCGAGTAATAACCTCGTTTCTTTAGCCTTGACTTGGTAATCGTTGTGTTAAGAATAGGACTTTGAGCGACCGCCCAGCCACCTTTTCTTCGTTTTTGCAGTTTACCGTTAATTTTAATCGGTGCACGTAACCATTGTCTAATCAATTTCAGGGTCAATGGGAATTTTACCTTTTGGTAGATAAGATTGAGAAATAAGCAATGATCTACCTCGTCGAAGAATGATTTCAGATCGATGTCTACGATATTTGAATACCCCTCATGGATTACTCCAAACCAGCTTGCGACTTGCTAACGCTTCGGGTTGTTAATCCGCACGTATGGGACTTACACCCTCTGGAAAAATAAAACACGCTTGGTTTTCTCAACTAGAATTTGCAATTTAAAACTTTTTGTAGAGCTTCACTAAGCGTGTTGCTCTGCTCATGAAGGGTACATACAGCGTGTATGCAATATTGCCTTGCTGCAGGCGAAACACAAGGCAACATCGCCTACACGCAAAACGTAAGGTGCAACTAACAACCACTCACGTTTGGATGTGTTACCAATTTTTGGTACATTTACTGTAATAATTTTTGATTATGGGTAAGAACACATCGATATCATTAGGAGATCATTTTGAAAATTTCATTAATAGTGAGATAAAATCAGGGCGATATGGCTCTGTCAGTGAAGTAATAAGAACTGCTCTACGTCTGCTCGAAAGTGAAGAGCGTAAGTTAAATGAATTGCGCAATGCACTTGTCGCTGGAGAACAAAGTGGATTCGTGGAAGATTTTGATCCAAAAGAACATTTAAAAGCTCTTCATAAAAAACATAAATGAAAAAGCTTGTTCTGCACATCAGTTCCGAAGCACTTTCGGATTTGGAAGAAATCTGGATCTATACACGCAAAAAATGGTCGATAGAGCAAGCCGACAGGTATTACTCTTTGTTAATTGATGACATCGAGTTTTTACATTCAAATTATTACACGGGTAAATCTGCTGAATACATTCGCCCTGGATATAGAGTGTCATTTGTAAAATCACACATCATATTCAACAAAATAGTTGATGACCAAAAATTGAAAGTAATCAGGATATTGCACCAAAACGTGAACATTGATAAATGGTTAAAGTAGAATGCCTATAACACGCGTTTAGCGTCAGGCTGAGATCTTTCTTCGAAAGAAAATGTAAATTAGATCAATCTATCTTCGTGATTGCGTTTACGGGTTAAAATCAGCCCGTACACCAAGCGCGGGAACGTTTTGCAGGTTTAAAAACCAAGTCGGTCTTCGAAAGCCAATGGGCTGAACACCCAATGTGACTAATAATAAAAAAATGGAGTCTAAAATCCATTAACGGCGTAATCCTAAAAGCCTTTGGAGTATGAATAAAAATATTAAAATTCTTACGGCATGAAAAAAATAATGACAATTTTCGGATCACTTTTATTTGTTACAATAATCATGAATAGTTACGGATGTAGTTCAACAGATAAAAAAGTCGAAACTAGTAATGAAAAAGATGCAGTAGCAGTAAAAAATGTAGCTAAAAAAATTGAAGATAATATCGATGTTGATGATGCTGTTGACAAAAATTTAACATCAAATTCTTTTATTGGAAGTTGGTGTAATAATGATTCTTGGGATAAAACAGGTGAATTATTTCAACTAGAGATATCATCTGACCAAAAGGAAATTATAAGCGCTACCTTTTACAGCGGGGGTCCATTTGAAGAAAATTACATAGGAAAATTATCCGCCGAAGGCAAACTCGAACTATACTTTGATGGTGTTGGGGGTTCAATTTCATTTAATGAAGTAAGTAATGCCAACGACAGAAATTCGGATTTAAATTGTAAAAAAATAAAATATGCTAGTTGCAAATTAATTGGATCTGATAAAATTCAGATTGTAACTTATAAAAACAATTGTTCATACATGCCTGCAAATGTGAATATAGTTCTCAAAAAATTAAAGAAGGGTGAAAGTTGCATGCCCTAAAAAGATGAATAAAAGTATTAAAACCAGCCAATAACAGCAAGCAAGCGCAATTTTTGCTGAGTTACAGGAAAAGCTTCGCTTTGCGCCGAGAAAGATCAAAAACGATCACCTGCTTGCAAACCATTATGAACGACAATAAAAAATCAACCCTTCCATTAGCTCTGACAATCATCGGGCTTATCTGTCTCATCCATTCGCTACTCATTCAGATTCTGTGGATCAATGCCTTCAATAGCGGTAGCACACCTCAAGAGCGAACGGAATATTTTGCCGGGCTCTTCCCTTGTTCCTTGAACCTTGGGACTATTGCCCTGCTTGACGCAGGAATCTGTCTCATCGCGGTTGCATCGAGCTTGATCGTGCTCAGGATCGGTAATCGGCAGATGAGAACACTGAATGTTTCTATCCTGATCACCGGGATTCTTCTACTCCTGATCAAAGTATGGGGTCTTTTATAGATCTTTACACCAATGTACAATCCTTTAGTTGATACCTATTTCACCGATGGCTGCGGACGCTGTTCCTTGGGCGGCACACCCGACTGTAAAGTTCACCGGTGGGATAAAGAACTTACCATTCTTCGCGAAATTGCTCTATCCTCAGGGCTCAATGAAGAACTGAAGTGGAGCGTCCCGTGTTATACCTTCGGTAAAAAGAACATCGCGATCGTCGGTGCTTTTAAGGAATATGCAACGCTCAGTTTTTTCAAAGGCTCCTTATTACTGGACGAAGCCAAACTATTGGTCAGTCCGGGTGAGAATTCTCAGTCGACTCGTTCTTTCCGTTTCACGGATGTGAGTAGAATCCTTGAACTGGAACCCTACATCAAAGCTTATATCCATGAGGCCATAGAGCTGGAGAAAGAAGGAAAGAAAGTTCCCTTGAAAAAGACCGAAGAGTACACTTATCCGGAAGAACTGGAACGAAAACTGGAACAAGATCCTGCCCTTAAAAAAGCTTTTTTGTCCCTAACTCCCGGCAGACAGCGCGGTTACCTTCTCTACTTCTCGGCCGCGAAACAGTCATCCACGCGTGAGGCACGCATCGAACGGTCGATCTCGAGGATCCTGGAAGGGAAAGGGATTAACGATCTATAAGTTTAAAAAAATGAGTAACTTACACTAAAACTTACCAATATGAAAAAGTTCTTGATCCTTATGGTAATGATGCTGACATTTCAGTCTCTTGATGCCCAATACATGTATGACGGTAACGGAAAGAGAATTGGACGGGTGGATGGAGAATATTATTACAATAGTTCGGGTTCCAGAATTGGACGGGTTGACGGTGAATACATCTATAACGCATCCGGTTCACGGATCGGACGAATTGATGGCGATTACATATACAATAGTTCGGGGTCCAGGATCGGAAGGATCGACGGAGATTACCTCTATAACTCCTCAGGGTCGCGGATCGGACGCATCGATGGCGATTACATCTATGACGGGTCAGGAAAAAGGATCGGAAGAGCAGATGGGCTGAGAAGGATGCAGATCATTCTGTTCTTTTACTTTTTCATGTAATCACAAACACCGATCATGAATAAACTTCTCTTCATATTGATCATCGCAGGGCTTTTTATCTCCTGCTCCAAGGGATTCTCGGGTTGCTACCAGGGTGAATTGAAGAACCTGACCGGTTTGGACGGGTGCGGTTGGGTGATCGAGCTCAACGATGGAACTACGCTTGAACCAACAAATCTCAGCGAGTTTGAAAACTCCCCGCAGGAAGGGCAGAAGGTATGCGTTAAATTTGAGGAGATTGAAGGAGGAAGTATCTGTATGGTCGGCAAGATCGTGGAGATCACAGATATGGAATAAAAAAAGGGACACCACCGGCATCCCACATCACTATCTTAACGTGTCTTCTTACTTCAGCTGGTTCGGATCCTTAGCTGCCTTATCGTTCAGCTTCTTCTGGATGTTCAACCAATAGAACAATCCAACAAATCCAAGGACGATCAAAGAATAGTTGAAGTAATCTCCAACCACTTCAAATGGAATGAAGAGCACATTATTAAAAAGATCACCCAATCCGTAAAAAAAGTCTGAAGAGCTCATATTATTCGGTTTTGTCGAGAGCAAAGTAAATCATTTTTCGGTAAATCACATGCCACACGCTGATTTTTTTCGCTCTCAACTCGATTAGGGATGAATTAACATCCTCGCTTAAGTTCCTGAACCATCAGCGTGAGAGCTATGAAATCTTCAACAGAAAGTCGCTCAGGCCTGTCGTTGAGGTAAGGGTGATCAAAACCGGTATCCTTTATAAGTGCTTTAATGGAGTTCCTGATGGTCTTCCGGCGTTGATTAAAGCTCATCTTCACGATCCGGATGAACAGCTCCTCATCACAACCCAGATCCTGCCGCTCATTACGCGTGCAACGGATCACACCTGATTTCACTTTAGGCGGAGGGTTGAACACGTGCTCATCCACCGTAAAACAGTACTTAATATCATAAAATGCCTGGAGTATCACGCTCAGGATCCCGTATTGTTTGGATCCCGGTTTTTCAGCGACGCGCTCTGCTACTTCCTTCTGGAACATACCCATGATCTCAGGGATCTGATTCCGGTATTCCAGGCACTTGAAAAGGATCTGAGATGAAATGTTGTAGGGGAAATTTCCCACCACACTGAACGGTTCATCGCCCATGAATTTCTTCAGATCAGCTCTAAGGAAGTCAGCCTCAAAGATCTTCCCGTCCAGTTTTGGAAAATGTACCTTCAGATATTCAATGGATTCGGTATCCACGTCCATTACACTCACACTCAGCTCTTCCCTTTCCAGTAAAAACTCGGTGAGCGCACCCATTCCGGGCCCTATTTCCAATACGCGCTTACACCCCATGTGGGCAGTGTACTGATCGGCTATCTTTCGGCAGATGTTCTTGTCGGTCAGGAAGTGCTGTCCGAGGTGCTTCTTTGCGCGAACTGTCATGCCTGGCGGTATTCCTCAATTACAGAAAGGATCGTTCGGAAAGCGGCAAAGCGACCGGCGAAGCGATCACTGTGTTCCTTCTGAAGTTCAGGCGCATGCATGTCACGGTACTCCTCCATCTTTTCCTGACTGGGTGAAAGGTAGGTAATAGCATACGTCAGGCCTCCTTCCTCTTCTCCGTGAACCCTTGAGATCCTGCTTTCGAGAAAACATCCTGTTGCCATGACATCCGGAATGTGTCTGGACCTCATCCATTCAAGCCATTCATCAGCGATGGCAGGATCAATACTTACCGTAACGTTATAAAGGATCATTCAATTAAAATATGGGGTCACTGCTTAAGAACCCAGCCTTCAAATCCGAGTGATTTCGTGCGCGCTACTAACTGCTGCATGGCTTCTTCAGAAAAAGCACTACCTGCACTCACCCTTGAAAGGCCGTTCGCCATACCAACGATCTGAGCATCCAACCCATTTGCGCGAAGCTTGTTCACCAGATTGACCGCATTGGTTTCGCTTCCAAAACAACCAACAATGTAGTGCATTCCAGCAGTGAACGTGCCTGTTGAGGATGTCTCACCTTCCGGAGATGGAGTATTCTCGGGTTGTGTATGCACCTTCACCGGCATGTAGGTGTCTTCATCGAACTGGAAGGAATACACATCCACATCCGCCGGAAGCTGTTGAACAGACTCCTCCAATGTTGCCCCATGGTCCGGAAGCTGCTCCAGTTTTATCTCTTTGGTTTCATAAACTCCATCGGAGCTATGATAGAATGGATTGAAATCCTTGATCGAGATCATACCAGACTCTAGCACATCTGTCTTCACGGGGATCCAATAGGTATAGAATGCGATAGGCAGAATGCATGCTGCGGCAACGTAACGCCATACCTTCGTTTTTCTTCGAATTGCAGGATGAGCAACCACCTTCGTGTCATCCTGTTCTGAGGCCACTTTATCAACGTGGGTGAAATCGATCGCTCTGATCGGAGCATCAATCTTATCATCTCCAAGTGCTACTTCCTGCTCAGCTACAAAGTGTACTTTCCCTAATCCATACGACTGTAGCAATAGATTAAAGAAACGATCCTGCTCAAAGCGAATATTTCCCTCCGAATCGAAATAGAGATGCCCAATTTTATCAAGCACCACACGCTCTCCTTTCCGGAGTGCTTCCATCCATGTACCAGCCAGACCGGTAACATGACCGAGCGATTCAGAATAGAGCAATGCATTAATTCTGGCATATTCACTGACCAGCAAGCCATCGTTGTTAACCAGCTGACGGTTGAACATAAGGGATTTTTTCGGGGGATACATCGTGCCTGAAGCATAATCGATCACAGCCGAAGTCTGGCTGGCTACAAAACCACCAAATGTCGGAACGATGACACAATTGTGCCTAAGTAACAATTCTCCAATGAGTTGCTCAACCGAAATCATAACCCAAAATTAGGTATTTGTCTCCACCTTTCCAAGATACGGCTTAAGTGGAGTAGAGTTACAGGAACGTTGAACAAAATACAAGGCATTTTAATTCCATTAGATGAATTAGTCACTAAAGCTTCTGTAGGTCTTTTACAAGAATTGAAGGACCTTTTCGACATCCGTCGGCACATCGATATTCGGTGTTTCAATAGTTGTCTCAACTACCTTGATCGGGTAACCGTAATACAGCCAGCGTAACTGTTCCAATGATTCAGTGCGTTCAAGATGTGTAGGTTCAAGTTTAGTCAGTTCCCGCAAGACTTCAGCGCGATAAGCGTAAAGTCCGATGTGCCGCAGGTATGGATAAACGCGCAATGGGTCATCCGTTTTAGTATGTGCATGATTAGGTATGCAGCTACGGCTGAAATATAAAGCTGAATGGTCGTGTCCGACTACAATCTTGATTCGGTTCACATTAGTTAAGTCATCAGGGTGAACATCCCTGATCCCCAGTGTTGCGATCTTCACGGACGGATCACGAAAAGCTTCAAGTAATTGATCGATCTGCCTGTGATCTACCAAGGGTTCATCTCCCTGAATATTGATAACAACATCCACGTCCGGATAGTCGGTTAATACCTCTGCACAGCGATCCGTTCCACTTGGGTGGTGTTCGCCGGTCATTCTCACTTTACCTCCAAATGATTTCACCTCATCAAAGATCCGTTGATCATCCGTTGCCACAACCAGTTCATTGATCATTCCGGAGCGCCCTGCGCCTTCATACACACGACGGATCATTGTCTTTCCATTCAGATCGATCAGGGGTTTTCCCGGAAAGCGACTTGACGCATAACGGGCGGGAATGACTCCAAGAACCTTCATCAGAATTTCATCTGCAACTGAAGCACGAAATTTCGTGGCGGCTGAATGTCCCCAGGTCTTGAAGAATACTCTGCATTCAACAAATTGTTGACAATAAAGCCGAGTCGGAACGAATCGTTGATCTTGTATCCAAATCGCGCATCAAATACCAGATTGCCCTTGTTGTACTTCTCGCGGTATTCTCTCAATCCAGGCAATAGATAAGTTCCGTTCCCGATCAGGTCCTCTTCAAATATCCTGTCAATATTATTCATATTGCTGTTATACCTGCATGAGAACCCAAGTGAGAACTTCTTATAGTTGGCCTCAACATCAGCCTTAACAAGGTGATTGAAGCGGTACTTAAGGGTGTAGTATCCGTTCTTTGTTTTAGTTGTATCGGAAAACCCATTCACATAAGAGGAATTCGAGTTTAGCGTCACCGGATTCATATAAGTATACCCGATGAGTGAGATCACCTCCACCTCCCTGATCTTGCCGGTACTGTTGAATGAAAACTCCACACCGGTAATTCGGGCATCCTCTGTGTTCTGTGCCTGGAATCCGATCAAACGCTCATAGTCGTATCCCTGGGAAAGGAGATTGAAGAACTCGAGTGCATCGTCCGGATTATTGGACGGGTCAAGTTGACGATAAGTTATCGGATTATATATTCCAAAAGTAAACTCCATCATGTTCTGGTACTGATTGATGAATCCGGAAACATCGACAAGACCTTTCCAGTCACCCATTTTCACCCCTTGTTTAATCCCGATCTCAGCTGCCCAACCGATCTCAGGTCGCACCAAAGGATTAGGGAAGATGTTCAGTGCACCAACACTTGTTTCTGTGTAGCGCTCTGCAACGGATGGATAACGGATCCCTTGACCGGCCGAAACGCGCAGGTGTGTATATTCAGCTAGCTGGTAGTGAGCACCGGCTCTGAACACAGGATATACATTCATCGGGTTATCCAACAGTCCATAAAGGTCGCTTCTTGAATCAACTGTATTGGTGTCCATCTTGTAGTACTCCAGACGCATCCCCGCTGTCAGATCCAGACGGTTTATGTGATGCTCATACTGAGAATAAAGTGCCACGTTGAGTGCATCATGATCACCAAACAGATTTGACATAACCACATTATATGATTCCATAAGACCTGCTGTGAGGGCACTCCCGTTAGCATATTGCCGCTGGAACTGATACTCTGCCATGTAGATCGTTGCCTGATTGCTCTGCGCATCGTTACTCACATTCCCGTTTTTCGCATAGTACATGCGCGTCTTCAGATTATGCCTGTTGTTATACTTGTCAATGACCTTGATATATGGGTCGATGAACAGCCTGGTACCGGCGTTGTACGTCAGTGTTGATGACGAATCTGCCGGCGATGGCGTGTAATTTGAAAAAGAATTCTCTCCAAAGAGAGACGGTTGGCTGTAAACACCTCCGCTCGGAGAATATGCATTGGTATCACTCTTCCATATCAAGAAATTTCCGGTTCGCTGAGTCTGGAAATTATAACCAATTCCCAACTTGGCTCTTTTGAGTTTTTCCGGACGGAAATAGATCGTTCCGCTAAGACGTCCCCGATATTCCATTTCTCCTTCGCGGTAACCATCATTGTGGAACAGGGTCGTCGAGGCGGTGTATCCCCACTTCTTGAACATTTGTCCACGGTATGCCTCGATCATCTGGCTCATCGGCACACCCAACTTAGGTCTAACGGCACTATTGTAGGATTCATCCCACCACTTGAGTGTCTCTCTTGCAGGAGAGTCGTAAACACCCGCCTGTATCTTGAATTTCGTTTCCGGTTTGAGACCCGGTTCTTTTTCCGTGAGGGCTATCACACCATTCAAGGCACCGCTACCATAGAGGACAGAAGAGGCACCCTTCATAATCTCGATCTGAGATGCCTGTTCCATGGGAATCGCGTTCCACTGTGTATCTCCGGCATAGCCGGACAAAAGAGCCATTCCATTCCACAACAAAAGAACACGGCTACCTGCTCCGTAAGCAAAACCGCTACCCCCGCGGATGCTTACCTGACCGTCCATGGTAAATACACCGGGACTCTGATCAACGGCCTGTTCAAGGTCATTCACCCCTTTGTTATCGATCAAACTCGGGCGAAGGATCTCCATGGAAACCGGAACTTCTTCAACCTCCTGAGTTCTCTTTCCTGCACTCACAACAACGGTAGAAAGGTTCTGAACCGGTTCCCGCATGAGGATAGTGACCAAACCGGGACCATCCACATTCGTAGTGTCCACGCCATAAGGTAACATCGATGTTATGAGCTGAACAGGATATTTAGTAACACTGATCTTAAAGTTCCCGTCATAATCAGATATTGCTCGCTGACCTTCCGAACTTATAATCTTAGCTCCCACAACAGGTTCCTTACTCAGATCATCGATCACTTTTCCGGTGATCTGTGCGTTGAGAAGCATGGGCATAAAAAGCACCAGGTAGAGTAGTTTGCGCATGGTTTTATCTCCTTGAATAGACTTCAATATTAACAAATTTTTACAAATGGACTTCTTACATGAAGTGGTATTGGAACTGAACAATGAAGTTCCTCGGTGGTTGGATATCCGCCGGCCTTGATACATATTCCGCGTTGAACAAGTTGTTTACAATGAATCCAAGGCGGTATTTATCCTTTATTTTATACCCTAAACGGGCATCAAAGACAAGATTCCCACGCTGGTTGTTCTGGCGATACTCCTTCAGCCCGGGGAGCACGTATGTCCCGTCAGGAAGCTGTTCCTCAAAAATCCTGTCAATATTCCTCATATAGCTGCTGTAGCGACTTGAGACACCCAGCGAAAAATTCTTGTATGTAGACTCAATGTCTGCCTTAGCGAGATGATGGAAGCGGTATTTAAGGATATTTGATGAATCTGAAGACCAATAAACATAATCCTCATTTGTATTGAGGCTCACCGGATTCATGTATGTGTATCCGAGAAGTGATGCGATCTCCACATTCTTTATTTTTCCCGAACTATTGAATGAAAGCTCAATTCCTGTGATCCGTGCCTTCTCTGTATTTTGCGCCTGAAACCCAAGTAGTTGGTCGATCGTGTAACCATTACTGAGAATCTGGCCTAATTCTATCATATCTGCCGAATCAGGATTGGCTCCCAGCACATCCAGTTGTCTGAAATCATTAGGGCTGAACACTCCAAAATTGAACTCGATCATATCGTTGTATTCATTTATAAACGCAGCAGCGTCAAACATGGCCTTCCATTTACTTATCCTGAACACTTGTTTTATTCCTGCTTCCGCTGACCAACCCTGCTCCGGGTTTAGTCGAGGATTCGGTACGACCACAACGCTACCATTTGATGTTGCTACAAAACGCTCGGCGACCGAAGGAAAACGCACGCCTTGTCCCGCCGAAACCCTGAAAAAAGTGGATTCTGTGATAGCATAATTACCTCCGGCACGAACCACAGGATAAATTGGAACGGTGTCATTTTTGATGAGAATCCGCGAATCCGGAACCAATGTGTCCATTTTGAAATACTCAAGACGCAGTCCTCCCGTTAACCCAAGGCGGCCACGTTTCAGGTCGGTTTGAACATAGGCGGCCACATTATTGGAATAATGATCTGAGAACACTGTACTCTTGACCACATTATTATTACTGGTAAGACCAATCGTCAGTTCCCCAAGATTCTTCCAGGAATGCTGGAACTGATAATCCGCATAGTACATTTCAGCCTTGGCCGACGCATAAACGTAATCTGTATTTCCGGTTGAAACCAGATAATATCTTGTTCTGAGGAAATGTACATTGTTCTTTTTGTCTATATATTTCACATAAGGATCTACATTTATCCTAATGGATTTTTGAACGCTCATAGCCTGTGATTCAAAAGCCTCTTCAGCACTTTTCCAGAGTATGAACATCCCCATTTTCTGTATCTGAAGATTGTAACTCAATCCTGTTTTGATTCTATATTTACTAAACCTGTAAAAAAATGATCCATTAAGTCGACCTCTCGATTCCTCTTCTTCCAGTCGATATCCGAAGTCCCTGACCCCGGTAAAGCCAACTGTCATACCGAGTTTCCCGAACAACTTTCCATAATATCCTTCTGCCTGATGGAATGTCGGGTTTTTATCCCACCAGATCAAACTGTTGCGTCGCGGGTCTCCGTATACACCAGATTGAACCTTAACCTTAATTTCGCCTGATGGAGATGGCTCTTTTTCCGTTAACGCAATGATCCCATTCAGGGCGCCACTTCCATACAGTACGGATGACGCTCCCTTCATAATCTCGATCTGAGATGCCTGTTCCATGGGAATCGCGTTCCATTTGATGTCCCCCACATCCGGAGAGGTCATTGGGATCCCATTCCACAGGGCAAGTACCCTGCTACCGGCGCCGTAAGCATAACCACCACCTCCCCGAATACTCACCTGTCCATCCATGGCAAAAACACCTGGAGTCTGATCTGCGACCTGTTCAAGATTGGTGAGGCCCTTATTATCGATCAATGCCGGCCTGATGATCTCCATGGAAATAGGTACCTCCTCAATGTTCTGATCGTGTCTCGAGGCAGAAACAACGACATCTTTAATTTCCTGAACAACCGTGAAAAGTGCAATATTTAATAGGGTATCACGATACACCATAAGCGAATCGGATTCATAACCGATCAAGGAAAAGCGAATCTGAACAGGATACTGTTTTACCGGAATCGAGAACTTACCCTCTGGATCGGAGAGTCTATTTGTACTATCCGAAAGCTGGATCCTAACCCCATAAAGCGATTCATTCGTTGATGCATCAACAACACGACCTATGATCTGGGTGTATCCCTCAAGAGGAAGTAGTAGCAGTAAGAAGGCAACAAATACAATCTTCATAGTGAAGATCCAATTTTTTCTTTGTAACTTAAGATTTGTCTAAACTACCAAAAAAAATTGGAACAACAAGACCTACAATACAAGATCGGTCTCACCTTGCTACACGGTGTAGGACCACGAAAAGCTTCATTACTTGTCGCAAAAATGGGGAGCCCAGAAGCTGTTTTCAGAGAGAAACTATCTGTTATTCAATACAAAACAGGAATCAGTCGACACGTCCTTCAGTCTATGAAACGAGAAGAAGCCCTTCGTCTATCTGAGAAACATTCAGAATACATTCTCAAAAAAGGATTTGGAACACATTACTTTCTTGATGCCAATTATCCCAGAAGACTTCGTCAGATCCATGATGCGCCAATTATGCTTTACAGTATGGGCAATGTTGATCTTAATCCTTCTCGCGCACTTGCCATTGTGGGAACAAGAAACTCTACCCCCTATGGAAAAGAATTGTGCGACAGTTTTGTATCAGGCCTGAAAGATGCCAAAATTCAGGTAGTAAGCGGAATGGCATACGGGATTGATATATGTGCACACAATGCGTGTGTTCGGGATCAAATCTCCACGATTGGCGTATTGGGTCATGGACTTGATCGAATTTATCCTTCCGTTCATAAAAGAACAGCTCAACTGATGCTTGAGAATGGTGGTCTGCTCACTGAATTCCTTCCGGGAACAAAACCGGACCGAGAGAATTTCCCCATGCGAAACCGAATCGTCGCCGGAATGACCGATGCTACGATCGTCATTGAAAGCAAGGAAACGGGGGGATCATTGATCACCGCAGAATTAGCCTTTGACTACAACAGGGAGGTGTTCGCTTTTCCCGGTAACATTGGCCAGGTTTACTCTGCCGGTTGCAATAAGCTGATCGCGACCAACAAAGCCCAGCTGATCACTGATGCAAATGACGTTCTACGCTATATGGGATGGAATGCACATCCTACAATGAAGAGTAGCGCGGCGGCAAAGCTGTTCCATGATCTAACCGATGAAGAAAAAAATCTGGTGGATTACCTGTCAGAAGAGCCTGCACACGTCGACATGATCGCTCTCCATTTAAGAATACCGGTCTCAAAAATAAATTTACTCCTTCTCAATCTTGAAATGAAAGGAGTTCTTCGCGCACAGGCCGGAAACATGTACAGCATTACCCAATAAAAAAGGGCTCTATTGAGCCCTCTCTATTATCTTCTGATTCCAATCTTCAGGAAACGTCTGTTATCAATGACTTCTGCCTTTTTCTTCAAGGCAGCCAGGGCCTGGTTTTGAACACCTCCTCGGAGAGTCGCCAGCATCTGTTCCTTTTCAGTGTTGTAGTTTGCTGCTGCAGGAGCTTTTACTGTCTTATCAATTCTGATCACGTAAACCCCCATCTTTCCTTTAAGCGGGATTGTTTTTGCGCCATCCTTAAGTCCTGAGAAGAGAGCCCCTATGACCTCCGGTTCAAATCCAGCACCGGTAATTTGCGGATTGCCGAAAGTAACCTCCGCCTTCATAACCGTAGTATTTCCTCTTTTTGCCATTGCATCAAGGGTCTTATCTTTAAGTAACTGATTCGTCAAACGTTCAGCTTTCTTTTCTTCAAGCAAGTCACGGCGCATTACCTTTTCAATATCCTCAAAATTAGGTGCGCCTTTTTCACGGATAGAAGAAACCATTGCAATAACGTAACGGTCCTTATCCTTGATCGGAGCAGTAGTAAGATCCCCAACCTGTGCATTTTCATCAAACGCAAGCTTTAGGATCTTATCCTCAGCAAACGTCGTTGTGAACCCATAGAGCTTAGGGTTATCAGCCATGATATTCAGAGGACGTGCAAAATAACCCGCCTTCTGAACGATCGTATCGAACATATCCAATTTCGATTTAGCAGACTCGAGTTTGGAAAGTTTTTCATCAAGTTTATAGAGCAAGTCGTACACTTCTGAATCTTTCTTGTCAACTGTTTCCTGGCTCGCCTTGAACGTCTTTTGAATAGATGCAACCACAGGGAAAGTTGCCGCATCTCTCTCGAGAACTTCAATAATATGAATTCCATATTGCGTTTTTACGGTACCAATCGTCCCAATAGGCTTCGTTGCACAGAAGGTTGAAAACTCAGGAACCATATCCGCCTCAAGGAAGTCGGCATATTCCCCGCCATTCTGAACTGACCCCTTATCGTCACTGAACTTGGTCACAAACTCCTTAAAGTTGTCCTTGTTCAGAAGCTTCACAATGCTGTCGGCCGTCTTTTGCTTTGCATCTATAACTTTCTTATCAGTCGAACTGTTTGTAGAAAGAAGGATGTGACGTGCCTTCAATTTTTGAGGTGTGAAACCAACAACCTTCGCGATCGCAATTCTATTATCCTTTGTCGGGAATGGACCAACAACCTGTCCAATCGTAGCCGTTTTGAACACGGTGTCCATGTAACGCGGGAACGTTACCATCAGGTTCTGTGCTTTAGCGTGACCTTCCGGCACTGCTGTCGCAAATTTTGAAGAGGTGTAGAACTTCAACTCACTGTTCTGCATCACATAGATCGAGTCATTCGCTGCAGTCGCAAATGCGGTCTTCAACTGACTCATGGTCTTGTTGAATTCGGTTGAGTCCTTCTTTGATGGCAAGATGTTCACATCAAACCATCTCACCTCACGGCTTTCCTGACGGTTTTCATACTTCTTCTCCCCTTTGTGCTCGTCGTAATAACGTTTGACATCCTCGTCGGTAATCTTAATGTCTTCATCCGTGATCTCGGAATATCTTCTCACAACGTAAGAAATACTCTTAATCTCTTTCTGGGCAAAGTACTCTTCTTCAGCCTCTAATTTCGTAACATACATTCCCTGACCAAGGAGGGCAAAGTATTTTTCCTGCTTTCTTCTGTCGATGTAGTACTTTTTACTGTCCTGCCACTGTTTCTGAACATTCTTGTCGCTCGAAGACTCCATTTCCTCGATACGTTTTTGAAGCAGTTTCGCATTAAACAGTCCGGTTACTGAATCTGTAAACCCTTGAGCCAACTCAGGCATAACCTGAAAACCATCAGTACCAAACAAGTATGCTTCGAATTCATTATCGCTTACATCGATGCCTAATGCTTCATATTCCTTTTCGAAAAGTGTAGTTTCTACAACATAATTGAAAGCCTTATCAAGAGAAGCCTCCTGATCACGCTGCCCATATTCACGCTGCTGCTGCATAAACTGCATGCGATCCTGTTCTTCAAACTTTCGGCTTGCCTCTTCATAGGCTTTGGCATCTACCATTTCACCATAAACGGTTCCATAACCAAACTGGTCTTCCCACGATCCGAAGATCTTATCATAATCATTCAGGATGAAGGCAAGCAAAGCAAGCCCCACTATTGCAACCAAAAGCCCTGATCTTTCGCGTATTTTACCTATTAAAGCCATCTTTGGAATCTTTAAGGGTGCGAATATAATGAGATGAATTGATTTTTGAAAATTTAAGCAATCAATTGGGCTATAAAAGAAAAGAGCCAGCCTTCTGGCTGACTCTATCCTTTCCTTAATAAGGAGGCACTATCCTTTCCCTTTGGGTCCGTTTGCAGGAGGCGGCGGATTTTTACCATTACCGCTTTCTGGTTTTGCTTCTCCTTCTTTCTTTTCGCTTTCCTGTGGTTTAGGGGTTGGCTTAGGGCTTTCTGGGCCAGGCTTTGTCTTCACACCACCCGGTTTATCAACACTTTTGTTACCACCGTTCCCGCCATTTCCTGAATTATTGCCATTACCACCACTTCCTTCGTTGCCGGTTGAACCGTTGCCACCGGTGTTGTTGCCTGCATTGCCGCCGGTATTCTGAGGCTGTCCCGTGCTCCCTCCTGAATTGCCAGTGTTAGAGTTTCCGGTATTTCCGGTTGAACCTGACCCTTCTGAGCTGTTCCCCGTGTTCCCGCCATTTCCGGAATTATTCCCGTTCTGGTTGCCGGTTGAACCGTTACCACCGGTGTTGTTGCCTGCATTGCCGCCGGTATTCTGAGGCTGTCCAGTGTTCCCTCCTGAATTACCAGTGTTAGGGATTCCGGTATTTCCGGTTGAACCTGACCCTTCTGAGCTGTTTCCGCCATTTCCGGAATTATTCCCGTTCTGGTTGCCGGTTGAACCGTTATCACCGGTGTTGTTGCCTGCATTGCCGCCGGTATTCTGAGGCTGTCCAGTGTTCCCTCCTGAATTACCAGTGTTAGGGATTCCGGTATTTCCGGTTGAACCTGACCCTTCTGAGCTGTTCCCGGTGTTCCCGCCATTTCCGGAATTATTCCCGTTCTGGTTGCCGGTTGAACTGTTGCCACCGGTGTTGTTGCCGCCTGAATTATTGTTGTTCGGATTTCCAACATTACCCGCACCCAATCCACTGCCGTTTGAGGAACCCTGTTGCTCAGATCCGGTGTTCTGGTTGCCATTTCCATTTTGGTTGCCGGAAGCTCCGTTGCCATTACTATTGCTTCCGTTTCCGCCGCCCTCATTTTGCGACTGCCCGTTTCCGCCCTGACCAGCACTGCCATTACCGCCCTGGTTCTGATTTCCATTGCCCTGACCATTTCCACCCTGATTGCCCGGTGTATTGGCCGGACATGGGCCTAGTACGTCACCGTGTGCCTGGTGTGCCGGCCATGCTGATAACGGGATCTCAAGCGTTTGCGGGTTGCCATTGTTGCCCGGAGGATAGTGACAGATCGTGATCTTGTCTTCACTTCCCGCGTTGCCCTGGTTACCATTCCCTTGATTACCGCTGTTACCCTGGCCGTTTCCGCCTTGATTACCATTGTTGCCCTGATTCCCATTACCCTGGCCATTTCCACCCTGATTACCTGGTGTACTTGGAGGACATGGGCCTAGTACGTCACCGTGTGCCTGGTGTGCCGGCCATGCTGATAACGGGATCTCAAGCGTTTGCGGGTTGCCATTGTTGCCTGGAGGATAGTGACAGATCGTGATCTTGTCTTCACTTCCCGCATTGCCCTGGTTACCATTCCCTTGATTACCGCTGTTACCCTGGCCGTTTCCGCCTTGATTACCATTGTTGCCCTGATTTCCATTGCCCTGGCCATTTCCACCTTGATTGCCTGGTGTACTTGGAGGACATGGGCCTAGTACGTCACCGTGTGCCTGGTGTGCCGGCCATGCTGATAATGGAATCTCTATAGTTTGTGGATTTCCATTATTTCCCGGAGGGTAATGACAGATCGTGATCTTGCGTCCCGGACCATTGTCGTTTCCTCCCTGATTGCCATTGTTGCCTTGGTTACCGTTGTTGCCCTGACCATTTCCACCCTGATTACCTGGTGTACTAGGAGGACATGGTCCAAGAACATCTCCGTGTGCCTGGTGTGCCGGCCATGCTGATAATGGAATCTCCAGGGTCTGTGGGTTGCCATTATTGCCTGGAGGATAGTGACAGATCGTGATCTTCTGTTCAGGTTGTGGAACGTTCTCTACAGGCGGGCAAGGTCCGAGCTTATCTCCATGCGCCTGGTGTGCCGGCCATGCTGATAGCGGAATCTCGATCGTCTGAGGATTACCATTATTCCCTGGAGGATAGTGACAGATCGTGATCTTCTCCTCTTCCTGAGGCTGGTTCACTGTGATTGTACAGTTTGCAGATCCTGTGCCACCAGCATTGACCGCAACGATACTCAAATTGTATGTCCCTACGTTCTGCTGTGCATTGAAGCTGAACTGAAAATTCATACCATTTGCATTGAACGCCGGGTTAAAGTTGGTAACCGGTGTTCCGTTTACACTGATTGAAACCTGGTTAACATTAGTGACATTAGTGATGCTACCCGTCACTGTCGTGTTGCCAGCATTCACTGTAGCCGGGCAGTTTGGTGTGTTAATGGTTACAACCGGAACAGCGGTCACCGGAGTGCTAGGTCTCAAATAAGTGATCGTCGTCATGCCCACTGAAGAACCACAATTGTTTGTTGCGGTTATTTCGATGGTGTTGCCGCCAACAGCAAGCGTAAGTTCTTTTGTATACGTACCTGTCGATGGCACAAATGAACCTGCTGACTGCAGCACCCCGTTCAGCTTCAACTGGACCTGATTTGCGGCAGTAACATTGCCAAGTGTTGCCCGAAGTGTATACCCGGCTGCACTCACCTGAGTGCCTGAATTGGCAGGATTAATGAATGCTATTGCAGGTCTAACACAATTCTGATATGTAATAGTGATCGGCCTAACATCTGCGCCACATGTATTGGTAGCCTGTATCTCAAGTGTATTTTCACCTGGAATCAGATTCACATTTGCTTCGAGCACACCATTAACCGGATTGAAAACGAAGGCGCCACTGCTAATCCCATTGTGCTTGAAGACAATATTCTCACGTGCGGTTACATTAGTGATCTGTGCCGCTACATTGACAGACTGGTTCAATACCACATTTCCGGAAACCGTCGGGTTTGTCCACGTGATCAATGGCCTGTTACATGCCTGATAACTAATGCTGATCGAACTGGACGCATTACCACAGTTGTTAAATGTCTTGATCTCAAAACTGTTCGTTCCCGGCTGCAGTACAACATTGCTTTCTAATCGGCCGGTTGCAGCGTTGAACGTAAAGTTTGTGTTGGAAACCCCGTTAAAAAGGAAGGTGATGTTCTCTCTCACCGATACATTGTAGACGTCAGCTGTCACAGTGTACATTTGACCACTAGTGAGCTGAGCATCCGCAGAAGGTGATCGGAAAGTGATCGTAGGTGCCGGACAATTGGTTAGGTTATTTCCATTGGTGTTATAATTCCCAATGTTTCCTCCTGAACTGCCTCCTGAACCTCCGCTGCCTTTTCTAAATCTGAATTGAATATAGAATGACGTGTAGTGATACAGATCCTGCTTGCTTCTTACTGTACTGCTTTCGTATCCATCAAAGAAATCTCCACCCGTGAACGTTGTCTTGTGCTCAAGCCCAAGAGACACTCGTTTTCCAACCTGATACCCGATACCAAAACCAAGGCTTGGCATGATAGCCAAAGAAAACTTGTCCGGCTCACTGCCTGTCAGTGCAGTTTCAAAGATATCATCATCCAGCGCATCGATCGAAGTGGAATTGAGGTCTGCACCCAGACCAGCATAATTATAAATGCCACCTGTAGAATCATTGAAATAAAGGTCCCCCATTGTCTGGTACCACTTCAAACCAATTCCTCCAAAAACATAAGGATCCCAACCGGATCGCTCTCTCAAACCATTCAAATGTAGGACAAGTTCTCCGCTCAAATTGTGCAGCTCTGTCTGGAAGTTGTTTACCGTAAATCCAAGCGAATCCTTGTAGGCTTGAAGAGGCATCCCCATCAGATTATCCTGATTGTAGGTGCTAAGATCAGTAGCTTTCACGTCCTGCCCCTCCCAGGAACCACCCAGGTAACGCGCTCTAAGGTCAAAGCTCAACGCCCTGCCGTAGTTATAATTGAATGAGCGCCCAAGAGTAAGTCCCCAGGCACCATTCACGTCATTCTTAACATCTGTGGTATGCCATGTCCCGCCGACGTTAAAGCCTAAAAACCATTTCGAACTGTTATCGTAGTCGATCTTCTGCGCGTTTACCGCACTTATTATGAAGAGTAGGCTAATTCCGAGAGTAAATATTTTCTTCATATTATTGAGTTTGTGAATTGACACGCCTTAAACGAATCTCATGCCAAAAATCCGAAAAAAACATAAATGCACGGTTCAAGTATCACATTTTTAGTAAGATCGCCTCGGTCTAAGCGTTAAATTCCCTAACTTTCCGCCTAAAATCAGCTGCTGAAAAGTGAGTGTCTTTTTCCGTGTTATTGTTTTGTTAACGGTGCTTCACCGAACCGATTTCATTGCAGCCCAGCAGCCATATAACTCCTGTAATGAGGCTATGGAACTTTGTTCCGGTCAGGTCTATACGGTAGATAATTACAGTGCTAATATTACCTTTTGCCCAGATTGTGAAGATGACTTTACGGTCTGCTTTACCCCATCAAGCTCCATCTGGTTCACCTTTACGACGAATGCGAGTGGTGGAGATGTTAATGTGGATTTCTCAAATCTTATATTCAGTGGACTCGCCGGTGCGGGTACTGCTATTCAAGCAACCGTTGTTTCCGCCGTTGTTCCTTGTAATTCAGCCTCCTATTCTACGGTAAGCAACTGTGTGAGTAACGGAAACGCTCCATTCTCGCTATCCGCCACAGGCCTGACACCAAATACCCTTTATTATGTTGTGGTCAACGGAGACAATACCGGTACAGGTGTCACCCAACCGGCAGAATGCACCTTTGATATTTCGGTTTCAGGACCGGGAATCGACAGAACGGCCTCAACAGTAGTGCTCAGCACGGGAACTCAGCCTTTTTGCGCCAATCAACCCATTACAGTTACCGCAGAGCTAACTGACTGCCCGGACACATCGGCCTTCAACTGGTATGTTAACGGAGAGCTCAGCGCTGTTACCACGGAACCCTATTTTCAGTCGAGTGGCCTTAATAACGGTGACATTGTAAGTCTTGAAACAAGTTGTTACCTACTCTGCCCTGTGACAATCACAGATACCCTTGATCCGGTCAGTATCATAACCCTGATTGTTGACGCAGGACCGGATATTACTATAGAACAAGGTGATACCGTTCAGCTGTTTGGTTCAACTTCCGCATCCGTTTTCAACTGGGCACCAGGCTTCGGGGTGAGTGCACCTGATGCTTTGAGTCCTTATGTGTGGCCGAGCAGCACCACTGTTTATACTCTATCCGCAACCGACGGACCTTGTTCACAAAGCGATCAGGTTACAGTTAACGTGACTTCGCAACTTTTCTTCCCAAATACATTCTCTCCGAACGATGACGGTTCAAATGATACCTGGGTGATCCTTGGTATCGATCTTTATCCCAATTCTTTCGTTCGTATTTATGACCGATGGGGACAGGAAGTATTCCAAAGCACAGGATATAGTGCTCAAAAAGCCTGGGATGGAACCGTTCCTTCAGGGGAAGCAACTGAGGGGGTTTATTTCTACATTGTCGAACTGAGGGATGCAGACAAACAACTATTTCAGGGAAGTATTACCGTTATACGATGAGAAAGAGGTTGGCTTTATTGATCCTTTTAATATTCCCGGTGTTTGACGGGGTTGCTCAGCAACTGCCTCAATACTCGCAATGGTCTACTCATTTAATGGCGATGAATCCTGCTCATACGGGTATAAAAAACTGTCTTGAATTTCACAGCCTTTATCGCCTGCAGTGGGTGGGGTTCGAAGGTGCTCCTCAAAGTGGTTTCCTTACCTTGTGTACACCGATAGAAACACCACGTAAGAAATACCTGGGTACACGTCACGGCATTGGATTGCGCTTTGAAACAGATCGAATCGGGAGGTTTAACATGAACAGGATCAATTTTTCTTATGCCGCGCATTTCAATTTTACGAAGGATACCCGACTGTCACTTGGATTGTATGGCGGTGTTGTCCAACTTGGTTTCGATGCTTCCGGCTCCACAACCGTTTCTCCTGATCCCACGGTAAACCGTGAAGCTTCTTTCATAGCGCCTGACGCCACTTTTGGTGCCTGGTGGAACGGTGAAAATTACTATTTCGGTGCAGTATTGCAACAACTCATCCCGTGGGCCTGGCCGGCTCCGGGTTCAGATTCTCGTTTTCGGTTTCATCCGGCATTCAATGCCGGATACCGCATGAGAGTCAATGATAAAGTAACATTTTTACCGGCTGCACTTGTAAAGATTCCTCCAAAAGGTCCTGTTGCTCTGGACCTTCAGGCTATAGTAGATTTCTCCAATAAGTTCAACGGTGGATTAGGGTATCGTAACGGGGATGCTTTAATATTTTTCGCAGGATTTAAGATAAATCAGCGTTTTAGCGTTAATTATTCCTTCGATCTTACCCTTTCCGATATCCGTTTAGGAAGCAGCAACACGCATGAGTTGTCCATCTCCTTTACCACCTGCAAGCCAGAAAATTCTAGCACTTACAGCTGTCCGCTTTTCTGATCCGTTTTCCAACTTTAGCTGTTCAAAAGTATCTCCCTGTCGTTCTGTTTACACACGGAAGTTTAGGAAATTTGTACTTCAACGTAAAGTAAGATGAAGCGATTTGCCCTGTTTTTAGTTACCCTGACTGTCTTGGCTTCCTGCGTTCCGGCAAAGAAGTACAACGAACTTCTTGAAAAAGAGAAGAAATGCAGTGAGGAACTCGAGCGATATAAGTCCAGTGCGATTACCAATGAAGGAAAGGCAAAAGACCTTCAAAGCCGTTACGACTTATTGCAAAAAGAAGCAACCGCCTTAAAAGAAGACACCAGTGACCTGGGTAACAGGCACAGGCTGCTTCAAACAGAATATGACAAAACAACGGCTCAACTTGAATCGATGGAACGTGCTTTTGATAAGCTTAGGATCACAGGAGCCCGTGAAACCGCTACCCTTCAGGCTGAACTTGAGGCTAAGAACCTTGAACTGCAACGCAAGGAGGACGCTCTGCTCAGTCTCGAATCAGAGTTGAAGACCAAGCAACAACAATTGGAAGAAAGAGAACAACGTGTTAACGAGCTGGAGGAAATGATCCGCCGTCAGGATGAGGCGGCTCAGCTGCTCAAAAACAAAGTAGCTGCGGCATTAAAAGGATTTGAATCTCAAGGACTCACCGTAGAATATAAGAATGGAAAAATCTACGTCAGTATGGAGGCAAAGTTGCTGTTTGCCTCCGGCAGCACCGTTGTGGAACCTAATGGAAAAAAGGCTCTGATCGAACTTGCCAAAGTACTCGAGAATGAAAAAGAGCTCGAGATCATCGTTGAGGGCCACACTGATACAGATAAGCTCAATAGTTCGGTTTCTCCGAAGAACAACTGGGAACTATCCGTTCTTCGCTCCACTTCAGTGATCGAGATCCTTACCGGAAATTCCAAGATCAATCCAGCACACCTCATGGCTGCCGGACGTTCAGAATTTCATCCCGTGGATCCGGCAAATAAGGCCAAGAACAGAAGGATCGAGATCATCATTGCTCCTAATCTCAGTGAGCTCTACGATCTGATCTCCAAGTAATCTGAACAGTTGGACATTAACGCTATTTTTGCATTATGTCCGATCTGAACAGCCTGGAACTCAAACTTCGTACACTACCGGATAAGCCGGGAGTATATCAGTTTCTGGATAGTGCCGGGACGATCATATACGTAGGGAAGGCAAAAAGCCTTAAGAAGCGTGTGTCTTCTTATTTCGCTAAAAACCACGACAGCGGTAAAACCATTCTTTTAGTCAAACAGATCCGGGATCTGCGCTATATCGTTGTTGACACCGAATTGGATGCACTCCTTCTTGAAAACAACCTCATCAAGAAGTATCAGCCGAAGTACAACATCCAACTAAAAGACGATAAAACTTTTCCTTGGATCTGCATTAAGAATGAACCTTTTCCCAGAGTTTTCTCTACTCGCCAGCTTATTCGTGACGGCTCAAAATACTACGGCCCTTACGCCAGTGTAAAGGTGATGAACACTTTGCTGGAACTGATCCGGGAACTGTATCCACTCAGAACCTGTGCTTACGACCTGTCCGAGAGTAAGATTAACTCTGGTAAATACAAGGTTTGTCTTGAATATCATATCGGAAACTGTAAGGGCCCATGTATTGCGGCCCAGCCCGAAACGGAATATCAGGAGCACATCTCTCAGATCGAACAATTATTGAAAGGTAATATCAGTTCCGTAATCCGGTTTGTAAAAGACCGCATGCTGATCCATGCCGACCGGCACGAATACGAAGCTGCGCAGGAAATGAAGGTGAAACTTCAGTTGCTGGAACGATATCAATCCCGTTCCACGGTGGTTTCTCCTTCCATTCACGCGGTGGATGTATGCACGCTAATAGACGAGGAGAGCAGAGCCTTCTTTAATTACCTCTGCGTGCACAATGGTGCTATCATACATGCTTACACCGCTGAGATCCGAAAAAAACTCAACGAATCAAGAGAGGATATCATCAGTTATGTCCTCCCGGAGATGAGGGAACGATATAGCAGTGGTTCCAAAGAAGTACTCACCGATCAGAACTTGAATCTCCAACTTGAAAACATTCAATTCCATGTTCCGCAACGCGGTGACAAGAAACAACTGGTAGAACTTTCTTTGAGAAATGCTACTTTCTATAAGCTGGAACGTTCAAAACAGGAGAAAATCAAAGATCCGGAATCTCATTCAAGGAGGATGCTGCAACAGATTCAGGAAGATTTCCGGTTAAGGGAATTACCGGTACACATGGAATGTTTCGATAATTCAAATTTTCAAGGAACAAATGCGGTTTCCGCGTGTGTCGTTTTTAAGGATGCCAAACCCAGCAAGAAGGATTATCGCCATTTCAATGTAAAAACCGTCACCGGTCCGGATGACTTCGCAACCATGGAAGAAGCTGTTTTCAGGAGATACAGCCGCTTAAAGGAGGAAGGACTACCGCTTCCTCAACTTATTATTATTGATGGTGGCAAAGGACAACTAGGTGCTGCACTGAATGCCCTGGAAAAGCTGGATCTCAGAGGAAAGGTCGCCATTGTGGGAATAGCAAAGCGTCTTGAAGAGATCTATTTTCCCGGCGATTCATTGCCCATTTATCTCGACAAGCGGTCTGAAAGCCTAAAGGTTATTCAACACATGCGCAATGAAGCTCACCGGTTTGGCATTACACACCACCGCAATAAACGGAGTAAATCAGCGCTGACCTCTGTTTTGGATGAGATCGTGGGAATTGGACCGCAGACCAAAACACAATTATTGGAACGATTCAAAACAGTATCCCGCATCTCAAAAACAAGTGAAGAAGAACTTTCAGCGGTAATTGGACCCTCACGCGCACGTCTGATCCTGAACCATTTTAAAAAGTAAAGGGCCGCCATTGGCGACCCCCTGCTTGACTACTTCCAACTGTATTACTTATCAGCCGGTAGTTTTGGTGTCTTCACTTCTTCTGCAGGCACATCGATCGGAGGTGTCTTACCATCTTCTGCATCAGGCGTTGAGCAATCTTCCACGTTGTAGATAAAGATTCTTCCTTCCTGTGAGTCTCCGTAGGTTCTTCCTCCGTGAACCCAAGCGCGCTCCTTAACATCATTGTAACGAGTGTGCCTCACCTGAACAACGGCACTCATATACTTCGCGTCGTTCATCTTCTCGATCGGAACCTCGAATCGGCGCACATTTGAAAGTGGCTTACCTGTGATTTGATAATCAAAGCTTGTGAATGCTGGATTACCGTCAGAATTCAGCGGGAAAGACTCAAAACTGTTCTCCAGATCAAGGTATGCATCTCTGAAAAAGTGTCCTTCCTCTGCGAATAGGATCATATAAAAGTTCTCAGCATTATTATACATATACGCATCCCCCACTTTCTCCTTGTTCTTTCTTACGATCTTATGCTTTACCACTTCACTGCAGATTCCCTGTGGGTTTGGAAGGATGGATTTAAGATCTTGAACTTCACCTGTGACTTCTTCTGTGGGAGCAATGTTATCCTTTTCGCATGAATACATCGTTACAGATACACCCGCTACTACCACAACCGCACCTATTAAAAGGTTTTTTAAATTCTTGTTTTTCATCTGACTATTGTTTTAAGGTTTCTACAAAGTTGAGGACAACACCGCCCCTAAAACATGATTTTCCTCATGAAAAAAAGAGTATTTCGTCAGTAAATTAAGAGGTTATACCCATCAGAATCAGATCTTTTATAAAAAAAGAGGCCGTCCATAACGGACGACCTCTCTGGTTTGGTTTTGACCCAAAAGTTATTCCTTATCAGCAGGAAGCGCTGTTGGCGCCGGTTGGGCCACTTCTTGTGCCGGAAGATCTGTTGGCTCGGTCTTACATAGTTCCACTTCTTGTACGAAACCCTGGCCAGCCTGGTCGCTTCCAAGATATCGTCCGGCAACCCATGCGCGCTGCTTGAAGTCGGCATAGTTGGAATGGCGCACCTGTGCCATCACACTCATAAACTTTTTATCCTTGATATCGCCGATAGGGATAATGAACCTTCTTACATTGGAAAGCGGTTCTGAAGTGATAGAATATTTAAAGTCTGTAAAGGCCAGATTACCGTCCGAATTGAACGGAAAATCCTTATAGCTTGCTCCTGATGTCATATAGGCATCCTTAAAGTAATGACCCTTTTCTGCGAAAAGCAGTACATAAAAATGCTCTGGATCATTGTACAAATAAGCCGTTCCAACAAATTCTTTAGTACCTTGTCTGTACATTCGTTTAGTCACGATCTCAGAACAGATCTTACTTGCCCGAGGCATGACTGACTTGAGCTCAAGGGTTTCCCCTGTTACCCCGGAGGAAGGTGTGATCTGCTCCTTCTCACAGGAATAAACCGTTACTGATACTCCAATTGCCACAGCTGCAACACCGATGAGCATATTTCTTACATTCTTTTTCATGATTTCCTGTCTTTTGGATGGTATGTAAAAGGGGAAGCCCGAAGACTCCCCCTTAAAACTGATTATTTATTTGATTGGACTTTCCTGTACTGGTTTCACCGGCTTCACAGGTTCAACAGGATTGTCAACCTTGCCGGGATGCGCACCCGGTGCCGGAGCTGCGGCCTCTTCTGCAGGGATGTCAGACGCCGGCGTCTTGCACAACTTGGGCTCGTAGATGAACACATGTCCTTTTTCTGTGTTCCCTACCAAACGTCCCTGGATCCAAGCTCTCTCCTTCACCCCGTTGTAACGTGTATGTCTAACTTGAGCAACCACGCTGAAGTACTTCCCCTCCAGTTTACCGATCGGCAGCACAAAGCGGCGCACATTCGACATTGCCTTCCCTGCGATCTGGTAGCTGAAATCACCGAATGCAAGGTTACCATCTGAATTCATCGGCAATTCTCCTACGCTTGCAGCATCTTCCAGATAAGCATCACGGAAGAAGTGACCTTCATCTCCAAAGAGCAACACATACATCTTCTCAGGATCATTGTAAATATATGCCGTTCCTACTTTTTCCTTGTTCGGACGAATGATATTCTTTTCCTGCACTGGTGAGCAAATATGCTGATCGTTCGGCAACACAGTCTGAAGTTCCTTCACTTCTCCTGTCACTTCCTCAGCAGGAGTAATGTTCTCCTTCTCGCATGAATACATAGTCACACCAACTCCGGCAACCACCACAACTGCACCTATAAAAAGGTTTCTTAAATTCTTGTTTTTCATCTGACCATTGTTTTAAGGTTTCTACAAAGTTGAGCACAACACCGCCCCTAAAACATGATTTTCCTCATGAAAAAAAGAGTATTTCGTCAGTAAATTAGGAGGTTATACCTATCCTATCTCATAGAGGCAAACCGCTTTGAAAACACATATTCAGCAAAATTTTCTTCCTGAAATTCTACCTGAAGGTTTTTCGAAGATCCCATGCTTTTCCTGAGCTGATCCTGACGTTTCATTCCATCGATCAGATCTGCAGCGAACGTTTCACGGGTATAGCTTATGGAATACTGCAGATCAGACCATCGCTCTACATAATACTTGTGGTTGAGCATCGGCACGTGATAGGCCAGAGCCGCATTAAGCGCTCCGGGGATCTGATTGCTGAAATATTCTTTAGCGCATTCTGCATCCGGGTGGATCATTGTCCAAACCAGATCGGTATTCATCATATAGGCATGGAACGTTGCCTGATCGACAAAATGGTCAAAAGTAAGCACTCGATGGGCTAACCCTTGCTGGTTTAACTCCCGATGGAAATCCATGAAATCCTGCCTGCCGGGATCGCTCTTTCCCAAAAAGATCACGCGTGCCGTTTCCGGTAACTGACCTATCAAATCAACGGAGCCGACAAGGTCCTTTCGTCTGTTCTCAACTCCCCCGATCACCGTGATCCAGATCTCCCCTTCAGGTTTTTCCAATCTTTTTGGAAACTGAGGAAAGCGCAACGGGTAGAATGACCTGACTTGTTTCCTTTGCCACTCGGGAATGAACTTTAGAAAGTAGTCGTTGAGAACAAAATACTTTTTGATCTTTCGATTAATGATCCGTTGAGTAAAGGACCCCCTGAATTTATTGAGGGTATGAATGATGCCAATGAACTCAATGTCGGAAGGCGCGAACAGACACAGATTTCGGACATGCCCTCCCTGAGCCGTGTTAAAGATGACCTTTGATATCTTCTCCTTTTTGAAAAAACGGAGCAGTTCCAGCATCTTCTTCAGATCTCCGATCGCTGATCCGGTGACTTCTACCTTTTTGAATGCATCGATATATTGGTTGAACCAGGGATTTCTTTCCCTTATTACCTCAGTAGAAACCATTGTCACGTGACAATCGCGTCGCTTCAATGCCACGAGCTGTGAAAGCATGCATTCATCATGGGAATTGCTCAGTTCTACAATTGCAAGTTTTTCCTCCATCAGGCCGAAGCATCTGCGTTTGAATTACAAAGAAAGAAAAATCTGACCGTGAACCCCTCTTCAGTTTCCGCAAATACTGACAACAGTCATAATATCACCTTACCGTGATTAATTATTGATCTCTTTGATCCAAGGGATTACCTTTTTTTTATAAACACATGTATATATCATTAGTTTTTTTACTTTCACCATACCAATAGAGACAATATGGCTACGGTTTTTGAAACAAGACTGATCGGCAACATTGGGAAAGACGCGGTTGTTAAGCAGATGGAACGTGGTGTGATCGCTATCAACTTTCCTGTTGCCCACAACAAGAACTGGAGGGACAAACGTACCGGCGAGACAAAAACCAAAACAACCTGGGTGAACTGCACGATCTGGAAGAAGGATGGCGCCAATCTGAGGATCCTCGACTTCCTGAAAAAGGGAGCACTTGTCGAGCTGGAGGGAACACCGTTTGCGAAAGCCTATCCGCAGGAAGATGGCTTTATCCGCACGGAGATCCGTTTAAATGTGTCGAAGACGAATATTTTGCGTCCAGCCAAGGGCGAAGGGGATATATGCGAAGATCTCGTGGACCGTGACGAAGAAGACAACAACTTTGACGGGGGCATTGACGATTTCACATTGGATGAGGACGAATTTTGAATCACAGATTCGATTTGAAAATTTTTAGGTTTTCCTATTGACAATTGATTCTTTGTTTATATTTGCATTCGCTTTTCGGAAACGAAAACACTCCTCCTTAGCTCAGTCGGTTAGAGCATCTGACTGTTAATCAGAGGGTCCTTGGTTCGAGCCCAAGAGGAGGAGCTTAAAGGGTCAACTTCGGTTGGCCCTTTTTTATTTGTCATACAACCTCCTCTTCAACCAGAACGCTACATTGACCATAATGATCAAAGCCGGTACTTCCACCAACGGTCCGATCACGCCGGCAAAAGCTTGTCCCGAGTCGATGCCAAAGACACCTATGGCGACAGCGATGGCCAGTTCAAAATTGTTCCCGGAAGCCGTAAAGGACAAGGCCGCATTCTCTGCATAATTTGCTCCCGCCCACCGCGCGGTGAGGAACATGAGGAGGAACATCACTCCAAAAAAGATCACTAACGGTAATGCTACACGCAACACATCCAATGGAATGGAAACGATCATTGCTCCTTTCAAAGAAAACATCACCACGATTGTAAAGAGCAGCGAGATCAATGTGATCGGTGAAACGAACGGGATGAACTTCGTTTTAAACCATTCCTCTCCCTTTAATCTGATCAGGGCAAATCGGCTGATCAGGGCTGCTGCAAAAGGAACTCCTAAATAGATCCCAACCGTTGCTGCAATTTCAGCTACCGTCACATCCACTTTTAAACCATCAATACCGAAGAGCGGCAACACGATCTCCAGGTAGAAATACGCATAGAGACTGAAAAAGAACACTTGCAACAAACTGTTGATGCCCACCAGTCCTGCCACCAGCTCACGGTTCCCTTCCGCAAGTTCGTTCCACACAATGACCATTGCAATACACGGCGCTAAACCAATGATGATCAGCCCGGTCATGTATTCAGGGTAATCTTTCAGAAAGGTGATCGCCAAAAGGAACATCAGGAATGGACCTACAATCCAGGTAATGAAAAAGGAAAGCAACAAGAGTTTTGGCTTCGAAAGCACCTTCGGGATCTTGGAGAACTGTACCTTGGTCAGCGGAGGATACATCATCAGGATCAACCCAATGGCTAAAGGAATGTTGGTCGTTCCGGTAGAAAAGGAATTGATGAACTCATCCGCGCCGGGAATGAAATGACCGATGGCAATTCCGGTGAGCATGGCTAAAAAGATCCAAAGCGTCAGATAACGGTCAAGAAAGCCGAGACGCTTTCGATGTGTGGACTGGTCATTAACTGTTGCAGACATTACTATATCAAAGTTGATTTACATTCGAAAAAACATAGAGGCATTCCAACGCGATCTGTTCTGAGCGCTCCAGGTATTTTTGATCCTGTAAGGATGTTCCGTCAAAGGCTTTTGGATCGTCATAGGTCGTTCCTATTCTGAGGTCCACGCCCGGTATGAAGGGACAATTCTCTTCGGCATCGGAACAGGTCATGATCGCAGCGAATTGAGATACAGGATTCTCCGGATGGTCATACACCTTCGAAA
>Ga0315904_10001239_pt1 | contig 40203 bp, 42 predicted proteins | sample LakEriMetagenome_6_FD_203529 | JGI IMG/M metagenome (GOLD analysis project Ga0315904, IMG submission 203529) | Freshwater fungal communities from buoy surface, Lake Erie, Ohio, United States - Buoy 12 MA120 | ecosystem: Environmental > Aquatic > Freshwater > Lake | place: USA: Lake Erie, Ohio... | reverse complement strand
AATGTTCTCGGAGATCACGTCGATGCTGTCGCAGGTCGGGCCTGCCAACACCGAAGGATGACGCTTGCCGCGCTTGAGCGTCTCGATCGGATAGCGGGCATGGTCGAACAGCTGGCCGCTGTAGGATCCATACAGACCATCATCGAGGTAGTACCACCAAAGCCCTTCGCGCTCGGCACGACCCATCACCGAAGCGACGCCGATCGCCGCGGGACCTGCAATGTAGCGACCAGGCTCGGCGATGACGCGCACGCGCTTGGGTAACTTCGCGAGCGCAGCCCGAATCGGCGCGCAGAACTTGTGGATGATGGGCGCGCGCTGCGAATAGTCGATCGGGAAGCCACCACCGATATCGAGCGTATCGCAAGGACCGAGTTTTTCCCGACGCGCCACCGCAAGCAGCCGGGCACAAGCGTCGATCGCCTCGACGTGCTTCGAGGGGTCCGCCGCTTGCGAGCCCACGTGAAACGACAAGCCACGCACCGTGATTCCAAGCTGATGCGCCTCGCGAGCGAGTGCCAAAAGATTTTCGGGATCGCAGCCAAACTTGCGCGAAAGATCGCAGACCGCGCCCGGACTTCGGAAAGACACCCGCAACAGCACCTCGGCCTCATCGACATAGGGGACGAACTTGCGTAACTCGTCCGGGTTGTCAGCGACGAATACTTTGACGCCGCGCGCCAACGCCGAGCGGATATCGATATCGCGCTTGATCGGATGCGTGTGGATGCAGAGTTTCGGATCGGCACCGAGCTTCGCGACGAGCTCCACTTCGCCTGTCGTCGCCAAATCGAGAAACCCACCCTCGGCAAGCACCGTTTGCACGACAGCCGGGTGCGGCAAGGGTTTCAGCGCGTAGTGCAGATCGACTCCAGGTAGCGCACGCTGCAGACTGCGGTACTGCTGCCTGATCCGCTCGCAATCGATGATCAGGAGCGGCGAGCCGAACTCGCGCACCAGACGTCGAATCTCTCGCGGCACAAAAGGATCGATCATGATGATAGGTACCTGAAACGAAGTGGAGAAGAATTCAGCGTGCGACGGCACGACTCAGCCGGTCCCGCACGGCGTCCCACTCGGGACTTTTGGGAACCTGCTCGATGAGGATACGCGCTGCGTTTTCTTTGTCGAGTGAGCGCAAATTGGCATACAGATCGTGAGCGTAAGCGACCGATGCCGCTGGCGCTTGCAGCCATCGATGCACGTGCAGCGCCGTCGCACCACAAGCCAGCGCCAAGCGGGTTTCCGGCGGGCGACGAGCGAGCACCGCGACGGCCTCACCCGATGCATTGCAGGTTTCGATCCTAGCATCGAGCTCATCGGCAGAAACAAGCTCAACCGGCGTTTGCGGTGCGTAGTGCTGCGGCGTGGAGCCCGGAACGCGCGGTGTTGCCTGACTCGAACCGTCTGCGAGCGGACCGATTAGCGCTTCGATCTGCTCCCTGCCGATGAGACCGGGTCGCAGGATGCGCGGAGGCGTCTCGAGCAGCGAGAGGATCGTCGATTCGACACCCACTTCGCAGTCACCGCCGTCGAGAACCATGAGGCCCGCGGGAAACTCCTCGCGCACGTGCTCGGCCCGCGTCGGCGAGACGCGCCCGTAGCGGTTGGCCGAGGGTGCAGCGATGCCACTGCCGAAAGCGCGCAGCAAGCGTTGTGCAACGGGATGACTCGGTACACGCACGGCGATGCTCGTCTGACCACCCGTCAACACCGGAGACACCTCGGCGGCGCGCGGTAACACCAGCGTCAATGGTCCCGGCCAAAACCGCCGCGCCAGTCGCTCGACCAGCATCGCGGTAGGCGCTGATAACTCGGCCACCCAGCGTGAGAGCTCAGCGACATCGGCCAAATGCAAAATCAGGGGATGATCGGTGGGACGACCCTTGGCCGTATAAACACGCGACAGCGCCGCGGGGTTACCTGCGTCGGCACCGAGCCCGTAAACGGTCTCGGTGGGAAACGCCACAAGCTCACCTGCCCGCAGCGCCTTTACGGCCGCTGCGATGTCGGCATCGCTTGCTTGGTTGGGGGCGTTCATCGCGAGATTTTACCCGAGCGATGTCTCAGGCGCGGCAAACTCGCGCGCGAGTTCGACGATACTCTTCGGCGCGGACCCTTCGGCCTTGTTGTTGACGATGATCGTCACGTCTCGCTCCGCCGCAAGCGCACGCCGCGCAAGCTCAACGATATTTCGCCGTGCAACCGGATCCGGATCAACCAACCGATCGAAGGGTGCGTAGGCTGCTTTCGCCGCTTCGTAGCTACGACCCGGCGCCAACAGCCAGCGAATGACGAGTGGTCCGCTGCTCGAGTCGAGCTCCGCGACGATGTCGCCCTGCGCGTCAACCGACGGCATGCGTGGATGCTGCGCGTAACCATGCACAGCACCAGAGGCGCGTAGCATCTGCTGATAATCCGGACCGAGCATCTCGGGATCACGCCATTCGATGGCGTAGTTCACACCACCGGGCAGTACGCGCAGAAACTCATAGAGACGCTGCAGCAACTCGCGTCGATAACCGAGCACGCGCGACCCGAGCGGCGAGAACTGGAACAACACGACACCGAGCGTTTCGCCGAGTACGCGTCGTGCCGGATCGATCACGTGCCGGATAGCGTGATCCGCATCGAGAAAAACATCGGGCACTCCTTCGAGATAGACCGGTCGACGCGCCGACTTCGGCAGCATCAAGGCCGCATGCGCTTTCAACGAGAAACGAAAATCAGTGCTGACCGCTTTGCGCATTCGTGACAGTGTTTCGGTATCGAGCGGTCGGTAGTAACTGCGATCGACACCGACCGAGCGCAACAAAGGATGAGCGGCGTAGGCCGAGAGCCCCTGCCGAGCTAGGGTGGACTCGTCATATTCGTCCGCGTAGACGAGGCCATGCCAACCCGAGAAAGACCAGGTCGAGGTGCCCATCCGCAAGCGAGCCGGCAGTTGCGCAGCTAGTGAGGTGAATTCCGTGGCCGCAGTCGCGGCAGCCACCCGCGCGGATTTTTCGGCACGACGATGAGCGCCGCAGCCCGGCGCCGGCGCTATCGGTTCGCCGAAAAGATCAAATCCGGCGGACTCAGGGACCGCTGGATCAGACATCGTCAAAGCGTCAGCGAAGCACCGAAGGCCGCGCGATAGCGCGTCGCAAACTCCTCACGGGAGCAGCGATGGTTCTGCGTGCCATGGTGAGCGATCTTGAGCGAACCCATCAACGAGGCGATACGTCCGGTCGTTTCCCAATCAAGCCTGCGCTGCAGACCGAACAGCAAGCCACCCCGATAGGCATCGCCACAGCCGGTGGGATCGGCGACCTTCTCCGGAGCCACCGAGGGGATTTCGATCATTTTGCCGCCCGCATGGATATGCGAACCAGCGGCACCGCGCGTGACGATCAGCGCAGCCACCTTCGTCGCGATCTCCTCGAGCGACCAACCGGTGCGCTCGACGAGCAGACTCGCCTCGTAATCATTGACCGCAACCCAACGCGCCTGCCCGATAAGCGTGCGCAGATCATCGGGCCCGAGCAGCGTCATGGCCTGACCCGGATCGAAGATGAAGGGAATGCCGGCAGCCGCAAACTGCGCGGCGTGTTCGAGCATGCCGATATGACTTTCAGGCGCCACGATACCGAGATCAATCCCAGCATTCTTGGGTACGTGATTGACGTGTGCATGATTCATCGCGCCCGGATGAAAGGCCGTGATCTGGTTATTGTCAGCATCCGTCGTGATGTACGCCTGCGCCGTGTATTCATCCTCGAGCTGTCGGATGTGATCCAGCGACAAGCCACAGTTCTGCATCCAGGCGCGATACGGACCAAAATCCATTCCCACGGTTGCCATCACCTTGCCCTCGCCGCCCAAGAGCTTGAGGTTGTAGGCGATGTTGCCAGCGCAGCCACCAAAGTTTCGTCGCAGGCCGGGCACGAGGAACGCCACGTTCAACATGTGGATGCGATCGGCGAGGATGTGATCTTTGAAGTGCCCCTCGAAGACCATGACGGTGTCGTAGGCTACTGAACCACAGATAAGTGCCGTCATATCGAGTCTCCGTCCCGCTACGCGGGGATCAATAATCGAATAACACCAGCGCCCAGACGACGCCGAGCAGGGCAAACGACGTGAACACCGCAGCCGAGCCGATATCTTTGGCGAGCCCCGACAGTGCATGGCGCTCGAGACCGATGCGATCCACCGTCGCCTCCACTGCGCTATTGAGCAGTTCGACGATCAGCACGATGAAGAGCGGTCCGACGAGCAGTGCACGCTCCACGCCGTTCTCACCGAGCCACAGTCCCAGTGGAAAGAGCAATACACAGAGCGCGAGTTCCTGCCGGAAGGCCGCTTCTTCGCGAAACGCGCCGACGAAACCCTTCCAGCTGTTGCCGAAGGCGCGCAACAGCCGGATGAATCCGGTCGGTTTCGGTCGATCTGTCGGTCGGGATCCGCTCACGCCGCGGAGTTTACCGGCTTCCAGGTCAGGTCTAGCTGTTTTGCAGCACGAACATCATCCAGTCGGCGTACCGGCATGGTGTGCGGGGCCGTCTTCAGGGTGTTCGCATCTGCCTCAGCCTCGCCCAAGATGGTCGCCATGGCCACAACGAACGCATCGAGCGTCTCGCGGCTCTCAGTCTCGGTCGGCTCGATGAGCAAACACTCGGGCACGAGCAAGGGGAAGTAAGTGGTCGGCGCATGGAAGCCGTAATCGAGCAGGCGCTTGGCGATATCCATCGCCGTAACATTGAGCTCCTTGGCCTGTCGCTTCATGGTCACAATGAACTCGTGACTGGCACGTCGCTCGGGGTAAGCGAGGTCGAAGCCCGCCTCACGCAAACGCGCCATGACGTAGTTGGCATTGAGCGTGGCGTACTCGCCAACGCGGCTCATACCCTCGCGGCCCAACATGCGCATGTAGATGTACGCACGCAGCAAGACGCCCGCGTTACCCATGAAAGCTGACAAGCGACCGATCGACTGCGGACGGTCGACCTCGGATAGCCAGCGATACTGATCGCCCTCGCGTCCCACGATGGGCACCGGCAGGAAGGGTTCGAGTCTCGCACTGACACCCACGGCACCGGCACCCGGCCCACCGCCGCCGTGCGGCGTCGAGAAGGTCTTGTGCAGATTCATGTGGATGACATCGAAACCCATGTCACCCGGACGAACCTTACCGAGGATCGCGTTGAGGTTCGCACCATCGTAGTAGAGCAAGCCACCAGCGCCGTGCACGAGCTTGGCAACTTGTTCGATCTTGCGCTCGAACACGCCGAGCGTCGACGGATTGGTGAGCATGATGCCCGCCGTGTTGGGCCCCACCGCCTTGGCAAGCGCATCGAGGTCGACGTCGCCCTGCGCATCGACCGGAATTTCTTTGACGATACAACCACACATGGTCGCCGTTGCGGGATTCGTCCCGTGCGCCGCCTCGGGCACGATGATCTCGTTACGTGCTAGATCGCCGCGCGCACGATGATAAGCACGGATCATCGCAACGCCCGCGAATTCGCCATGCGCTCCGGCCATCGGATTGAGCGACACCGCCTTCATGCCCGTGACTTCCTTGAGCATTTCCTGCAACTCGAACATGCAGGAGAGAAAGCCTTGTCCTTGCGAATCCGGCGCGAGCGGATGACGCGCGAGAAACTCGGGGAGCATGGCGTATTGGTTACAGGCCTTCGGGTTGTACTTCATCGTGCACGAACCGAGCGGATAGAAGTTCGTATCGATCGAGAAGTTCAGCTGCGAGAGGCGCGTGAAGTGACGCACGGCATCGAGCTCACTGACCTCCGGGAGCATCGGCGCCTTGCTACGACGCAACGCGGCCGGAATCTTCTCGACGGCCGAAGCCACATCCGCGCCCGGAGGCTGCTGAACGCTGGCACTACGACCCGAACGTGAGTATTCGAAAATCGATTTTTCGAGGATCTGATTCATGGATTCGTTCTCCTTAGGCCGCCCGTACCTTCTGTACGGCAGCGCCGAGCGCCGCGGCATAACGGGCGAGGTCACCCGCCGTCTTGGTTTCCGTAGCACATACGAGCAGCGCCGAACCCAACTCCGGATAATCGCCGGAGAGATCGAAGCCGCCCAAGATGCCCTGCGTCTCGAGCTCACGCAGTACGGCCGACGCAGGCCGATCGAGCAACAAGACCGCTTCGTGGAAACGCGGACCATTGAAGGCGGCACGTACCCCCTTCACCTGGGTGAGCGCGTCGACGAGTTCACCGCTGCGCTGCATCGAGGCAGCAGCGACCTTCGACAGACCCTGCGGTCCGATCAAGGTCATGTAGATCGTCGCCGCCGTCATCAGCAGACCCTGATTGGTGCAGATGTTGGAAGTCGCCTTACCACGACGGATGTGCTGCTCACGCGCCTGCAAGGTGAGCGTATAGCCCGGCTTGCCATCGAGATCGACAGTACGACCCACGATACGTCCCGGCATCGAGCGCACGTACTCCATCCGCGTCGTCATGAAACCGAAATACGGACCGCCCGACGAGAGCGGAACACCGAGAGGCTGGCCTTCGCCCACACAGATGTCGGCGCCGGTCTTGCCCCACTGGCCGGGCGGCTTCAACAAGGCGAGCGACGTCGGATTGACGACGGCGATCACGAGCATGCCCTGCTCGTGCGCCCAATCGGTCAGCGCGTCGACATCTTCTAGCTGACCAAAGAAATTGGGTTGCTGAATCACGAGCGCGGCGATGTCCTCACCCGCGTAAGCGGCGAGCGCCTCGCGATCGATGCAGCCATCTTCGCGACGGTAAGCCGCCGTCTCGAAACGCAAACCCTGATTGCCGGCGGTGCTGATGGCCACCCGACGGTAATTCGGGTTCACCGTCGAAGGGACGATCACGCGCAAGCTCTTCGACTTGCGATGGGCGCGCACGGCCATGAGCGCCGCCTCGGCCACGGCTGAGCCACCGTCGTACAGCGAGGCATTCGAGACTTCCATGCCCGTGAGGCTCGAAATCATCGTCTGGTATTCATAGATCAATTGCAGCGTGCCCTGACTCGCCTCAGCCTGGTACGGCGTGTAGGCGCTGTAGAACTCACCGCGCGTGGTGATCGCCCAAACGGCCGACGGAATGTGGTGCTCGTAAGCACCAGCACCGATGAACGACAACGGTCGACCATCGAGCCGCGCACGCTCGCTCATCAAGCGACCGATCTCCATCTCCGAGAGACCCTCGGGGATACCATCGAGACCCTGGATACGCAGGCTCGCCGGAATCTCATCGAACAGCGCCTCGATCGAGGGCGCGCCGATAGTCGCGAGCATCTCGCGAACATCCTGCTCCGTATGCGGGATGAACGGCATGATCAGCCCCCCTCAGCCGCAAGCACGGCCGAATACGCGCTGGCATCGAGCAATGCATCGAGGCCTGAGGATGACGCCGGTTGCACGCGATAGAGCCAACCCTTGCCGTAGCAGTCTTCGTTGATAAGCTCGGGGCTGCCCGACAACGACTCGTTGACCTCGACCACCGTACCGGCCACGGGTGAGTAGACATCGCTCGCCGCCTTGACCGACTCGACGACGGCGCAAGCACCGCCGATTTCGAGCGCCGTGCCAACCTGCGGCACATCGACGAAAACGAGGTCGCCGAGCGCATGCTGAGCATGATCGGTGATGCCGACTTCAATGCGTCCGTCCGGCAGCGAGCGGGCCCATTCGTGGGATTTGGCGTAGCGCAGATCGGCGAGAACTTGGCTCATGGGGATACTCCTCAAAGGCTAATGAGAGCGCGTCCGTGACGGACGAAAGGCAACTTCACGACCCGGGCCGCGAGCAACTTGCCGCGGATGTCGACTTGCACGGTCTCGCCCGTGGCGCGCGGCACACGAGCGAATGCAATGGATCGCTCGAGCGTCGGCGAGAAGGTGCCACTCGTCACCTCCCCTTCGCCCACACCCGGCACCACCACTTTTTGGTGGGAGCGCAACACGCCACGATCCTCGAGCAACAAGCCGACGAGTTTCATCGGTGAGCCCCCGGACTGACGGATGGCCTCGAGCGCTGCACGCCCGACGAAATCACGCTCAATCGGCTCGAACGCGACGGTCCAAGCCAGGCCCGATTCGAGTGGATGACGAGTTTCATCCATGTCGTTGCCGTAGAGATTCATGCCCGCCTCGAGACGCAGCGTGTCGCGCGCTCCGAGACCGCAGCTCGCGACACCGGCGGCGTTGAGTGCCTTCCAAACCGATTCGGCTTCGGCGGCCGGAATCACCACCTCGAAACCGTCCTCGCCGGTGTAGCCCGTGCGGGCGACGAACCAGACACCGCATTCGATACCAAAGAAGGGCTCGAGCAACAGCGCGCGCTCGCGATCCTGCGGCTCTAGCAACTCGGCTACCGCCGCACGCGCCTTCGGCCCCTGCACGGCAATCATGGCGAGGTCAGTGCGCTCGATGATCTCGACATCGAAACCCCAGTCGGCCGCGCAACGACGCATCCAGGCGAGATCGTTATCGCGCGTACCGGCATTCACCACGACGCGGAAATGACTCTCAGTCAGAAAATAGATAATCAGATCATCGATCACGCCGCCCGTCGGGTTGAGCATGCAGCTGTAGAGCGCTTTGCCCGCGATGCGCAACTTGCCGACGTCGTTCGCCACGAGACGCGACAGAAAGGCTCGAGTCGCAGCCCCCCGCAAATCGACGACGCACATATGCGAGACATCGAACATGCCTGCACCACGTCGTACGTGATGATGCTCCTCGATCTGCGAGCCATAGTTGACCGGCATATCCCAGCCGCCGAAGTCGACCATGCGCGCGCCTTGCGCGACATGCAGATCGTGTAGAGGTGTCTTGCGTCCCATGCTCTGTGCCCTCCCCGAGCCGACAGGCCCGGGCCAAAAAAAAGAGCGGCGGAGGCCTCTCGACCTCCGCCGCCCCTCTGTCCTTGAACCTGAGAGATCGGGTACTCGCCGTACCGCTCCCCTTCGGTGGGCTCCCTTTGGGGAACCACTCTCCAGAATTCGCCTGCGACCTGCCGTTCTTTTGCCTGAGCGTTTCCGGGCGGAAACTTGCGCCTTCGGCGTCCGAAATCACCCCTGACAGGGCGCTCGAATCTCTCCGGCAAGGTCTGATAACGCGAACGGCAGGAATCATAGCAGCCCGCACGGCAGCGCGGCGTCTGACTTACACTGTTCTGACGTCCTGACAGGAGCTCCCGATGCCGTCCAAGTTGCGGTCCAACCTCTCGATCCTGAAGTCTCTTGCCGTCATCTCCTTGAGCCTGCTGGCGATCCCGGTCGGTACGACAACCGAGCGCGCGACGACGGATCGAACGGCCGAATCTAAGGCCCTGTATGCGCTGTTCGAGCGCACGTGGGAAGCGGAACTCGCGGCCGATCCGCAAAGCGCGACCTACCTCGGCGACACCCGTTACAACGACCGCTGGACAGACCTGTCGATCGCCGCCATCGAGAAGCGAGTGGCGGCGGATCGCGCGACTCTCGAGTCGCTCAAGGCCATTACGCGTGACGACCTCACACCCGCCGAGCAACTCGATTACGACCTCTTCGAGCGCGAATACCGCCAGCGTCTGGCCACCGCAGCCTTCAAACCCTGGCTTTATCGCATCGATCATCAAGGTGGCATCCAGACGCTGTCGGAAATCACCGAGCTACTGCCCTTCCAGTCGGTCAAGGACTACGAGGATTGGATCGCGCGCCTCAATGGCATCGGCACCCTTGTCGATCAACACATCGCGCTGCTGGATCTCGCCGTGCGCGAGGGGCGCACGCAACCGCGTGTAATCATGCAAAGAATTCCGGCGCAACTTGCGCTGCAGAACGTGTCGAAGCCCGAGGACAGTCCGTTTTACGCACCGTTTCGTCGCTTCCCCGACGGCATCGATGCGGCCACTCGCATACGGCTGAATTCGGCGGGTCTACGCGCCATCGAGACCGTGGTGCTACCGGCCTATCGGCGCTTCACGACGGCATTCGAGCAACGCTATCTGCCGAATACACGTGACAGTGTCGGCATCTCGGCCACACCGGAGGGCGCAGGCTTCTATCGTGAGCGCATCGCCTATCACACAACGAGCGGTGCACTGACCGCAGAGGAGATCCACGCCATCGGACTTGCGGAAGTCGCGCGTATTCGCGGCGAGATGCTCGCGATCAAGGATCGCGTCGGCTTCAAAGGCAGCTTGCAAGAGTTCTTCGTCTTCTTGCGCACTGACCCGCAGTTCTACTTCGCGACGCCGGAAGCCCTGTTCGAAGCCTATCAAGCCGTCTCGAAACGTATCGATCCCGGCCTCGTGAAACTATTCGGGAAACTGCCACGAACTCCCTACGGCGTGCGCGCCATACCGCGCACCAGCGCACCGAACACCACGACCGCTTATTACCAACCGCCGGCAGCCGACGGCACGCGCCCGGGCTTCTACTACGTGAATCTGTATCGCCCGGAAGTGCGGCCGAAGTACGAGATGGAGGTACTATCGGTACACGAGGCGGTACCTGGACATCACTTGCAGATCGCACTCGCCATGGAACAGGCAGCCATGCCGCAGTTTCGTCGTAATGCCGGTTATACCGCCTACGTCGAAGGCTGGGCGCTCTACTCCGAGAGCCTCGGCGAAGAGCTCGGGCTATACCAAGATCCCTACTCCAAATTCGGACAGCTGACCTACGATATGTGGCGAGCAGTGCGGCTCGTCGTCGATACCGGACTGCACTCGAAAGGCTGGAGTCGTGAACAAGCGATCGAGTTTTTCAAGGACAACGCGGCCAAGACCGAAGCCGATATCGTCAATGAAATTGACCGCTACATTGCCTGGCCAGGGCAGGCACTCGCTTACAAGATCGGACAGCTGCGTATCCAGACGCTGCGACGCGAAGCAGAGCAGCAGCTTGGCGATCGTTTCGACGTCCGCGCCTTCCACGACGTGGTGCTCGAGACCGGTGCCGTGCCACTCGATGTGATGGAGGGTAAAGTGCGCGCTTGGATAACGAGGAAGGCACGATGATTCAGCGACGAGCGAGTGTGGCAACCCGGGTGGGCGGCGTCCGTGTCGGCGGCGGAGCACCCATCGTCGTCCAATCGATGACCAACACCGACACCGCCGATATTGAATCGACGGTTGCGCAAGTCCGCGCACTCGCGCGCGCCGGCTCAGAGCTCGTGCGGGTCACCGTCAATACCGAGGAAGCCGCTGCTGCCGTGCCGCATATCCGCGATCGACTCGCGCAGCAAGGCGTGCACGTCCCGCTCATCGGTGACTTTCACTTCAACGGACACAAACTGTTGAAGGCTCATCCAGAGTGCGCCGAGGCGCTCGCCAAGTACCGCATCAATCCGGGTAACGTCGGTCGAGGCAGCAAGCGCGATCCGCAATTCGCCGAGATGATCGAAGTGGCCTGCCGCCATCAAAAGCCCATTCGCATCGGCGTGAACTGGGGCAGCCTCGACTCCGAACTGTTGACGCGCATGATGGACGAGAACAACGCGTCATCGAACCCGCGCAGCGCCAACGAAGTGATGCGCAGTGCGGTGGTCGAATCGTGCCTGCAAAGTGCCGCTCGAGCCGAGGAGCTCGGGCAAGCGCATGACGCGATCGTGTTGTCGGCCAAAGTCAGCGGTGTGCAGGATCTGATCGCGATCTACACAGACCTTGCCGCGCGCTGTGATTATCCGCTGCACGTAGGTCTCACCGAGGCCGGTATGGGCAGCAAAGGTATCGTGGCATCGACAGCCGGCATCGGCGTGCTATTGCAGCGCGGCATCGGCGATACGATCCGGGTGTCGCTCACTCCCGAACCGAATGGTGATCGCACCCAGGAAGTAATCGTCGCGCAGGAAATTCTGCAGACAATGGGCCTGCGGTCTTTCGTGCCGATGGTGATCGCTTGCCCCGGCTGTGGCCGCACGACCAGCACCTACTTCCAGCAACTCGCGCAGGACATCCAATCGCATATCCGTCATCGCATGCCAGAGTGGCGCAAACTCTACGAAGGCGTCGAAGAGATGAACGTGGCCGTCATGGGTTGCGTCGTCAACGGCCCGGGCGAGAGCAAACACGCGAACATCGGCATCAGTCTGCCCGGGACGGGCGAGCGCCCGGTGGCGCCGGTGTACGAAGATGGCGAGAAGACGGTGACCCTGAAGGGTGATCACATCGCCGAAGAATTCCAGCAACTCGTCGAAGCCTACGTCGCACGTAGTTATCGCAAGCGAGAATCCGCATGAGTCATGACGACACGCAAAACCCATTAGCCGCCAAGAAATGCCTGCCCTGCGAGGGCGGCGTTCCGCCCCTCAGTCGCGCCGAGTGCGAGCGCCTGCTCACACAACTCTCGTCGGAGTGGCGCCTGTCACCCGATGGCACTGAGCTGCAACGCGAGTTCGTGTTCAAAGACTTCTTTCGCACCATGAGCTTCGTCAATGCACTCGCCCATGTCGCCAATGCGGAAGACCATCATCCTGATCTCGCCATCGGCTACAACTACTGCCGCATCCGCTACACGACCCACGCGATCGGTGGACTGTCGGAAAACGATTTCATCTGCGCTGCGAAAATCGACCAGCTAATCGACTAGGCGCTGCGCCTCGCGAAACGCGGTAACTCGCCCTCGAGCCCGAGTGCTCGCATGGCAAACGGTCGACGCAGTGTTGCGTTGCGTCCAATCAGACTCATCCCGCGCTCGGCTAGCGCGCCGATCGCCCCTCCACCAAAGGCGAGATAGCGATTGATGCCGTCCATGGCGAAACTCATCAGTTCGTTCTCACTCTTGCGCCAACGCTCATAGCGGCGCAGCGCGATACCAGCACCGGGCGATTCGCCACGCGCGATCGCCCACTCGATCACCTCGGCCAAGCTAGCTGCGTCGAGCAAGCCCAGATTGACTCCCTGCCCCGCCAAGGGATGGATGATGTGAGCCGCATCGCCGATCAGGGCGCAGCGCTCGCGCGTGTAGCGCTCGGCATTGACGCGACGCAGCGGAAAGCTGCGACGCTCACTTGCAAGCTGCAAATCACCGATCACGCGATCACTCGCCTCGGTCACGGCTTGGTTGAATTCATCGACACTCGCGACAAGCAGACCTTCCGCTTTCGCGCGCGGCAACGACCACACCAGCGAGCACTCACCGCTCGAGAGTGGCAGCAAAGCGAGAGTCCCGTCACCCAGAAATCGCTGCCAAGCCGTGCCTTCGTGCCCACCCTCGCAAGCGAGATTGGCGACGATCGCGAGCTGCCCGTAATCCTGCGACTCGATACCGAGCCCCGCCATGCGGCGCACCACCGAGCGCGCACCATCGGCACCGATGACCAAACGGGTGGTCACCGTCTGCGCCTCCGTCACGAGCTCCACGGCATCGGTCAAAAAATTCAACTGCTGCAGAGACTCTTCACGCAGCACGCCACCCGCAGTTTCGAATGCGGCGAGCGCGGCACGCTGCAAAGCACCGTTACCGATGATGTGCCCGAGATTGGGTTCAGCCAACTCCGCTGCATCGAAATGCAAACTGCCGACACCTCGCGGCGGGGCGCTCGCAGGCCACACGTGCATACGCTCGTAGGGCGACAACGCTTGAGGTTGCGCTGCCAGTGCCGACCAAACGCCGGCATGCTGCAGGATGCGCTCGCTCGCTCGCGAGATCGCAAAAACGCGCAAATCCGCCGGATCGTGCGCGGGTGGCACTGGCCAGGCACGCGAGGGGACGTCACGCTCGAGCAACAACACGCGGCCGGCACGACAAAGGCCGGCGCGCAGCAACAGCGCGCCCTGCGCCGCGCCGACGGGACCGCCGCCCACGATGGCGACGTCGAAATCGGTCTCGCCTGCGATGCCGGCCATCACAGCGACAAGCCTCGCGCGAGTCGCGGCGTACGCCCTGCGAATCCCCAACTCAAGCGCGACATTGCCTGCTTAGCGGTGGGCGACAAATCGAACAGCAACAAACCGATATCGCGCAACAAGGGCACTCCGGGGCGCTGATCGCCAAAGAGTTTCACGAGTCGGTCAGTGAAATCGATGATGCCTTCACGATCGGCGCTGCGCCGTCGCGCAAACTCGGCCAAGAGCGCCGCCGAGCCCACATCGACACCGCGCTGATCGCGCCTGGCATCGGCCAACAATTCGGCGAGCGTCACCGCATCGCGCAAACCAAGATTGAAGCCCTGACCTGCGACCGGGTGTAAGGCCTGCGCCGCATTGCCGATGAGCACGCAGCGCTCTGCCGTCACAGCGGCCGCCCGGGTCAAGCGCAACGGATAGGCCTGACGCCGACCGACACGCAGCAAACGACCGATGCGCCAACCGAAGGCGACCTGCAGCCGTGCGAGATAGTCGGCATCCGACAGGGCGAGAATTTCCTCTGCAGCCGCCGGCGATAAAGTCCACACGATGCCATAGTGCCCATCTTGCAAAGGCAATACGGCGAACGGCCCACTCGGCGTGAATCGTTCGTAAGCCGTGCCATCGGCGGGCCTCGAACTCGCCACGTGCGCCACGATCGCGACCTGCTGATAATCCTCTACGTTCGCCTCAAGCCCAGCCGCAGCACGGACCAAAGAATTCGCGCCATCAGCTGCCACCACAAGTCGGGCTCGCAGTGGCCGCTCGCCAGGCTCGGTGTGAAGTACGACTCCATCGTCGTCGAATGCCACGGCGGTACAGCGAGCCGGCATGCGCCGCTCGAGGCTGACATGCTCGGCAAGGGCCGCATTCAGTACACGTCCCATCGACCGATTGGTAATGACATAACCGAACGCATCGATGTCGTGCTCGCGCGAATCGAGTCGCGCAAAACCGGCACGACCGGCATCCGCGACATGAATCTGACGGATCGGTGCCGCCTCGACGGCCATCGCAGACCACACGCCTAGCGACTCGAAAACCCGTCGCGTGCCATTGCCGAGCGCGGTGGTCCGATCATCAAAGCTCGGTTGCGCGGCGGCATCGGGTGCCACACCCTCGATCAGCGCGACGCGCAAACCCGTCGGGCGCAAGGCTAGCGCTAAGCTCGCACCCACGAGTCCACCGCCAACGATCGCCAGATCCACCTCCACGCACTCACTCACTGCACGATCCTCACGCTGCGCTCATCAGGGCTTCGATCTCGGCGACAGACTTGGGCACACCCTCGGTGAGCACCTCGGGTTCACCCTCGGTGACGAGCACGTCATCCTCGATGCGGATACCCAAATTGCGAAGTTCCGGTGGTACGCCGCGCGTCCCCGGCGCGACGTAGAGTCCAGGTTCAATGGTCAGCACCATGCCAGGCTCGAGCAAGCGCCAAGCATCGCCAATCTTGTAATCGCCTACATCGTGCACGTCCATGCCGAGCCAATGCCCGGTTCGATGCATATAAAACCGACGATACTCCTGCGACTTGATCAATGAAGGAACGCGCCCCTTGAGCAGGCCGAGTTTCACCATGCCTGCGGTCAACACCTCGACGGCAACCTCGTGCGGGCGGTTCCAATCGTTACCGACGCGAACGGCGTCGATCGCCGCCCGGTTCGCTTCGAGCACCACTTCGTAGGCGGCACGCTGGGCATCCGTAAAGCGCCCGTTCACTGGAAAGGTGCGCGTGATGTCAGAAGCGTAAGTCTGATATTCGCAACCCGCATCGATCAGCAATAGCTCGCCATCGTTCAAGACGGACTCGTTCTCGCGGTAGTGCAGGATGCAACCGTTGGCGCCACCGCCCACGATAGGCAGATACGAAATGTCGGCACGCCACCTGGCGAACTCGTGACGCAGCTCGGCCTCAACTTCGTACTCGTAACGACCGGGTCGACAAAAACGCATGGCACGGACGTGGGCTGCCGCGGCAATCCGCGCTGCCTCACGCATGCGTTCGATTTCGCCACGGCTTTTGAAGAGACGCATCTCGTTGAGCACGTGTTCGAGCGCCACCATCTCATGAGGCGCGTGACGACCTTGCTTGGCCTCGGCACGCAGACGATTGACCCAGCCGACGACCCGCTGATCGAACTCACGGTCGTGCCCGACCGAGTAATAGAGCTTGCCTCGACCCTCGAGCAAGCCCGGTAGAATCTCGTCGATATCACTGATCGGGAAAGCGTCGTCGGCACCGTAATCGCGCCGCGCACCAACCGGGCCGGCGCGACGCCCGTCCCACGTCTCGCGCGCTGGATCTCGATCGCGCACGAACAAGAGATATTCTCCTTGCGGACGACCAGGAATCAGCACGGCTACCGACTCGGGCTCACCAAAGCCCGTCAGATAGTGGAAATAGCTGTCCTGACGATAGGCGAATTCGACATCGTTGTTGCGCATCGGCACCGGTGCAGCCGCAACGATCGCAATGGCGTCTCGACCCATCGCCTTCATGAACTGGCGGCGTCGCCGAGCAAATTCTTCCCGCCCGAGTGGTGGTAATGCACCCGTCGAGCCGAGTGCAGCCAGCTTGGTAGCCGGTTTATTAGTGGAGCGAGACCGGACCATCAGGTGCGCTGCCTCCGGTGGTCGTATTGCGGAAAGGCGCAAGCTCGTCGAACAACAACTGCACGCCGACGCGAACGAACTCGACGAGCTCCGCGAGCGCCTCCTCGTTGCTGTCGGCCGACTCGGTCTCATCGACGCTCAACTGGGTGATCGCCGTCAGATCCCGAACGAGTTCGCTCACCTCGGGCGAGAGCGAATCGATATCGGGTATCGGCGTGGAGCCGAGGCCATATAGAAAGCCCTGACACCACTCACCGAGGGCGGCCGCGCGCTCATCGAGCGGACGATCGTCCTCGGGCAGCAGCATGGCGAACTCCATCTGTCCGTTGCCGAGCACGTGTCGCGTCCACTCGAAAACAGCGTGCATATCACCTTCGGCAGCACCGGCAACGCCCTCGGGAAACACTTCGCGCAGCCAATCTTGCAGGGCGACGGCGTTGCTCGCGCACAGGGCGCCGGCCAAGGTGCCGTGCGCTTCGGGCAGATCGGTCAGGGCTCGCGATTCGTCGAGGCGGCTCTCGATCGTCCGGTAATCAGGTTGGCTCATGCCGAGATTATGCCCTCCGCCCGTGGACACCGGTAATCGCAGGCCTATAATTTTGCCCATGCAACCCACTGCAACCGATACGGCCGCCGGCCTCGATGCCGAGATCAAACGCCTCGAGAAACAACTCGACGAGGTGCTCTCGCTGCTCGGCGCCTTGCGCGAAGAGAATCGCGCACTGCGCCAGCGTCAGGACCATCTCTCTACCGAGCGCGCCAACCTCCTGCAGAAGAACGAAGCCGTGCGCACTCGGGTCGAGGCGATGATCGGTCGCCTGAAGACCTTGGAGCACGGCGCATGAGCGGCACCGAAAAAGAGTCCGCTCGGGTCAGCATCCGAATTCTCGAGAAAGAATTTCTCGTCGCCTGCCCGATGGAAGAGCGATCTGCTCTCCTCGATTCAGCCGAATACCTCAATCAGCGCATGCGCGAGATACGCGACAGCGGCAAAGTAGTGGGTTACGACCGCATCGCTGTCATCGCAGCGCTCAACCTCGCCAACGATTTGCTGCGCCTGCAATCGAAGGAACAACGCAGCGAAACAGAGGCTGCATCCAAACTGCGCGCCATGCGCGAGCGGATCGATGGTGCGCTCGAGCGCGATCGACAGCTCGAACTCTGACGTCCGCGCCTCTTTGGTGTAACCTTTCCATGGCGTCACCTGCGGTGTTCGATAGTGGATCGGGTTACCTCTCGACCCTAAGTTTGAACGCCCAGGGGCATCAGGGCTTGCTGTCAGCATTGTGCATGTCCGCCTCGAGCGGAAAGCCTTACCTGGCGTAGTCCGCCCCACTTGTTGCTCTGTGTCGAGAGCAACGGTTCACACCGGCACAGGCGGGTGACGTCTTCGAATTCATCGGGGGAGTGTTCGATTTGAGCGACCGCGTGCCGCTCGCCGCTCGTGCGGCTCTGCGACAAGAGCTTCGGCGTCGCCGAGCCTCTTTGTCGCAGTCGGAACGCGAAGCAGCCCGTCGACAAGTCGCACTCCACCTCTCAAGATTCGGCCGGCTCAGACCCGGCTTGCGTGTTGGCATCTACCTGCCCGTCGGCAGCGAGCTCGATACGGCACCACTCGTCGAACTGCTGCGTCGACACCGCTGTATCGCTTACCTCCCCCGAATCACCTCGCCACGAGCGCAGCGGATGACGTTCACGCCAGCGACGTCGAAGCTCAGTCGAAATCGACACGGCATTCTCGAACCGACGGGCTACGACCATATATCCGCGCAGGCGTTGGATCTCATCCTGCTGCCGTTGGTGGGTTTCGATGCGCATGGCCACCGCTTGGGCAGCGGGGCGGGTTATTACGACCGGGCGCTGAGTTTTCGCCGACGAAGACGCGGCTGGCTTGGACCGAAACTCATCGGTATCGCCTACGAATGCCAGCGAGTCGCCGCACTCGCAGCAAGACCCACCGACATCCCGCTCGATGCCGTGATCACCGAGCGCGGAATCGAATTCTTCATTGGAGAAACAACATGAAGTATTGGCTGATGAAGTCTGAACCGTCGACATTCAGCATCGACGATCTTGCCAAAGCACCCCGGCAGACGACCTGCTGGGACGGTGTTCGCAATTACCAGGTGCGCAACATGCTGAGAGACGAGATGGCGGTCGGCGATCTCGCCTTCATGTACCACTCGAGTTGCGATGAGCCGGGTATCGTCGGCGTAATCGAAATCGTGAAGCCGGGTTACCCGGATCACACCGCCTTCGATCGCAAGCACGACCACTACGACGCAGCATCGAAGGCGGACTCGCCGCGTTGGTATATGGTCGACGTGCGTTTGAAACAGCGTTTTTCTCGAGTGATTTCGCTGGATGAGCTGCGTCGTCACGAGTCGAAGCAACTGCGCGAGATGTTGATCTTGAAACGCGGCAATCGTCTTTCGATCACACCCATCGATGCCTCACACTGGAAGTTCATCATGTCGCTGCAGTGAGCAGTGATGACCACCGAGGTGTGAACGCGATGACCTCTTGCTTGTTTTTTGCAATCGCGTGTATATACTCACCCTCGGACTAACCCGTAACTGGAGAAAGACAATGGCTAAGGCCAAAAAGAAAGCTAAGGCGAAAGCTAAGGCTAAGAAGAAGGTCGCCAAGAAGAAGTAAGACTCTTCGTGAGTCTCGGCGGGTGGGATGAGAATCGCATTCGCTGTCTTCTGAAAGACAAGAAGGTGCCCGCGCAAGCGGGCATCTTCTTTTTTGCCCGAGGAAAATCGCATGAATCACGCTGACAACGGTAAGCAGGCAGCAGCGCTCGCAGCACTGCGCTATCTCGAAGACGGCATGGTGATCGGCGTCGGCACCGGCTCGACGGTCAATCACTTCATCGATGCGCTCGCGCCCTGGCGCGATCGTCTCAAGGGCGCCGTGTCGAGTTCGGAAAGCTCAACCACCCGTTTGCGTTCGATCGGTATCGAGGTGATCGACCTCAACCGGACGGGCGATCTTGAACTCTACGTTGATGGCGCAGACGAGACCGATCGGCACCGTCGACTCATCAAGGGCGGCGGTGGCGCACTGACCCGCGAGAAGATCGTCGCGGCGGCATCGCGTCGCTTCGTCTGTATCGTCGATGAGAGCAAGGTGGTCGATGTGCTCGGCCGCTTTCCGCTGCCGGTCGAAGTGATTCCGATGGCTCGTTCGTACGTGTCGCGTCAGATGGTGAAGCTCGGCGGGCAACCGCTGTGGCGCGAGAACGTGCTCACCGACAACGGTAACCAGATCATCGATGTGCACGGACTCACGATCCTCGATCCGATCGCGCTCGAGAACACCATCAACGGCATCGCAGGAGTCGTCTCGGTTGGTCTGTTCGCCAAGCGCGCTGCCGATATTGTCTTGGTGGGCGGTCCGAACGGCGTTCGCACCCTCGACTGATCACACTTCCGGTATCGGAAACGAACAAGGCCCGCATCGCTGCGGGCCTTGTCGGTTTTGGCTGGGGGACTAGGATTCGAACCTAGGTAAACGGAGTCAGAGTCCGTTGTCCTACCGCTAGACGATCCCCCAAAAACGGTGGCCGTGACGGCAGTCCGTGCACCTGCGCTATTAGCGCTTGGAGTACTGCGGTCCGCGACGAGCCTTGCGACGACCGACCTTCTTGCGCTCGACTTCGCGAGCATCACGGGTCACGAAGCCCGCTGCACGCAACGGACGACGCAGGGTCTCATCGAATTCGATCAACGCACGGGTGATGCCCTGACGGATCGCACCCGCCTGCCCCGTGATACCGCCGCCGGCAACCGTGACCTTCACGTCGAAACGCTCGGTCATCTCGGTCAACTCCAACGGCTGACGGACGATCATGCGACCCGTCTCACGTCCGAAGAACACGTCGATCGGACGATCATTGATGGTGATCTTGCCGGAACCGGGCTTCAGGTGAACCCGGGCGGTGGAGGTCTTGCGACGGCCGGTGCCGTAATTCGTGGCGGGCATTCGATGATTCCTGTCAGATGTTCAGAGGCTTCGGCTGTTGAGCCGAGTGCGGATGCTGATCGCCCGCGAAAACATGCAGTTTGCGATACATGCGACGGCCGAGGATCGTTTTCGGCAGCATGCCCTTGATGGCGAACTGCAGCACACGCTCCGGATGCTCCTTGAGGAGCTTCTCGAGAGCGATCGACTTGATGCCGCCGATGGCGCCAGTGTGGTGGTAGTAGATCTTGTCGGTGAGCTTCGCACCGGTGACCTTCACCTGCTCGGCGTTGACCACAACGATGTGATCGCCCATATCGACGTGCGGGCTGTAATCCGCTTTGTGCTTGCCCTTGAGGCGCAGCGCAATCTGCGAAGCCAACCGACCGAGGGTTTTGCCCTTGGCGTCGACGACGAACCAATCACCGCGAACGGTCGCGGGTTTTGCAAATACCGTGCTCATGTTCCAAGCTCTCCGACTGCGGCGGGCGCCCCGAATGGCGGGGTACCGCAAGTCCCGAAAAAGGCGCGAGAGTGTACGTGACCCGCCCCGTCTTTGCAAAACCCTCCTTGCAGGCCGGCCGACCCAACGCTCGACCTGCGCCCGGTACCGCACAACAATTTTGCCAAAGGCCCCTAAAGCCGAGCCCAGCCCGGCCGTAACAACCACTGAGAAATGAGCCATCCCATGCAACAACCCCTCGACAACCTGCTGACCACCCTCGATCGGGCCCTCCGATCGGTGCTGGCCTCCCCGGTCGCCGCCAGGCCCATGCCGGGCGCCGAGCTGCCGGAGGCTGCCCTGTCGGAGACCGAACGGCGCGAAGCGGCCAACCTGATGCGGGTCAACCACGCCGGCGAGATTGCGGCGCAAGCGCTCTACCACGGCCAGGCTGCCTTCGCACAACGCCCGCAGGTGCGCGAGATGTTGCTGCAGGCAGCGCGCGAGGAAGCCGATCACCTCGCCTGGTGCGAGCAACGGTTAAAGGAGCTCGGCTCACGTCCGAGCCTACTCGGACCTCTCTGGTATGCGGGCTCCTTCGCCATCGGTGCAGCCGCCGCCGTCGCCGGTGATCGCATCAGCCTCGGCTTCGTCAGCGAAACCGAGAAACAAGTCGAAGGGCACATCGATAGTCATCTGCAGCGCTTGCCGCAGGCCGATGCTCGTAGTCGCGCGGTGCTCGAAGTCATGCGCGGCGATGAGATTGCCCATGGTGCAGCCGCGCGCGACGCCGGTGGCTCCGAGTTACCCCCACCCGTTCGCGATGCGATGCAAGCGACGGCCAAAGTCATGACGAGCACGAGTTATTGGTTCTGACCCCACCTTCCGGAGAAACCACCATGCTGCCCAACCACAAACCTGCCGATGCCAATCTGGTTCGACCCGTCTCGACCGCACCGGGCTTGCGCAGTGCCGTGGTTTCGCAGCGTCCGCTCGGTCCGCCGCCGAAACCCGTCGCCGCTGCACCAAAACCAGTGTCGCCGATGCAGCGTTTCATCGACATCGGCGTGAAACGACAGGTTGCCTCACGCACCGTGCTCGTCCGTGGTGGTGAGCCGCCCGATGTGCTCTTCCTGGTGGTGGCAGGTTCAGTCGAGGTGGTGATCGAGGATGACCAGGGCAAGCAGATGGTGCTCGTCTATCTCGGCAAGGGCGAATTCTTTGGCACCATGGTCTCGCTCGGCACCGGGCCTGGGCGCAGCATGTTCGTGCGAGCCCGCGGTCGCGCCGAGATCGCCGAAATGCGTTACGCACGCTTCCAGCAGCTGGCCGCCGAACAACCGATGCTCGCACTCGAACTCGCTTCGCAACTGGCCGAGCGACTCGAACACGCCACGCGCAAGCTGCGCGATCTCGCCTTCGTTGATGTCAGCGGTCGTATCGAGCGCAGCCTGCGCGAACTCTGCGAAGAGCCCGATGCAATGACTCACCCCGATGGCATGCAGATTCGCGTCTCGCGACAGGAACTGGCGCGACTCGTCGGTTGCTCACGTGAGATGGCCGGGCGCGTACTGAAGTCACTCGAGAACGAGCGCGTCTTGCGCGCTAGCGGCAAGACGGTGGTGCTGCTCGGGTTCAGACCCGCGAAACTGAGTCAGCCAGCAGCAACGACGGCCGAACGCATGGCACGCACGGTCGCCGCGTAATCGCGGCTGCCGAAGATCGCTGAGCCGGCCACGAACGTATCGGCGCCGGCGGCGGCGACGGCACCGATGTTGTCCGTCTTGATGCCACCATCGACCTCAAGACGAATTTCGCGACCCGTTGCGTCGATTCGTTCACGTACCGCACGAATCTTGGACAGGGTCTCGGGAATGAAGGACTGACCACCGAAACCGGGGTTCACCGACATCAGCAAGACGAGATCGATCTTCTCGAGCGTGTGATCGAGCCATGAGAGCGGCGTGGCCGGGTTGAGCACGAGCCCCGGGCGACAGCCGGCTTCGCGGATGAGGCCGATGGTGCGGTCGACATGGTCGCTCGCCTCGGGATGGAAGCTGATCCAGTTGGCGCCCGCGCGTGCGAAGTCGCCAACCAATCGATCGACGGGCCGCACCATCAAATGCACGTCGATCGGCGCTTGGATACCGTGCTTGCGCAGCGCTTCGCAGACGAGTGGCCCGACCGTGAGATTCGGCACGTAATGGTTGTCCATCACGTCGAAGTGAATGACATCGGCACCGGCCGCGAGCACGGCGTTGACCTCGTCACCCAGCCGCGCGAAATCCGCTGACAGTATCGAGGGTGCGATCCACGGTGACAGCTTCATGATTTGATTCCTCGATTCTCGCGTATCACGTTCCAGGCTTCGATGATCTGCTGCGTGCGCTGCTGTGCATGCGCCAACATCGACTCCGGCAAACCGTTGGCCTTGAGCTTATCAGGGTGGTTGCGCGAGAGCTGTCGTCGATAGGCCTTGGACAGTTCAGCAGGCCCGGCCGAGGCGGGCAAGCCCAGGACTTCGTAGGCCTCGGCCAGCGACATTCGTGCGGCGGTCGCAGATCGCGCGCCACCGCTGCTGCGAGCGCGCTGTTGCTCGGCTCCCGGACGCTCTTTGCGCGCCGAGTCGGCACCGGCTCCCGACGACGCGCCACGCGGCTCATCACTCGTACGTCCGGAGCCCGGTCGATTCCAATCTGCTGCATCACCGCGGTTACCGCGCGCGCGATAGCGAATACGCAGTGCCGCCTCGAGATGCGCGAACTCGAGACCCGCCACGCCGAGCATAGCCGCGACTTTGGTCAAAAGTGGCCGTGCCGGACCGCGCAAATCGGAACCACCGATCGCTGCGCGCATCTGAATTTCGAGGAAGGTGCGCAGCATGTCCGGACGGCCCGCACACGAGCGCCGCAGCGCCATGACGGCGCGCGAGATGTCATAGTCTGGCTGCTTGCCCAGATTGAATCGCTCGATCGCACGCGCGGTTTGAGTGGCATCGAGATGGAAATCCTGCATCACAGCGCGTGCTGCGCGAATGTCTTGCTCCGACACGCGACCGTCGCATTTGGCGACGTGCCCCATGACCTCGAAAGTGGTGTCGAAGAACCGCTCACCGACCTGCTGAGGTGCATCCGCCATCGCAGGCGACTCCGCCGCGCCCTGCTCCTCCGCGAACGGGTCACCGTCTTCGACGTGATGGAACGACTTCGCTCGAGGCTTGGAGGACGAGGTGGTCTTGGCAGCCGCGCCAGACTGGCTGGGCGGCGCTTTGCTCCGGGTGGATCCGTCGCCCTGACTTCCGGCGACCTTGTCGTCGACGAGGTGACCCGCCAACACGCCGAGTGCGGCACCGACCGGGCCACCGACCAGCATGCCGACAGCACCGCCGACGAGTTTCCCGCTCCACTGCATGCTGCAATACTACCAATCCCCGGCGAAGGGCCGGCAACTCGACGAGAACCATCCGCGTGCAATCGACTTCCTTAGTGCATACCACCCACCTGCGCCACCTGCCGCTGCTGCACCGGGGCAAGGTTCGTGACATCTACGACATCGATGCCGGTCATATGCTGATCGTGACGACCGATCGCCTCTCCGCCTTCGACGTCGTGCTCTCGGACCCGATCCCCCACAAGGGACAAGTTCTGACGGAGATTTCCGATTTTTGGTTCAAGCGCACGAGCTCGATCGTGCCGAACCAATTGTCCAATCGCAGCCTCGAGGAGTTGCCTCTCGATGCCGACGAACGTGAGCAGCTGCGCGGTCGCGCCATCATCGTTCGCAAGCTCAAAGCGCTGCCTCTCGAGGCGGTCGTGCGCGGTTATTTGATCGGTTCAGGATGGAAGGACTATCAGGCGACGGGCAAAGTTTGCGGCATCGAGTTACCCACGGGTCTCGCACTCGCCGAGCGTTTGCCGACGCCGTTGTTCACTCCCGCGAGCAAGGCGCCAGCCGGTCAGCACGACGAGAACATCCGTTACGACGAGGTCGAATCTTTGATCGGCGCATCGATGGCGGCGAAGGTGCGCGAGACCTCGCTCACGCTCTATGAATTCGCCGCAAGTCACGCGCGCGACTGCGGCATCATCATCGCCGACACCAAGTTCGAATTTGGTCTCGATGCCGAGGGTCGACTGACGTTGATCGACGAAGTGTTGACGCCCGATTCGTCGCGCTTCTGGCCAGCCGATACCTACCGCGTTGGTATCAGCCCGCCGTCATTCGACAAGCAGTTCGTGCGTGATTATCTCGAGACGCTCGATTGGGACAAACGCGCGCCAGCACCGAAGCTGCCAGCTGCCATCATCGAAAAGACGAGCGAAAAATATCGGGAAGCGTTGCGCAGGCTCACTCGCCCGCAATCGTAAATTCGCCGACCCAGATCGAGCCGACGCGCACGCCGCCGCGCGCATCGACATCGCTACCGATCGCCTGCAGACCTGCGAACAGGTTTTTGAGGTTGCCTGCAATGGTCACCTCGTGCACCGGATAGGCGATCTCGCCGCCTTCGATCCAGAAGCCGGTGGCACCGCGCGAATAATCGCCTGTGACACCGTTGACGCCTTGACCCATGAGTTCGGTTACGAGCAAACCTCGCCCCATGCGACGCAGCAAACTTGCTTGGTCAGGCCGATCGACACTTGCATCGACCATCAGGTTGTGCAGACCGCCAGCGTGACCGGTGCTCACGAGACCGAGTTTGCGCGCGCTGTAACTGCCAAGCAGATAACCATCGACGACGCCATCGCGGACGAGTTCGCGATCGATCGTGCGCACACCCTCGCTATCGAAGTTGCTACTGGCCACGCCCTTCAGCAGGTGCGGTCGCTCGTGCATCTGCACCCAGTCGGGGAAGACGCGCTCACCGGCAGCACCGAGTAAAAAGCTCGCCTTACGATACTGGGCGGAACCGCGGATCGCACCAATGAAATGACCGATGAAACCGCGCGCGACCTCGGGCGCAAAAACAACCTGCGCAGGACCCGTCGGTAGGCGTCGTGCACCCAATCGAGCTATGGCGCGCTGACCGGCACGACGACCCACCAGCTCTGCCACCTCCAGATCGCGCGGATCGCGCGCCGAGGTGTACCAATAGTCGCGCTGCATGTCCTCGCCCGACTGCGCGAGCAACACACAGCTCAGTGAGTGACTCGTGCCGCAATCGCCCGCCAAGAATCCGTGCGTGTTGCCATAGACGCGCACACCGCGCTGACTGCTGACCGAGGCGCCTTCGGAATTGCTCAGGCGCGTGTCGACCGCTCGACCCGCTGCTTCGCACTCGCGGGCAAGCTCGACGGCCGAATCGGCGGACAACTCCCAAGGGAAATCGAGTTGCAGATCACGAAACTGCGTCTGCAGCAAAGCCGGATCGGCTAGTCCCGCGCACTCGTCTTCCGCCGTATGCCGTGCAATCGCGCAGGCCTTTGCCACCATGTCTTCGACCGACTGGGCAGACAAATCACCCGTGCTCGCTGAACCCTTGCGATGTCCGAAGTACACCGTGATGCCGAGCGCACGGTCGCGTTGGTACTCGACCGTCTCCACTTCGCCAAGGCGCACCGATACCGATAGCCCCTGTTGCAGACTAGCATCGGCCTCGGCTTGCGTCGCGCCGGCTCGGCGTGCGGAATCGAGGGCTCTTGAGACGACGTCTTTGAGCTCAGGGATACGCGATGCGTCGACTTGCTGTGACATAAGGCAGAATTGTAGCCATGTCACGCTTCACCAGATACACATCGCCCGATCTGCCGCCCCCAGAATTGCAGCCAGAGGAGCAGGCGCTCGATGAGCGTCCGAGCAAGAGCTCGCGCAAGCGCGCGGCCCATGCCGCACAAGCCTTGGGCGAGCGATTGATCCAACTGAAGGAATCGGAATGGGCAAAATTACCCCTGCCCGAAACGCTGCTCGATGCCCTGCGTACCGCCAAACGCATCAAGGCACGCGGTGGTTTGGCGCGGCAAAAACAGTACATCGGTAAACTGATGCGCGAGCTCGACACGGCTGCCATCGAGGCGGCCCTAGAGGATCTGGGCTAGAATGCGCCGATGAAGCCTCTCGTCGGCGTCGTCATGGGTTCGCGCTCGGATTGGGAAACGATGCGCGCCGCTACCTCGATCCTCGAGCAGCTCGGCGTGCCCCACGAAGTGCGCGTCGTTTCCGCTCATCGCACGCCCGATTTGCTGTTCGAATACGCCGCCACTGCCGAGACTCGTGGGCTCCACGTCATCATTGCGGGTGCCGGCGGTGCCGCTCACCTTCCCGGCATGATCGCCTCCAAAACGACCCTCCCCGTACTCGGTGTCCCGGTGCAGTCGAAGGCGTTGAATGGTCTCGACTCGTTGCTGTCGATCGTGCAAATGCCAGCGGGTGTGCCGGTCGCTACCTTCGCGATCGGCAATGCCGGGGCGACCAATGCCGCTCTCACGGCAACGGCGATCCTCGCGCGACACGATGCGACGCTCGATGCCGCCTTGAAGGCGTATCGCGCACAGCAGACGGCAGCCGTGCTCGAGCATCCCGACCCGCGTTCATGACGATCGGCATCGTCGGCGGCGGTCAGCTCGGTCGGATGCTGGCGCTGGCGGGTTATCCACTCGGCCTCGACTTCCTCTTTCTGGATCGCAGCGACGACACCCCTGGCGGTCAGGTGGCACCGTCGCTCGTGGGTGATTTCACCGACAAACGTCTGCTGCGAACACTCGCCGCGCGCAGTGAAGTCATCACCTTCGATTGGGAGAACATCTCGGTCGAGAGTCTGCGCGCCCTAGGGCGTAGCGCGAAGATCGCTCCGCCGCTCGCCGCGCTAGCCGTCTCGCAAGATCGCATCGCCGAGAAGCGCTTGTTCGAGAAGCTCTCTATCCCCACGACGCGCTATGCCGCTGTCGACTCGCGTGCGAGCTTGGAGAGCGCACTACGCGATGTCTGCTTACCCGGCGTTTTGAAAACTCGTCGCTTAGGCTACGACGGTAAAGGTCAAGCCGTCGTACATGATCGAGACTCGGCCTTCGCCGCGTTTGAGCAGCTGCAAGGCACGGGCTTGATCTACGAGGAATTCGTACCCTTCGACTTTGAGGTATCGATCATCGGCGCACGGAGTGCGCGCGGCGAGATCGCCATCTACCCGCTCAATCGTAACCGTCATCGCGAGGGCATCCTGCGTCTGACGCGCGCGCCTTGGGATGCCCCTAGCTTACAAAGAAATGCGGCGAAGCACTTGCGACGCATCCTCGAGCATTTTCGTTATGTTGGCGTGCTCAACGTCGAGTTCTTCGTGCGTGGTGGTCGGCTGTATGCCAATGAAACTGCGCCGCGCGTGCACAACTCGGGACACTGGACGATCGAAGGCGCGGCAACCAGTCAATTCGAGAATCACCTGCGCGCGATCCTAGGTTTGCCGCTGGGGTCAACGGCCGCCCGGGCACACGTCGCCATGATCAACCTGATCGGCACGATGCCGATGCGCGATGCGGTGCTCAGCATGCCCGAGGCCCACTGGCACGACTACGGCAAGGAACCGCGGCCGGGCCGCAAGCTCGGTCACGTCACCGTGCTCACCTCGACCGCCGCTAAACGTGATGCGCTCGCACGAAAATTGCTGCGCCGTATCGACCCCGCGTCCGCAAGAAAACTTTGACGGAACCGTAAACGGAGACGTCGATCACCGCAGGCGATCAGCCTGTGCCACCCACCGTGATCCCGTCTATGCGCAAGGTCGGCTGACCGACACCGACCGGCACACTCTGCCCTTCCTTGCCGCAGGTGCCGACGCCATCATCGAGCTTCAGATCGTTACCGACCATCGAGACGCGGGTGAGCACATCGGGACCGTTGCCGATAAGCGTCGCGCCCTTGATCGGCGCGCCGATGCGACCGTTCTCGATGAGATAAGCCTCGCTCGCGGAAAACACGAACTTGCCCGAGGTGATATCCACCTGACCACCACCGAAGTTAACGGCGTAGATGCCCTTGCCGACGGAAGCGAGGATCTCACCCGGATCGTGCGGACCGGGACGCATATAGGTGTTGGTCATGCGCGGCAAAGTGAGATGCGCGAACGATTCGCGTCGTCCATTACCGGTCGACTGAGTGCCCATCAAACGCGCGTTCAACTTGTCCTGCAAATACCCCTTGAGGATGCCGTTCTCGATCAAGGTCGTGCAGCGAGTGGGCGTACCCTCGTCGTCGACATTGAGCGATCCGCGACGCGCCGAGAGCGTGCCATCATCGACTACCGTGCAATGCTCTGAAGCCACCCGCTCACCGACGCGATTGCTGAACGCCGAGGTGCCCTTGCGATTGAAGTCACCCTCGAGCCCGTGACCGATGGCCTCGTGCAGCAAGATGCCGGGCCAGCCGGCCCCGAGCACCACCGTCATGGCACCCGCGGGCGCCGGCACAGCAGCAAGATTGACGAGCGCCTGACGTGCAGCTTCGCGGCCCAGATTAAGTGGACGATCACCGGCGACGAGTTCGGCCAATGAATAACGACCGCCCATGCCGGCAAAGCCGGTTTCGCGCCGACCATCCTGCTCAGCGATCACCGAGACATTGAATCGAACGAGAGGACGCACGTCGGCAACCAAGGTGCCGTCGCTATCGGCAACCATGACCACGTCGAAGGACGACGAGACGGAGGCCATTACTTGCTTGATGCGTGGGTCGATACGCCGCGTTTCGCGATCGACGCGCTCCAACCATTTGACCTTCTCGTCGTCGGATAAGGAGCCTACCGGATCGAGTGGTCGGTAGAGATCGTGACCGCGCTGACGTCGCAGCACCGGCTGACGAGCTTCGCCGCCGGATACAGCAATCGCACGTGCTGCGCGCGCCGCTTCCTCGAGTGCGGCAGGCAGAATTTCGTCTGAGTAGGCAAAGCCGGTTTTTTCGCCCGAGATTGCTCGAACTCCGACCCCCTGCTCGATGGCTGCACTGCCTTCCTTGACGATGCCATCCTCGAGCGACCAGCCCTCATCACGCGAGAACTGGAAGTACAAATCCGCCGCATCGACCTGCGAGGCACGGACGATGCCGAGCGCCCGCTCAAGGTGCGACAGCTCAAGACCTGCAGGCTCGAGGATCAGTTGCTTGGCGAGGCCGAAAGCATCATCACGGGCGTAATCGATCTGCGTGCTCATGGTTTTTCGAACAACGATGTTGTGTAGGTGGAGATGAAGGCTCGCAATTCAAGCGTCGGGCCGCATTAAAGGCGACGGTGCGAGAGCACGGGAAACTCCGCGCGCACTCGCGCCTGCGCCTCGAGATCGAATTCTGCCACCACCACACCCTCGCCGTGCGGCAGTCTCGACTGTATGACACCCCAATGATCAATGATCATCGAATCACCCCAGGTCTCACGACCATTGGGGTGCAGCCCCGTCTGGCCGGCCGCCACCACGAAAGCCAGATTCTCGATCGCACGGGCGCGTAGTAGCGTCTCCCAGTGCGCGCGTCCGGTGGGAACGGTGAAGGCCGCCGGCACGACAAACCATCGCGCTCCCGCTGCAGTGAGCGAACGAAAGAGCTCCGGAAAACGCAGGTCGTAACAAACTGAGAGGCCGAGCGGACCTGCCGGTGTGTCGACCACCACCGGTGCGGCGCCCGGCGCGATACTCGCCGACTCGCGATACGTCTCACCACGCTCGGCCACGCTCACATCGAATAGATGCATCTTGTCGTAACGTGCGACCTGCTTGCCCGACTCGTCGAACACGAGCACCGCTGCCGCGACCCGCGATTCACCAGCAAGCTTGATCGGCAAGGTGCCGCCGACGACCCATAAGCCACACTCGCGAGCGGCATCGGATAAGGCTTGCTGCAGCGGGCCTGAGCCCTCGTCCTCGGCGATGGCAAACTTGTCGGACTCGCGTCGACCCATGAGCGCCACGTTCTCGGGCAACAGTGCGATCTTGGCGCCCGCTTGCGCCGCTTGTTCGAGCAGGCGTCGGGCGTTTGCGATGTTCGCAGCCGCATCGTCACTCGAGGTGAGCTGGATCGCAGCCACTTTCACTCGCGATGGCGTCGTCATACCAGCACTACGTCATAGCGATCGATTTCATAGAGCGCTTCGGCCTGAAGACGAATGGGCCGCTCGGTCTCCGCCTCGAGTTCAGCGAGCACGGTCGATTCCTCGCCGAGCAGACGCTCGATGACATCCTGATGCGCCAAGACCAGCAACTCGCGACTGCCGAACTGTCTCGCCTGACGCAGGATCTCGCGAAAGATGTCCTGACAGACCGTCTCGACCGAGCGAATCGAGCCATGCCCCTCGCAGCTTGGACACACTTCACACAGCAAGTGCTCGAGACTCTCGCGCGTGCGCTTGCGCGTCATCTCAACGAGGCCGAGCGGCGAGATCGGCGCCACCTGCGTCTGGGCGTGATCGGTTTCGAGCGCTTGCTCGAGCGCCGCGACCACCTGCGAGCGATGTGACTCATCGCGCATGTCGATAAAGTCGATGATGATGATTCCGCCCAGATTTCGCAGACGCAGTTGGCGCGCAATCGCGACCGACGCCTCGAGATTGGTGCGGAAGATAGTGTCTTCAAGATTGCGATGCCCGACGAAACCGCCGGTGTTCACATCGATCGTCGTCATCGACTCGGTCTGATCGATGACGAGATAGCCGCCCGATTTCAAGGGTACTTTACGCTCGAGTGCCCGATTGATCTCCTCTTCGATTCCATGCAGATCGAAAATCGGCCGAGGGCCCGCGTGCAATTCCATACGCGGCGCACCGGAGGGAATGAAATCGGCGACGAACTTGCGCAGACGGGTAAGCTCATCGGCATCGTCGACAAGCACTCGCTCGACGCTACGCCCGAGCTCATCGCGCAGCATGCGCAAGGCCAACGGCAACTCCTCGTGCACGAGCTCGCCTGGCGAAGCCCGCAAGCCACGTTCACGAACATGCAGCCAAAGCCGATCGAGGTAGGCGAGATCAGCGGCGAGTCGCTCAGGCTGTACGCCCTCAGCCGCGGTACGCACGATATAGCCGCCCGCATGATCGTCACCAAGCAGCGTCTGCATGGCCTCACGCAATCTTTGGCGCTCGCCCTCATCCTCGATACGCGCCGAGATACCGACACCACGACCGCGCGGCATGAACACCACGTATCTCGAAGGCAAAGAAATGAAGGTCGTCAGCCGCGCGCCCTTGGCACCCATCGGATCCTTGACGACCTGCACGATCAGATCGTCACCCGGATTGATGAGTCGGCGGATGTCGATATCTTCATCGCGCGAGGCTGCCGTGAGCCCAGCGGGCCCACCGGAGGCAGCCGTCGCCGCCACTCGCTGCGCATCAAAATGCGCTTCGGCGCTCACGATATCGTGGGCGTGCAGAAAGGCCGTACGAGCGAGCCCGGCATCGACGAATGCAGCCTGCATGCCGGGCAGCACTCGTGTCACACGGCCTTTGTAGATATTGCCGACGAGCCCGCGCCGACTCTCGCGTTCGACAAACAGCTCCTGCAGCACGCCACCCTCGAGTAACGCGGCTCTAACCTCGCGCGGAGCGACATTGATGAGAATTTCGGCAGTCATGTCTCAGCCTGCCATATCGGCACACCGGCGGCGACCAACAATGCCGCTGTTTCCGCGAGCGGCAGGCCCATCACACCGGAATAACTGCCGGCGATCGACTCGATGAAGATCGCGCCGAGCCCCTGAATGGCATAACCACCCGCTTTATCGCGAGGTTCACCGCTCGCCCAATAGGTAGCGCGCTCGCTCTCGGTGACTGCCCGAAATACAACCCGCGTCACCGACAAACGCACAGCAACGCCGGCGCTGGTCGCGAGCGCGACGGCAGAGTAAACCGCATGTTCTCGCGCCGAGAGCCGCTCAAACATCACGCGGTGCTCGCGATCGTCGGCCGGCTTACCAAGGGCGAGACCGTCGATCGCCACCGTGGTATCGGCACCGAGCACGGGCATCTCATCGCGGTGTGAGCCAAAGATATGCCCTGCCTTTGAGCTTGCCAAGCGCTGCACGTAATCACCGGGCGCTTCGCCCGACAGCGGTGTCTCGTCGATATCGGCAGCCTGAACGACATGAGGCACACCGATCTGCTGCAGCAATTCGCGACGACGAGGCGAAGCAGAGGCGAGTATCAACATTCGAACACTCAATCTCGGTGATAAGGGTGACCGAGCGACAACGACTGCGCGCGGTACAGTTGCTCGGCCAACATCACTCGCGCCAGACCATGTGGCAAGGTCAAACGGGATAGCGACCAACTTTCGGCGGCGCGCGCGCGTACCGCAGGGGCATGACCATCGGGTCCGCCGATCAACAAAGCCAGATCGGGCGATTCGCCCGCCAGGTGCTGCAGACGTTGCGACCACTCGCGTGAGGTAAACGTTTTGCCGGTTTCGTCGAGCAAAATCACGCGTTCACGATCACGCAAGGCAGCCAATACTTTCTCGCCCTCGCGCAGGGTGGCGGCTTCGGCCTTGCCACTCGCACTGCGAGCAACCGCCTCAATCGCGACGAGCTCGAGGCGCCAAGGCGAACGAATACGCTTCAAATATTCGTCCACCGCCGCATCGACCCACGCGGGTTGGCGATGACCGACAGCGAGTATACGCAGCCGCACGCCCGTAATCCGACGAGGCGGCTCGGCTTAACGGTTGGGTGTCTTGGTCGGCGACTTGCCGCGCGGTTTCGCCGTGCGAGCACCATCGCGCTTCGGCGCGCCGCTGTTTCGCCTCGGGGCGCCGCCATTGCGCTTGGGCGCTGCACCGGCGCGCGGCGATGAGCGCTTCGGTTTGGTTGCCGATGCACGCTCGGCAACCTTGGCCGGAGCCGGCTCCCACAATTGCTCGAGCTGATAGAACTCGCGGGTGCGCGGCAACAGGACATGCACCATCACGTCCGGCAGATCGACTAGCACCCACTCGCCCTGCTCCTCACCCTCAACACCGAGTGGCCGGTGCCCAGCGGCTTTGGCCATCTGAACGACTCGATCGGCAACGGCTCGCAAGTGTCTATCCGAGGTGCCGCTCGCGATCACCATGTAGTCGGTCACATCGCTCGACCCACGTACATCAAGCACTCGAACATCGACTGCCTTCATATCGGCGAGCGCCGCTTCGACCACCGGCAACACACCCGTCACGCGCGGCCGGGTCGGCGCCTTACCCCGTTTTTCGCGGGAGGGAGGGCGAGAATTCTGGCGGGCTGTCTTCATGCGAATGGCAAAGCTCCTCAAAGCAGCGATAGCGAGTAATCAGTCGTGAAATCAGCGACGAGCATAACATCCCGTCTCGAGGATGATCCGCCGCACGGGCTCGGGTACGAGAAAACGCGGATCACCGCCCGAGATGAGAATCGCGCGTAGCTCACTCGAGGCGATCTCGAGTTGCGTCACTGCGTGCACATAAACCCGACCACTCAGTGCGGTATGCAACGGTGCCACCTCACTCACACCCGAGGCCGCCACCAGTTCCGCCAGCGGACCGGTCGCAGGCAAACTCCAGCCGGGCCGATGCGCGACGACGATATGGCAGAACGACAGTAACTCCATGGCGCGATGCCACTTCGGCAAACCCAAAAATGCATCCATGCCGAGTATCAAGCAGAGCGGATGCTCGGGAAATTCTCCGCGCAATTCTTCGAGCGTGTCGATGGTAAAAGTAGTCCGCTCGCGTTTGACTTCGCGATCATCGGCTACGAAGCCGCTTTGACCCTCGATCGCCGCACGCACCATCGCAAGACGCATCGCAGGACTCGCGAGCGGCGCATCGCGATGCCCCGGCCGGCCACTCGGAATCCATCGAAGCTCGTGCAACTGCAGCCTTTGCGACAACTCGAACCCGGTACGCAGATGACCGAAGTGGATGGGGTCGAACGTGCCCCCAAAGATTCCGATCGGTGCTTTCATCCAGCGCGCACCGGTCGCAAGCCGCAGAACTCGGCACACAACAGGGCGAGCTCATTCCAAGGATCGCCAGCCAAACGCCCTTTGATCATGCGATCGACCCTAAGCGCACGCGAACTCAGTCGTGCATACGGCAGTTTCGCTGCTCGGGGTCGCGCGCGTTCGAGTGCTGCCAATTGGCTAGGCGGCAAGCGCGGGCCCGGACGGCGCGACGGATCTTCGCCGCGACGCAACGACCAAAGATTTCGCAATTCGCGCGTAATGGACCAGAGCACTAGAGTGGGTTCGACGCCCTCGCCGCGCAAACCCGCGAGTACTCGCAAAGCACGCTGTGCATCGCCCTGCAACACGGCCTCACCCAGCGCAAACACGTCGTAGCGAGCACTCGAAGCAACCGCTTCCAAGATTGCCTGCTCGTCGACGCGACCCGCCGGTAGCAACAAGCGGAGCTTCTCGATCTCTTGCTGTGCGGCAAGCAAATTACCCTCGACACGCACCGCGAGCAGTGAAAGCGCCGCAGGCGTGAGATCGAGACCCGCTTGTCGCGCCCGCGCAGACAACCATGGCTCGAGTTGTCGCGGTGTGATCTCCCAAATCGGCAACCAGGCGCCGCGCGACTCGATCGCCTTGACCCACGCCGTCGATTGGGTCGCCGTATCAAGACGTGGCGTGATGACGAGTAGCAGAGTGTCTTCCCCCGCCATGTCGATCAACCGCTGCAGGACGGCGCTGCCCTCCTTGCCCGCCTTGCCGGAGAATCGCACCTCGAGAATCTTGCGATCGCCGAAGAGCGACATGGATCCGGCACCGGCGGCGATATCGCTCCAATCAGCGACGCGCTCAGGGAAGTGCACTTCGCGTTCGGAGTAGCCCGCCTGCCTCGCCGCGGCCCTTAGGGCATCAGCTGCCTCGGCAACCAACAGATCTTCATCGCCCGACAACAAATAGGCGGGCGCCAAGCGTGCCTGGCGAAGGTGAGTCGGAAAGGTGTCGAGACTGAGTTTCATGGCGAACCGGCGTGATTATCCGCCCAAGCCGCCCAGCCTGCTCGACCTGCATCGACCTACTTGCGCTGGTAACGTTATAAAGTAATATGTTACTCAATAACGCTATTGGAGCCACGCCGTGACCCGTCGATACACCCCCCGACTGATCAGACTCGCCCCGCTCGCCCTTGGCGCCATGCTGCCGCCCGCTGCGGCTGTTGCGGCCATTGCCGAAGAAAAGTTGCAAGAAGTCATCATCACGTCGACGCCACTGCGTACGACGACGCTCGAAACCGCCCAGCCCGTCCTGCTATTGAGCGCGGACCTGCTGCGTCGCTCGCTCACCACCAATCTCGGCGACACGCTCGCCAATCAGCCTGGCCTGTCATCGACGTCGTTCGGACCGATCGCGAGCCGACCCGTTATTCGCGGGCAAGGCGGACTGCGGGTGCAGGTGTATCAGGACGGCGCCGAGGCGCTCGATGTCGCCGCGCTCTCGGATGATCACGCCGTCTCCATTGACCCTTCTTTTGCCGATCGGATCGAGGTACTGCACGGCCCTGCGGCACTGATGTATGGCAGCGCCTCGGCAGCGGGCGCCGTTAACGTCGTGACCGACCGGCTGCCGCTTCAGAGCGTGGCTGACCCGATTGCGACGCGCGTCGAATTGCGAGGTGATTCTGCCAACGACGAGCGCGCTGTCGCTTTGCGCAGCGGTGGCCAACTCGCCGGTGGTTGGCAGTGGCGCTTCGATGGTTTTTCAAAGCGCAGTGGCGATCTGTCGATCGCCGACTTTGTTGAGTCACCGGCGCTGCGCGCCGAGCTCGCAGCCGAAGGCGAAGAAGTCAGCGACGAGCGCGGCGAGTTGCACAACACGGATGCCCAGAGCGAAGGCGGCAGTCTGGGTCTCGGTTGGAGTGGCGATCGGCTGGCTTTCGCGCTCTCGCTGAGCGGCTACCGTAACGACTACGGCTTACCGGAGGGCGGCCACGCCCACGGGGAGCACACCGATGAGCACGAAGGCATGGAGGATGAGGACCATGCGGACGATGAGGACGTGCGTATCGATCTCGAGCAACGACGCGTCGATCTCGCCGGCGAGTGGCGCCCGGCGGCAGGATGGATCGAGCGTTGGTCCATGCGCTTGGCCCGTAACGACTACGAACATGCCGAGATCGAAGGCAGCACTCCAGCCACACGTTACGCACAACTCGGCTACGAGACCCGAATCTCGGCGGACCACCGCGCAGGTGAATCGGGTCGCGGCGTGATTGGCCTGCAGCATCGTGACCTCGATTTCGCGGCGCTGGGTGACGAAGCGTTCCTGCCGCCGTCGCGCACTCGAAGCCTCGGCCTATTCATATTCGAAGAACAGCGGCGCGGCGACTGGTTGTTCGAGGCAGGCGCGCGCTGGGAACGTCAAACGCTGGAGGCGAGCGACGCCGCCGCCTCACGTTATCGCGATGACGCCGTCAGCGCCTCACTGGGCACCGTTTGGACGGTTTCGCCGAGCACGCGTTGGAGCGTGCAACTAACACGCACACAGCGACATCCGACCGCCACGGAGCTCTATGCCGATGGCGAACACCTTGCTCTGCAACGCTACGAAATCGGCGATGCGGATCTCGGCATCGAAACCGCTCGCACGGCTGATCTCGCCTGGCGCTACAACGACGCCGATGATCGTTGGCAAAGCAAGATCAGCATCTTCGTCAGCGACTATCGTGACTACATCTTCGCGGCGCCGCTCGGCGTAGAGGACGACCACTCAGATCACGATCACGAAGGGGAGCACGGACACGACGAGGGTCTGCGTGAGGTCGAATACCAAGCCACCGACGCTCGCTTCCACGGCATCGAAGCCGAGTGGTCGATCCGAGAACTCGCCCAAGTCGCCCGGGGTAGCCTCGGCCTGCGATTGTTCGGCGACCTCGTCCGCGCACGCGATGTCGAGGGTGGTGCGCTGCCGCAGATACCGCCGCTGCGCGTCGGGGGTGAACTGAATTGGAGTCGCGGCCCTTGGCGAGTGGGTCTCGAATCACTCTGGCACGACGCGCAAACCCGCCTCGCCGACAACGAACTGCGCACCGATGGCTATACCCTGCTGGCAGCGGATATCGCTTATCGCCACAGCTATCGCCACGGGGCAGGCGCTGCGACTATGCTGTGGTTCCTGCGCGGCCAGAACCTACTCGACGAAGACGCTCGTCGACACGCTTCGCCATTGAAAGACGTGGCGCCGCTGGCAGGGCGCGCGCTGAGCGCCGGAGTCCGTATCGAATTTTGATCAGGAGAGTCGCGATGTCCGCTCGTCGATCTTTTACCGTGTTGTCTTTCGCCGTCTTGTCATCCGTCCTGATGGCGTCTCTGATGCTGTTCTCGCCCGTGGCCGTCGCCCAACAGAAACACAGCCATGACGATCAGCATCAGCATGACCATGATCATGACCACGATCACGATGGCATGCAGTCCCAAGCCAAGCACGTGCACGGAATCGTCACGCTGAACTTGGCACTCGAGGGCGGCTTGCTATCGGCTCAACTCGACACACCCGCAATCCACGTGCTGGGCTTCGAGAGTGTGCCGAAGACACCGGAGCAAAAATCGGCGAGTGCCGCGGCCGACACTTGGTTGCAGAGCGGCAAGAATATCCTCGCCGTTCCTCGCAATGCCGGCTGCCGCTTGGAGAAGGTCGACTACAAAGCGCCGAAGCTCGGGCCCGGTCACGCCGACTACCGAGCGCGGTTCGATTTTCGCTGCAGCAACCCGGCGGCACTGGCGTGGGCCGAGTTCAGCGCACTCGACAAACTGAAAGAAGTCGAGAAAGTCGAAGTGAACCTGATCACCGCATCGGCTCAGCGCCAGATCACCCTGCAAGACGGAGCCCGTCGCGTCACGCTACAGTAACGCGTGATGCAAGCTGATCTCGCCAAGCTGGCCATCGAGGCCCGCGACCTGCGCTATGCGTGGCCCGACAAACCGTTGACCATCGACATACCGCAGCTCGACATTGCCCGCGGCGAACGTGTTTTTCTAAAAGGCCCGAGCGGCAGCGGCAAGAGCACCCTGCTCGGTCTGTTGGGAGGCGTGCTCGCGCCGCAGAGCGGCACGGTGCGGGTACTCGGGACCGATCTTGCGCCACTCTCCGGCGCGGCGCGTGATCGTTTTCGCGGCGATAACATCGGCTTCATCTTCCAGATGTTCAATCTGCTGCCCTATCTCGGCGTGCTCGAGAACGTACTGTTGCCACTGCAATTCTCCACGGTACGAGCGGCACGCATCGCGGGCGGCGACCCGATCAGCGAGGCGCGACGTTTGTTGGCCGCCATCGGGCTCGGCTCCGACGATCTGCTGCGGCGCCCGGTGACGGAACTATCGATCGGCCAGCAGCAACGCGTCGCCGCAGCGCGCGCACTGCTCGGCTCACCGGGCATCATCGTGGCCGACGAACCCACCTCGGCACTTGATCATGATTCGCGCGAGGATTTTCTCTCCCTGCTCATGAGCGAATGCCGATCCCAAGGCAGCACGTTGCTCTTCGTGAGTCATGACACCTCGCTCGGGTACTTGTTCGATCGCACGCTATCGCTGCTCGACATCAACCAGGTGCGCTCGTGAATACCCTGAGTCTTGCTTGGCGTTCACTTCGTAACCGTCGCAGCACTGCCTTGCTGACCATCAGCGCCATCGCCATCAGCGTGGCGTTGTTGCTTGGTGTCGAGAAGATGCGAACCGCAGCCCGCGAAGGTTTCGCCAACACCGTCTCCGGCGTCGATCTGATCGTAGGCGCCCGCTCGGGTCAGTTGAACCTGTTGCTGTACTCCGTATTTCGCGTGGGCGATGCGACTGCCAACGTCAGCTGGGAGAGCTATCAAAAAATCGCCCGTCATCCCGATGTGGCCTGGACCATTCCGATTTCACTCGGTGACTCGCATCGCGGTTTTCGCGTGATGGGCACCAACGGCAACTACTTCGAGCACTATCGCTACGCCGGCGACCGGCGCATGACGTTCGCTGCCGGTAAGCCGTTCGACGATCTCTACGACGCCGTGATCGGCGCCGATGTCGCGAGGCAACTCGGCTATAAGCTCGGCGACCCGATCGTGATCGCGCACGGCGTCGGCAATGTGAGTTTCGCCAAGCACGACGACAAACCGTTTCGGATCGCAGGCATTCTCGCCAAGACCGGCACACCCATCGATCGAACAGTGCATGTCAGTCTCGAGGCGATCACGGCGATCCACCTCGATTGGCAGAGCGGAGCTCGCGCGCTACCGGGCGCACAGGTGTCAGTCGATGAGGCTCGCGGACAAGATCTGACACCGGAATCCATCACCGCTTTCATGGTCGGGATGGAGAGCAAGGTAATGACTTTCACCATGCAGCGCGCCATCAACGATTATCGTCAGGAAGCCTTGATGGCGATCATTCCCGGTGTTGCACTGAGTCAGCTTTGGAACCTCGTCGGCATCGCCGACACGGC
>Ga0315904_10001238_pt1 | contig 40204 bp, 33 predicted proteins | sample LakEriMetagenome_6_FD_203529 | JGI IMG/M metagenome (GOLD analysis project Ga0315904, IMG submission 203529) | Freshwater fungal communities from buoy surface, Lake Erie, Ohio, United States - Buoy 12 MA120 | ecosystem: Environmental > Aquatic > Freshwater > Lake | place: USA: Lake Erie, Ohio... | reverse complement strand
GCGCTCAACTCCTACGGCGGCACCATCGGCGAAGCCCTCGGTGTGGGGTTGTTCGCGGCGATCTCGATCGGTCTGCTCTCGGTGGGCCTGCTGCGCTCGCGTCTGATCCCTCGCTGGGTCGGTGTGTGGAGCGTGGTCTCCGCTGTTGCGCTGGCCCTCGGGGCCGTGGAGCTGTTCGGTGTCGATCCGGGGCCGCTGCTCACCGTCACCGTGACCGTCGTCCAGCTGTGGTTCCTCGCCACCGGCGTCTGGCTCCTCGCACGCGGCACCAAGACCTTCGACACCGCGTGAGCGGCACAGGGAGGAGGTCCGCCATGGTGCCGACGTCCCACCGACGCTCCGGCTCGGGGTCAGTCGGTGGTCATCGCGTCGGCCACGCTCGCCGAACGACCGCCGACCTCGCGAAGGCCGTGGATCACGCCCGCGACGTCCGGCTCGGGGCGGTTCTGGCTGAGCTTGCGCTTCGCCACCACGCGCTCCACCACCAACTCCACCCCGACGATCGCTCGCACCAGGCCGTCGACGAAGTCGGCTGGTGCGTCGTCCACGCTCCACGGCTCGGCTCGGGCCGACTCGTTGCGGTCGGTGAGCTCGTCGACCTGGCGCCGGATCCAGGCCGGGTCGTCGTGTGCGACCAGCCGGCCGTGCACGTGCACGACCTCGTAGTTCCACGTCGGCACCACCTTGCCGGTCTCGGCCTTGGTGGGGTACCAGCTCGGTGACACGTAGGCGTCGCCGACGGGCACCACGAGCAGGGCCCGGCACGGCGCGAGGCGCCAGATGCGGTTCGGCCGGGCGAGGTGGGCGCGGACCGACGTCATCGCGTCGTCCACCACGAACGGCAGGGGCGTGGAGGTGGGGCCCTCGTCGTCGGTGCAGACGAGGTGACCGAACCCGGCCCGCCGGAGCAGACCGAGCACGACGTCGGGGCGGTCCTCGGCGAAGTGAGACGGCACGTACACGCCGCTGACGGTAGGCGGTGGCCGCGACTCGGCCGGTCGAGTTCCGGCGACCGGTCGACAACGTGATCTTTGATACAACAGTCTCGTGAGCGCAGCGTGCAGCCCAGCCCGCGACCGGGGTGTCGACTGACATGGGTGCCGACCGATTCGGTGTCGACGTGATCGGCGACGTGGCTGGCCTGCGGGCGTGGGACGACGCATTCGGCCAACTGCTCGAGTACCGCGGCGATCCGCTCACCACGCTCGCCGAGGCGAACGCGGACGACGACGGGTTCGCGCTCGGACCGGCGTTCTGCGCCGCGTACCGCCTGCTCGGCGGCGTCGATCCCACCTCGCCCGACATCACCACCGACGTCGCCCGCGCTGCGGCGCGGGCCGTCGACGCACGGGGACGGGCTGCGGCCGACGCCGTCGCGCTGATGGCCGAGGGACACTGGGCGCAGGCGGCCGACCGGCTCGACGCACACACCGCCGCAGCGCCACGCGACCTGTTCGCGATCAAGCTCGCCCACGACCTGCGCCTGCACAACGGCGGCCTCGCCCGCCACCTCCACCGCGCCCACGAGGCGATGGTGGGGTGGGTGCCGGGCGAACCCGGCTACGGGTACGTGGCCGGGATGCTGTGCTTCGCGCTCGAGGAGTCCGGCGACGACGCGGAGGCGCGGCGGTGGGGTGAGATCGCGCTCGCCGCCGAGCCCGGTGACGCCTGGGCGCGCCACGCCATGGCCCACGTGTACGAGAGCCTCGGCGACCACGAGGGCTTCACCGCGGTGCTCGTCGACGCGGGCGAGCACTGGCACGAACGGCCGCTGTTCGCCAACCACCTGTGGTGGCACGCGGCCCTGCGGGCCTGGCACCACGGCGACGTGGAGCGAGCCTTCGAGATCGTCGACGCGCAACTCACCTCCACCACCGCCTTCGGGTTGTGTGACACGACGGCGCTCGTGTGGCGGGCCGACCTGGCGGGTCACGCCGTGGGCGAGCGGTGGGTCGCGCTCGCCGACGCGTGGAGCGCCGTCGTCGACGTGCACCACTCCGCCTTCGTCGACGTGCACGCAGCGGTGGTGGCGGCCACGGTCGGGGGCGCGTTCGCCGACGACTTCTGGCACGGCCTCGCAGTGCGCACCAGCACCACGCCGGCGAGCGAGAACGACCGCACGTTCACGGAGGTCGTCCGCCCGTTCGGCGACCTCGTGCGTTCGTGGCGCGCCGGTGGCGCCCACCGGCTCGGCCGCGACGCCCACGACGCGCTGGCCGACAAGCTCTGGCACGTCGGCGGCAGCGTGGTGCAACGCCAGGTGATGCACGACACCCTCCACGCGATCGGAGCGGCGCCATGAGTGCGATCTGCGACCCGGCCTCCTACGACCGGGGCATCCCGCACCACCTGTTCGCGCCGCTGCGGGCAGCCCCCGGCCTCGCGTGGATCGACCCGTCGCCCGAGCACGGCGACCACACCGGCTTCTGGGCGGTCACGCGGATGGCCGACCTCGTCACGGTCTCCCGCGACACCGGCACCTACTCCTCCGCGCTCAAGCACATCCAGCTCTACGACGTCGACGAGGACGTGCGCGACGTGCGCGCGTCGATGATCGACCTCGACCCGCCGGTGCACACGCAACTCCGCCGTCTCGTCAGCTCGGTCTTCACGCCGCGCCACGTCGCCCGCTACGAGCACGCCGTGGCCGAGCGCATCCGCGGGCTGCTCGACGCCGTCGAGGCCGACGGGGGCGGCGACTGGGTGACGATGGTGGCCAAGCCGATCCCGATCGGCGTGATCTGCGACATCCTCGGCGTGCCGGCCGCCGATCACGGCCTGATGGTGGAGATGAGCGACCACCTGGTGGCCGGCACGAGCGGCGAACCGCTCGACCCCACCGCCTACGGCAACACCACGCCGCTGCGCGAATTGCCGTTCAACAGTCCCGCCGCGTTCGGCATCTTCGACTACGCGCGCCGGGCGCGCCAGCGGGTGCTCGACGAGTCCGGCGACGACCTGCTGAGCGCGCTCGCCGTCGCCGAGGTGGACGGCCGGCGGCTGACCGAGGTGGAGTACGCCCGCTTCTTCCAGCTGATGATCTTCGCCGGCAACGAGACCACGCGGTCGGCGATGGCCCACCTCGCGCTGCACCTCGCCGAGCACCGCCATGCGTTCGACGCGATCGCGCCCGACCGCGCCGGGCTCGAGCTCGCCGCCGAGGAGACCGTGCGGTACTCGTCGCCGATCCTCTACTTCCGGCGCACCGCCACCACCGACACCGTCCTCGCCGACACCCGGGTCGCCGCAGGCGACAAGGTGGTCATGTACTACTGCTCGGCGAACTTCGACGAGACCGTGTTCGACGAGCCGATGCGTTTCGACCTCACGCGTCCGCGCGCACCGGCCAACTGCGCGTACGGCGGTGGTGGTGCGCACTACTGCCTCGGCGCTCCACTCGCCCGGCTCGAGCTGGCCGCGCTGATCGGCGAGGTGGTCGGCCGCGGCCTCCAGGTGGAGGTGGCCGGACCCGTCGAGTACGTCCGGTCGAACTTCGTGAACGGCATCGAGCACCTCCCGGTGCGGGTGCACCGATGACCGCGCGACCGCTCGACGGGATCCGGGTGATCGACGCCGCCACCATCGTCGCCGGACCGCTGTCGGCGTCGATCCTCGGCGAGTTCGGCGCGGACGTGGTGAAGGTGGAGCAGCCCGACGGCGGCGACCCGATGCGCACGCTCGGCACCGCAGGGCCCGCCGGTGACAGCTACTGGTGGTGGACCGAGACGCGCAACAAGACCAGCGTCGTGCTCGACCTGCGCACCCCCGACGGTGCCGAGTCGTTGCGGCGGATGACCGACCGCGCCGACGTGCTGATCGAGAACTACCGCACCGGCACGATGGAGAAGTGGGGCCTCGGGTACCAGGCGCTCGCCGTGCGCAACCCGCGCCTCGTGCAGCTCAGCGTGAGCGGGTTCGGTCGCGTCGGGCCGCTGCGCGAGTCCGTGGGGGTGGCCCGCATCGCCGAGGCCTTCTGCGGGCTCAGCTCGATGACCGGCGACCCCGACGGGCCGCCCGGGCTCTCGGGTTCGGCGGCGCTCGCCGACTACCTGTGCGCCGTGTACGGCGCGTTCGGCGTGGTGCTCGCGCTGCGGGCACGCGAGACCACCGGCACCGGCCAGCTCGTCGACATGGCGCTCACCGACGGCGTGGCCCGCATCATGGACGAGGCGATCCCGATGGCCGCCGCCCTCGGCGACGAGCGGCCGCGGCTCGGCTCGGAGACGCACCGCAGCGTGCCGCACAGCAACTACGAGTCGCGGGACGGCCGGTGGGTCACCATCGCCTGCTCGAACGACCGGATGTTCGACCGTCTGGTGGCCGAGGCGGCGTGGCCCGCCCTCACCGATCCGCGGTTCGCCACGAACGCCGACCGCATCCGCCACCGCGCCGCGGTGAACGCCGCCGTGGCGGCGTGGGTGGCCGAGCTCGACGCGACCGAGGTGGTGGCCCGCTGCGACGCCGCCGGGGTGCCGAGCGCCGTGGTGGCCACCGTGGCCGAGTACGTCGCCCACCCGCAGACGCGTGCGCGCGACTCGGTCGTCGACGTGGACGACGAGCGCTTCGGCCGCCTCACGGTGCCGGGCGTGGTGCCGCGGCTCACGGCCACGCCGGGACGGATCGACCGTCTCGGGGCGAGACTGGGGGAGACGACGGTGGACGAGATCCTGGAGCGATGGACATGAGCGATGCGTGGAACCTCACGGCGGACCAGCGCGACCTGCAGCGCCGCGCACGCGAGCTCGCCCAGGAGGTGATCGCACCGCGTGCGGCCGAGATCGACCGCACCGAGAGCTACCCGTGGGACGTCGTCGACGCGCTGCGCGACGGTGGCTTCCTCGGCATGACGGTGCCCGCGGAGCTGGGCGGTCAGGGCCGTTCGTTCCTCGATGCCGTGCTCGTCATCGAGCAGATCGCCGCGGCCTGCTCGGTGAGCGGCCGGATCGTGGTGGAGACGAACATGGGTGCCGTCTCCGCCGTCGTCGCGTACGGCACCGAGCACCAGCGCCGCCTCGCCGCGTCGATGGTGCTCGCGGGCGACAAGCCCGCCATCTGCATCACCGAGCCCGGCGCCGGCTCGGCCGCCTCGCAGATGACCACCCGGGCCGACCGTCGCGGCGACGGCTGGGTGATCAACGGCATGAAGCACTGGATCACCGGTGCGGGCGTGTCGAAGCTGCACCTCGTGTTCGCCCGCGCGTTCGACACCGACGGCACCGAGCTCGGCATCGGCGGCTTCCTCGCCGTACTGGGTGAGACGCCCGGTCTGCGCATCGGCACGCGTGAACCCACGATGGGGCTGCGCGGCATCCCGGAGGCGCAGGTGATCTGCGAGGACATGGTGGTCGGCGACGACATGACGCTCGTGCCGCCGGGCGGGTTCCGCCGCGGGTTCGCCGAGCTGATGAACGCGTACAACAGCCAGCGCGTCGGCGCCGGCACCGTCGCGCTCGGCATCGCCACCGGGGCTCACGAGCTCGCGATCGACTTCGCCCGCAGGCGCGAGCAGTTCGGCCGGCCGATCGCCGAGTTCCAGGGGCTGCAGTGGATGCTCGCGGACATGAGCGTGCAGCTCGAGGCGGCGCGCAGCCTCACCTACCGGGCCGCGTGCTCGGGCGGACCGTTCCCCGACGTCACGCTCGCCGCGCAGGCGAAGCTGATGGCCAGCGAGTCGGCGATCAAGGTGGTGAGCGACGCGCTGCAGACCTTCGGCGCCGCCGGCTACTCGCGCAACAACCCGCTCGAGCGCATGTACCGCGACGTGCGGATGTTCACCATCGGCGGTGGCACGGCGCAGATCCTGCGCACGGTCGTCGCGGGCCGGTTGCTCGACATGTCGCTGCCCCAGACCCGCGACGGCTACGTGCGCTGACCGATCGGTCGGCGTCGGTCGATCAGCCGTCTCAGCCGGTCGCGCGATCAGTCGTCGAGGTCCTCCAGCTCGTCGGGGCTCACCCGGCCGCCGCCGAGCGCCAGCACCACCGCGGCGAGCGGGATCGCGAGCAGCGCGGTGCCGACGAGCGAGGCCGTGATCGACACCCGATCGGCGGTGACGCCCATCGCCACCGGCACCAGCAGCGCCGGGGTGCTCAGCAGTCCCACCAGCGTGGGCACCGTCGCCGAGCGCAACGGCACCAGCGTGAGCATGCGGTGGTGCACCTTGGCCCACACGATCGCCGTGCCTCCACCCACCAGCGCGAGCGCCGTGATCGTGACCGGCATCGCGAGCGGGGCAGCCGTCAGGCACGCGCCCACCACCAGCAACCCGCACCCGAGGGTGACGAGCGGTCGGTCGAGCCCGCGGCGCGACACCACCGCCGCACCGGCGAGGCCACCCACCACCACGCCGCCGGCGAGGAGCTGCGCGGCGGCGTTGTCGCCCTCGGCCGCGGCCCGTGCGACGGCGAAGCCGAGGAACGCCTCGTCGAGCGGCAGCAGCGCGAACTCGGCGGCGGTGAGCAGCCAGAGCTCGCGATGGCGCAGCAGGGTGCGTGCCGAACGCAGCAGCGAGGGGTCCTCGCCGTCGGCCGCCGGCACCGGAGCGGGGAACGACGTCGACGCGAGCAGCGCCGCGAACGCCACGAACACCACCACGGTGAACGTGAACACGCCGCGCCAGCCGATCACCGTCGCCGCACCGATCGCGAGCAGCGCCGGTGCGACGAAGTCGCCCGCCCAGGTGAGCAGGTGCTGGCGGCCGAGCAGCCGGTCGAGCTCGCCGTCGGCGGTGTCGGCCAGCGACGACTCGAGCGGCCGGATCATCATGTCGCTCGCGCCGCCGAGCACCGTCGCCGCGACGACCAGCACGGGGAACGGTGCCGCGAGCGCGAAGGTCGACAGGCCGGCGGCGATCAGCAGCGCGCCGGTGGTGGCGAGCAGGCGACGGTGCCCGCGGTCGGCGAGCGCGGCGAGCGGGCTGCCGACGAGGCCACCGACGGTGAGCAGCGCGAGCAGCCAGCCGGCCTGGCCGTACGACAGTCCGAGGTCACGGACCTGGTCGTCGATGGTGCCCGCGGGCAGCCACGACCACCACTCGTCGAGCAGGCGGACGACGAGGGCGCAGCGCACCACGCCGACGCCCACGCGGGCGAGGGCGGCGGCGGGTGCGCGTGGAACGGTCGACCTGGCCGGGCGCTCCGGCCGGTCGGGTGGGTGTTCGGACGGTTCGAGAGGCGGTGTGGACACGGGACTCCTCCTGGTGACGACCTTGCTGACGACGGACGGTGGGACGGACCGCCGTCAGCGGAGGAGCACGAGCACGGGATCAACATCGACGCACGTCCTCACGGTAGTGCGGCGTCCGATCGGTGCCGGGGGAGTTGTCCAGTGCGCGCCGGATCCGACCCTGGTCCACACGGGTCGCGCAGGAACGTCGCCGACGCGAGATCGGGCCGTGGGCCGGGTGCCGGCCGCGTGGCCGCGGCGGGTCAGTGGTAGTCGTAGAAGCCGCGGCCGGCCTTGCGGCCGAGCAGGCCCGCCTCCACCATGCGCGACAGCAGCGGCGGCGAGGCGTACAGCGGCTCCTTGAACTCGGCGTAGAGGCTGTCGGCGACGGCGAGCGTGGTGTCGAGGCCGATGAGGTCGGCCAGGCGCAGCGGGCCCATCGGGTGGTTGCAGCCCTCCACCATGCCGGTGTCGATGTCGGGTGCCGTCGCGAAGCCCGACTCCATCATCCGGATCGCGGAGAGGATGTACGGGATGAGGAGCGCGTTCACGATGAACCCGGCGCGGTCCTGGCTGCGGATCACCTTCTTGTGCAGCACCTCGGTCGCGAACGAGTCGGCGCGCGAGGCCGTCTCGGTGGAGGTGAGCAGGCTCGTGACCAGTTCCACGAGACGCAGCACCGGCACCGGGTTGAAGAAGTGGATGCCCAGCACCTGCTCGGGCCGCCGGGTGGCGATGCCGAGCTTCATCACCGGGATCGAGCTGGTGTTGCTCGCCAGGATCGCCCGCTCGTCGAGCACGACCTTGTCGAGGATCGAGAACACCTCGGTCTTCAGCGCCTCGTCCTCCACCACGGCCTCGATGACGAGCTGCCGGTCGGCGAGGTCGCCGAGATCGGTGGTGAACGTCAGGCGGGCGAGCGCCGCGTCGCGTTCGGCCTCGGTGAGCTTGCCCGAGCGCACACCGCGGTCGAGCGACCCGGTGAGTCGCTTCTGACCGGCCTCGGCGGCCGCGGCGTCGACCTCGCGGACGATGACGTCGAGCCCGGCCCGGCTGCACACCTCCGCAATGCCCGATCCCATGAGGCCGCAGCCGACCACCCCGACCCTGCTGATCTCGTGTGTGCTCTCGCTCATGGGGTCGATGATGCCACGAGGGCCAGTGCCGCGGCGGTGGCGTGGCCGACGTTCATCGAGTCGACCTCGTCGCGCTGGGGGATCCGAACGTTCACGATCCGGGACAGCACGGCCTCGCTGAGGCCGGGACCCTCGGCGCCGAGCACCAGCGCCAGCCGATCGGGTGCGCCGGTCGCGAGCAGCTCGCCGATCGGTGTCGCGTCGCGCCGCGGGGTCAGCGCCCACACCGCGAACCCGGCGTCGACGAGTGAGGCGAACGCCGCGTCGAGCAGTGCGCGGGCGATCGGCAGGTGGAGCACCTCGCCCATCGACACCCGCACCGTGCGCCGGTAGTACGGGTCGGCGCAGGTGGGGTCGAGCACCAGCCCGTCGGCGCCGAGCGCCCTCGCCGACCGTGCGATCGCGCCGAGGTTCTCGGGGTCGTTCAGGCCCTCGAGCACCACGAGCCGCCGCGCGCCCCCGATCACCGCGCCGAGCGGGCGCAGGGTCGGCCGGTCGGCGGTCGCGATCACGCCGCGGTGGAGGTCGAACCCGACGATCTCGTTCAGCACCCGCTGCTCGGCGACGAACACCTCGACCGACGGGTCGACATCGTCGAGCGCCCCGCTCGCCGAGAGTCGGTCGTGGGCGGAGGGCGTGAGCAGGATCGACCGCACCCGCACCCCGGACGCGATCGCCCGGGACACGACGGTCGGCCCCTCGGCCCACAGCACCTCGGTGCTCTCACGGGCGCGCAACGCCCGGAAGGCATCGACCCGAGGGTCGTCGGGTCGCTCCACCGGGGACACGCAGCGAGTCTGCCAGGCACGACACGGCGAGCCGGGGCCGCCCACCCGCCCGCCGGACGGACGATCGCGCCTTGCGAACGTCTGTTCGATCCGCGAAGCTGGCCCGCATGTCCACCGTCGCCTCGCTCCCCGCCGCCTACGTCCCCGCCACGTACCAGGCGTCGCTGTTCGGCATCGACGACCCCTGGGTCGACACCCATCTCGAGGGCATCGTCCGCACCCAACTCGACGACGACAGCTGGGTCGACCTGCTGCCGCGCTGGATGCAGGGCTCCGACCTGCTGTTCGGCGAACTCGTCGCCCGCCTGCCGTGGGCCCAGCGCGAGGTGGTGATGTACGACCAGATCGTGCTCGAACCCCGGCTCACCGCCTGGTGGACCACCGGATCCACATCACCCGAGCCTGCGCCGGTGCTCGGCGCCGCCCGCGCCGCGCTCACCGAGCACTACCACCGACCGTTCGACACGATCGGCTTCAACCTCTACCGCGACGGTCGCGATTCGGTCGCCTGGCACGCGGACCGCGAGCGCTACGAGCACGAGGACCCCACGGTCGTGATCGTCAGCCTCGGGTCGCCCCGCCCGTTCCAGATGCGCCGCAAGGGCGGCGGGCCGGCGCAGAGCTGGCTGCTCGGCCACGGCGACCTGCTCGTGATGGGCGGTGCCTGCCAGCACGACTGGGAGCACTGCGTGCCCAAGGTCGCGCACGCCCACGGCCCGCGCCTGTCGATCATGTTCCGTCACCACCTGGCCGCCTGAGCACCTCCCCGCGATGAGCGATGCGGTCGCCACGGCCGCTCATCTCTCATCGCGAGCGCGCACGGGTCGCGTGCGAGACTCGGCCGTGATGAGCGACACCCGAGATCCCTCCCGGTACGCGTTCCTGCCTGGCGCCCCGGACTCCCCCACGATCGTCGGCGGCGAGGGCTGCTTCCTGCACACCGCCGACGGGCGGCGCATCCTCGACGGGGCCGCCGGAGCGATCGTCGGCAACATCGGCTGGGGACGCGCCGAGGTGGCCGACGCCGCCCGCGACGCGATGGCCGCCGGTGGCTACGTCGTGCCGCTGTGGCCCACCCCGTGGCGGCTCGAGCTGCGCGACGCGCTCGTCGACCGTTGGTTGCCGGAGGGCTTCGGCCACGTGTTCTTCACCAGCGGCGGCAGCGAGAGCACCGACTCGGCGCTCCGGCTCGCACGCGCCTACCAGGTGAGCAAGGGCCGACCGGACCGGTGGAAGGTGATCGGGCGCCACCCCAGCTATCACGGCATGACGCTCGGCACGATGGCGGCCGCCAGCCACACCGGTCGCCAGGCCGGCTACGAGCCGCTGCTGCTGCCGTTCCCGAAGGTGCCGTGGGACGACCCCGAACAGGTGTTGAAGGTGGTGGAGCAGGAGGACCCGGCCACGATCGCCGGGTTCATCGCCGAGCCGATGACCGGCGCCGCGGGCGCGTGCCTCACCGCCGGCGACGAGTACTGGCGCGTCGTCTCCCAGGTGTGCCGCGAGCACGACATCCTGCTGATCGCCGACGAGGTGATGACCGGCTACGGCCGCACCGGCACCACGTGGGGGCACCAGCACTTCCCGTTCCACCCCGACGTCATCGTCGGCGGCAAAGGGCTCGGCGGCGGCTACGTGCCGATGGGCGCGGTGGCGGCACGCGACGAGGTCGCGGAGGCGCTGCGCGGCAGCGGGTTCATGTACTTCACCTTCACCGGCAACGACGCGTCGTGCGCCGCATCGCTGAAGGTGCTGGAGATCCTCGAACGCGAGCAGCTGGTCGAGCGGAGCCGAACGATGGGCGAACTGCTGGGGCAGCGGTTGCGCGAGGCACTCGACGGCCAGCCGGCCGTCCGCGACATCCGCGGCCGCGGTCTCTTCTTCGGCGTCGAGATCGACGTGAGCCGCGACGCCGTGGTGATGGCCGCGCTGGAGCGCGACCTGTGGGTGTACCCCGCGGGGTCGGGGCCGGTCGCGAACGCGGTGATCGTGGCGCCGCCGTTCGTGGTCACCGAGGCCGAGATCGACCAGCTGGTCGGCACCCTGCGCGAGTCGCTCGACGCGGTCACCTGACGCTGTCACCCGACCCGGCCACCGGACGGCGTTCACCCGGGGTGGAACGTTCGGCCTGCACGGCACGGGGGCCACGAGCACTAGCGTCGCGGCGCCCCGACCGAAAGGACCACCAACATGACGTCGCCCGCCAGCGATGGTCGGCGGCGCGCGATCGAGGTCGCCTCGAACCGTGCGCCGCGCATCTTCACCGATCCCGAGAGCTCCGGCGCCAAGGCGTCCGAGATCTTCGGCACCAACACCTTCGACCAGAAGGCGATGGCCGAACGGCTCCCGAAGGACGTGTACCGCTCCCTGGTCAAGACCGTCCACGGCGGTCACCGACTCGACCAGAACATCGCCACCGTCGTCGCCCACGCCGTGAAGGAATGGGCGATCGAGAAGGGTGCCACCCACTACTGCCACTGGTTCCAGCCGAACACCGGCGCGACCGCCGAGAAGCACGACGCCTTCCTCACCACCGGTGACGACGGCCAGCCGATCGAGCGGTTCGACGCGAGCCAGCTGATCCAGAGCGAGCCCGATGCGTCGTCGTTCCCGTCCGGGGGTCTGCGTGCGACGTTCGAGGCCCGCGGGTACACCGCGTGGGATCCGTCGTCGCCGATCTTCGTGATGGACTCACCCAACGGCAAGACGCTGTGCCTGCCGTCGGTGTTCGTGAGCTACCACGGCCAGGCGCTCGACAAGAAGACGCCGCTGCTGCGCAGCGACGAGTACCTCGCACGTCATGCCGAGGCCGTGCTGCGGCTGTTCGGTCAGGACGGCGTGCGGGTGTTCTCCACGCTCGGTCCCGAGCAGGAGTACTTCCTCATCGACGAGGCGTTCTACGTGATGCGCCCCGACCTGATGGCGTGCGGACGCACGCTCATCGGTGCGAAGGGAGCGAAGGGCCAGGAGCTGGAGGACCAGTACTTCGGCTCGATCAAGCCGCGCATCCTCGCCTTCATGCAGGAGGTGGAGCACGAGCTGTTCAAGCTGGGCGTGCCGATGAAGACCCGCCACAACGAGGTCGCCCCCGCCCAGTTCGAGGCGGCACCGGTGTACGAGAGCGTGAGCGTCGCCGCCGACCACAACCAGCTGACGATGGAGATCATGCGGCGCGTGGCCGAGCGCCACCACTTCGCGCTCCTCCTCCACGAGAAGCCCTTCGGCGGCGTGAACGGCAGCGGCAAGCACAACAACTGGTCGCTCGCCACGAGCGACGGCGAGAACCTGCTGAACCCCGGCGCGACCCCGGAGAAGAACCTCCGCTTCCTGGTGTTCCTGATGGCGACGCTGAAGGCAGTGCACCGCCACCAGGGCGCGCTGCGCGCCGCCATCGCGTCGGCGGGCAACGACCATCGCCTCGGCGCCAACGAGGCACCGCCCGCGATCATCTCCGCCTTCATCGGCGACGCGCTCACCCGCATCCTCGACCAGATCGAGTCCGGGAAGGTGAAGGGCGCCACGGCCGAGTCGCAGGTGATCAACCTCGGCGTGTCGAAGCTGCCCGAGCTCGCCCGCGACAACACCGACCGCAACCGCACCAGCCCGTTCGCATTCACCGGCAACAAGTTCGAGTTCCGCGCCGTCGGGTCGTCGCACTCGTCGGCCACCCCGATGGCCACGCTGAACGCGGCGGTGGGCGAGGCGCTGGAGGAGATGGCCAAGCGGCTGAAGAAGGCGATCGCCGCGACCGCCGACTTCGACGCCGCCGTGATGAGCGTGATCCGTGAGTACGTCACGGAGACCAAGGCGATCCGCTTCGAGGGCAACGGCTACAGCGAGGAGTGGCGCGACGAGGCCGCGCGCCGTGGCCTGCTGAACCTGGCGAAGACGCCGGAGGCGCTCAAGCAGCTCGTCGCGCCGGCGACGAAGAAGCTGTTCACCCGGTCGGGCGTGTACCGGTCCGACGAGCTGGAGTCGCGCTACCACCTGGAGCTCGAGCGCTACATCAAGGACCTCGAGATCGAGGTCGCGTCGATGGACGAGCTGGTCGTCGGCTTCGTCCTGCCGGCGGTGTACAAGCACCAGGGCCAGCTCGCGTCGTCGATCGAGGCCGTGCTGGACGTGCTCGACGACGAGGACGACCTGCTGGCCCCGCAGGTGGAGGAGCTGCGCGCCGTCGCCCGACTGATCGCCGAGATCAAGGCCCGGCTGGAGGCGATGCGCGCCTCGGTGCGCGCCACGCACGGCAAGGAGCCCGAGGCGGTGGCACGCCAGTTCGCCGACCGGGTGGTGCCGGCGATGGAGGCGCTCCGCGACGTGTGCGACCGCGCCGAGAGCGAGGTCGACGACGCGCTCTGGCCGCTGCCGAAGTACCGGGAGATGCTCTTCGTCGTGTGAGTCCCGCGGTCGGGATGCCGTCCGGGCCGTCGGGTCCGGGCGGCACTCTGCCGGTCGCGCCGGTGTGGTTCAGCCGTGCCCGGGGATCTCGTTCCAGGGGCCGCTGTCCGCGCGCGGCTCCTTCGGCAGACCGAGGATCTGCTCGCCGACGATGCCCTTCTGCACCTGGCTCGTGCCGGCGTAGATGGTGCCGGCGCGGGCGTTGTAGAACACGCCCGCCCAGTTGGCGCTGTCGTTCGGGGCGCCCGGCGCGTCGCAGCCGAACGCGCGCTGCGGCGTCTGCCCGGTGGGTGCGAGCGAGTCGGCACCGAGGACGTCCATCGCCAGCTCGGTGATCTCCTGGTGGTGGTGGCTCCAGAACAGCTTGCCGATCGACGCGTCCGCGCCGGGCTGGTGCCCGTGCAGGAACGCGGTGAGCGCCTTGTACGACAGGAACCGCATGATCTCGACCTTGGTGTGCGCCCGCATCAGTCGCTGGCGGATCACGGGGTCGCTCGTCGCGCCACGCTCCTTCGCCAGCCGGGTGAGCTTGTCGAGCTCGCCGCGGAAGCCGAGCGCCTGCACGGCCGCGCCGGCGCCGCGCTCGTTGCCGAGCAGCGTCATCGCCACCGCCCAGCCGCCGTTCACCTCGCCGAGGACGTTCTCCTTCGGGCAGCGGGCGTCGCTGAAGAACACCTCGTTGAACTCGCTGTCCCCGGACATCATCCGGATCGGCCGCACCTCCACCCCCGGCTGGCGCATGTCCACCAGCAGGAAGGTGATGCCGCGGTGCTTCGCGGCGGTGGGGTCGGTGCGGGCGAGCACGAAGATGTGATCCGCGAGGTGGCCGCCCGACGTCCAGATCTTCTGGCCGTTGATCACCCACTCGTCGCCGTCGAGCACGGCGCGGCAGCCGAGGTTGCCGAGGTCGCTGCCGGCGGCGGGTTCGCTGTAGCCCTGGCACCAGCGGTCCTCGCCGCTCAGGATGCGGGGCAGGTAGTGGCGCTTCTGCTCCTCGGTGCCCCAGCGCAGCATCGTGTTGCCGAGCATCGTGATGCCGAAGCCGTCGTTCGGCCCACCGGTCGGCGCACCGGCTCGGGCGAACTCCTCGGCCACGACCACGCTCTCGAGCGGCGTGAGCCCGGCGCCGCCGACCTCCTTCGGCCAGCTGAGCGCGAGGTAGCCGTTCTGGTGCAGCACCGTGCGCCACTGCTCGGTGAACGCGGCGGCCTCCTCGTGCGGGAGGGCACCGATGCCCTGCCAGTCGGCGGGCAGGTTGGCGTCGAGGAAGGTGCGCACCTTCGCGCGGAACTCGTCGGCCTCGGGCGGATACGTCAGGTCCATGCGCGCGACCCTACGACGCGACCCCAGCGCCGTACGGGCCGAGCGCGCCCCGGTGGTCCGCGTGGGTGCGCCCGCGAGGGGGCGGTGGAAGGACCCGGCCGGGCGGGGGACGGCGCGTGACAGACTCGGCGGCGATGGCGGGTGACGTGACCCTCGACGACCTCGACCGGCGCCACCACGAGGTGCTCGCGACGCTCCGCGAGCGCGGGCCGGTGCAGTGGGTGGAGGCGGTCGCCGGCTGGGTGGTCACGGGGCGCGACGCGTCGATCACCGTGATGCGCGACGCGGTGCGCTTCACGGTCGACGACCCCCGCTTCAGCACGGCCCAGGTGGTGGGACCGAGCATGCTCTCGCTCGACGGCACCTCCCACCAGCGCCACCGCGACCCGTTCGCGCACGCCTTCCGCCCGGCCGAGGTGAGCCGCCGGCACGGCGAGGCCGTGCCCGAACTGGCGGCGGCGCTGGTGCGCGCGATCGCCCCGCGCGGCGAGGCCGAGCTCCGCCGCGAGCTCGCCGGGCCGCTCGCGGTGGCCGTGGTGGCCCGCTCGCTCGGACTCGAACAGGTCGATCCCGGCCGGCTGCTCGGCTGGTACGACACGATCGTCGCCGGCGTGTCCGAGCTCGCAGTCGGCCGACCGGTGGACGACAGCGCGTGGACGGCCTTCGCCCGGCTCGGCGACGCGCTCGACGCGGCAGCGGCGCACGCCGACGAGCACGGGCAGCCGTCGGTGCTGCTGGACGCACGCGGCACGCTCTCCCGCGACGAGGTGGTGTCGAACGCGGCGGTGTTCCTGTTCGGTGGCATCGAGACGAGCGAGGGGATGACCGCCAACCTGTTGCACCACGTGCTCGCCACCCCGGGCGCCCTCGACGCCGTCCGGGCCGACCGTGCACTCGTCGAGGCCGCGGTGGAGGAGTCGTTGCGGTTGGAGCCCGCAGCGGCACGCGTCGACCGGTTCGCCACCGAGGACGTCGAGATCGGCGGCGTCCGCATCGCGGCCGGCGACCTCGTGATCGTGTCACTCGCCGCGGCGAACCGTGATCCGGCCGTGTACGACGATCCCGACGCGTTCCGGCTCGACCGGCCGAACGCCCGCACCCACGTCACGTTCGCTCAGGGTCCGCACGCCTGCATCGGCGCCCAGCTCGCCCGCATGGAGGCGCGCGCGGCGCTCGAGGCCGTGCTCGACCTGCTGCCCGACGTGGAACTGGCCGAATCGCCCGTCACGGCCGGCGTGGTGTTCCGCAAGCCGGTCGCGGTGCACGCCCGCTGGCGCCCGACCCCCTCGCCGGCGACCACCGGTGCGACCGGCGCCTGACGGCAGACTGGTGCGGTGACCGCGCTCGACGACCTCATCGCCCGTTTCGACGTCACCGACCCGGCGTTCGTGCAGTGGCCGTACCCGGTGCTCGACGAGCTGCGGGAGGCGACGCCGATCTTCTTCGACGAGCGCACCGACCAGTGGGTGCTCACCCGCTACGCCGAGGTGCACGAGACGCTGCGCGATCGCCGCCTCGGCCGCGCGTACACGCACCGCTACACCCACGAGCAGTTCGGCCGCTCCGAGCCCGACCCGCGGTGGAGCCGCTTCCACGAGCACGAGCAGTGGTCGCTGCTCGCGATCGAACCGCCCGACCACACCCGTCTGCGCCGGCTCGTCACGAAGGTGTTCACACCCCGAGCGGTGGAGGCGATGCGGCCGCAGGTGGAGGCGCTCGCCGACGAGCTGATCGCGCCGTGCGTCGAGCGCGGCCGATTCGACCTCATCGCCGAGTACGCCCAGCCGTACTCCGTGGCCGTCATCTGCTCGATGCTCGGCGTGCCGCGCACCGACACCCAGCAGCTCCTCGACTGGTCGCACGCGATCGTGAAGATGTACGAGCTGCGCACCGGCGACGACGTGAAGGTCGCCGCCGACCGGGCGGCCGGCGAGTTCATCGACTACACCCGGGCCCTGATCGCCGACAAGCGGCGCTCACCGGACGGGTCGCTGATCAGCGAGCTCGTGGCGGTGGAGGACCAGGGCGACGTGCTCACCGAGGCGGAGATCACCTCCACCGCGATGGTGCTGCTGGAGGCGGGCCACGAGGCGACGGTGAACTCGCTGGCCAACGGGATGCGGGCGATGATGCTGCACCGTGACCAGTGGACGCGGGTGACGAGCGGGGAGGTGGCGCCGCGCACGGCGATCGAGGACATGATCCGCTGGGACGCGCCGCTGCACCTGTTCGAGCGCTGGGTGCTGGACGACGGTGTGGAGATCGCCGGGCAGCCGATCCCCGTGGGTCAGGAGGTCGCGATGCTGTTCGGCGCCGCCAACCGCGATCCGCGGCGGTTCGACGATCCGGGCCGCTTCGACGCCGGCCGGGGCGACACCGCGCACGTGGGCTTCGGCGGGGGCATCCACTTCTGCATCGGCGCACCACTCGCCCGGTTGGAGCTGGAGGTGTCCGTCGACCGCCTCGCCCGCCATCTCCCCGACGTGCAGCTCGCCGCCGAACCCGCGTACCACCCCACCTTCGTGATCCGCGGCCTCACCGCCCTGGAGCTCTCGACCTGACCCCGCGATGAGAGATGCGGTCGGCTGCGGCACTCACCTCTCATCGCAGAGGTCGTCGAGGGCGGCGCGCAGGGCCCGTGCGAACACGGGCACCTCCCGTGCGGCGAACGCCAGCGGCGGGCGCACCTTCAGCACGTTGCCGTGCCAGCCGGTGGTGCCGACCAGCACCCCGTGACGGCGAAGCGCGTTCTTGATCCGGTCGGTCGTCGCGGCATCGGGTTCCTTCGACACCCGGTCGCGCACGATCTCGATCGCGTTCGCGAGGCCGATGCCGCGCACGTCGCCCACGCACTCGTCGTCGGCGGTGACCTCGCGCACGGCGGCGCGCAGCGCCGCGCCTGCCTCCACCACGCGGGGCAGCACGCGCTCGTCGCGCAGCACGTCGAGCACGGCGTGCGCCGCGGCCACCGACACCTGATTGCCGCCGAAGGTGCTGAAGAACACGGTGTCGGCGGCGAAGCGCTCGGCGATGTCGCGGCGGGTGATGACGGCGGCCACCGGGTGGCCGTTGCCCATCGGCTTGCCGAGCGTCACCAGATCGGGCTCGATGCCGAACCGCTCGAACGACCACATCGCCTCGCCGGTACGGCCGTGCCCGCCCTGCACCTCGTCGGCCACCCACAGGCCGCCGGCCTCGTGCGTCATCCGGACCCACGCCTGCACGAGCGACGGGGACAGGTCGAACACGCCGTCGCTCTGCAGCACGCCGTCGAGGATCGCCATCGCGGGCGCGACCCCGCGCCCGGCGAGACGGGCGAGGGCGTCGGCGAACTCCGACTCGTCGCCGAACCGCCCGCGGTAGGTGTCGGTCGGGGTCCACCGCTCGAGCCACGACGGCAGTTGCTCGGGCCGCAGTGTCTCCGGTGAGAACGGCGCGATCGCGTACGAGATGCCGTGGTACGCCCGGGTGGTGCAGAGCCCGCCGGTGTTGCCGGTGAACGTGGTCGCCAGGCGCCAGGCGAGGTCGTTCGCCTCCGACCCGGAGTTCACGAAGAACACGGTGTCGAGCGACGGCGGACAGGTGGCCGTGAGCCGTTCGGCCAGCTCGATCGCGGACGGGTGCAGGTACCGCAGGTTCGTGTTCAGCACCCGGGCCTGGCGAGCGATCGCCTCCACCACCCGCGGGTGTGCGTGCCCCACGGCCGGCACGTTGTTGTAGACGTCGAGGTACGCGCGGCCGTCGACGTCGAACATCCAGGTGCCCTCGGCGCGTGCCATCTGCACCGGCTCGTCGTAGCTCAGCGACTCGACCGCCGGACCGAAGACACGACCCCGCCGACCGGCGAGGTCGGGACCGACCCCGTCGCGCGTGCCGGTGAACCCGTCGCGCAGGGCCTCCCAACCCGCGGACAGGATTGCGTCCAGGGTCTCGAGCGACGTACCGACGTAGCGCGTGGCGAACCCGGCGTCGGTCTCGAGCCCCTCCGCGGCGCGCCACGACGCGATCGCCACGCCGAGCGCGGCGCGGGCCGCCCACAACTCGCCGGTGATCCCGAGCTCGACGGGTTCGAGCGGCGTGACGCGCTGATAGCCGTCGACCAGCAGCCGGGCCGTGCGGAACAGGTCGTCGCCCCGGCGGCCGGTGCAGATCGAGTCGAGCATCGAGGCGACGTCGGTCATCAGCGCCGTGTGGCTCATGTCGCCGAAGTCGACGATCCCGGTGACGAACCCGTCGTCGTCGACGAGTGCGTTGTCGCACGTCAGATCGCCGTGCACCACCTGTGCACGCAGCGCGGGCCAGCGTGGCGCCACGACCTCCTCGAACCGGTCGAGCACCCGGGCCACCACGGCACGCGCGTCCGCGTCGGCCACGTGGCGCAGCATCGGCCGGGTGGACAGCGCGTGCTGCACGTCCCACGGCATCACCCGGATCGCGCTCGGGTGGGCGAAGCCGCGCATCGCCCACCCCAGGCGTGCCGTCGTGGTGCCCCATGCGTCGAGCGCACGGTCGTCGAGCGCCAGCGGGTCGGAGCGGGCGTGCCCCGGCATCACCGGGTAGCAGCGCGCCCAGTGCGTGCCGAGCGGCGAGGTCCAGGCCACCCGGCGCGGACCGTCGCCGGCACCCGGCGGTGCGAGCGGGACGGCGACCGGCAGCGACGGATCGACGCGACCGATGTGCGTGACGGCCACCTCCTCCATGTCGAGCGTCGCGACCGCCTCGGCCGAGTTCGACACCTTCAGCACGCCGAGCGCCTCGCCGGCACCGTCGAGCAGCAGGAACGCGCGGTCGCGCTCGCTGCCCAGGTCGCGTGCGGTGGCGGCCGCCACCCCGAACCGCGCGCCGAGCGCGATGGCGTCGTCGACGCCGCACGGCGGCGGAGGCGTCAGCAGCACCGGATCGACGTCCGGACCGCCGTCGTCGATGGGTCCGGTGGATCCGGTGGATCCGGTGGATCCGGTGGATCCGGTGGACGTCGGTGCCGGTTCGGGTGCCACGGCCGACGAACGTACCGGGTCGCCGTGGCCGAGGGGGCTCGGTGGTCAGCCGCGTGAGCGGCGCCGGCCGAGCACGAGCGTGTTGAACGACTCCTCGGCCTCCATCGTCCGTTCGACGTCATGGCCGACGTGGTCGGCGAGCCGGCCGCCCACGATCGGCACGCTGGAGCGCACCTCGCCGTCGATCTCCACCACGGTCGCGCCGTGCCCGTCGGGGGCGAGCCTCAGCGTGCCGCCCACGCTCACCGGCACCCCGCGGGCCGTGACCTGCCAGGTGCCGGTGCGGCCACCGTCCGGTCCGGGTGCGTTCCAGTGGTCGATCTGCTCGACGTCGTTCATCGGGGCGAGGAACCGCTTGGCGAAGCCGGGGACGCTCATCGGCACGCTGCGCTTCGTGCGCACCGTGATCTCGCCACCGGTGACCACGTGGTCGACGACCCGGACGTCACGATGGCCGAGGGACTCGTACTTGCGGTGGAGCACCTCGGGGTCGGTCATCACCGCGAGCACGCGCTCCGGGGACGCGGGATACGTGTGGGTGGAATGCACCTTCATGGGATCGATGGTGCGCCCGGTGGGGGAGTGCCGTCAGGGCCCAAGGTCCCCGGAGGGGGCGACCGGCAATACAGTCGGCGCCCATGACGGACGCGACGACGGAAGCGACGACGGAAGCGACGACGGAAGCGACGAGCCGGTTGGGACACGTGGTGGTGGTGGGTGCCTCGCTCGCCGGGCTGCGGGCCTGCGAGACGTTGCGCACCGACGGCTTCACGGGTCGCATCAGCCTGGTCGGCGCCGAGCAGGAGGTGCCCTACGACCGACCGCCGCTGTCGAAGAAGCTGCTCGCCGGCGACTGGGAACCCGACCGCATCCGGCTCCGCAAGCCCGACGATCTCGCCGGCCTCGGTCTCGACCTGGTGCTCGGCGTGCGCGCCACCGGCCTCGACGCCGACCGTCGCGCGGTGGCGCTCGACGACGGGCGCGAACTCGCGTACGACGGCCTGGTGATCGCCACGGGCGCCGCGCCGCGCCGCCTGCCGGGGCAGCCCGACCTCGACGGTGTCTGCGAGCTGCGCACGCTGGCCGACGCGGTGGACCTGCGTGCCCGGATCGCCGAGCCGGGCACGCGCCTCGTGGTGATCGGCGCCGGCTTCATCGGCCTCGAGGTCGCGGCCACCGCGCGCGACCGTGGCTGCACCGTCACCGTGCTCGAGGGAGCGCCCTCGCCGCTCGTGCGTGGGCTCGGCGTGGAGATGGGTGCCGCGGTCGCGAGCGTGCACGCCCGCCACGACGTCGAGCTGCGCTGCGGCGTGCGGATCGAGGCGATCGAGGGCGCGAACGGCCGGGTCACCGGGGTGCGGCTCGCCGACGGCACGCTCGTCGGCGCCGACGTGGTGCTGGTGGGCATCGGCGTCGCGCCGGCCATCGGGTGGCTGGAGGGCAGCGGACTGCAGCTCGCCGACGGCATCGTCTGCGACGACACCCTGCACACCGGCCTGCCCGGCGTGTACGCCGCGGGCGACTGCGCCCGCTGGCACAACCACGTGTTCGACCCGCACGACGACGCCGTGATGCGGGTGGAGCACTGGACCAACGCCGCCGAGCAGGGCGCGCACGCCGCCCGCAACCTGTTGCAGGTGGCCGCCGGCGAGGCGCCGGTGCCGTACGAGTCCGTGCCGTTCTTCTGGAGCGACCAGTTCGAGAGCCGGATCCAGTTCGTCGGCCGCGCCCACGGCGACGACGAGGTGCACGTGTTCGCGGGCAGCACCGACGGCGCGTTCGCGGCCCTGTACGGCTGGCAGGGCCGCCTCCGCGGGGTGCTCGGGGTGAGCATGCCGAAGATGGTGATGCCCTTCCGCGCCCTGCTCGCCGCCCGTGCGAGCTGGGACGACGCGCTGGAGAAGGCACGGATGCTCACGAGTTGAGCGTCACCACCGCTCCGAAAAGCTGAGCGGGTTGCAATCAAGTTGCGTGACGATACCCTCCGGTGTCATGACCGACCCCACCGGTACCTCCGCTGTCCCGTCCGTCCCCTCCAGCCCCTCCAGCACCTCCGGCTCGTCCACCACCTCCGGCTCGCCCGGCTCGCCCGGTGCCACCCGTGACGTGCTGTCGCTCCCCGTCCTCCCCCTGCCCACCGTCGTCCTCCCGGGCACGCTGGTCACCCTCGCCCTCGACAACGATCCGGTGCGCCTCGCCGTCGAGGCCGCGGCCGCCGGCGACGGCCGGGTGCTCCTCGTCGCCCCCGACGCGGTCCCCGGCGGTGCCGACGCCGCCCGCGCCGGCTCGGACGACCTCGGCGTCGTCGCCCGCGTGCCCAGCCGCGGGGCGCTCCCCTCGGGCCTGCCGGCCGCCATCGTCCAGGCCGAGCGGCGGGCCCGCATCCTCGCCCGGCACACCGGTGAACGCGGCGCCGACCACGCCGATGTCGACGTGCTCACCGACGCTCGGCCCACCCCACGGGTGGAGGCGGCCACGCGTGAGCTGCGGGTGGTGCTCGAGGAGATCGCCAAGCTCCGCCAGAGCCGTCGCCTGCCCGAGATCCTGCGCACCGTCGGCGAGCCCGGTGCCCTCGCCGACGCCGTGGTCACGTGGGCCGAGCTCGACGCCGGGGTCCGTGCGCGCACGCTCCACGCCGTCGACCTCGACGAGCGCATCACCCTCGTCGCCGACTGGGCTCGCGACCACCTCGCCGAGCTGCAGGTGACCGCCCAGATCCGCGCCGACGTCACCGAGGGCGTCGACAAGCAGCAGCGCGAGTACCTGCTGCGCCAGCAGCTCGCCGCCATCCGCAAGGAGCTCGGCGAGGGCGACGACGACGTCGTCGGTCAGTACCGCGCCCGGCTCGAGGAGCTGCGGCCGCACCTCGCCGAGAAGGTCGCGACCTTCGTCGCGAAGGAGATCGACCGGCTCGAGCGGATGAGCGCCCAGAGCCCCGAGCACTCGTGGGTCCGCACCTGGCTCGACCGCATCCTCGAGCTTCCCTGGGCCACCCGCACCGACGACCAGCTCGACCTGGGCGTCGCCCGCGACGTCCTCGACGCCGACCACTACGGCCTCGACGATGTGAAGGACCGCATCGTCGAGTTCCTCGCGGTGCGCAAGCTCCGCCACGACCGCGACGTCGCCGACACCACCCGCGGTGCGGGCACGGTCATCACCCTCGTCGGGCCTCCCGGTGTGGGCAAGACCAGCCTGGGCGAGTCGATCGCCCGGGCGATGGGTCGCAACTTCGTGCGCGTCGCCCTCGGCGGCGTGCGCGACGAGGCCGAGATCCGCGGCCACCGTCGCACCTACGTCGGCAGCCAGCCAGGCCGCATCGCCCGGGCGATCATCGAGGCCGGCAGCATGAACCCGGTCGTGCTGCTCGACGAGGTCGACAAGCTCAGTGCCGGCGGCTGGAGCGGCGATCCCACCGCGGCGCTGCTCGAGGTGCTCGACCCCGCCCAGAACCACACGTTCCGCGACCACTACCTCGAGGTCGAGCTCGACCTCAGCCAGGTGGTGTTCATCGCCACGGCCAACGTCGCCGACACGATCCCCGCGCCTCTGCTGGATCGCATGGAGCTCGTCCGCCTCGACGGCTACACCGAGGACGAGAAGGTGTTCATCGCCGAGCGCTACCTGCTGCCCCGACAGCTCGAGCGCGCCGGACTGCGGCCCGACGAGGTGGCGGTGAGCGAGGCAGCGGTGCGTGCCGCGATCACCGGCTACACCCGCGAAGCCGGTGTCCGCTCGCTCGAGCGTGAGCTCGGCAAGCTGTCGCGCAAGGTGGCCGCCGCGCTCGCCACCGGTCGCCGTGAGGCGCCGATCACCGTCGACGCGGCCGACGTGCGCGAGTGGCTCGGCCGGCCGAAGGTCGACGACGAGGTGCCCGAGCGCACCGACGTGCCCGGCGTGGCCACCGGCCTCGCCGTCACGGGCGCCGGCGGCGACGTGCTGTTCATCGAGACCACGGCGTTCCCGCTGCCCGGCGACACCGGCACCGGCGAACCCACGCTCACCCTCACCGGCCAGCTCGGCGACGTGATGAAGGAGAGCGCGCAGATCGCGCTGAGCTTCGTGCGCTCGCACGCCGACGAACTGGGCGTCGACCCGGACACGCTCGCCAAGCGGGTGCACGTCCACGTGCCCGCGGGTGCGGTGCCGAAGGACGGCCCGTCGGCGGGCATCACGATGACCACCGCGCTGGTGAGCCTGCTCACCGGCAAGGTCGTCAAGCCGACGGTGGGCATGACCGGCGAGATCACGCTGCAGGGCAAGGTGCTGCCGATCGGCGGGGTGAAGCAGAAGGTGCTCGCCGCCCATCGAGCCGGGCTCACCGAGGTGGTGCTGCCCAAGCGCAACGGCCCCGATCTCGACGACGTGCCCGAGAAGGTCCGCGAGCAGATGACGTTCCACCTCGCCGACACCTACGCCGACGTGTTGCGCGCGGCGTTCGCCTGATCCCCCCGCTCCGACGGGTGCGGCACGACCCCCCGCAGTGACCTAACGTCGCCGCCGTGCAGCACCCGTCGGAACCCGCCGGCACCCCCGCGCCGTTCAACCCCGTCGCGGCCTGGGGCGAGGTGCGCCAGCTCGGCTACGTCGTGCCCGCCGATCGTCTGCAGCACCACCTCGAGCACTGGGGTCGGACGATGGGGCTCGGCCCCTGGTTGGTGGTCGAGCACCCGCCGGTCACCGAGTTCGTCCATCGGGGGCAGCCGGGTGAGCTCGACTTCACGATCGCGATCGCGCACCTGGGCGCACTCCAGGTGGAGTTGATCGCGCAGCACGACGACCAGCCGTCCACCTACCTCGACTTCCTCGAGCGCAACCCCGACGGTGGCCTCCACCACGTCGCGTGGTGGCCCGACGACATGGACGCGGCGGAGGCCCTCGCCGCCTCGGCCGGATGGGAGCTGTGGAGCGGCGGCCGCATCGGACCGCAGGGTCGCTTCCGCTACTACCTCACCGAGACCCATCCCGGCACGGTGATCGAACTCGCGGAGGTGACCGGTCGGCGGCTCGAGTACTTCGAGCGCCAGTTCACCGCCTGGAGCCGGACGTACGACCCGCGTACGGATCCGTTGTTCGTCGTGCGGAACTGAGGAGCGGCTCCTCAGGGCCGCTCGACGGCGTGGGCGCACACCGCCCACATGTCGTTCGCACCTCCGACCCCGCCGTCGCCGGCACCGATGCCCGGCCAGCCCGCACCCTCGGCACCCTCCGCCTCCCCGTGTCGCGTCCGCCGTGACACCGTCCACCCGGATGGGCGGAGACGATGCCGGTTCCGGCGCATCAGCCGCCCGTCGCCGGTCCCCGACGGCCGTTCTAGGCTGGGGGAATGTCGCACCTGTCGAACGTCTGGTTCTCCGTCACCCCACTCCAGGTGGCCAGCGGCCACGGCTGCTGGGTCACCACCACCGATGGCGAGGAGTACCTCGACTTCGCCGCCGGCATCGCCGTGAACTCCACCGGCCACGCCCACCCGAAGGTCGCCAAGGCCATCGCGGATCAGGCCCAGCGGTTCATCCACGCCCAGGTGAACGTCTTCAAGCACGACCTGCTCGAGCCGCTCGCCGCGAAGCTCGCCGAGCTCACGCCCGCCGGCATCGACACCTTCTTCTTCGCCAACTCCGGCGCCGAGATCACCGAGGCGTCGATCAAGCTCGCGAAGCAGGCCACCAAGCGCCCGAACGTCGTGGTGTTCAGCGGCAGCTTCCACGGCCGCACCCACCTCGCGATGGCGATGACCACGTCGAAGACGGTGTACCGCGCCGGCCACGCCCCGCTGCCGTCGGGCATCTTCGTGGCGCCGTACCCCGATCCGCTGGCCGCCGACCAGGACGCCGAGGTCGCGGCCGCGCTGCACGGCTTCGACCACCTCCTGAAGGCGATGTCCGCGCCGGACGAGACCGCCGCGGTGATCCTCGAGCCCGTGCTCGGCGAGGGCGGCTACGTGCCCGCTCCGCCCGCGTTCATCCACGGCCTCGTCGAGCGCTGCCGCCAGCACGGCATCCTCTTCATCGCCGACGAGGTGCAGAGCGGCTTCGGCCGCACCGGGAAGATGTTCGCCGTCGAGCACTACGGCATCGAGCCCGACATCATCTGCATGGCCAAGGGCATCGCCAGCGGCTTCCCGTTCGCCGCGTTGGGCACCCGTCGCGAGCTCGACGACAGGTGGCCGACGGGCAGCCACGGCGGCACCTACGGCGGCAACTCCATGGGCTGCGCCGCGGCGCTCGCCACGATCGAGATCATGAGCGATCCGGCGTTCCTGGAGAACGTGAACGCACGCGGCGAGCAGCTGCAGGCCGGCATCCGCGAGCTGCAGGCCGAGCACGAGGTGATCGCGCAGGTGCGCGGCCTCGGCCTGATGGTGGGCACCGAGTTCACGGACCCGGCCCGCGTGGCGGCCATCACGAAGCACTGCCTCGAGGAAGGGCGGCTCATCCTGATGAACGCGGGCACCTACGGGCGCACGCTGCGCTGGATGCCGCCGCTGGTGGTCACCGAGGGCGAGATCGACCTCGCCCTCGCCGCCTTCTCGGCGGCGCTGAAGGCCACGGCCTGACCCGCACCCGTTCCGCCCGTTCCGCCCGTCACGTTCCACCGATCCCATGCCCCGTCTCGACGCCGAGCGCATCGCGATCTTCCGCGACCTGTGCCTCACCACGGCGGCCATGCGCCGCCGGATCGACGCGGACCTGATCGCGGAGTTCGACATCCCGCTCGCGTGGTTCGAGGTGATGGCGGCGCTGCAGCGTCACGGCGGGTCGATGCGGGTGAACGAGCTCTGCACCGAGCTCGGTGAGGTGCCCTCCAGCCTCAGCCGCCGGCTCGACCGCATGGAGGAGGCGGGCCACATCGCGCGTGAGGTGCCGTCCGCGTCGGAGGACCGCCGCGCGGTGTCGGTGGTGCTCACCCGCGACGGCCGGTCGTTCTGGCGTGACGCCAACGTGATCTTCCGGCGGTCGGTGCAGGCCAACTTCGCCCGTGTGGTCACCGACAGCGACCTCCACGCGATCCAGCGGCTCCTGTCGAAGCTCACACGCTGACCGAGCCGCTGACCGAGCCGCTGACGGCGTGCTGACCGCGTGCTGACCGCGTGCTGACCGAGCACTGACCGAGCACTGATCGTCTGGTCGTTCCGAAGTCGACCCACTTTGGGCTGTCACCGAGGAGCCCCTGCCGGACATCAAGGAGAGGTGATGACGTCGCATCGCGCCGAGGGGACCGCCGCCGAGCGATCTCCCGACGCGCACGCACGCTTCACCCGGCTGGTGCACGAGCACCAGCGGTCGCTCTTCGCACACGTCCGGGTGGTCTATCCCCACGTCGACGCGGACACGGTGGTGAACGAGGCGTTCACCGCCGCGTGGCAGCGCATCGACGACGTCCCCGAGGTGGGGACGGGTACCTGGCTGCGGTCCGCGGCCCGGTACGTGGTGATGAACCGCCGTCGGGGCGAGCGTCGGTGGCAGGCGCTGAACGACCGAGTCGCACGGCTCGAGCCGGTCGGCCACGTCCCCGCACCCGACCACGAGGCGGGCCTCCAGCTGCGGCTGGTGCTCGACGCGCTGGCCTCGCTCTCGCCGGCCGATCGCGAGGTGCTGCTGATGACGGCGCTCGACGACCTCTCGCCGGACGACGTGGCCGAGATCCTCGGCATCTCGCCGAGCGCCGCGAAGGCGCGGGTGTCGCGTGCGCGGTCGCGCCTGCGTGCGGCGATCACGACCGGGTCCGGCCCCTCACACGACGCATTCCAGGAAGGTGGATCCTGATGCCCGAACCCTTCGATCCGGTCGACGTGCTGCAGACGCACGTGCGCGCCGTCGCGCTCCTCGAGCGCCCGCGCGACGACCCGGACGACCTGATCGCGCGGATCACGAGCGCGGCGGTGTCCGCGACCGTGGTGCCGTTGCGGACCCCTCGCCGGCGGAGGTGGTGGGTGGCGGGTGCCGCGACCACCATCGTCGTCGTCGGGGGAGCCGGCGTCGCGGCGTTGATCGGCGCCCGGCCGGACGAGCAGATCCTCGACGTGGTGTGCCGCTCGACCGCCGATCGCTCCGGATCGGGCCTGGCCGTCGTGGCCGGCACCGACCCGATCGGCGCCTGCGTCGAGCTGTGGCGCTCGGGTGCGATGTCCGAGCAGGCCGGTGCCGTGGACACGGGTGACGTGGTGCCGCGGCTGGTGGCGTGCACCGGGCCGGGCCGGCCGGTCGAGGTGTACCCGCTCGCCGAGGGCACCGGCTGCGCCACCCTGGGACTGCTCGACGCCGACGTGACCGCGAACGTCGACGATCCGGTCGTCGAGCTGCAGGAGATCGCCGCCTCGCTGTACGGGTCAGGGGTCTGCACGTCGTCCGAGGAGCTGTTCCGGTCCATGGAAGATGCCCTGAAGACGCTCGAACTCGTCGACTGGACGGCGGTGGTCGACGGCGACGCGAAGTGCGCGGTCGCTGCGATCGACCCGAGCCGGTTGGTCGTTCGCATTGCGCCGGATCCCCTCGGCCCACCAACACAGGAGGAACCATGAGAGCCCCCATTCTCGCCGTTCTCGCTCTGATCTCGCTGCCGGTCACCACCGTGCACGCACTCGAGACGACGACCCCGTCGACGACACCGGAACCGCCGAGCGACCCCGAGCCCTGGATCGCCGACTTCGAGGGGATCGAGATCGACCTCCGCGACGGCTGGGACGGTGCCAGGGCGTGCCTCACCGACGGGGTCACCACCGAGTGCTGGGACACCGAGGCCGAGATGCTCGCCGCGGCCGGCGTGTCGGCCACCGCCCCGCCGCCGTCGCCGTCGCCGGCGGGCAGCGGCTTCCGGCGCTCGTCGTGCTCGTCGTTCCTGCGGCTCTACAGCGGCAGCTACTACAACGGCAGCGTCCTCGGCCTCAACACCCGGTTCTCCGTGCTGAACCTGTCGAGCTACGGCTTCAACAACATCACCAGCAGCTACCGCGTCGGGGCGTGCAACTCGGCGATGTGGGACGGCTCGGCGGGCGGTGCACCGCTGTACGGGGGCAACACCTCCGCCGGGGTGTCGGCCGGGGTGATGCAGAGCGGGTGGGACAACCGGATCAGCAGCGTCCTCATCGGTTGACGGAGCGATGAGCCGGTCCCCCCACCCCGCCGGACCCGACGACGTCTCGGGTCGCCCCGTCCCCTCCGTCGCCGCCGCAGCCGACCAGGCCGGCGACGGTGACTCGCTCCCCTCCTCGGGATCCGCCGACACCGAGGAGGATCCGGTCTCGCACCTCGCCCGCGGGCCGGAGTGCTGGCTCTGCGTCGCCGTCGTCGGCGGCGCAGGGCCGGCATGGAGCGAGCCGGTGCTCGACCGGGTGGTCGGGCCGGCGTTCGTCGGTGTGCCGGTGCTCGGGAGCGACGGCACGTCCGTCGTCGCGATCGGCACCGACCCGGACGGGGTCACGCAGGTGTGGAGCGGCCCTCCACAGAGGATGGAGGTGGTCGGCGAGGTGCCGCCGGGCCTCACGCCCGTGTCGATCACCCACGACGAGCGACGGTGGCACGTCGTGGTGTCCGACGGCGACGGTCGCAGCCGTCACCTCGAGACGGCCGACCTGGTGACGTGGCGGGAGAACCCCGACCTCGTCGAGGAGTTCCCGAACCTGGTGGTGCGCGGGATGGCCGCGACCGCCGCCGGACTGGTGCTGCTCGGTGAGGTGGTGGTGCGCGGACGGTGGGCGGGATGGACCTTGCTCGAGTCCGTCGAGGACGGGTTCCGCGCGCGTGAGCTGCAGTTCCCGGTCACCCCCGAGCACCGCGTGGTCGGCCCGGTGACCGTCGGCGACGACGACCTGGCGTTGGTGATCGCCTCACCGGGTGCGGCACTGCTCGCGCGCACCTCCGGCGGCGCGGGTGCGCGGGGATGGGCGGTGTCGGTGCTCGAGCCCGACGTCGCGCCCACGGTCGTGACGAGCGACGGTGGGCGGCTCTGGGTGGCCGGCCGCGATCCGGCCGGTGGATCACCGATGGTCGTGCTCGTCGGTGGGCGCGCGGTCCATCTCGACCGACGCGGTGGCGAGGTCGTGGCGGGCGTGATGCACCGGGGTGAGCTGGTGATCGCGCGCCAGCCGATCGACGTGCAGCGCGACCCGCCCGCGTGGCTGCGGGCGAGTGACGACGAGCCCGTGCGCGGATCCGCCGGCGGGTCCGCACCGGCACCGGTCAGGTCGGATCCCGAGGGGCCCGGACGCGACCGGGTCGCCGCCACGGGGCGGCGACCCGGCGCGGTTGCGTGGTCGTCTGGATGGTCGGCCGGTGACGGCCGCCCGGTGGCGATGCCCCCAGCGGGTCAGTCGAGCCCGGCGTACATCGACTCGATCTCGGTCGCGTAGCGGGCGTTCACCCCGCGGCGCTTGAGCTTCGAGGTGGGCGTGAGCAGGTCGCTGTCGGGCAGCCACTCCTCGCCGAGCAGCACGAACTTCTTGATCTGTTCCACCTGGGCGAACTGCTGGTTGATCTCGTCGACGCCGGCCTGCACCTCGGCCACGACCTCCGGGTCGTCGGCCAGCTCGGGCAGCGGGACGCCCTCCTTGCCATGGGCCCGGGCCCACACGGTGGCGGCCTCGGGGTCGAGCACGAGGATCGCCGAGCAGAACTTCCGGTTGTCGCCGATGGCCGCGGCCTGACCCACGAGCGGGATCGTCTTCAGCGCAGCCTCGAGGTTGGCGGGGCTGATGTTCTTGCCGCCGGACGTGATGATCAGCTCCTTCTTGCGGTCGACGATCTTCACGTAGCCCTGCTCGTCCATGATGCCGATGTCGCCGCTGTGCAGCCAGCCGTCGATGATCGTCTCGGCCGTCTTGTCGGGCTGCTTCAGGTAGCCCTGGAAGACGTTGCCGCCGCGGCAGATCACCTCGCCGTCGTCGGCGATGCGGACCTCGCAGCCCGGGACCTCCTGACCGACGAAGCCCGGCTTGTTCGCCTTCGGCGACCAGGTCATCGGGCCGCTGGACTCGCTCATGCCGTAGATCTCGCTGAGCGGCACGCCGATCGCGTTGAACCACTCGAGCACCGGCCGCGGGATGGCCGCTGCGCCGGTGACGCCCACCATCACCGAGTCCAGGCCGACGAGGGCGCGCACGTTGCTGAACGCGATCGCGTCGAGGAACGACCAGGTGTCGAGCTGCTCCTGGGTGGCCGTGCCGTTGCGCTCGGCCTCCTTGATCGCCAGCGCCGCGGCGAGGCCCTCGTCGAACTTCGCCTTGCGCTCGGGGTCGGCCGCGAGGGCGGCGTTCACGCCGTTGTAGATCTTCTCCCACACGCGCGGCACGCCGAACACGATCTCGGGGTGGACCTCCTTGAGGTACACGGTGAGCTGGTTGGGGTCGGGGCAGCAGTAGACGGAGTAGCCCAGGATCGCGCCCTGGTAGTGGCTCATCATCCGCTCGGCGATGTGGGCCATCGGCAGGTAGCTGACGGCGCGCTTGCCGACGAAGTCGGGGAAGTCGATGCAGCGCCGGAGCGCCTCCACCGTGTACACGACGTTGTACTGGCTGATCATCACGCCCTTGGGCGGGCCGGTGGTGCCGCTGGTGTAGATGAGCGTCGCGATGTCGTCGGGCGAGGTGTCGGCGGCGAGGGCGGCGAGGGCGGCCGAGCCGTGGCCGAGCAGCTCGCTGATGGGGTGGACGCCGTCGGGGCAGCCCTCCGCCGGCGGCTCGATGACGAAGATGTGCTGCAGTTCGGGCAGCTCGGCCTTCACCTTCAGCATCCGCTCCAGGAAGCCGGCGTCCTCGACGATCGCGATGCGGGCCTCGGCGTGGTGCGACAGGTACTGGATCTCCTCGGGCGAGGAGGAGTTGTAGATGCTGACGGGCGTGGCACGCACGAACTGGGCGCCGAGGTCGCACCAGTGGAAGTCGGGCCGGTTGCGCATCATCAGCAGCACGCGCTCGCCCGGCTGCACGCCGAGCGCCTGGAAGCCGGCGGCCACCTTGGCGGTCTGCTCGGCCAGCTCGGCGTAGGTCCACACGTTCCAGCTGCCGGGCGTGGCGTCCTTCAGCGAGTGGACCGCCGGCACGGAGCCGTGGGCGGCGACCAGCTCGAGGAACATCCGGGGTGCGGTCTGTCCGGAAACGACGGCATCGATCTCTGCGATGGTGCTCATGGGCCGAGATTGTCGCGCACCGGAGGCAGACCTGCGTTCACGTGCCCCCGAAGCGCCGGCCCGCGCCGGTTCTGCTCCGGTTCTGCTCCGGTTCGGTTTCTCATCAGGGCCTCCGTCAGACTGCTGCGACCGGAGCCCGAGCGGAGGGAGCGCCACATGCCGACCGCGGTCATCGTCGATGCCGTCCGTACCCCTCTCGGGCGACGCAACGGCAAGCTGAAGGACTGGCACCCGGTGGATCTGGCCGCCACCACGCTGCAGGCTCTCGTCGACCGCACCGGCATCGACCCCGGCGTCGTGGACGACGTGATCATGGGCTGCGTGATGCAGGTGGGCGAGCAGGCCGCCAACGTGGGTCGCAACGCGGTGCTCGCGGCCGGCTGGCCCGAGTCGATCCCGGGCACCACCATCGACCGCCAGTGCGGGTCGAGCCAGCAGGCGGCGCACTTCGCAGCCCAGGGCGTGATGGCCGGCGCCTACGACGTGGTGGTCGCCGCCGGAGTGGAGGTGATGACCCGGGTGCCGATGGGGTCGTCGATGGTGGACGGCAAGTTCGGCTTCCCGTTCGGGCCGATGGTCGGGGCGCGCTATGCGCCCGACGGCGGCCTGGTGCCGCAGGGCATCTCGGCCGAGCTGATCGCCGACCGGTGGGGGATCACCCGCGACGAGATGGACGCCTTCGGGGTCCGGTCGCAGGAGCGTGCCGCCCGGGCGACGGCCGAGCGCCGGTTCGACCGGGAGATCCTGCCCGTGCTCGCCGCCGACGGGTCGACGATGACCACCGACGAGGGGCTCCGTGAGACCACCATGGCGTCGCTCGCCAAGCTCAAGCCCGCGTTCCGTGCCGAGGACGACGGTGGCCGTGTCACGGCGGGCAACTCGTCGCAGATCACCGACGGCGCAGCAGCGCTGCTCATCATGAGCGAGGAGCGCGCCACGGCACTCGGCCTCACGCCCCGAGCCCGGTTCGTGAACTTCTCGCTGGCCGGCGACGACCCGCGGATGATGCTCACCGCGCCGATCCCCGCGACGCGGCGGGTGCTGGAACGCGCCGGTCTCACGATCGACGACATCGACCTGGTCGAGATCAACGAGGCCTTCGCCTCGGTGGTGCTCGCCTGGGAGCGCGAGCTGCACCCGGACATGGAACGGGTGAACGTGAACGGGGGTGCGATCGCGATCGGGCATCCGCTCGGCTGCTCGGGTGCCCGGCTGATGACCACCTTGCTCCACGAGCTCGAGCGCAGCGGGGGCCGGTTCGGGCTCCAGACCATGTGCGAGGGCGGGGGCATGGCGAACGCCACCATCATCGAGCGGCTCGCCTGAGCCGGGCCCGCCCGTCGGGCCTAGCCTGTGCACATGCCAGCGCTGTCGACCATCGTGTGGGTCGGGGCCGGGGTGCTCATGGGCGTCGTCCTGTGGAAAACCGGGATCGCGCTCCTGCGGAGCCTGACGACACCGTTGCCGCCTCCTCCGCCGCCCGGTGAGATGCGTCGGGTGAACGTCAGGTACCGCTGCAACGTCTGCGGCCTGGAGATCAAGCTCACGCTGGCCCCGGACGAGGATCCGCCGCCGCCGAAGCACTGCCTCGAGGACATGGATCTCGTCGCGCCGATCTACGACTGAGCCCGTCGACCCGAATCCGACCCGAATCCGACCCGAATCCGACCCGAATCGACAGCGGATCCGTGATCGGCGATTCGTCCGTTCCGCATCGGTTCTGCTCACGACATCACAAGGACATCCACACCCTGTGGACAACCTTGTGACGAATGACAGCGATGTAACGCCGATGACATCGACTCGCAGCCGGTTCGTCACCTGACGTTCAGGTGAACCCCCCGGTTCGGGGGAGGCAGCCTCCTCCATCTGGAGTGGACATCCACACCCGGACCCACCGCCTGGGTGGAACGCGCCCCAGCGGGCTGGCGGGACGTGCCGCGGCGGTGGTCAGCGCCACTTGGTGGCCGTATACAGACCACCGAGCAGGAACGCGAGGCCGAACAGCACCGGCAGGTTCGTCTCCTGCCAGATCACGTAGCGCAGCAGGATCGTGAGTGCGCCGAGGCCGAGCAAGGAGAACATCAGCACCGGCACCCAGCGCGGGCTCTCGAGCTGTGCGCGCGACGTGGGCGGCGTGTAGCGAGACGAGGCCTCGACCGGTCGGCCGCCCTCGAACCCGTGTTCCTGCGCGTGCCCGTGACTCGCGAGACGCCCCGAGTCGCCCGGCCGGGTGCCCTTCGGGGTCACACGGCCACCGCTGGTCTTTCTCTTGGGAGGAGCCACGGGCCGCGAGTCTACGCTGTCGCGATGCCGGGTCCTCGGGTTCTCGTGATCGACAGCTACGACAGCTTCGTCTACAACCTGGTCCAGTACCTGGGGGAACTCGGCGCCGAGCCGATCGTCGTGCGCAACGACGAGCTCACCGTCGACCAGGCGCTGGAGGTGGCACCCGACGCGGTGCTGCTGTCACCCGGGCCGGGTCGCCCGGAGGACGCCGGCATCATCTGCGACGCGATCCTGGCCTTCGCCGAGCGCGGCACCCCGGTGTTCGGCGTGTGCCTCGGCCACCAGGCGATCGGCCACGTCTTCGGTGGCACCGTCGTGCGGGCCCCGGCACTGATGCACGGCAAGACCTCCCACGTCACCCACGAGGGCCTCGGCGTGTTCGCCGGACTGCCCACGCCGCTCACGGCCACCCGCTACCACAGTCTCGTGATCGACGCGAGCTCGATCCCCGACTGCCTCGAGGTCACGGCCAGCACCGAGGACGGCGTGGTGATGGGGGTCCGCCACCGCACGCTGCCGGTGGAGGGCGTGCAGTTCCACCCGGAGAGCATCCTCACCGCCGCCGGGCACGACCTGCTGCGCAACTTCCTGGCCGCCACCGTTCGCTGACCCCGGCCCGCCCGACCAGCCGCGTCCATCGCGCCGCGTCCGTCGCGCCCCTCAGGGTGCGATGGTGGTGGTCGTCGTCGTGGTGGTGGTCGTCGTGGTGGTGGTCGGCGGCGTGGTGGTCGTGGTGGTGGTCGGCGGCGTGGTCGTGGTGGTCGTGGCCGGTGCCACCGCTCGACCGACCGTGATGCCCACCGTGGTGCCCGGATCGACGAGGTTGCCGCCGGTCGGGCTCTGGCTCATCACCCGGCCGTCGTTGGCGTCGCCTGCCGGCACGTTCACGTAGGTGACGCTCGCGACGAGGCCCGCTGCGACGAGCTGGTTCTTCGCCTGCGCCTCGGTGAGCCCGCGCACGCTCGGCACCTGCACCTTCTCCACGCCGCTCGACACGAAGATCGTGATCGGCGACCCGGGCGCCAACTGCTGGCCGGCGGCCGGTTCGGTGCGGATGACGGTGCCGGCCGCGACCTCGGCGTTCACCTCCGGCTGGATGGTGACGACGAGTCCGAACGGGGCGCTCTCGAGGAAGCGCTTCGCCGCGTCCTGGGTCTGGCCCACCACGTCGGGCACCGGCTGCGTGGCGGGACCACCCGACATGATGATCGTCACCGCCTCGCCCGGCTTCAGCAGGTCGCCGGCAGGCGGGACGGTGCGGATGACGGTGTCCTTCGGGAGTTCCGATGCCTCGAAGGTGACGGGTTCCACCACGACGAACTGGGCCTCGGTGAGCAGCCGCTTGGCCTCCTCGAGGTTCTGGCCGGTCACGTCGGGGATCGGCTGCGGCTCGAGCGGCGGTTGGAAGAAGACCTGCACGGTCGACTCGGCCTCCACCACCGTGGTGGCGGCGGGCAGGATCTGCCACACCTGGTTCTCGGGGGTGTTCGGATCCGCAGGGTTGGCCTGGGCGACGGGCTCGACCACCAGGCCGAGGTCCTGCAGCGCCGTGACCGCCTCGTCGTAGAGGAGGCCGACGACGTCCGGGATCGTGACGGTGGTGGGCTCGACCACCTCCTCCTCGGTGTCGTCACCGGTGAGGCTGTTGTAGAGCAGCACACCACCGATCACGAGCGCGATGACCGCGATGAAGCCCAGCACCGCGTAGAGGCCGTTGCGGTTGGGTGGCTGCTCGTACGCGACCGGGACGGGCTGCTGGGGCGGCATCGGCGCCCGCTGCTGCGGCATCGCCGTGGTGCGAGCGTTCGCGGCGGCGTTGGCGTAGGCCGCGGCGCCGGCGGCCGCAGCGGCGCCCGCGGCGGGCACCGCGGTGGTGCGCGGCATGGTGGTGGTGGCGATGTCGGCCTGCGGCGGCGTGGGCGGGGCGATGCCGGCGAGCGCCTGCACCTGCTCGCCCGAACGGAACCGCCGGAGGTCGTCGCGCAGCGCGTCCGCGTCGGAGTAGCGCAGGTCGGGGTTCTTCGCGAGCAACTTCGCGACGATCGCCTCGAACGGCCGGGGCACGTCGGCGACGATCTGGTTGAGCGGCTGAGGTGCGTCGTGCACCTGCTTGTACGCGATGCCGACCGGGTTCTCGCCGGTGAACGGCGGCTTGCCGGCCACCATCTCGTACAGGACGATGCCGAGCGAGTACAGGTCGCTGCGCGGGTCGGGCTGGGCACCCTGCGCCTGCTCGGGCGAGAAGTAGGTGGCGGTGCCCATCACGGAGCCGGCCTGGGTGAGGTTGCTCTCCGTGGCCGAGTTCATCGCCCGGGCGATGCCGAAGTCGGCCACCTTCACCGCACCGGCCGAACCGATGAGGATGTTCGCGGGCTTGATGTCGCGGTGCACCACGCCGTTGCGGTGGGCGAAGCTCAGCGCCGCCGACACCTCGCTCGCGATCTCCGCGGCCTGGATCGAGCTCACGTGGCCGTTGGCGCGCAGGATGTCGGCGAGCGTGCGGCCCTGCACGTACTCCATCGCCATGAAGTAGGTGTTGGAGTACTTGCCCCAGTCGTAGACGCTGACGATGTTGGGGTGGTTGAGGTTCGCCGCCGACTGCGCCTCGCGTCGGAAGCGCTCGACGAAGTTGGGGTCGGTGGCGTACTCGGGGAACAGCACCTTGATCGCGACCGGTCGGTCGAGCAGCACGTCGCGCGCGAGGAAGACGTCGGCCATGCCACCACGGCCGATGCGGTTCTGGATCTCGTAGCGGTCGTTGAGGACGATGCGCTCGTTGCTGTTGGTCACGTGGTCCTACTTGGCGGAGTGCACGGGCGCTCGCGGGCACGGCCGATGCAGTGGTGCGAGGATACCCAGCCCCGATCGTCCGGATCGGTCACGGTGTTCCACCAGCGGACGAGGTGGACTCGGTCGGCGCTGCCGGTGCGGCCGGTGCGGGAGGGGTCGCGGCAGCGAGCGCCTCGGTGCGGAACAGGTGGTCGAGCACCGTCTTCGCGATCGGGCCGGCGAGCTGGCCGCCGGTGCTCGCACTGATCTCGGCGTTGGTGCCCTTGAGCATCACGGCGATCGCGTATCGCGGCGCCTCGGCGGGAGCGAAGCCGATGATCCACGCGTGCGAGCGCTCCTCCTCGCCGGTGTTGTTCAGCTGGGCGGTGCCGGTCTTCGCCGCAGCCTGGATGCCGCCGTCGAGCTGCATCGTGCGGCCGGTGCCGCGGTTCACGACGCCCACCATCAGCGTGTTGAGCGTGGCGGCGGTGGACGGCGAGATCGGCGTCTTCCACACCTGTGGCCGGGTGCGCTCGAGCACGGTGTCGTCGTGGTAGCGGGTGACGTCCACGACGTGCGGCGCCATCATCACGCCGCCGTTCGCGACCGTGGCCGCCACCATCGCCATGTGCAACGGCACCATCACGTCGTTGCCCTGGCCGAAGCCGCCGATCGCGAGCAACGGCAGCTGGTCGGTGAAGTCCTCCACCTCGCCGAACGAGCTGGCCACCGAGCCGGGCAGGTCGATCGGGATCCGCTCGCCGATGCCCCATGCCTTCGTGCCCGCCACCATGCGTTCGGGACCGAGCTCGACGGCCATCTGCGCGAAGGGGATGTTGCAGCTGCGGAAGAACACCTCGACGAACGACCCGCCGCACGAGCTGCCGCCGTAGTTCTGGATCGGGTCGGTGGTCTGCCGCGGCACCCACTCGCGCTCGCTGGGCCAGGCGCGGTCGAGCGACACGACGCCGTTCTCGAGCGCGATGCCCGTGGTGATCACCTTGAAGCTCGACCCCGGCATGTACCGCTCCTGGTACGTGTTGGCGAGGAGCGGCTTGCCCGGGAAGTTGTTCAGGAACTCGAGGACGTCGGCGGCCTCCTGGCTGCTCGGCACCACCACCAGGTTCGGGTCGTACGGGGGAGAGCTGTACATCGCGATGACGGCGCCCGTGCGCGGGTCCATCACGACGACCGATCCCTCGCGTTCGAGGCCGGTGCGCGGGTCCTTCAGCGCCTCCCGCGCCACCATCTGCACGTCGGCGCGCATGGTGAGCACCACCGATCCGCTCACGTCCTGGCCGCTGAACAGGTTGCTCAGCGCCTTCAACTGCTGGGCGGACGTGGTGCCGGCGAGCACGTCGCTGTGCACCCGTTCGAGCTGGGTGCTGCCGAAGTTGAAGGTGTAATGGCCCGTGATGTTCCCGAACAGCGCACCGGTCGGGTACACCCGCTGGTACTCCAGCTCGGTGTTCGGGCTCGTGACCGGCTCGCTGAAGGCGAGCACCACGCCGTCCGCGGAGAGGATCTCGCCCCGCGGGCGGTTGAAGTCGCGGATGGTCTGGCGGTCGTTGCGCGGGTCGCTCGACAGCTCCTCCTCGCGACCCACCTGCAGCACGTTGAGCTGCACGAAGAGCGCCAGGTAGCACACGAGCATGCCCACGGCGAGGCGTCGGATGCGGGCGTTCACCGTGCTGCTCCCGCCGGATCGCCGCGGCCGATCCGGCCGGCCCGCTTCGCCTCACGGCGAGCCAGGCGCGCCGCGCGACGGGCCTCGAACTGCTCGCCGATCGTGAGGTCGTCGGGCACCTCGCCGAGGCGCCGGGCGCTGGAGTCGCTGATGCGCATGAGCAGCGCGAGGAGGATGTAGTTGGCGAGCAGGCTGGAGCCGCCGTAGCTCACGAACGGCAGCGTGATGCCGGTGAGCGGCACCACCCGGATCACGCCGCCGACGATGATGAAGGCCTGCAGGCCGATGATCGTGGTGAGGCCGGTGGCGAGGATCTTCTCGAACGGCCGGTCGGCGCGGATCGCGATGCGGTAGCCGGCGCCGATGATGAGCACGAACGCGATGAGCACGGCGGTGGCGCCGAACAGGCCGAGCTCCTCGCCGATCGCGGCGAAGATGAAGTCGTTCTTGACCTCGGGGATCTTGTTGGGGCTGCCGAGACCGAGGCCGGTGCCCTCGATGCCACCGTTGGAGAGGGCGAACATCGCCTGGACGATCTGGTAGCCGCGTCCCTCGTACTGCGGCCACGGGTCGAGCCAGATCGCGACGCGGGTCTGGACGTTGTCGAACAGTCGCCAGGCGATGTAGGCGGCGCCGGCGAACAGGAACACGCCGATCACGAGGAAGCTCGTGCGCTCGGTGGCCACCCACAGCATCACGACGAAGAGCGCGAAGAACAGCAGTGACGCACCGAGGTCGCGCAGGCCCACCATCACGACGACGGAGAAGCCCCAGGCGAACACGATCGGCAGCAGGTGGCGCGGTTCGGGGAGACGGAGGAACCCGATGCGCCAGGTGTTGGTGGCGATGAGCTCGCGCCGCTCGGCCAGGTAGCCGGCGAAGAACAGGGCGAGGAAGATCTTGGCGAACTCGCCGGGCTGGAAGTTGATCGGTCCGATGCTCACCCAGATGCGCGCGCCGCCGAAGCTGCGCCCGATGCCGGGCACGATCGGCAGCACGAGCAGGGTGGCGCCGATCGCGAAGAACCACCACGTCTGGTGGGCGAGGTCGGTGGTGCGCTGCACCACGAACAGCACGACGACGTAGGCGGCGATCGCGATGAACGTCCACGTGGTCTGCAGGCCGGCGAGCCGGTCGTCGAGCCGGGTGATCATCACGTAGCCGATGCCGTGCAGCAGCGCGGCGAGCGGCAGCAGGGTGGGGTCGGCCCCGCGGGCGAGGATGCGGGTGGCGATCGACGCGACGACGAGCAGGCCGAGGGTGACGCCGAGGAACGGCAGGATGATCGGCGGGATCTCGGCGTTCTTCCCCAGCGACGCGACCGTGTAGGCGGCGGCGGTGATGGCACCGGCCATCACCACCAGTCCGAGCTCGGTGCTGCGCCGAGCGGACGCGAGAGGCGAGGGCGTGCTCATGGAACGCTCGTGGTCGCCCCCGCCGGCGAAGTCGAGGTCGGCGCCGACGTGGTGGTCGTCGGGCGGACGGTGGTCGTGGTGGTGTCGGGCTCGGACGTCTCCGTCACGGTGGTCT
>Ga0315904_10001236_pt1 | contig 40240 bp, 30 predicted proteins | sample LakEriMetagenome_6_FD_203529 | JGI IMG/M metagenome (GOLD analysis project Ga0315904, IMG submission 203529) | Freshwater fungal communities from buoy surface, Lake Erie, Ohio, United States - Buoy 12 MA120 | ecosystem: Environmental > Aquatic > Freshwater > Lake | place: USA: Lake Erie, Ohio... | reverse complement strand
GTCGGCCTTATCTTTGCACCCGTGTTTGTCTCCGGCTTCACCATCGCACGCAATGTGGTTCAGGGCGATTATCCGCTCCGCGAAGCTGTGGAGTCCGTCTTGCCCCTGGTCGATGAAATGATCATCGCAGTGGGGAAGAGCGAAGACGAGACGCTCGCTTACGTGCGCAGCTTTCCTTCGTCCAAGATCCGCATCATCGAAACGGAATGGGACGATTCCCTGCGCAAAGGTGGCGTCGTATTGGCCGTCGAAACCAACAAAGCCCTCGATGCCTGCAACCCTGCTGCCGATTGGTGTCTCTATATCCAGGCTGATGAATGCCTGCACGAAACCGATTATCCTGCCATCCGTCAGGCCATGGAACAACACGCTGGCAATCCTGCCGTGGAAGGACTGCTGTTTCGCTATCTGCATTTTTACGGCAGCTACGACTATGTGGCCGATTCGCGGCGCTGGTACCGGCACGAAGTGCGCATCATCCGCCGCAATCCCGATATCCGATCTTACATGGACGCCCAGGGCTTCCGCAAATACGGCAAGGAAAAACTCCGGGTTTGCGACAGCGGCGGTACGGTTTACCATTACGGCTGGGTGAAGCATCCGGAAGCCCAGACGCAGAAGCTGGTGCAGAGTTCCCGCTTCTGGCATGCAGATGATTACGTGCAGGAGATTGCCGACGCCGGCAGCTTCGACTATTCGGGTATCGATTCGCTGCGGCATTTCGAAGGCAGGCATCCGCAGGTGATGCGAGAACGCATCGCCCGCATCAACTGGGCTTTCAGCGCTGACCCTACACGCAAGCGCTTTGGCTTCAAACAGCGGCTGCTGTACGTTATCGAAAAGCTCAGCGGCTGGCGTCCGGGTGAATTCCGCAACTTCAAACGCATCCGTCCCTGAACACGCAGACCGACGTCGATATCCTGGTGATGGGAGGAGGGGCCGCGGGCTTCTTCGCCGCCATCCACGCCGCCGAAACGGGCAGGAAGGTATGGCTGCTGGAAAAATCCGCACGCACCCTCAGCAAGGTCATCATCAGCGGCGGCGGACGCTGCAATGTGACGCACGACTGCCGTTCGCCAGCTGCCCTCGCCGCCAATTATCCACGCGGTGCTGCCTTCCTCAAACCCCGCTTCAAGCGCTGGGGTGTGGAAGAAACCATCCACTGGTTCGAATCGCGTGGCGTGCCGCTCAAAACAGAATCCGACGGACGCATGTTCCCGCAAAGCGATCAGTCGGAACATATTGCCATGGCCCTTGAAAACGCCGCCCGGGCCAATGGGGTGTCGGTGCGCACCAAGCACGGCGTGGCGAAGATTGAAAAAACGGCCAAGGGCTTCACGGTTCACCTCGACAATGAGCAAGTAATCAATGCCGCCCGCGTCATCGTCGCTCCCGGCGGCTTGCCCAAGCTGTCTCAGTATGCTTTCCTGGAATCGTCGGGCCATGCCATCGTGCCGCCATTGCCTTCCATCTTTACCTTCCATACAGGCGGACCGGCCCTGCACGCGCTGAGCGGCTTATCGTTGTCCGAAGTGACCCTGCGCGCAGAAGGTCAGAAGCAAACCTTCGGCGGACCGATGCTCATCACGCATTGGGGACTCAGCGGCCCGGCCGTATTGCGCTGTTCGGCATGGATGGCGCGCGAGTTGGCGGAATCCGGATATCGTTTCAACCTCTACGCCCGACTCTTGCCCTTGAGCGAGGTTGAATTCCGCGATTGGCTTGAATTGGCCATCCGCGAACACCCCAAGCGCCGCTGCCACAACCAGGTGCCGCATGGCATCCCGGCGCGTTTCTGGGCTTATTTGCTTGAAGGGATTGAGATTTCTGAAACCATTACCCTCGCCGAATTGGGCAAGAAGCAGAAGAACCGCCTCGTCGAAACCCTGCTCAACCATCGTTTTGCAGTGGAAGGAAAAAGTGCGTTTAAGGAAGAATTCGTCACCGCCGGAGGCTTTGCACTCGACGACCTGCAGCCCGGCACCATGGAAAGCCGGCATTGGCCCGGTCTCTATTTTGCCGGCGAAGTGCTCGACATCGACGGCATCACAGGCGGCTTCAATTTCCAGGCTGCCTGGACCACCGCTTACCTCGCCGGAACGGAAGCCGCCGCATCGTTACTATAAGCACCCATACTGAGCCCCGCAGGGGCGACACATTAATAGCCCCGCAGGGGCGAAATGTCAATAAACCTCAATCCTGCAAACCCGCTCCGGGAATCCATTCGTAGAGCATATACGGCTGGCGTTCCTTCAGGAATTGCCGGATCGCAGGTTGCCAGCCGGCGCGGATGCTTTCCGCTGTTTTTCCGGCGACAATGGCTGTGCGGAGGCCCGTTCCACCCGCCAACTTATCGAAGAATGGATTGAAATACGTCGCCTTGTCGGGGCATTCCTTGTAGGTGAGGATGATCCAATCCAGGTAGAGTTGTCCTGCTGTTTCCAGATATCCCCGCGCGAATTCCCGCAGGTCGAGTCCGTGGCAAAGCTGTGCCTTGAAAGGCGGATTGATGGCCTTGCCGGCGATATCCTGTGGCGTATAGCTCAGGCTGCCTTCTTTCATCCACGGCGCGCCGATGGTCTGGAAGGGGAAGTCGGTACCACGGCCGATGCTCATCACCGTGCCTTCGAAGATGCCGAGCGAGGGATACAAGCGCACCGATTCCATGTTCGGCAAGTTGGGAGAGGGTGGAACGGGCAGTTTATAGCGCCTGTTGTGGTGGTAGAACTGCATGGGAATCACCTGCAGGCGGCAGGTATCTTTTCCGCCCAGCCAGCCCTTGCCGTTGATCATGCGCGCCAATTCGCCTACGCTCATGCCGTGCACGAGCGGAATGGGATGCATGCCCACGAAGCTCTTGAAGGCCGGATCGAGCATCGGACCGTCCACGTAATACCCGTTTGGATTGGGCCGGTCGAGCACCAGCAGCGGAATGCCTGCGTCGCGGCAGGATTCCATGATATAGTGCAAGGTGCTGATATAGGTGTAATAGCGCACGCCCACATCCTGGATATCGAAAACCATGAGGTCGATGCCCAGCATTTCCTCTGCCGAAGGGCGGTAGTGCTTGCCATAGAGCGACACGACCGGCAGACCGCTGGCTTCGTCGATGCCGCTGCTCACTTTTTGTCCGTTCGCTGCTTCCCCGCGGAAGCCGTGTTCGGGAGCGAAGATGCGGGTGATCTGGTGGCCGCTGCGCCGGATGGTATCTACCAGATGCGTATTTCCAATGCGCGAAGTCGGATTCACGACCAGTCCGAGTTTCTTGCCTTTGAGCATGGGCATCCACAGCTCGGTGCGTTCAGCGCCGGTACGGATAGGAGGCTGTGCCATGGTGCCCCCGCCGAATTGCGGTATCACCACCTTGCGCATGTCACTGCCGGGCTGGGCAGCAAGCCAGGAGGTTCCGAGGAACAGGAATAGCGGCAGGGAATTTTGTCGCATCTTTGAAGTCCAATTCAGTAGCATTTTCAAGGTGTTCATGTCCGGCTGGCCTTTTTTTATCGCGCGCAGGCTTTTCTTAAGCAAGCAAAGATCGTTCTCAAAATTGATCGTGCGCCTGGCCACGGCAGGAGTTGCCCTCAGCGTGGCGGTGATGCTCATTTCTCTGGCCACCGTTGCCGGCTTCCGCAGCGGGATCCGCGAAAAGATCACCGGTTTCAGCGGGCATGTGGTCATCAATGCGATGAACAATTCCAACAGCCTGGAGCAGGTGCCTTTCCTGTATGATCCCGGCCTCGGGCTGCAGGTGCGCAGCCGGCCTGAGGTAGCCAATGTTTCGGCCGTTGCCCAGAAACCCGGCATCATCAAGGGCGAAGAAGACCTCGACGGGATCGTGCTGAAGGGTGTCGACACGCATTACCGCTGGGAATTCCTGGAGCAATCGCTCGTACAGGGACGGCTGCCGGTCTACAGTCCGGACCCCGGCAAGGCCGAAGTGCTCATCAGCGCCTATACCGCCAAACGGCTGAACCTCAAGACGGGCGATCGCCTGCGCGTCTTGTTCATCCGCAGCGACAGCAGCGGCAACAACCGCAGCACGGCGGTCGGGCCGCGCATCTCCGGTATTTACGATACCGGTCTGGAGGAGCAGGACCGCCTTATGGCCTATACTTCGCTGCCTTTGTTGCAACAGGTGTTCCGCAACGGGCAGGCCATGACGCAATGGGACGTGCACCTCAGGCCGGAATACCTCCAGGGCAATGCCGCGGCCCTGCAGGAAGCCACCGAGCAGATCCACGGACTTGTGCCGCCCGGCCTCCGCGCGCTCAGTATCTACGAGCAGCAGCCCCAGCTCTTCGAATGGCTCGGCTACCTGGACACGAACGTCGAGATCATCATCGCCCTCATGATCCTCGTGGCGGCCATCAACATGTGCATTGCCCTGCTCATACTCATCATGGAGCGCACGAACATGATCGGCCTGCTGAAAGCCTTCGGCGCCGGAAACCCCGGCATCCGCCGCATCTTCCTCTTCCACAGCGCCTATATCATCCTCTTCGGCCTCTTGTTGGGCAACCTTGCCGGCCTCGGCTTCTGCTGGCTGCAAGACACCTACGGCTTTATCCGCCTCTCCAAGGAGACCTATTATGTTGATCGCGTGCTCGTCGAAGTTATACCCTGGCAGGTATTGCTGGTTAACCTCATCACCTTTGTGTTGATCCTGCTGGTACTCTTCTTGCCTGCCACGCTCATAACGCGGCTCAGCCCGGCGAAGACAATAAGGTTTAACTAGTCGGTGATATGGCGCTGCGGCGCAGCTTGGACAATAACATGCCGCTGCTATGCAGCTCAGCCACATCGCCCCGTGAGTTTTAGTGATATGTCGCTGCGATGCAGCTCAAACGCATTGTTTTGTGTTGCTCAATGTTACAATGCATTCACCCGACCCAAGCTGCAAAGCAGCGTCATGTCATTAGCACGATGGGTTTTGGGCGGAATGAGCTGCGTAGCTGCGGCAAATTTTTTTCGAACCTCAATGCCCTGCGACGAGGCCAAACGCATTGCAAGGAATGAACATTCCGCTGCTGCGCAGCTCAGCCGCATCGCCCCGTGAGTTTTAGTGATATGTCGCTGCGATGCAGCTCAAACGCATTGTTTTGTGTTGCTCAATGTTACAATGAATTCACCCGATCCAAGCTGCGTAGCAGCGTCATGTCCATAAAACGATGAATTCCACCGGACCCGAGCTGCACAGCAGCGTCATGTCATTAGCACGATGGGTTTTGGGCGGAGTGAGCTGCGTAGCAGAGGCACAATGAATCCGGAAAATTGAACCCTGCATGGGAATTGTGTTTAGGTGATTACCGTATACACTCCAGTTGCTCGCTGGCAAAGAAGGATGCAAGGATGAAAAAATCTGGATATTTGGTTGGGGTGCATCCTTTGTTTGCCGTGCAAACGATGCTTATTCACCAAGCCTGGTCTTCACATCCATTCGCTCATGCAAAATGCGGATTATCTCAAGGCTTTCTACGCCCGCTATACGGTAAAAAATGATGTGTTTTTCTGTTCTCAGACCACGCAATTGATGGTGTATTTCTTCGTAGCCTTTACCGATTGACGGATTGGCAGCTATCAGCTCTATGGCCAATACCAAACGCTGATAATAGAAGTCGGCTTGTTTTTCAGACCATTCGTTGAGGGTATAGTTCCAAATGTCATTCAGGTCGTCGATGGCGGCCTGGCGCAGCAGAACCTTAACCATTGTTTTTCTTGTCTGCTTTAAGTTTTTGCAGATTCTCCCGGAAATCAAATGCTTCTACCAGCGGACTGTCCAGCCCTTGTTGGATGGCAGCTTTCAAAGCCATAGCCCGGTTTTCTTCGTCTTCCAGGAGCCGAAGCCCGGCGCGGATAACTTCGCTCACATTCTTATATCGGCCGGATGAAACCTGGCTGCTCACGAATTGCTCAAAATAGGTTCCAAGGGAAATGGATGTGTTTTTCATGGCGTTGCTCTTCCTTCAAAGTTACCAAAAATTGGTAAAATCAAGAAAGATTCCTATCATAAGATTGGTAAACGGGTGACAACAAAGCTGGTCAGTCCGGGCGCACAACCGCATGATTCAACAATCCGATGCATTCACGCAACCCGAGCTGCGTAGCAGCATCACATCACTAGAACGATGGAATAAGGGCGGAACGAGCTGCAAAGCAGCGGCACATGTAAAACGAAAATCAATACCCCAAACGCATTGCAAGGTGTAAACATGCCGCTGCTGCGCAGCTCAGCCGCATCGCCCTGTGAGTTTTAGTGATATGTCACTGCGATGCAGCTCAAGCGCATTGTTTTGTGTTGCTCAATGTTACAATGAAATCACCCGACCCAAGCTGCAGAGCAGCGTCATGTCACTGGAACGATGGGTTGGGGGCGGAATGAGCTGCAAAGCAGCGGCACAAATTACGGATAAAGCTATTTCTGGCCCAGAAATAATCCACAACCCGGGTTTCATACGCAGACAATCCGACACCTTGCAGCCACGCAATCGCTCACGTCCTTCGCGTCCTACTGGTCCTTTTTACGGCGCCTGCGTTTCAAAATTAACACCCGGAAAACCATAATAAACAAACCAACCAGTTGCTAGAAAACATTTTACAGTTTCACCTGACTCCATGTGCCTTTTTTATATGGTCAATAACCAATACCTGTATTTCCGGCTTACGGCGTACGAATCTTAAAACCCCAACCCAATCCCAGTCGGAGCCCCTCAAAACTCCCACCGCACCGCCACACCGGCACCCATCGCAAAACTTGGGCGGATATGCAGCCCGCTGATGGGTTGGTTCATGTCGAAGCCGCTGAGGTGGGCGTCGACGACGGCGTCCAGGACCTGCAAACCGTAAGCGCCCGTGAGGGCAAGGATGGAGAAGTCGCGGTAGGTCTTGTACTGATCGCGCAGGCCAATGAGGGCAGAGGTAGTATAACGCGCGTATTCGGGGTCGTTGAGGGCGCCGTTGTTGGCATAGCGGTAGCGCAATTCATCATTGGCCTGGCGCATCTCAGCGCGGTTGTATACGAGGAAAACGGCCGAAGTACCCATGGCGCCGTACACCAAAGGCAGTTTCCAGTATTTGCGGTTGTAGATCTGTCCGGCACCTGGCAAGGCCAGGGCCAGGTAGGTGGCTTTTTTGGGGTCGCGGGGAGCCAGGGCGGACCCTGGCTTTGCGCTGTCGCTTTGCAGGGGCAAGGGTTCGGCCAACACGCGGCCGTCGTTTTGCGCATGCGCGGGCGCTGCGGCAAACGCGGCAACGATATATACGAACCCCGATAACATTGCTGCTCGTATAGACAGGGCCTGCCCTGTCTCCGCCGAATCCCGTCGTTTCAACGATCGCTGAGTCAGGGCAGGCCCTGTCTCTGTCATCCGCGCCCTCCCGGATTTTGGGCTCAACCCGCCGTATCGGACCATACGATCATTTTTCCCGGATCTTGTCCAGAATCCGCTGCAATTCATCCGCGTTGCGGTAACTGATCACAATCTTGCCGCTGCCTTTGCGGGCGGTGTTAAGGTGTACCGGCACGCCGAGGCGGCGGTGGATTTCGTTCATGACGCGGTCGGCATCCGGATCCCAGTCGGTGCCGCGTGCCGAGGGCTTTTCCTTTTGCAGGCTTTCCTTCCCGGCCTTTACGAGACTTTCGGTGGTGCGCACGCTGAGGTTTTCTTCGATGATGCGGCGGTAGAGGTCGAGCTGCTCCGCCATATCGTCCATATTGATCATGGCGCGGGCATGGCCCATGCTCACCTTGCCTTCGCGGATGCCAATCTGGATCTCGTCGGGCAGGCGCAGCAGGCGGAGGTAGTTGTTTACAGTGGTGCGGTCTTTGCCCACGCGGCCGGCTAGGTCGTCTTGCTTGAGGCTGCATTCCTCGAGCAGGCGCTTGTAGCTGAGCGCCACTTCGATGGCGTTCAGGTCGGCCCGCTGGATGTTCTCGATGAGGGCCATCTCCAGCATGTCCTGGTCGTTGGCCACGCGGATGAAGGCGGGTATGCGCTCCAGGCCGGCAAGGATGGAGGCGCGGGTACGCCGTTCACCGCTGATGAGCTGGTATTTGTCGTAGCCGAGCTTGCGCACGGTGATCGGCTGGATCACGCCGTGCACGCGGATGCTCGATGCGAGCTCTTCCAGTGCCACCGCTTCAAACTCCGTGCGGGGCTGGAAAGGATTGGCCTCGATCTGGCTGATGGGAATCTGGGAAATGCCACCGGCAGGCCGTACTTCCTTGCTGGTGATATCGGTGTCGGCATTCTCCAGCAGGGCCGATAATCCCCTGCCCAGGCCGCCTTTCTTTTTCGGTGTTGCGCTCATGCTCTATACTGTAACGATCTGTACTTCGGTTTATTTGCCTGTCATTTCGGTCAGGCCGTTGTTCTGCAATATCTCGCGGGCCAGGTTGAGATAGCTTTGCGAACCTTTGCTTTCGGCGTCGTGCGTGATCACGGGAACGCCATAGCTGGGCGCTTCGCCGAGCTTGGTATTGCGCATGATGATTGTGTCGAAGACCATGTCCTGGAAATGCATCTTCACGTCTTCCACCACCTGGTTGCTGAGGCGCAGGCGGCTGTCGTACATCGTGAGCAGGATGCCTTCGATATCGAGTTCCTTGTTCAGGTGGTTCTGGATGATCTTGATGGTATTGAGCAATTTGCCCAGTCCTTCCAAAGCGAAATACTCGCACTGCACGGGGATGATCACCGAATCGGCCGCAACAAGGGCATTGGTGGTGATGAGGCCGAGCGAGGGCGAGCAGTCGATGATGATGAAATCGTAATCGTTCCGCACATGGTCGAGCACACGCTTCATCATGTATTCGCGGTTGGGCATCTCAAGCAGTTCAATTTCCGCACCCACGAGGTCGATGTTCGAAGGGAGGAGCTTGAGATAGGGGATATCTGTATCAAGCTGGATATCGCGCGGGTCGAGGTCTTGCACGAGGCATTCGTAGAGACCGATCTTGATATCTTTCGGATCGAAGCCGATGCCGGAGGAAGAGTTCGCCTGCGGATCGGCATCGACCAGCAGGGTCTTGTATTCCAGTACCGCCAGGCTGGCAGCCAGGTTGATGGCCGATGTGGTTTTGCCTACGCCGCCTTTTTGATTGGCTATCGCTATGATTTTTGCCATTGTTTCAGATAGTTATGGTTTCGCCTATGGCCGGGAGGGTAAGCCGTTTGCCTTTGTCGCGGAACGCGTGTTGCGCCGCGGAATGATCGATCGTGATGTACCCGAAGGTATCGAAATGCATGCCGACGATTTCGTCGCAGCGGATGAATTCGGAAGCCAGCAACGCGTCGTCGACACCCATCGTGAAGTTGTCGCCGATACAGAGACAGGCCGCATCGAGTGCACAGAACTCCGGAATGAGCTTCATGTCGCGGTGCAGGGCCGTGTCGCCGGAATAGTAGAAATTGATTTCCTCGTTCATCACCAGGAAGCCGCAGGGATTCCCGGCGTAGCTGCCGTCGGGGAAAGAACTGCTATGCACGGCGTTGACGAGTTTCACACGTCCGAAGTCGAAGTTGCGGGCACCCCCAATATTCATGGGATGCACGTTGTCGATGCCCTGGGCTTTGAACCATTCGGTCACCTCCCAGACACCGATCACGAGGCAGCCGCTCTGCCGGGCAATCTGCACCGCATCGGCGATATGATCCGAATGCCCGTGTGAGATGAGCATGAAATCGGGCTTCAGCGCCTGGATGTCGATACCGGCTGCCAGCGGATTGGGCGAGATGAACGGGTCAAAAATGATACTTTTGCCAGCCGTGCGCAGTTCAAAACAGGAATGTCCGTAATATTTCAGTTCGGCAGCCATAGGTGCTTTTCCCTTTTTCGGGAGAATCACAAAAATACCCTCAGGGCGGTCTTAATGTCCCTGTTTGCCCTTGGCTATTTGCTCACAATTTCTTTCCTGCATGGTTGTAAAAATGTGGATAAATTGGAAGGGAAGGCGGTTTTCGCGTACAACGAAGATGCCGGAATCAACGGCCTGGACCCGGCTTTCGCACGTTCGCAGGCCGAAATCTGGATCGTTGGACAGTTGTACAATACACTGGTTGAACTGGATTCGCAGCTTCGTCCCGCGCCATCGCTTGCCAAACACTGGGAAACCAGCGCCGATGGCAAGACCTGGCGTTTCCACCTGCGCTCCGGTGTGCCATTCCACCCGCACCGGCTCTGGCAGTCGGATGCCGAACGCCGCGTCCGCGCTTCCGATATCGTCTTTTCCCTGCAGCGCATTGCCGATCCGGCCATCGCTTCGCCCGGAGCCTGGGTGCTGAACGACAAGATCGATACCACCTTGGGGAAGGAATGGATCCGCGCGCTGAACGACAGCACGGTCGAACTGCGCCTCCGCAGCCGCTTCCCGCAACTGCTCAGCCAACTGGCCATGAACTATGCGATGGTGGTTCCGGAAAAGTTGCTGCAGCGCGGACTGAACCTGAAGACCGACCCTGTGGGCAGCGGCCCTTTCCGCTTCGCCCGCTGGGTGCCCGACGTGCGCCTCGTCATGCTGAAAAACGACAGCTACTGGGAACGCGATGGTAAAGGTAAGGCCCTGCCTTACCTCCACGCCATCAACGTCGACATGCTCCGCAACAAGCAAACCGCCTTCATGAAGTTCCTGAGCGGCGACTACGCCTTCTTCAACGGCATCGACGCCCAGATCAAAGACGATCTGCTCACGCGCGACGGACAGCTGTCTCCGCGCTACCGCAACCGCTTCCGCCTCCTCAGCCAGCCCTTCCTCAACACGGAATACCTCGGTTTCTACCTCGGTGAAGCGCAGGCTTCCCATCCTATCCAAAACGTGCACCTCCGCAAGGCACTGGCATTGTCCATCGACCGCGCGGCCCTGGTGAAGTTCCTGCGCAACGGCCTGGGCGATCCGGGTATACACGGCTTTGTGCCGCCTGTGTTGTTGCCCGAACCTGTTCAAGGCTATGGCTTTGACCTGAAGATGGCGGCTGCCGAAATGGAACTGGCAGGTTTTGCCGGCGGCAAGGGCTTGCAGGAACTGGAAATCAATACCACGGCCGATTATGCCGATATGGCGGTTTTCATCCAGCAGGCCTGGAAGCAGATAGGGGTGAAGGCGAAGATTTCCGTGCACCCCGGTGGTCACCTGCGCCAGTTGCGGAACAAAGGAGCGATTGCCCTCTTCCGCGGTTCCTGGATCGCCGATTACGCCGATGCCGAAAACTACTTGTCTTGCTTCATCAGCGCGAACAAGAGTCCGAACGGACCGAACTACACCCATTATTCGGGTACGGAATTTGATGCAGGGTATACGCAGGCCATGGAATTGCCGGACAGCCTGCGCGGACTGACCTATGCGCGCATGGATGCCCGGATGATGGAACAGGCGCCGCTGATCGTATTGTACTACGATCACAGCGTGCGGCTGATCGCCAACCATGTGGAAAGGCTGGGCAACAATCCGATGAACCAGCTTGTCCTGAAGCGCGTACGGTTGAATCAAAAAGCAAAGGAATGAAACGCATTTTACCCATACTCCTGCTGCTCGCAGGTACAGCGCCAGGCGCCCTCCTGGCCCAGGAAGCCGCCAACGACAGCGTGGAAGTGGACCTGCAGATCGGCGGGCTGATCGAACTGGCCACCTGCAAGGGCACGACCTATGCGGCGCTTGAAATGCACCGCAAGTCGCGCACCCAGCTCGATCTGGACAAGCCGGGCTACGATACCCTCAGCGGTGCCGGTTTCTTCAACTGGTTCTTCCGCGAAGGCGATTTTGACTCCCAGAAGGTGCCCTGCGAACTGAAAGGCAAGACCTTTCCGATCATTTCGATGGAATCGTTTACCGACCGCAATACCGGTGCTGTGCGCGATGTCCTCTTTCTGCGGGTGGACAAGTATACCGTCATCTGGTGCGAACTGGGGCCGGCCCTCGATGCCGATGAAATCCGCATCGTACCCTGAGTTCCGATTGCAGTAATTTGCAGGGCTTATGGACAACGCTTCCATCCTGCGCAAGCTGAACCTTTACGCCAAGCTGGCCGAGCTGCACCAGCAGAATCCTTTCCGCTACAAGGCTTACGCCACGGCGGCCTTCAACCTGCGCAAGACCCGCGACGATATACAGGCGATGGACGATGCCGCGCTCTCTGCCATCCAGGGTGTAGGGAAGGGCGTTCTGGCTGCCATCCGCAGCATGGCCTCCACCGGCAGCTTTCCCGAGCTGGATGCCTTGCGGGAACAGACTCCTCCCGGCGTGGTGGAACTGCTCGAAATCAAAGGCCTTGGACCGAAGAAAGTGCTGCAATTGTGGAAGGAAGCCGGCATCGAAGACCCGGGCAGCCTGCTCGATGCCTGTCGCGAAAACCGCCTCGTACAATTGAACGGTTTCGGGCTCAAGACCCAAGCCGAGCTGTTGAAGGCACTCGAATTCGCCCAAGGCGCTGCCGGACAGATGCATTATGCCCGCGCTTCCCGCATCGCAGCCGAATGGCTTTCCAAACTGGAAAAGGAGTTACCCGGAACGCATGCCTGGACCGGAGCCCTGCGCCGCGCTTCCGAAGTGGTGAATGCCTTTGAACTCCTCAGCACCGCTCCGGCTGCAAGCCTGCCACAATTGGCAGATTTACTGGAACTGGAGGCTTTCGAGGTGGGTGATGATTGTTCCGTGGCGTCCACAGCTTACGGCCTCCGGCTACAGGTTTATCATTGTACCGAAGCAGCATTCGAAAGGCGGCAGTTCGAACTGACCGGGCCGGAAGCGCACCTGCAGGCCGCTGGTTATCGGGCGGATGCAGCATTCAGCGACGAAGCGTCTTTTTACCGTGCAGGGTCTTGGACTTTCGTACCACCCGAATGCCGCGAAAATCCGGATTGCCTGAGCCTGGCCCCCGGTGAATTTGACGATCTGCTCCGTGCCGAAGACCTCTGCGGCGTCTTGCACAACCACAGCACCTGGAGCGACGGACTGAACAGCATCGAAGAAATGGCCCGGGCCTGCATGGACGGCGGCTATACCTATTTCGGCATCTGCGACCACAGCCGCAGTGCGGGATATGCCGGCGGCCTCAGCGCCGAACGCGTCTTGCAGCAAATGGAGGAAATCGATGTGCTGAACGCCAAACTTGCACCATTCCGGATCTTCAAAGGCATCGAATCGGATATTCTGGGCGACGGTTCCCTTGACTATGATTCGGAAATCCTTGCCCGTTTTGATATGGTAGTCGCTTCGGTGCACAGCAACCTCAAGATGGACGAAGACAAGGCCACGGAACGCCTCATCCGCGCGGTGGAGAATCCGTATACCACGATCCTCGGGCATCCGACCGGCAGGCTGTTGCTGATACGCCGCGGTTATCCGATCGACCACCGCAAGGTGATCGATGCCTGCGCAGCCAACGGCGTCGCCATCGAAATCAATGCCCATCCATACCGCCTCGATATCGATTGGCGCTGGCTGGACTATTGCATGGAAAAGGAAGTGATGGTCAGCATCAACCCCGATGCGCACGAAAAATCGGGCATCCACGACATGCAGTACGGATTGCTCGCAGCGCGCAAGGGATTGCTCAGGCGCAGATTTTGTCTCAACGCATTGTCATGCGCCGAATTTGAACATTACCTTGCAATGCGCAAAAGCCAACGCATGCCATGAAGTTCCTGCTGCTCCGCTACAGTTCGATCGGCGATATCGTGCTCACGACGCCGGTATTGCGCTGCCTGCGGAAGCAGTATCCCGATGCGGAGATTGCCTTTGCCACCAAGGCGAAGTTTGCAACCCTGCTCGAGCCCAATCCGCATTGCGACAAGGTTTTCGGTTTGACAGGCGACCAGCCGGAGCATATCCGCCAACTGAAGGAATACGACCCTGACCGCGTCATCGACCTGCATCACAACCTGCGCACCACACGGATCAAGGCGGCGCTGCGCAAGCCCTCGCGTTCTTTTGATAAGCTCAATCTCGAGAAATGGCTGTTGGTCAATTTCAAGTGGAACCTCATGCCGTACCGCCATATCGTGGAACGCTACCTCGATGCGGTGGAAGATCTCGGCGTGCGTTACGATGGGGCAGGGCTGGATTATTTCTTTCCGGCGGATGCGGCAGCAACGCCACAGGGCTTGCCTGAAGTTCCGTTCTACGCCTATGCCGTAGGCGGGCAACACGGCACCAAGCGCATGCCGCCCGACCGCATCCGCGCTGCCTTGGAACAAGCCGGAAGTCCGGTTGTTCTCCTCGGCGACAAGAACGATGCGCTCACGTTGAAAGGCATCGAAAACGGATTGCCCCTGGTGCACAACCATTGCGGCCGCTACAGCCTGGCAGAAAGTGCGCGGGTCGTTGAAAAAGCAGCTGTCGTCGTTTCCCACGATACGGGTTTGATGCATATCTCCGCGGCTTTACGCAAGCCCATCGTCAGCATCTGGGGCAATACGGTTCCCGACTTTGGTATGACGCCGTTTTATCCGGATGGTTTCGACCGCAGTCTTTGCCGCATCATCCAGGAAGAAGAACTTTCCTGCCGGCCCTGTTCAAAAATTGGCTACGAAACCTGTCCGCGCGGCCATTTCGCCTGCATGCGCATGCCCGATCTGGATGGATTATTCAAGGAAATTACGCATTGATTTTCCCCTGAAACCCAAAGGATTCCTGGTTTTGCATCGTTGCAAGCTTTAATGCTTATGACGCGGTTCATAGATCAGGCGCATGAAGGTGCTGATGCGTTCGTTTTCCTTGCGCACCGGGATGCCCGTCACGATTCCCACCAAGAGGTTGTCTGCCAGTCCGACCCGCATTTGCGGCCGCAGGGTGGCGCTGAGCCTTCCATGTTCCACATCCTTGTTCACTTCCATGCCGATGAAGTTGCGCGTGCCATCGATCATATAATGCAGGGAAGTATTCACCTGCCACTGGGTATGGAACTTCTTGCCGGTTTGTTCCATCCGCATGTGCGGACCGCTGTAGTTGAGCGTATGGAAGTTTTGTCCCCAGCGCTTGGCCATGATCAGGAAGGGATTGAATACCTGAGCTTCCAGCCATGAAGTTTTCCCGTATTTCCTGAATTCGGGCAATACCAGTTCATGTATATAACCCAAGGCCAGGCTGGATTTATGCTTGTCATCCACGAGAAAACTGTACTGGCCGGCGATTTTCAGGCTATTGAGGCGGCTTCCCGGACGATTGCCGCCGTTTACGCCGCTGTAATAGAAGGTAAAAGGAAGTTCAAACTCCAGGCCGAGGCGGTTAACCGGAGCAAATTCATATTCTACCAAGGTGGTATATGCGTCGTAGCGCTCGTTATCCGTCAGGCCCACGCCAACATTCCATTCTTTTTCCCCTTTGCGGGCACCCAGGTCGCGGATCAGATCGATGAACAGCGGTTCGGCGTGCAATACCTTATTGGAGCCTTTCCTTTCTTCGGTTTCGGCGATGTATACGCTGTCGAGCCGGTTGTTTTCAATGGAACTGCTGTCAACCTGCGCCTTTGCATTTGGCCATGCCATAATCACCAGGCCAAACAGGCCTGTCGTCTTCATCAGGAGGGATCGCATGCCGCGCATGGCGCAAGCATTATGCCAGAGCCTCGCTATTCACCGTAGTGTCAGCGTTTTTTGAACAAGCACTGACAAAATAGGGGAGAAGAATTACTGGATACCCAGCCCGATCGAGAATCCCACGCGGGGCAGGATACCGGAGAAGCCGTGCAGCGGGAAAGCAGTCGAATTCAGGTAATTGTAATCCTTACGGCCGTTGCGTGCGATTTCATAGGTATCGGTCTTGCTGTTGCTCACGCGAAGACCGGCGCCAAGGTGCATGTCGACATAGATGAAATCGCTCACCACCATCTGGCGGCCCAGTACGAAGCCAATGTTGAATGGCGTATGGGTGACTTTTACGTCTTTCAGGTCGTATTGAAAGGTATTGGGGTCGTAGGTTTCGATGGTGCCTTTGTCGGTATACGAACCGGCCTGGGCGAAGAAACCGCCGTACATACCCATAGGCGTTTCTGAACCGAGTTTCTTGACTACCTTGAACTTGTTGGGATAGAAGCGAGCCATGTATTCTACGGCTACACCGGTGGAAGAACGGCCGTCCATATCTTCCGGATTGGCGGGCTTGTAGCGCGCGAGCAGGCTGAAATTGTGGCTCAGGCGCATGTCGTCGTTGAAGATTTCGGCTCCTCCGTGCAAGGTGTTCACGAACAGGTGTTGGGGTGAAAACTTGATGATGGTGCGGGGGAGGGGACCGCTGTACTGCGATTTCTGTGCCGTGGCCGTCAGCGCTGCACACAAGGCACTGCTAAGAATGAGGAGACGTTTCATGGTGTTGATCGGGTTCAATATTACGGGCTTTGCTGCAGAATGCATGCCAGCTTTTGTCATCAAAAACACTCAAATAAAAAAAGCTGTCGATGAAGACAGCTTTTTTGGGCGAATAACCGGGCTCGAACCGGCGACCCCTAGCGCCACAAGCTAGTGCTCTAACCAACTGAGCTATATCCGCCGTTTTGGGACTGCAAATTTATTACAAGCTTTCGTATCCTCAAGTGCTTTGCAACTATTTTGCGGAAAAAATGCGGGAACCCGCGCATATCGCCCTTTTCGCCAGTTGGTACCCGACCGATCCGGAAGCCCTGAACGGCAATTTCTGCCGGGCTTTCGCCTTGTTGCTGTCCGGTAAATACCGTGTTTCCCTCATCCATGTCGAAATGGATGAAAACATCCGCAGGGTGCAAATCGAAGAAAAAACCGACGGCAAGATGCAGGTTTTTACCGCCAGGGTGCCGCGCAGGAAGGGTATTTTCTTCGCTCCGCAGAACCAATGGCGCTGGTTTCAAACCTATGCCCTGCTCTTACACCGTGCCGAGCAGGTTGCCGGGAAAGCCGGACTCATCCACGCAGAAGTCGTATGGAAGGCCGGTCTCGCCGCGTGGAAACTTGCGTGGCAGCGGAAAATCCCTTTTGTGCTGCGCGAACATTGGACCGGCTATTACCCTGCCGATCCGCAGCTCAAGGGTTGGAAAGCCATATTGCACCGCATGATACTCCGCAGTGCAGCCGGTGTGGCAGCGGTATCCCTGCCCCTGGCCCGGGCGCTCGAGCGATGGGGAGCCAAACACGGTGTGGCAATCATCGCCAATGCCGTTCATCTTCCCGAAAACCTGGAAGTGCAGCAGCAGCCGGAACCACCTGTTTTTGTGCATGTCACCAATTTCAGGGAAGCGCAGAAGCAGACCGGGCAGGTGATTGATACCTTTCTCCAATGGAAACAACAACGTCCCGACGCGCAGCTCTGGGTTGTGGGAAGAGGATATGCATCTTTGCCGGAAAGCCTGCGCCGCGACCGGTCGGTGCATTTTACCGGTGCACTGGCGCGGCATGAACTGACCGAATTGTATAGCAGGGCAACGGCATTGATTTCCTACAGCCAGTTTGAAACCTTTGCCATGAGCGTTGCCGAGGCGCTGGTTTGTGGTTGCCCGGTGATCTATACCGCTTGCGGTGGACCCGAATCTTTCGTGTTGCCCGGTATGGGTTTGCAGGTGGATGCCGAAAAACCGGCAACTTTGCTCGCCGCCATGGAGCAAATAGCAGCAAGAGACCGTTTCGACCGCGAGGCCATTGCCCGTCAGGCAAAGCTATCGTTCGATCCACAGAATTTGCTGGATACGTATACCCGTTGGATCAAGGAATTGTAAGCCATGTGTGGAATCGCCGGAATCATCGCCTGGACGCCGCAGCAAGGAAAGAAACTGCGGGCGGAAGTTGATCGCATGCAGCAAATCCAATGGCAGCGCGGCCCCGATGCCGGCGGAACCAGTATGTTGGATATGCAGGGTGCCTGGAGCGATGCCCTCGATGCAGATACTTCCTATCAAATAGATGCCAGTAAATACAGGCTGGATAATGTTGCATTTGATTTAACCGATACAAGGGTTGCCTTGTGCCACCGCCGCCTGTCGATCCAGGATGTTTCCGAAAAGGCACATCAACCGATGGCCGATGCAAGCGGTCGTTATCGCTTGATATTCAACGGAGAAGTATTCAATTTCGCTGAACTCCGTAGCGAAATGGAAATGCGCGGTCAGGTGTTCAGCAGCCGCAGCGATACGGAGGTGTTGTTGTACGGACTGATCCACCACGGTGCAGACTTTCTTGCCCGCCTCAACGGTTTCTTCGCCGGCTGCTGGGTGGATGCCCAAACAGGAGATTGCCTGCTGTTCCGCGACCGTCCGGGGGTAAAGCCGCTCTTCTTCCTGAATCAAACCGGCCGCCTGGCTTTTGCGAGTTCTACGAACGCGTTGCGCAGCCTGTTGCCCGGCTGCACCATACGGAAAGAACAACTGGCTGCGTACCTCGTGTACGCGCAGACCTTCACGGAACATGGCAAAACCTGGTTTGAAGAAATAGCTGAGTTATTGCCGGGCAATTATTTGATTATCAACACTAAAACAGGTGAGCAGCGCCACAGAGTAATTCCACCCTTCCAGGCAAGGGAAGCAACACTGGAGACACAGTTGCAGACATCGCTCACCCAGCGCCTGGTGGCCGATGTTCCATTGGGTTTTGCAGCCAGCGGCGGACTCGACAGTTCCCTCCTGCTTGGGATGTCTGCTGCCATCCAACCGGAACAAACAACACAGCGCCTCGCTTTTTCATCGGTTTCAAACGATGTTCTCGCCGATGAAACGCACTGGCAGGAAATGATGGCCCGGCATACCGGCCTACAACGCATTGCCTGCGCGGTTCAAAGCCAGGATGCTTCCGCCCTGGAGACGCTCATGCAGGCTGCCGATATGCCACCTGCCGGCTGGAACAACCTCGCGCATTTCCAGCTTTGCCATACTGCCCGCGCACACGGCGTCAAGGTGATGCTCAACGGACAAGGCGCCGATGAACTTTTCGCCGGCTACAAAGCCTACCTGCTGTTTTGGTGGCAGGAGCAGGATTTCATTCAGCGTTTTAATGCGATAAAAATATTCCATAACAGCGGTTTGGGATTAATGGAAGGGCTGTCGCTGTTGATTCGTCACGGCTGGCAACGGCACATTTCGCCCAAGCGCTGGCAGGAATTGGCTTTGAAGCGTAAGCCTTTTGCAACGATGTTGGGCAGGGATGTACTTGACAACTTGCCCACGCCGACCGCCTTTCCCCCGAACTTATCATCCGCCCTGCAGACCGATTTTTACGGGCAGAAGCTCGGGCAGATGCTGCAATGGGAAGATCGGAACAGCATGGCAGCCGGACTGGAATCGCGGAATCCTTTCGCCGACGATGCTGCCCTGGCCTCCTTGGCATGGGCGATGCCTTCGGGCAACAAGATTCACGAGGGCTGGAGCAAGTATCCATTGCGGCAACTCGGTGCGAAGTACCTGCCGGATGCCATCACCTGGCGCCGCGACAAGAAAGGATTCACGGTGGCCGACCGGCAATTCACCCTGAACGCCTGGCCCGTCTTAACGCAATGGCTGGCCAGCGTGCCCGATACCTGGGCCGTACAATCGGAACTTCAGGCGGTGCTATCTTCACCTGAAAAATACGATGATGCGCAGCTCGCTTTTGTTTTCCGCCTGGCCGCAGCTGCGCGTTTTGTTCAACTCACCCAAAGCGCGTGGCCATGAAACGCAGCCTTGCCTTCAGCACCTTCGCCATGCGCCTCGGCGCAGCCATCGCCGGCTTCCTGACGGTGGTGCTCTGTTCGCAGTTCCTCGGCGCTGAAGGTCGCGGTCAGCTGAGCATACTCCTTGCATGGATACAATTGTGGATGATCGCCAACGAGTTCGTCGGCGGCAGCACCCTTGTCAACCTCACGCCGCGATACGGCGCAGCACGGCTCTGGCCCGCTGCCATGGCCTGGCTCTTGCTCTTGTTGCTGTTGGCCTGGTTGTGGCATCCCGGACTGGAACAACCTGTGTTTCTGGCGCCGGCTTTGGTCTTCATGGCCTTTCTTGGCGCACTGACCATCCATTACAGCCTCTTGCAGGGGTTGGGAAAGATGCGCACCCGCAACCGCGCCCAATTGCTGCTCGAAGCAGGCAAGCTCCTTGCGGTGGCCGGTTTGATCTGGCTGGCGCAGGGCGCGCTGGTCGAGGTGAAATCGGTCGTTTGGGGTTTTGCCTTCGCCGCAGCTGTTGCAGCGCTTTTTACGTTGCCGACGGTGCTACGCGCATTGCCGGCGCCGGGTTTGCCACCTGCTGAAATGTTCCGCGCCGGCTGGTGGTCGCAGCTGGGGCATTTGGTGCAGTTCCTCAACTACCGTTCGGTCTTGTTCCTCATCGCGCAGCAACTTGGCGACGCCGAAGCCGGTCGTTACAGCAATGCCCTGGTGATCGCCGACGCTGTCTGGATTTACGGCAACAGCCTCGGTTCGGTGGCCCACATGAAAATGGTGCTCGATGGCCGGCCCGCCAGGGCAGCAGCCTGGCTGCGCCGCTATACTTCCCTCAGTTTTTGGGGAACGCTGCCGGCGGTTCTCGTATTGGCCGTGCTGCCCGACGCCGTATTCACCAGTCTTTTCGGTGACGACTTCGCCGGGTTCGCTGCCAATCTTAAGCCCTTGTTGCCTGCGGTACTGGCACTTTCCTGGAGCACGGTGCCCAGTCATTTCCTGCATGCCCGCGGTGCCTTCCGCACCCTCATGCTCTTGAATGCCTCCGGCTGGCTGCTGCAGATCGGGTTGGCCTGGCTGTTGCTGCCTGTTTACGGACTTGCAGGGGCGGCCTGGGCTGCATCCGCCGGGTTTGCCGGCATCCTGTGCGTCCAATTGCTGCTCTTGCGCTTCCGCTATGGTATGGCCTGGCGCAACTTGCTGCCCGGAAGTGCTTTTGCCCTGGCAGTGCTGAAGAAGTTTGTTCCTAAGTGATTTTCTGAGTGATGATAGCACAGTTGCATTACCCGAACTGTAAGGTATTTGGCATCTTACCCAGTCACAATGGCTCTAAGTAGCATATTAAAGCAACGTGGTTTGCTTGAGATAGCTTTTACGTGGTTTAAAGACACAAAGGACATGAACGACACAAACGCTCGACGCGCCAAAGTCCTACGGTGTTGCCAGCGTCCCACGAAGGTTACACTGGTATTGTTCAATGAAAACTGCCACTTCCACGCATTCCCTGCGCCATACTGAGCTTCTACAATATCATCACCTTGCGCAGTTCCTGCCTTCCCTGGAAGAAGAAACGGAAATAATAGGTGCCCGGCGCCCAGGTGCTGATGTCGAGGGTGCGTTCGAGCTTGCCATCGGTCAGGGTTTCGTTGTTGCGCTGCAATTCCTTGCCGTTCGCATCCTGCACCGTCCATTGAACCGCTACGCCCGGACTGATTTGCAGGTGCAGGTGCAACCTGGCCTCCGAACGGCTCACCGGAACAGGGAATAAGCGCAATTGCACCGCCGAAGCTGCAGCCTGCACAATCGGATTGATGGGTTTACGCACCGTATCCGTTGGCAGGCCTGGTATACGACCTGCGTTCCGCGAACGATCGTTCAAGCCGGAAATCAAGGGCACGGTATCTGCCGGAAATCCCAGTGTATTGCCGGCCACGCGCAGGCTGTCGTTCAACCATGTCAGCACGGGCATGGAATCCCGCTTCGGCCGATCGATCCGGTCTTTGGGTACGACCGAGAGTATGGCCGCGTCGATGCCTTCATACACTACAAACGTGGAATCGTGCCGCCGCGAATGCCAGGACTCCTTGCCAAAAGGAACCAGCGAGTCTTTGCCATATAAGGTCGGGGCGTTGTAGTTGACAAAGAACTGCAGCTTGCCGTGGCTGTTGAGCAGCAAGTCGCAGCGCGGGTTTTCCTGGTGGTGCGTCCAGCCGCCGGCACGGGTATGCCAACGGAGCTTGCCGAGGCTATCCAATGCGCAGATCCAAAGGCTGCGGTAGCGACCTGAAACGCGCACCGAATCGCCGGGCGCATCGTACAAAACTGCCGAAGCGGTAATCCAGCCGGCGAGTATGCAGTTTCCTTCGCTGTCTACATGCAAGTCCAATGGGCGGTCGTCGTTGTCGCCGCTCACCCTTGCAAGCCAGCGCAACTTGCCTTTCGCGTCGTATCGTATCAGGAAGTAGTCGTACCAATTGGTCAGGTATTTCTTTCCTCCGGCCTGCAGCTTAAAGCGCCTGCCATAGGATTCGGTGGGATAGGCCATGGTCAGGCAGAAATGCCCGCCACCCGGAGCCGCTTTGATCTGGTGGATAGACGCATCTTTCAAGTCAAAATGCAATGAATCGTAACGCAGGAGCGCACCGTCGTTCCTATCGATATACAAGAGGGTGTAGCGGAGTTCGGGGCCGTGACTGGGTATGATATACGCCTTCCCGTTGGTGTTCCACAACTTGAATCTTTCCTGATGAAAAACCGTCATCACCGGGTTGCCGCTGGAATCGATATCAAAGAAGCGGGCGTTGGTGCTTCCTCCGTAAAACACCCATTCCTCGCGACCTTCCGGCGTATACTTGAGCAGGATGATGGAGTAATTGTAGGTGTAGTCGGCACCGCTGCCTGTAAGCAGGGTATGCCGGTCGAATGCAATGGAATTGGCATGGGCATAGGCCTTGACATAGACATTGCCTTCACGGTCGCAGCGCACGTCCATCATCGCGCTGTGGTCTTTCGACATCCCGCTGCGGGCCCAGAGCAGTTTGCCTGCCGGACTGTACTTGGCCACAAAGCTGCAATAGATCGGAATGCGGATGGACGCATCTTCTACTGTAGTTGCCGGCATGGGCATACCGGGACCGCCTATTTCAGTCAGGCGCGCTTCGCCCTGGTAATTGCCGGTAACGAGGATATTGCCTTGCGGGTCGTGGGCGATGGCCCAGGCATGCATGCTGCCCGTGCCGCCGCTCTCCAGGTGCCAGCGCAATTTACCGGTACTGTCGTAGCGCCCGATGAGCATACGCGACGGATTCTTGTGCTGAATCGGCTGAAATCCGCTGCTGTCGATGAATTCCTTTCCGCTGTAGTAATGCACATTGCCGCGGTTCTCGCCGCCGCCGATAAAGCTGATATCGTCGTTCGGTGCGAGGGCGATGCCGTTGATGCCCTGGGTGTAATGTCCGCTGAGCCGGTTAACCCATTCCGCCGGAACAAAATCGGGTTTCTGGGCAAGGAGTGCCGAACCGGCCAGCGCGAACAGGGTAAACAGGATGTTTTTCATGATTGTTGCCCCAGCCGTGCGAGGAGGAAGTCTTTTTTGGAGGGTGAAACTTCGATTTCGCTGCCGTCTTCTAGCACTGCATAGCCGCCTTTGCCGCGGTGCCAGGCCTGCACGGCGTCGAGGCGTACAAGATGGCTCTTGTGTACACGCATGAAGCCCTGGCCTTCGAGCAGTTCATCGAAGTAGCGCAAGACGCGGCTGACGGTTTTCTTGCGCCCGTCGCGCAGGTAGATATCGGTATAGTTGCCGTTGCCGCTGAAGCGCAATACTTCGTCGAGCTTCAATACTTCGGCGCCCTGGAGCGTCGGAATGAGCAGCTTTTTCAATCCGCCCGGGCCGAGGTTATCGCGCAACACGCTGAGGTCGCTGAGGGTATGCGGCGCCTGCTGCACCTTTTCTACGGCCTTGATGAGTTCGTTGATGTTCAACGGCTTGAGCAGGTAATAGGCTGCGCTGGAGTTCAGGGCCCGCAAGGCGTATTCGCTGAAGGCGGTCACGAAGATGGTTTGGAAGGGGATGCCGGCGGTTTGTTCCAACACATCGAAGGCATTGCCGAAAGGCATTTCGACATCCAGGAAAACGAGATCGGGCTTCAGTTGCCTGATCTGCGCCACGCAATTGGGAACATCGGAGGCTTCACCGATGCTTTCAACCTGCGGACAGTATTTCTGCAGGTAATGGATCAGGGTTTCGCGGCAGGCGGTTTCGTCGTCTGCGATCAGGGCCTGTAGGCGTCGTTCAAGCATGGGCGTGGCTGAGTAGGGGGATGGTGATGGTGACGCGGGTGCCGGGACTGCTTTCTCCGGGGTAGGCATCGGCTACCTGGACGGCCACACGGGTGCGGTGCAGCTTGTTGAGGATGTCCAGCCGTTCGGCGGTGTTCTTGAGTCCGGTGCCTTCGCTGAGTTTTTGGTTGGCCGTTTTGATGGCTGCGCTTTTCTGCCTTCCGATGCCGTTGTCGGTAATCACAGCCTCGAGCTGGTTTTCGCGCAGGCCGATGGCAATGTGCAGGATACCAGGCGTTTCGCGGTAGCGCAATCCGTGCCAAACCGCGTTTTCGACGTAGGGTTGGAAAAGGAGCGGGGGGACATCGATTTCGTCCAGCGGCAGCATTTCGTCCAGTTCCCAGCTCAGTTCGAAGCGATCGGAAAAGCGTGCCTGTTCGAGGGAGGCATAGATTTTCAACATGTCCAGCTCTTCCCGCAGGGAAATAAAATCGCGGGCGCTGTTGCTCATCACGCGGCGCATCAGGACGCTGAAGTCGCTGAGGAACTGGTTGGCTGCCCTTTCGTTGTGGACGCTGATATAATGGTTGACCGAATTAAGTGAGTTGAAGATGAAATGTGGATTCATCTGGTTGCGCAGCGATTGCAGGCGGTTGCGGAGGCTGGCGCGCTGCCGTTCGCGCAAGGTGCGGATCAGCCAGAAGAGGAGTCCGCTGAACAACAGCAAAACCACCGCCATGGCAATCAGCGCCTGGCGCTGCCGGCCGAGCTCCCATTGTTTGCGCAATTCGTTGGTTTCCAGGTTGCGGATGCGCTCTTCCTGCCGCGCAAACTGCTCGTTGAGCCCCAGCTGCCGCACCTCCTTCAGGATGTCTTCCTGCCTGAACGAGTCGGCCAGGGCGATGTATTGCCGGTAAGCCGACAGCGCTGACTTCAGGTCTCCGTTCTTTTCATGGGCTTCGCTGAGCTTCAGCCAGCTTTCGCGTGCTGCTGCCGCATCGCGGATCTTTTGCGCCGTTTCCAGACTCGCCGTGTACATGCGGATGGCAGGCACTGTCTCACCTTGCATCAGATAGGTTCCGCCCAGGTTGAAATAGGCCTGCTGCACCACCGGGAAATTGCCGCTTGACAAAGCCCCGCTGACGATCTTGTTGTACATGGGAATTAGCGTCTGGTTGGCATTGTAGCCCGAAGAGGTGCTAACGCCATCGCCAAAATTCCATTTGTATGATTTGGCCGCAAACGTGTTGGAATGCACAATCAGTCCCTGGTTGCTCATAACAAGGGCCACCGCACTATCGGTTTGCCCGGTCTTCATGTAGATATTGCTGAGCTGGTTGATGGCATTTAACTGCGCGACGGTATCGGCGCTGGTATTGCGGATGTTTTCCTTCAGCATTTCAATCGCCTTGTCGTTGTTGCCGCCGGAAGATTCCATGTCAGCGATCTGGTTCACGATCTCCGCTTTTTGTTTGGAAGGAAGCACCGTACTCTTCACCACCTTCTTCTTGATCTTGAGTGCATCGTCGGCTTTGCCTGCGCGCGCCAGGGCATTGCTTTGCTGGTTTTCGGCCAGGGCGCTTTCCTTCAGCCTGTTGATGGAACGGTAACCTGCTGCGGCATAAGCGAAATAGGTGGCAGCGCGTGCATAATTGCCGTTTTCATAATGCAGTTCTCCAAGCAATTGGTAGGCCCGGCTGCTGCCCAGTTTGTCGTCAGTCGCCTGGCTTTTCTCGAGCGCTGCGGTTGCGAGTTCCATGCTGCGTGCAGGTTCGCTGGCCTTGATCTTTCGCGCTTCCAATAATTCTGTGCCGGAACTCACCTGCTGCGCCTGCATTTCCCGCAGCGAAGTGCAGGAAAGGAGCATGGCGAGGAGCAGAATCCGGATAGACACAGCACAAAGATATTCAGGCATTTTTTCCCCGCCTGCCGGAAAACAGCGGTTTTCACCCGCACTTTCTTCCCTTTTACACGTTCAAAATGCCGTTTTACGTATCCGGAAGCGTGTTTGAGTCATTGCGGAAAAAGCGCATGGGCAGGCAGGGCACCTTTGTTTCGGAAACCAAGCCAATCAACACCATGAAAACCACATTGCTAACCCTCGGCCTGCTCAGTGCCGGCATCGCCCTCCAAGGCCAGTACAACAAGGAAAACCTGGGCTTGTACAAAAACAAGATTTCGACGGCCGATTCGGTCTATACCGTTGTGGGCAGCCAAAGCGCCGGATCCATTTCCCATCAATGGAATTTCGGAGACATGGGTGAAAAAGGCCGCCAGATGTACCAGCAGGTGAGTGCCGAAGAACAACGCTATACCTTCCGCAACCTGCGCATCTACATGATTACAGCCGAGAATCAGTTCAAATCGGCCCATGGCCATGTAGGGCATTACCTCAACCTCACAGAAGGGCTGGCCAAAGGGAAGGTGAAGGTGACGGAAGCGGGTGGCGGCGTGGTGAATACCCTGATGTTCAGCAATGTGAGCCAGGATACCATCATGATCCTGGCCGGCGAGGTAGTTACCGGCGGCAAGCAAGACCGTGTGGTGGCGAAAGATCTCTTGCTGCTGCCCGGCATGACCAATGTCCAAGTGCCGGTATTCTGCGTGGAGCAAGGTCGCTGGACGCCCAACGGAACCGGTATGCAGTTCAACGGTCATTTCGGGTTCTCGGCTCCGGCTGTGCGCAAGGCTGCAGTGGTCGACAAAAACCAGCAGCAGGTATGGCAGAACGTGGCCCAGAAGAACAAGGAAGTGGGCACTTCGAGCAGTTCAGGCACCTATGCTGCCATCGCGAACTCCGAGAAATTGAAGGAAGAGCTCGACGCTTATCTCAAACACTTCAATGAACTGATGCTGGCCGACAGCAATGCCATTGGTTTTGTGGCTGTTACCGGCGATACAGTGATATCCTGCGATCTTTTCGCCAACAATGCCTTGTACCGCAGCCAGGCCGGTTCGCTGTTGAAGGCGTCTGCAGTAGAGGCAATTGCCACCGGAGCCGCCGTGACCATCAAGGCAGCTGAGGTAATGGGCTTCCTGAACGAATTCCTGAGCGAAGAGAAGAAGCAGGAAGAAAAGGTGGAATCGAGCGGCACGATCCTGAAATCGGGCGCGAGCAAGTTGCACATGAATTATTTCAAGCGATGAGCCCGATCCTCCGAACCTTATTGCTCATTCTGCTGAGCGCATGCAAACCCTGGCTGCCCCTGTTGGCGGCCGGGTCGGAGCCGGCAGGACTGACATTGCAGACAGATACGGTTTTGACACCCGGTTTAGTAGTCAATGATCCTCGGATTTTTGTTTCAAGGCCCGATGACTACCTGATTCCTCCGCCTCATTATTACTGGCAACCACAAACCATCAGCTACCAGCCTTGCTTCACTGTCGCGTTGCCCGATCCCAAGGTCGACAGCCTGAAGCAGGTGGTTGACTCCATGGCCGGATTGCAACGCGCACAGCTGCGTGCCGATTCTGTGCTGCGGGTACAACTGAAGCAACAGCAGCAAAAGTTCAGCAGTCTTCAGCAAGTGCATGCAACTACCATACGCGAGAAAAATTGGTTCCGCGCGGCAAGCTGGATAACTGGAGGCCTGTTTGGCCTGAGTTTGGTGATGTTGGCGAAGTGGAGGAGGGGCATGAATCCTGGATGAAATGCCAATGCGAGGGCTGCACCTTAAATAGCCATGAATGCAATTTAATGCCCTCTGGAAATTCAGGTGCGCTTACAAGCTACCTTGTTCAGTTTCCATGATTTTCAAAACATACAATTCAAGTTCTGGCAAGAAATTTTCAACCACGCCCCAAACAGCCCAAAGATCAACGCCTATGTAATCGTGAATCAACTTGTCACGAAGACCTGCAACCTTTTTCCACGCTATTTCAGGATGCTTTTCCCGAAATGTAGAATCGAGATGTTTGGTTGCTTCTCCGATAACTTCAAAGTTTCTGATAACCGCATCTTGGATTATAGTGCTTTGGAGAAATTGCTCCTCGCTGCAATCCTTGGTATAGCTCTTGATTTTGGCTATGCAATCCGAGATGTGCTCGAGGTATATCCGGTTGTCCTTTTTCACTACAGGATTCTGATGAGATCTTGGTGAACGTAGGACTGCAATTGTGGTTTCAATGATCGAACGGTAACAAGATCAACCTTGATGCCCAGAAGGGTGGTTAGCTCCTGCTCCAATCCGATCAACTCAATCAGGTCGATGCGCTGATCAAAGTCTATCAGAATGTCCAGGTCGCTGGATTCACGTTGCTCATTGCGGGCATAAGAACCAAAAATCCCGACCATTGAAGGTGAATAGCGCTTCAAGGTATCCTTGATGATGGATTCCTGTTCCGGAGAGATCATAATACAAATATAAACGATTCGTGCCTTGCTAGAATCTGTATATGAAGTGCTAAATGGTATGTAGATACTTCAAGGTGCGTTTTTACAGAGCGCAAAAGTATTCACCTTTAACTTCATTTCTTTTTGATTGAGTAGTAAGCATGCACGCCATTTCTGCTCTCCCCGACCACACCCTAACTTTGCCACATGGCAACGCGCATGGAGCAATTGCAGGCTTTTCTGCAGGACAGTCCCAACGATCCTTTCCTTATCTACGCAATCGCGCAGGAACATATCTCGGCCGGAGACGATGCTAAGGCGCGTGAACTGTTTGAAAAGCTGCGCAGCGAACAGCCCGATTATGTGGCCACCTATTACCACCTGGGCAAACTACTGGAAAGGCAAGGCGATCGCGAAGCGGCTTTGTCCATTTATCAGGCAGGCATAGAAGCCGCTACGCGCACCAACGAACGCCATGCGCTCTCCGAACTGCAAAGCGCTAAGCTGGAACTGGAATACGATTGAGCCAAACCGTCCTCAGTTCTTGAGGAAGCGGTACTTAAACTTTAGGTCGGAAACTTCGGCCTCGCTGTCGTCCACCGGAGCATCCCCAAGCTTCGTGTCCATCATACTGTCGAGGAATTCCTTCAGCTCCGGACAAACCTTCACACCAAATTCTGATGCGAGCTTTACCCTTTGTTGCGCTTCGCTGTCTGAGATATTCAGTTGGATGGGCGTATTACCCGGGTAATCTTCCAGGGCCGACTTGATCACCGAAATGAGTTTTTCGTTCACGTTCTCCTGGCTCACTTCCAGTTCCAGACTCTTCACGAATCCCGTATGGGCATGGCTGAGGTGCTGGATATGCAGAATCTCCATGCGCGGTTGTGGTGGATCACCGAATCCTTTTTTGATCACTCCGCGGACGTTCAGAAAATAATCTTTGTCGATCAGCGCCTTGAACTTGATATAGTCCTTGCTAAATAGCCTGAATTCATACGAACCACTGTAGTCTTCGAGGGTGAAGCGGCACCAGGGCTCACCTTTCTTGGTTAGCAGGTCGAGCTTGTTGGTCACGATGCCGACGGCGCTGAATTCGTATCCGATGGTCTCTGCAAAGCCTTCCAGGTCTGCCAGGTCGACGCTGCTGAGCAGTTCGGCTTCGAAGCGGAACATGTCCATCGGATGCTTCGAAATGTATACGCCCACCACATTGCATTCGTGTTTGAGCTCTTCGAGCAGGCTGTATTTCTCTACGGCCGGCATGCGGGGTTCCTGTGAATTGAAGGTATTGTCGCCGCCGAACAGCGAGGTTTGTCCGCTGAGCTTTTCCTGCTGCAGGCGCAGGCCGTATTCCACCGCCATTTCGATACCGGTCTTGCCTTTGGTATCGGCTTCGAGGTATTGGCGGCGGTGGTAACGGCTGTCGAAATCAAAACAGCCGCCCATGGCCATGGCTTCGAGTGTTTTCTTGTTCACCGAGCGCAGGTTGATGCGGCTGGTGAGGTCGAAAATATTGAGATAGGCGCCGTTCTTCTGCCGTTCTTCAATGATTTCCTCCAGCGCTGCCTCACCCACACCTTTGATGGCGCCAAGCCCGAAGCGAACCTGTCCCTTGTCGTTTACGGAGAACTCAATCTGACTTTCATTCAGATCCGGCCCGAGCACATTGAGCCCCATGCGGCGGCATTCATCCATAAAGAAGCTGACCTTCTTGATATCGCCCATGTTGTTCGCGAGCACGGCTGCCATGTATTCAGCCGGGTAATTCGCCTTGAGATAGGCCGTTTGGAAAGCAACCACGGAATAGCAGGTAGAATGCGATTTGTTGAAGGCGTAGGAAGCAAATTCTTCCCAGTCGCTCCAGATCTTCTCGCAAATCTTCCGGTCGTGGCCGTTTTTCTCGCAACCGTCAAGGAACTCAGGCTTGAGCGCATCGATGATTTCCTTTTTCTTCTTACCCATGGCCTTGCGGAGCTCATCGGCTTTTCCCTTGGAGAAACCGGCCAGGCGCTGGCTGAGCAGCATCACCTGTTCCTGATAGACCGTGATGCCATACGTTTCGCGCAGCAGCTCCTCCTGGATGGGCAGATCGTATTGGATGGGCGATTGCCCGAGTTTACGCTTAATAAATTCGGGGATATACTTCAACGGCCCCGGCCGGTACAGGGCATTCATGGCAATCAGGTCGCCGAACTGCGATGGCTTCAGGTCTTTGAGGTATTTCTGCATCCCGGCGCTTTCGAACTGGAAAGTGCCATTGGTTTCACCACGCTGGTATAGCTCGTAGGTCTTGGCATCGTCGAGCGGTATCTCGTCCGGATCGATGAGGATGCCATGCCGCTTTTCAATGATGCGGATCGCGTCTTTGATGATAGACAAGGTGCGCAGCCCGAGAAAGTCCATCTTGAGCAAGCCGGCTTTCTCGATCAGGTTTACATCGAACTGGGCGAGGTAATAGGGCGATTCCTTCGAGGTGGCGCAGGGGATATAATTCGTCAGGTCGTCTGGTGCGATAATCACACCGCAGGCATGCACGCCGGTTGAGCGCACGGAGCCTTCCAGCTGTTCTGCTGTTTTGAGCGTCTCGGCGACGAGGTCGTTCCCCTGGCGCAACTCCTTCAGCAGTTTTACGTTGTGCAGCTCTTCCGGCTTGATGTTCTCGTGTTTGGATTCAATTTCCTTCAGGTCTTTGTTGAAAATCTCATCCAGGTTGAGGTTGTTCGGCACCATCTTGCTGAGGCGGTCGGTCTCTTTCGGCGTGAGTTGCAATACGCGCCCCACATCGCGGATGGAGCTCTTGGCGGCCATGGTTCCATAGGTGACGATCTGTGCAATCTGACGCTGACCGTATTTATCGGCCACATAGCGCAATACCCGGTCGCGGCCCTGGTCGTCGAAGTCGATATCAATATCAGGCATGCTCACGCGTTCCGGATTCAGGAAGCGTTCGAACAGCAGGTCGTACTTCACCGGATCGACATTCGTGATGCCGAGGCAATACGCCACCACCGAACCGGCTGCCGAACCACGGCCCGGACCAACCCAGACGCCCATTTCGCGGGCGGCGGTCGTGAAATCCTGCACAATCAGGAAATAGCCTTCGAATTTGTTATCGATGATGGTATTGAGTTCAAATTCAATGCGTTCAGCGGTTTCAGCCGAGATCTCGCCGTATTTCTTTTTGGCGCCTTCCCAGGTGAGGTGCCGCAGGTAATCTGGCTGCGAATTGAAGCCAGGCGGCAGCGTAAACGACGGCATCAGCAGATCGCTCTTCAGATTCGGCGTGTCAATGCGGTCGAGCACCAGCATGGTGTTGTCGATCGCTTCCGGCAGGTCGTGGAAGAGTTCAGACATCTCCTGGGTGCTCTTGAAATAGAATTGGTCGTTGGCGAAACCGAAGCGAAACCCTTTTCCGTCGCCCACCGGCGTGGCTTTGTATTCGCCGGTGTTGATGCACAACAAGGTATCGTGGGCCTGCCAGTCGTCGCGCTCCACATAATGTGAGTCGTTCGTCGCGATGATCGGGATATTGTACTTCTTACCCCAGCCGATAAGAACCTGGTTGACATCTTCCTGGCTCATGCCCGTTCCGTCGATGTTCTGGAGGTTGTGCCGCTGCAATTCAATAAAATAGTCGTCGCCAAAAATTTCACGCCATTCCAGGAAGAGCTTTTCGGCTTCCTCAATGCCTTTGTGGAGGATGGCCTGCGGTACTTCGGCCCCTATGCAACAGGTGGTAGCCACCAAACCGCCGCTGTACTTACGGATCAGCTTCTTGTCGATCCGCGGGTATTTCTGATAGAAGCCGTCGATATAGCCCAGCGAACACAATTTGCTGAGGTTGCGGTAACCTTCTGCGTTTTTGGCGAGGATGAGCTGGTGATGGCGGTGGTCGCGGGTTCCGCCGAGAAATTCGCGGCGCGTCATCTCTTCCACTACATAGAATTCACAACCCAGCACCGGCTGGATACCTACCTTTTTGGCTGCTTCGTAAAACTCGAAGGCACCGAACATGTTGCCGTGATCGGTCAATGCCATGGCTTTCATGCCATCGGCTTTGGCTTTCTTTACCATGTCGTCGATCGTGGCCTGACCGTCGAGGAGGGAATACTGAGAATGTACGTGTAAATGGCAGAATTCAGGCATAAGGCGTGTCGTAAAATGAACTCCCGAAAATAGGTTGAAGGGAGGCGAAAGCAGACGAATGTGGAAAGAGTGTGGGTGTTTAAACGGTTACGAAAAAAGCAATGCGCTGTGCATCCTGAGATGGACATTCTTTCACTTTGAAGCGCCTATTTTTGAAGTCAGAACCTTATGGCACAAAACCCCGCTTTCCAGGAAGCCATCGCAAACGGCTACACCTTTAAAGGACAATGCATCGACCTCGGAGCCGCCATGCTCGAGGGCGAAGTTTATACCGGAACCCTGGTAAAAGCCCCGCTGAAAACCTTCAACCGGCACGGACTGATAGCGGGCGCAACCGGTACGGGTAAAACCAAGTCGCTGCAGATGATAGCCGAGCAGCTTTCTCAAAACGGTGTACCTGTGCTGCTTATGGATATCAAAGGCGACCTGAGCGGTATCGCTCGGCCCGGGGAAAGCAATCCGAGAATCGAGGAACGCGCCGCCAAGACCGGCATTCCCTGGACACCGCTTGAAAACCCTTGCGAGCTGCTGAGTATTTCTGAAGAACCTGGAACGCGGATGCGGGCGACGGTTTCCGAGTTCGGCCCGACCTTGCTGGCCAAAGTGCTTGAAGTGAACGATACCCAGGCCGGTGCGCTGAGCCTGGTGTTTAAGTATGCAGACGACAATAACCTGCCGCTGCTCGACCTGAAAGACCTGCGCAAAACGCTGCAGTATATCTCGGGCGATGGCAAGAAAGAGGTTGAAAACCATTACGGATTGGTGGCTACTGCTTCCGTAGGCGCTATCCTGCGGAATATGATCGCCATCGAAGAACAAGGCGCAGGCCGTTTCTTTGGCGAACCCAGCTTTGATGTGGAAGACCTGATGCGGCTGGATGACAAAGGCCGCGGCATGGTGAACATCATCCGACTCACCGATGTGCAGAGCAAACCGCGCCTGTTTTCCACCTTCATGTTGTGCCTGCTCGCTGAAGTGTACGAGAAGCTGCCTGAAATCGGCGATCCCGACGCACCCGAGCTGGTGATCTTCGTCGACGAAGCCCACCTCATCTTCCGCGAAGCGACCAAAGCCCTGCTCGACCAGCTGGAGACGGTGATCAAGCTGATCCGTTCCAAAGGCGTGGGCGTCATCTTCATCACCCAGAATCCGGCCGATATCCCCAACGCCGTGTTGTCGCAATTGGGGATGAAAGTGCAGCATGCCCTGCGTGCCTTCACCGCCAAAGACCGCAAGGATATCAAAGCGGCAGCTGAAAACTATCCGCTCAGCGATTTTTACAAGACCGATTCCCTGCTGACAGAACTCGGGATAGGTGAAGCATTGGTAACCGTGCTGAACGAAAAAGGCATTCCTTCGCCCCTCGTGCATTGCATGATGGCGGCGCCGGGATCGAGGATGGATGTGCTGACACCGGCAGAAATCAATGCCGTGATGGAGCAAAGCCAGATTGCTGCTAAATACAACCGCGAAATCGATCCCGACAGCGCCTACGAAATGCTGACAGCGAAAATGGAAACAGTACGCCGACAGGCTGAGGAAGTATCACGCGAGCAGGAAGAACAAGCGGCCGAAGAAGCCGAGCGCAAGCGAACTGCCAGCGGCCGGCCGCGCAATGAAAAGTCAACACTCGAAAAAGTGGCCAACAGCTCCGTTGGCAGAACCATTGTGCGCGAGCTGACACGCGGCCTCCTGGGCGTGTTGGGCATCAAGAGCACCACAAGGCGCCGGAAGAGTTTGTTTTAATCCTGCCGATAAAGCGCGAGTGTTTTACGCGCATCTTCGGCAATTTCACCTGCGAGCCGTTCCGGTTTCAATACCTGCACGCCATGCCCGTAGCTGCGGATGAGCATGCGCAATTCATAGGAAGAAGGGAAGATGTTCAAGCTGATTCGCAAGCCGTCATTGTCGTTCTGTAAAATGCGCTGGCTATGGTGCAGCGGGTTGCTTAACACATACGGCGCGTCGTCAGGATCAAATAACAATTCAACCTCTTCCGGTATTTCATCCTGATACACCGTAATGCCCAGGGCGTATTGAAAGAAAGCTTCTGAATCAAAATGTTCGTCATAATACGATGAAAGCCTTCGTGCATTGGGCATGCGATCCAAGCCATAGATCCGGAGTTCGTTCACCTGTACATTGCGTGCCACCAGGTACCAACGGTTGCGGTATTCCTTCAAAAGGAAGGGGTTAACAATCACATTATAAGGTGTTTCAACCCCGAAGCGCTGATAGCTGATTTCGAGTTGTTGTTGTTGGGTGATGGCATCGAGCAGGGTGGCAAAAAGCTGCTTGTCGGGCCAAAGCGCCGGCACTTCCATCTGGACGATGCGGTTGTTGAGCCATTTTCCGGTTCGCATACCGAATTGCATCATGCGCTCCAATTGTTCTATCGGTTGCCGCAATTCACTCAGATAGGGCAGACCTTGAAACTCAGAAAGGATGTTTACCCCGAGCTTTAGTTTCTCAAGGTCATCCGCAGAAATGCGCAGTCCGTTCAGCGTATAATCCGGATCGGTATAATAATAGCCCTTGTGTGTCGGATGGTAGGCGATCGGAGCCAGATAACCCAGATCTGTATTGTTACGCATGTTTTGAAGGTCTTCCTCCAGTGTTCGATTGGCTACTTCTATCCCGAGTTTTTCCCGGAACAGCAGTATCAATTCTTTTTTATTGGGGAAGGTTTTCTGCCGGTTGCGCAGGGCTTCGTCGATGATGCGGTAGCGGCTGAGGGCGTCTTTATTTACAGGCATACAGAGAAAAAGGGCTATTGTTGAAATTGGCCCCGGTTCGCTGCTTATTCACTGCTCCCGTAGCCGATTTTTTCGCTTACAATATACAACGGACGACGCTTGATTTCGCTGTAGATGCGTCCAATATATTCACCAATAATGCCCAAAACCAGCAAGGTGATACCACCGATGAAGAGAATCGCGATCATCAGGAATGTCCAGCCTTGAACGGTGGCCTCGGTGAACAGTTTAGCGTAAAGCGTGTAGAGGATACCTGCAAATGCGAGGATGGAGGTAAGAAAACCGATGATGGTGGCCAGGCGCAGCGGTACATTGCTGAAGCCGAGGATGGCGTCGGTCGCAAGGCGCAGCATTTTCTTGAGCGGATACTTGGTTACGCCGGCGAAGCGCGGCTCGCGGTCATATTCCAGTGCCAATTGCCGGAACCCGACCCAGGCTACCATGCCGCGCACGAAACGGTGTTGCTCGCGCATACCGAGGAAAGCGTCGAGGGCGCGGCGATCCATCAGGCGGAAATCGCCTGTATCCAACGGGATATCCACATCGGCAAGGCGGTTGATGAAGCGGTAGAAATACTTGGCGCTGAGCAGTTTGAACGCACTCTCGCCTTCGCGGACACGGCGCTTGCCATAGACCACTTCGGCGCCTTCTTCCCAGGCCTTGACCATTTCCACTATCACCTCCGGCGGATCCTGCAAATCGGCATCGATCACTACTGCCGCATCGCCCTTACAATTGTCGAGGCCGGCTGTGATGGCGATCTGGTGACCAAAGTTGCGGCTGAAAGAGAGTACCTTTACCTGCGGATTTTTGGCTGCAATCTCCCGCAACAATTGCAAGGTGCGGTCACGGCTGCCGTCGTTCACAAAGATGAGTTCGTGGCGGTAAGCGCTGAGGCCTTGCAATACCTTGTGCAGGCGTTCGTACGACGCCAGCATCACTTCCTCTTCGTTGTAACAAGGAACAACAACCGATAACAGCTTCATTGCGGGCGCAATTTACAACCCGGGCCGCGCTTTGACAGGATGGCTTTGGCAGGAGAAGGAAGCGCGTCTTTCGAATGGCTTTCCACCCGGTGATTTCCCGCAAAGTCAGACATTATCTGCCAATGCGCGTGTGTAGCCGGTAAAAATTCCTGTAATCCTGAGGGGTTTCGTTTGGCCGCTTGGCCGGGGTTTCGGATTTTTGGCCCCAATGAAGTATGCTGTTTTATCCCTGCTCGCGCTGAGCGGAGCCTTCCACCTGCAGGCCCAACGCAATGCGCCTGCCCCTGCACCCGCTGCACCGGCGCGGGTCGATTCACTTTCTCCTTCCGCCTGGTCGGCCCTGCGCTTCCGCATGATTGGCCCGGCCGTGAACTCGGGCCGCATCATCGACCTGGCCATCAACCCGCGCGATAAAAGCGAATGGTATGTGGCGGCAGCCTGCGGCGGAGTCTGGAAAACCAATAACGCCGGCGTCACCTTTACGCCCATCTTCGACAACCACCGCGTGTATTCTGTGGGTTGTGTGACGCTCGACCCTTCCAATCCGGCTACCGTCTGGGTTGGCAGCGGCGAAAACAACAACCAGCGCAGCGTGGGATATGGCAACGGTATCTACCGCAGCGACGACGGCGGTAAAACCTTCGCCCACATGGGCCTGAAGAAATCGGAACACATCGGCATGATCGCCGTTGATCCGCGCCACAGCAATGTGGTGTATGCAGCCGCTTACGGCCCGCTTTGGAACGAAGGCGGCGAACGCGGGCTCTACAAAACCACCGACGGCGGCAAGACCTGGAACCTCGTGCACAAAGTGAGTGAACATACCGGCTGCAACGAAGTACACCTCGACCCGCGCAATCCGGATATCGTATATGCCGCCTTCCACCAGCGGAGGCGCCATGAATGGACCTATATCTCCGGCGGACCGGAAAGTGCGGTATTCCGCAGTACGGATGGCGGGCAGACCTGGAAGAAACTCGGTGGCGGCCTTCCCGGCGGCGACCTCGGTCGCATTGCCCTGGCTCTTGCTCCTTCGAATCCGGATATCATGTATGCCATGGTCGAAGCCACTGAGAATGCAGGAGTGTACCGCAGTGAAAACCGCGGCGCCAGCTGGACCAAGGTGAACAGCTTTTCTACAGCCGGTAACTACTACCAGGAATTGTATGTGGACCCCAAGAATCCTGACCGCGTATTCTTCATGGACACGTACCTCAAGATTAGCCACGACGGCGGCAAAACCATTGTCAATGCAGGCGAACGCAGTAAACACGTTGATAACCACACCATCTGGATTGATCCCGACGATACCCGCCATGTGCTCGTGGGCTGTGACGGAGGTCTTTACGAAAGCTGGGACCGCTGCGCAACCTGGGATTTCAAGCAGAACCTTCCCCTGACCCAGTTCTACCGCGTGAGCGTAGACAATGCCAAACCTTTTTACAATATCTACGGCGGTACACAGGACAATAATACCCTCGGTGGCCCGGCCCGCACACTCAGCGCCAACGGCATCGTGAACAGCGATTGGTTCGTGACCGTCGGCGGTGACGGATTCAAATCGCAGGTTGATCCGAACGACCCGAATACCGTCTATTCGCAATGGCAATACGGCGGACTCATTCGCTACGACCGCCGCAGTGGCGAAGTGACCGATATCAAGCCCATCGAAGCGCCCGGTGAGCCTGCCCTCCGCTGGAACTGGGATGCGCCCCTTGAAATCAGCCGCCACAATCCGGCGCGGCTGTATTTCGCAGCCAACCGCATCTACCGCACCGACGACCGCGGCCAGAGCTGGCGCCTGATCAGTCCCGACCTCAGCCGCGGCATCGACCGCAATAAACTCCCCGTCATGGGCAAGGTTTGGAGCATGGACGCCGTGGCCAAGAACCAAAGCACCAGCGTCTATGGCAATATTGTTTCGTTTGCAGAATCGCCCCTCGATGAGAATATGTTGTTCGCCGGCACCGACGACGGACTTGTACACCTCACCACCGACGGAGGCCAAAGCTGGAAGAAACTCAACGGCTTCACCGGAGTTCCGGATATGGCGTATGTGAGCTGCATCACCGCTTCGCGCTACGATGTGAACGTGGTGTATGTCACTTTCCAGCACCACCGGAGCGGCGATTTCAAGCCTTATGTTTACGTGAGCCGCGACAAAGGCCAGACCTGGACATCGATCCGTGCCAACCTGCCCGAAGAAGGCATGGTATGGACCCTGAAGGAAGACCATGTGCAGCGCAATCTTCTCTTTGTGGGAACCGAATTCGGTTGCTGGTTCACCGCTGACGGAGGCCGCCGCTGGAACCACTTGAAGAACGGATTGCCGCCCGCAGCCATCAAGGATATCGCCATCCAAGAGCGCGAGAACGACCTCGTGCTGGCCACTTTCGGTCGCGGTTTTGCCGTGCTCGACGACTACAGTATGCTGCGCAACCTCAGCAGCGAGAACCTGAAGAAACCGGCCCATATCTATCCCGTGCGCGATGCCTTAATGTATGTTCCTTCTTATCCCTTGGGAGATGACGGTAAAGCCAACCAGGGCGAGAACTTCTTCACAGCTAACAATCCTCCGATCGGTGCAGTGATTGCTTACCATTTGCGCGACGACAACAAGACCATAAAGGAGCAGCGCAAGGAGAGGGAAGCCGCGCTCATCAAGGCCGGTAAGCCGGTGTATTATCCAAGTGCAGACAGCATCCGCATGGAAGACCGCGAAGAAGCACCGCAACTGGTTTTTGTAATCCGCAACGAAGCCCGAGACCTGGTGCGCATGTTGCAGGCACCTGCCAAGAGCGGCAGCAACCGCATTGTTTGGAATTTCCGCATGCCGGTTGTGAATCCGGTTTCGCTCAGCGACGGCCGCAACAGCGATGATCCGGTAGGCCCGGGCACGGCCATGGTGCCTCCCGGTCGCTATACCGTTGAAATGTACGTGATGCAGCATGGCAACATGGTCAAACTGAGCGACACCGTAGGCTTCAATTGCGTGCACCTCAACCATGCCACTTTCACGGCCGAGGATAAAGCGGCTGTTTTCGCCTATGCCCGCAAAGCCACTGAAATGCAACGCGCAGCTATGGCCGGTGCATCGTATTTCAACAGCATGGGCGAAAGGGTGAAACTGCTCCGCAAGGCAGCCCTGGAAAGCAATATGGACTTGTCTGCCGTGGCTACCGAGCTGCAACAAATTCAGCAAACCATGCACCAGCTGGAAATGGAACTCAACGGCGATGGCAGCCTGGCGCGCCGTGAGTTCGAAACAGCGCCCGGCATCATGGGCCGCGTGCGGAAATCAGTTTCCAGCCTCTATTACATCAGCGGAGCGCCGACTGAAACCTGGAAGGGGCAATACACCGCAGCATCCAAACAACTTTCAAGCTGGCTCGATGCCGTTCGCATTCTCGACGAGCGCATCAATGCGGTTGAAGATCGGATGGAAAAAGGCAAGGCGCCTTACACTCCGGGTCGCTTCCCAAGCTGGAAGCCGGAATAACAACGTAAACAATCAGACCAATGCAAAGGCCCGGAATACCCGGGCCTTTGTTTTTTTCTTTTCTTAACCCAAATCATGTAATTGTGAGTCTACTTGGGCTTGAAATCAAGAAAGAGACGGAGGTGAAGAAGAGTTATTGTCGTTCCGTCTGAAGTCTATGCACTGTCGTTTCGGGAGCGTCTAAACTGAAGGCTGTGGGAATGATGATTGACCCCATAACGAAATTCAGAAGCGAGATATGGGATGAGGGTGAACTGGGGGCGAGAAAGGAGTGGAAATGAGGGTTTGTATCGTTATTAAAGTATTAGTTACACGTTTATAAGCGTGTAATTTCTACCCAGATTAGGCTCAAGCCGTCCATAGGCCTTTGCGGTGAATGGTTTTGTGCCTATATTGCACCCGCTTTCTAATTGTTTTTAATGATGGACTTTTTTACTTTTATCCAAACGTACAACACCGAAGATCGCTGCATCCTTTTGTGGAAGGAATTGCGGGATAAGCACGGTGTATTCTGTAACCGCTGTGGCAACAATGAGCACATGTGGCTTCCTTCAAAGCGGAGATACCGGTGTAAACAATGCCAGTCTGAAACCACGCTGCGCAGTGGAACCCTGTTGGAGTATTCCAAGCTCCCTTTCCGATACTGGGTTTATG
>Ga0315904_10001234_pt1 | contig 40304 bp, 66 predicted proteins | sample LakEriMetagenome_6_FD_203529 | JGI IMG/M metagenome (GOLD analysis project Ga0315904, IMG submission 203529) | Freshwater fungal communities from buoy surface, Lake Erie, Ohio, United States - Buoy 12 MA120 | ecosystem: Environmental > Aquatic > Freshwater > Lake | place: USA: Lake Erie, Ohio... | reverse complement strand
ATCTTCCAAGTATCATCGATTTGGACATGAATATTAACGAAGAGGGTGATACTTTATTTGACCTTATCAAAAATGAGGATGCTGAAATGCCTGACGCTTCATTTAATAGTAAAGATATGTTAAAATCTGAACTGTTTAAAATACTAAACATATTAGATGAACGAGAAAGAGTTATCATTGAAGACTATTTTGGACTGTCTGGCTCCCCAAGAACACTTGAAGATATTGGGGGTGACTTTAGTCTAACTAAAGAAAGAGTTAGACAGATAAAAGAGAAGGCTCTTAGGAAACTTCGAAATGAGAGTTCTGTCCTGTTTGATTTCATTTAAAAAAAAGATAACCTTCTATTTATTATAGTAGAAGGTTTTTTAATTTTAAAGAAAAGAATTAATATGAAAAAATTTATTGAACTAATTGGTAAATACAAGGTATATATCCTATCTGTGTTACTTGTTGTATTCTTCTTTCGCTCATGTTCTAAATCAGGGGAAGTAAGAAAATTGGAGAAATTTAAAAATAGAAATATTGAAACTATTGATAGTCTAAACTCAGTCATTAAAGGACAACAAGACACTATTAATAGTATTTCAGAAATAATTAGACTTGAAAAAATTAAGGTTCACACACAATATGACAATTATATTTCTGAAAGAGATAGAGGAGAACAGTTAATGGAACTTCATAAAGTTGTGAAAGCAAATATTAAAGAATTAGAAAAATGATGAAAATTTGGGAATGGGTAAAAAAGAATCCAAATAGGAGTATGTTTTTAGTCCCGATACTTTTAGTAGCGGGTATTTCCATTTCTCACGTTGTTTCTTGGTATGATATTGCTAATCCAATATCATGGGCGGTTTACTTATCAATTGCTATTGAAGTAGGAGCAATGACCGCATTAATCGCTGCAACCAATAAAATAAAGGGAGGTGTATGGTTCATGTTTGGTATTGTTACTTTTATACAAATGATTGGTAATATTTTCTTTTCATATAAAGAAATTGACGCTAATGGTGACTTATTCAAGTCATGGGTTGAATTAACAGGACCTATTTGGGAATCTATGGGTTCTGATATTACTGATACAGTTGCAATGAAAAGATGGTTGGCATTTTTAGAAGGAGGATTGTTACCGATAATATCGCTAACGTCACTCCACTTTTTTGTTAAATACGAAGACTCCAATCCTCCAAAACAAATACAGGATTCCCCAAAAAAGATTATAAGTGAAGATATTAATGAGGAAAATAGTGTGAGTGATTCCCCAAAAAAAGAAGAACTTCCTCAAAATAAAGAAGAGTTAATAGATGAAAAAAATATTGACAAGTTAATTAATTTACAAAGAGAGTCGGACAGGGTTTGGAATTTAGTAAAAGAATTAAAGGAAAGTGGAAAACTACCTGAAGACCAAACCGAAGAAGAAATTTCTGAAGAACCTAGTGCTTTAGCCTTTACACCATACGAAATTAATGAAGAGGTTGAAGAAGAAAATTTAACTGACGACTCACATATAATTAAAAATGGTAGAGTTTTGTCACCTGACGGGTACGCAATTAGTAAAAACTATAATTCAACCACAACCACCACCATTGATAATAAAACTTTAACTTACACTAAGTAAGTTTGGGATAAAACTATCTTAAAGAATAGATGGTAGAAGTAACTAAATATGGTGAATTTAAACCATCAGGCAAACAAAAAAAGAAATCACAAATAATATTGGCACATTCTTCTAGAAATGTGCATTCATACCTTTTGAGTTTAAAATATAGACTAAATGGTAAGTACAACAAAATTCCTAATTACGTAATCACTAAAGATGGTAAAGTTCTTCAGTTATTAAAAAATGAAGAACACACCTCTATTTTCCCAAATCAAAATGTAAATCGAAATTCAATAATCATTATTATTGAAAATTTAGGTTGGTTACAAAAAGAACCTCTAAAAGATTATTACGTTAACTGGATTGGTGATATTTATAAAGGTAAAGTGTTTGAAAAAAAGTGGAGAGATTATTTTTTTTGGGACCCTTATACGGAAGAACAAATAATCTCAACAGTTAATTTGGTTAAACATCTCATTAAAGAGATGAAAATAGAACCAAATGTTGTAGGACATAATACAAAAATAAACAAAGTAGAGAGATTTGAAGGTATCGTAACAAGAAGTAATTTTAACAGTGATTATACTGACTTGAGTCCAGCTTTCAATTTCGAAGAATTTTTAAAAAGAATAACTGATGAACAATTCACATGACGAAATAAAAAATTTAATAAAAGCGTCAAGAGCCATGTTAAGTAAGCCTAATGATTTGAAAGAGTCTTTAGATATTAGAAAACAATATGGTATTATTTTAGAACAAGAAACAACTACGTCAGGAAATGTTACTAAAAAATTGAACGTTGCTAAATCAATTGAAGATAAAATTGATTATGACGTATATCAAGATGAGGAAGAAACTGATGAGTCACCTGAAGATAAAAAACAAGCTTACAGAATTTCTGGAGGTATTTTAGTTTTACACGGTAAAAATCAAGTTGAATTAGAATTGACAACAGATGAAAAAATCGCTTTCCAAGAGACTATGGACGAATTTGTAACTGAAGTTTCTGATTTGGTTGATTTCAATAATCTTAATGTTTACCCAAACAATGTAGAATGGTCAGGTAAATTGATTGATTATGATATTGATTTCTCTTATTCGATAGGGGAAGAAAACGGAATCTATCTTAATGGAGATATGATTAAAGCGGATGAAAAGTTTTTGGATTTAATAACTAAATTGAAAACTTATTATGATAAATTCAAATCTAAGTGGGCAAAAATATTGGCTTCACGAAAGAAAACTAAAAAGAGTGAGGAATAATGAAAATCATCGATAAAATATTTGATAAACTAGATTTAAAAACAATTCTTATAATTGGATTAATAATTGTCATACTATTAATGAGAAATTGTTCAGGTGGAAACACTGATGATAACAATCAAACAGTTAAAGTTAACGGTAAAAATTATGTTTTAATAAAAAGGGAAGTTGATACAGTGTATAAAGAAATTGTACAGACTGTATATAGAGATGGTAAAACCATTTATAGAGATGTTCCAATTTATGTCAATGTTCCTTCGGATGTCGACACTAATGAAATTCTAAAAGATTATTACGCTAAGTACACATTTAAAGATACCCTTAAACTGACTGACAGTTTAGGTTACATAGCAGTTACAGACACCATCTTCAAAAACAAAATTTTTAAGAGGACTTGGGACTCACATGTTAATAAGATAACTGTTAAAGAAGTTTTATATCTCAAAGACCCACCAAAGATACAAGTTTTTGCTGGAGGAGTTGTTGGATTTGATAATGTTAACATAATAAATTTTGCAGGACCTTCTTTAGTGTTAAAAGATAAAAGAGACCATTTATACTCCCTTGGAATAGGATATTCAAATGCGAAAGCGTTTACTGTTCAAGGTGGGATGTATTGGAAAATTAGTTTAAAGAAAAATAAATAATGAAAATTAACGAACAACTTAAAGGTTTGAAAAGTGCAATGGACAATGAGTTTGCTAAAGTATTACCAAATTTAGACCCATCCTCGACATCAGATTTTTTCTCGGCAGCCAATGAAATGAAACGAGATGTTGGAGAAGAGGCCGAACTTATAAAAAAACCTTTTAAAAAAGGAGTTTCGAAGAAATTAGTTAATAAAAGAAAAATGAGTTTACCTACAGGTAAATTATTTAGTTTAGGTAAAACTATGGATGAAGAATCCAAACTTATGGAGTTGTCCAAAAGAGATATCTTGAAGATAATTGGTGAGGGTAAAAAAGAAGTCGAGGAAAAATGGTCAGAAAAATACAAAAAAAGTATTGATTGTAATAACCCAAAAGGATTCTCACAAAAAGCTCATTGCCAAGGTAGAAAAAAGAAAGAAATGTCTGAAGAAAAATTAAAAGGTGGGAGAGCCGATAATAAGACATTTGAAGAATTGGTTAACAAATATAAAACCAAGGGTAAAGACATCAAAATAGTTGAGAAAGAACTTAAAAATCAACTTAATAAAGGTATTAAAGTTGAAATGGAACATACTGATGACCGTAAAAAAGCTAAAGAAATTGCATTAGACCATTTATTCGAAGACCCAAAGTATTATGATAAATTAAAGAAGATTGAATCAAAAGAGGCTATGGGAGCTGGAGCTGCGGGAGCTTTTGTAGGTCCTGTAGGTTTTGACCCTAAAAGTGATTTTGTTAAGAGAAGTTTTGAAGAAACCCCGAAGAAAGTTGAAACAAAAGAAGCAACAGGTTCGGCATCTTCAGGTTCATATGTTACTCCTGCCGCTTGGGCAAAATCAACAAGTAAAAAAGATTGGAGAGGAAAGTCTAAAACTCAAATACCTGGAGGTAAGTTTGTTCAAGTAAAAAGTAAATGTAAAAAATTCCCATATTGTAATCAGGGGGACATCAAAGCACTAAAATTCAGTAACGAAAGTAAGTTGGAAGAGGCGATTAAAAACATTAGTGAAAGAGAAGGTATTAGTGAAAACTTAATAAAACAAATTCTTTTACATGAGTACAATAAGACTAAATAAAAAATCTGAATATTTATTAATAAAAATAGAAAATGAAAAATAACAAAAATAATATTGACAGGTTAATTAATAAGGTTATTAATGAAACAATGTCTGAAAAAGCCGATAATTTAGTTAAAAATATTAATGAATTAGGTGGAATGGAGGATTCCCATCCAAGATTCGGTAAAGTTAATCTTATGACAATGACTGATGAACAAATTCAGGCTCTTTTGAATCAAAAAATCAGTAATGATGATGATTTTGAAGAAAATGTTGATGACCTTGAAGATTTGTCATATGAAGAAGATGAGGAGGAAACTAATGAAGGTTTTGATAGTGAAGAAGTCTATGTAGGTAGAAGAGGTAAAGATTATTCCCCTAAAGAATTCAAAAGAATTCCTAGAGGTGCTAATCTTATGGGAGATTTAGAATTCGATTCAATGCACATGAGAGATTATCAAAAACGTAGACCTAATGACGACTTTGAAGATGACTTTGAAGACGATGATGAAGGTAGTGAATTAGTATTTGAGAGTAACGTTTGTGAACAATGTGGTGCTAAAGGAAGTATTATGGAAGATAACGTTTGTGAACAGTGTGGTAACAAAATGGAAGGAATTTATGATGTTGAAGATTTAGATGATGATAACGAATTCGACTACGTTGAAACGGATGAAGAATTAGAAATGTCGTCAAATGTATCTAATCAAGAAAAACTTGAGGATTATTGTAATGAAGAAAGTCAATTATTTGACGAACAAAGATGTAAATATAATAAGAAAGCTTTAGGTATGTCAGAAATTAAAGAAAAACTTCATGGAGGACAAAGAAAACTTGATAAAAATCGTAATGGTAGAATTGACGCTGAAGACTTCAAAATGTTGAGAGGTGAGACTAAAGAAAGTCATAAACCAGATTTCTTGGATTTAGATAATGACGGAGATAAAAAAGAACCTATGAAAATGGCCGCAAAAAACGCTAAAAAAGGTAAATCTAAAGTCAAAGAATCTGTTAAACTAAGTGAAAGTGAAATTATTGACTTGATTGAAAAACTTGTTAGAGAAGAAAAAACTAATCTAAGAAAAGGTGTTAAACATAAAGGTACGACTACTTATGAAAAGGCTCACAGAGGTTCTGGTAAAGAAAATAGTGATTACATTAAGTCGGTTACTAAAAAAATGAAAGACTATCTTAAAGACGGTTCTAAAGGTGAATATTCAATGGAACCTAAAATGTTTCCTAAAGGGAATGGAGAACTTGCTAAAATGAGTAAAAAAGCGTATATCCCTTCTGACGCGGTTCAAGATTATACTGATAACTTAACTGCTGCGGGATTAGAAAACTTAGTATATGATGAAATCCACCCAAATGAAGAATGGGTAAACGATTTAATGGTAGGTAGCTCTAAAACAGGTAATAATCCTGAGTGGGCAAACTCTGTTGATACTGGTGTAAATAAAAAACGTAGAAAAGTACAAAAAGATAATTTACTTGGTAAGATTAAACAGAAAGCTTACAACAAATCACCTCAACCTGCGGTAATTGATAAAACAGGTGAAGATGAGGGAAGTAAACTTTTAACCAAACTTGAATCGGTTGAACCAAAACAAACTGAAAAACTTAATGAGGAGTTTGATAGAATGAAACAACTTCTTTCTTATAATAGAAAGACTCAATAATTCACAAACTCAAAATAGTGACTATATTTTCTCCATAAGAACAGTTCTTATGGAGAATTTTTTTAATTACATAACCAAACCTTTAAGTCCCGAAGATGTTGATATTTGGTTCAGGGCTAATAATATTATTTTAGAAAAGTTAGAGTTATTTTCTGATTTTTCTCATTCTTTGAATTATCTTATTGTTGATACATATTTGGGCGAGTCATCAGTACCCAATGAAACTAAAATTACTTTATCCACTGAAGATAAGATAAAACATTTTACATGGTGTTGGAACAAGGTAATATCTAATTTCGAGAAAGAAGGTATTCATTTTGAAAATGAAGGTGAACATTACGAGTACTTCAAAACTTTTTTTGAAGACATATTTTATAACCAACCTGAAGATAAAATTAGAAACTCAATAGGTAACTTCTTCAACGACTTATTTGACAGAGAAAAACCATTCACAAAATCAGATTTGGATATGATTGCAACAATATATAAAATTTTGGACAGAAGTATAAAAAATCCTTCATAGTATTTACAATAACCAATAAAAGTTTAATTTATAACTAATAAAAACAATAAAAAAATAAAGATGGAAACTTTAGAAAAAATCAAAACATTGACAGAAGAATTGTCAGTTGACACGTCTAAATTTTTTAAGGGAAATAAGAGTGCGGGTACTAGAGCAAGAAAGACTGCTCAAGAATTAAAAGCGTTACTTCAAACCCTTAGAAGTGAAATTTTAGATGAAAGAAAAAAAGAAGATAATGAATAATTTGGATACGATATACTTATTTCTATTCATTTTCTTTACTTTGAACATTCTGAGGAATGTCTTCAGGTTTATAAGGGCTTTATCATCAAATCCTCCACAAAGGTTAATTTTGAATGGTAAAGACCTTATTTTCCTTGGGGTCTCCGTTTCATATTTTTTAACCTACTTAATTAAAATTTAAAATGAGTTTATATAAAGAATTTTCGACACTATTACCTTACATACAATCTGTAAGAAAAATAAAAACTTACTTGAGTTTTGATGTTAGTTTTCCTAAAACATGGAGACTACCTAAAAAATTTGTACAAGAAGACAAAGTTATGGAACAACCCTCAACAACTCCAGATGAAAGATTGTTTTCATTTGTCTCCGAAATATCAGAAGAAAGTATTGAAAACACATCAACTAATTTACAAAACATCATCAAATACAATTTGGAGAGGGAAGAAAAAGAAAGATTGTTTGAAAGTAAAGTAACTGAGTTAAAAGAAATATTTGACAAACAAAATCTGAAAAATCTGAAAAATTTAAAATTTGATATTAAAAATAACAGAATAGAATTTGATGACAATGAAGAAGAAATCGGAGCAACTAGAGTGGTTGAATAATGAAAAAACAAAAGATAAAAAAGAATTAGAACGAGAAAAAATGTCTTTAATCAATGAGATTAAAAAATTGAAAAAAGAGGAAATCGTTACAAAAAAAATAGAAAAAATAAGTCTATGGAAAAGAATAATAAAGGTATTAATGGGTTAATCGAACAATTAGCCATCTTATCTGATGAGGTCGGTAAAGTTTTTCCAAAAAGTAAATCAGTTGTCGTGTATTCATTAACTGACGAAGATTTCAATTTTGTTAAAACACAAGTAGGGAATTATGATAGTTCGACTAAACAATTTAAGATTGACATCTCAGGAATTGAATTCATCTTTTTAAAAGATGAGTTGTTGAATGACGTTGAAGATAAGACTTAGAATAACCTTTTTCAGTTAACAACTCATACAAGAATTTTCTTTGATAATTAGAATAGTCTTTAACAAAAAGACAATCACTTCGTTTTTGAGTTTTGAATAATTCAGAAATACTGTCGATGAATCTTTCAGAATCATCGACATTTTTAAATGTAAACAAATTTATTTTATCGTCGTTTTGTAGAACAATTTTATTGTTTAACTTCGACACTAATTTTAACCCATCGGATTTCAAATATTTTTTAATGAACACAGGGGTTGTAATTTTATTTTTAGTTTCATAGTCCACAAACTCCTCTTCTACACGGTATTTTTCTATTTTCGAGATGTTGTAGTCTCCATTATCCAAATCAACTTTTATTTGTCTACCTATATCATCTTTTAAAAACAAGGGTAAAAAAGTTCCTGAAGTTTTTTCAAGTAAAGCTAATTCAAAATCACAATAAACACCATTTTCATACATTTTAGGAAAAATAACATTTTCAGAGTCTGAGATTAATTTTTTGAAAAAAAATTGTGCCTTTTTATGGGTTTTAAATTTATTGATTATTTTCTTTTTTCTTTTATTCTTAAAAAGAACTACAAGATAATTTTGTGTGTGTTCCATCACATATGACTTATTTTGGTTATAAACATAAAATATAACATAATTCAGTTATAAATAAATATACCACATGAATCAGGATAATTTTTACAGTATACTTGGTGTAAATGAAAATGCAACACAAGATGAAATAAAAAAAGCGTACCGTAAATTAGCGGTAGAACACCACCCAGATAAAGGAGGGTCAGAAGAAACGTTTAAAAAAATTTCAGAGGCTTATGACACTGTCGGGGATGAGAAAAAAAGAACCGAGTACGATAATAAAAGGAAGAATCCTTTTTTTGGACAAAATGGAGGGAATCCGTTTCAAGACTTCGGAGACATTTTTGGAGGTTTTGCTCAAAGGAAAAGAACTGTACCTGATAAAGTTATTGAACTCGATGTAACAGTTTTAGAATCATTCAATGGGGCAGATAAAGTAATTAATTATAGTAGAAATCACGCATGTAATACATGTAATGGTAAAGGGGGTGATAAGACCAAGTGCGGTGCTTGTAATGGACAAGGGTTTACCCAAGTTACCATGGGAACAGGATTTTTTGCTCAAGTATTTAGACAACCATGTGCAACTTGTAGAGGGGAAGGTGAATTATATAAAACTAAGTGTGGAACTTGTCACGGTTCAGGTACTAAAAGTGAAACTGAAAGTATGAAAATAAAACTACCACACGGAGTCGATGAAGGGCAGTTTTTCAAGATGCAAGGTAAAGGTGATTTTAGTAACGGAATTTACGGTAACTTGATAATAAAAATCAAAATAGTTCCTGAGAATAATTTTGAGAAAAACATGAATGATTTGATTTATAATGCTTACCTAAATCTTGATGACTTGAAGAAAGATACTTTTGAAATCCCGCATCCAGTAGGAAAAATGAATATAAAATTACCTAATGATTTTGACACTTCAAAACCGCTTAGGGTTAAATCAAAAGGATTTAATGGAGGTGATTTATTTATTAAACTTCACGTTAAATTTAAACGAGGATAATTAGAAATTTTCTAAAATATCCTTGAACAATTTAATAGTACCATAAATCGCAGCAAATAATATATAGAAAGAAACTACTATCATTGTTTTTTGACCCATATTTAGTCCTTTACCACATTTGCTACACTCTTTTTTTTCTGTTTCCATCTTGTTTTTTTTAAAAAAATAATTCATATTACATAAATAATCAACTATTTTGGTTTTAAGATTTGCCTTTATGGAAAATCTTTCTTATAATTAAATAAAAAAAAAATATGCTATCATACATTGGAGGTAAATCTAAAATTGGTAAATGGATTGTTCCATATTACCCTAAAGACATGGAAACATACGTTGAAACATTCGGAGGGATGTTTTGGTGTTTCTTCAACATGGACTTAAAACAGTTCCCAAACCTAAAGAAAGTTGTTTATAACGACTTTAATCCACTAAATTATAATTTATTTAAATGTATTCAAAACCCAAATGAATTGTTGAATGCAATTAACTCAATTGAATGTCAAAAGTTTGGGGAAGAAACAACACCACCAATATACAAAGAACAATTTATAAGGTTTCAGGCTGAAATATTTGCGGATGGTTTCAGCGTAGAACCTGGTAATTATGAAGTTGCCGCTAAATACGCTTATGTTCTTACCCAAGTTTTTAGTGGTTCTAAACCTGAGACAAGCTCATTTATTGACTTGAAAGGTAAGTATAAATCAAAGTATCTTACATTTAGAGATAAATTGTCTAAACCTGAATGGGTAGAACATTTCTTGAAAATTACGGATGTTGAAAATATGGATTTTGAAGAAGTGATTAAAAAATACGATTCAGAATCAACCTATATATATTTAGACCCTCCTTATTGGAAAACTGAAAACTATTACTCTAATCATGATTTTGATAGGAATGACCATGAAAGACTTGCTAATTGTCTTAAAAACGTAAAAGGTAAATTCTCATTATCATATTATGATTTTGAACTTTTACATGAATGGTTTCCTGAGAACGAATATAAATGGGAGAAAAAACAATTTGCTAAAGCGGCCGCAGCAAAAAAAGGTGTGTCACAAAATATGGGGGAAGAGTTATTAATAATGAATTATTAAGAATTTTTCGTATCTTTGGATATTTATTTATAAAAAAGTGGAAATGAGAATTACATCTTTATTATCGAAATTAATATTGGAACAATCTAGATTCCAAGTTCTATATGACAAAATGGTAAAACCTTCAACCAAAGCGGTTGAAAAAAATAAAAAGGCCACAGGCCTTATGGGTTTTGATACTTTAAAAGCTATCATATTTTCAGACCCAACAACTAAAGCCTCTGAAAATTTTGACATTGCAGGTGCTAATGTTGACGAAATGGAAAAAGTTAAAGTTGGTAAGTACACTCAATGGTTACTTAAGAACTTTATCAGTCCTAAACCAACTGAGTTAGAACTATCTGGTGAGGTTGACTTTAATAGTCGTGAATATAAAAATGCGGTGTCTGAGTTTAGAAGATTGTTTTTGGAAGATTTATATAAAACCACCGACGATTTAAAAAAATTCGAAAGAGCTAAACAATACTTACCTCAAGACCAAAGAGATATTAATAAGTTCACCCCAAGAACTTTATTTGATACCCTTAAAGATTTTCAAATACCTGAAAAGAAAAGACAGGAACTTGAGAAAAAAGAGGCTAAGAAGACAAGGGAAGGGTTTAAACACGCTGGAGGAGAAATTCTTTATGAAGGGCCTAATTGGACATTGATTAGAGTATCTGACCAAGGTGCAGTTGGTAAAGATGCCGCAATTTATTACGGTGGTTTCCATGAATATGACCAAGGAGAATCAAGATGGTGTACTTCATCACCAGGACTTACGTACTTTAATGGGTATATTAAAGATGGACCTCTGTATGTAATTTTCCCTAACGATGATGGAGGACAAGTTGGTAAAAAAACAGGATTACCTGTTGAAAGATATCAATTCCATTTCCCATCCAATCAATTTATGGATAGACACGATAGACAAGTAAACCTTGTTGAAATGTTGAATGGTAAACTTTCTGAACTTAAAGAGTTTTTCAAACCTGAATTCGCTAAAGGTTTAATAACCAAAGGAGGGAATAAAGTTGAAATTAACTACCCTGATAGTTCGGCAGGTAAATTTGTTGCGTTGTACGGATTTGATGAATTGTTTGAATCGTTACCTGAATATATCGAACACTTATTAATTAATAATAAATCTAAAGAAGATATTGCTTTAGATGTTCCTGAAAGTTTAGGTAGATTTACTTCACTACAAGCGTTACTTTTACAAAACATTGTTAGAACTTTACCTGAAAGTATTGGGAAACTTTCTAACTTGAATTTCTTGGCATTACCTGGTAACAAACAACTTAAATCTTTACCAGCAAGTATTGCAGGATTAGAGTCATTAGCGTTTATTAACTTAAAAGATTCTAACCCAAATATACAAATACCACCTCAGTTGAAAGAAAGACTTAGTGAGGAAGGTCAAGGATTTTACTATGTGAATTAATTTTTTTATCATTAGATAAAAAAATATGGTAAGGATGAAGAATGTTGATGTTGAAATTTATTTAAATCAATTGATTTCTTTTTTTGATAAGAATCCTAATGATTTAATTGACTTAATTGGAGAAATCAATAAAGATGATTTTTACAAAAAGGTTGAACAACAGTGTTATAAAAATTTCGAAAGTGGCGACGAAATATCCTTAACTCAAAAACAATTAATTGACATTGTAGTTTCAATCAAACAAGTAGACCAAACAGACGAGAAAAAGATTTTGGGGGTTTTTCAAAAAACAAAATTCGGTTTAATTTCTTTAAATTAATTTGTAGGTTAATTTTTTTTTACTATCTTTGTAGAACAAAATCTAACTTATATGATGAAAATAGAACAACTTAAACAAATTACCCCCGCAGTTTTCGCAACTTCCCCTTCAACCAAAATGTCCGACAAGTATGTTTTTGTACCTACTTTAGATATCGTAGAAAAATTCGAAAAAGAAGGATGGACTGTAGCCACCGCAAAACAAACTGGTAAAACAATTCATGGAGTTCATGAACTTAGACTTCGTAACGGTTCACTACCCCAAGTTGGTGATTCTATTGTTGAGGCAATTATCCGAAACTCTCACAATGGACAGGCAACGTTTTCAGTTAGCGCAGGTCTACACAGACTAGTATGTAGTAACGGACTTACCGTACCAACATCACTTTCAGAATCTTTTAACATTCGACACCAAAGATTCGATATTCAGGATGTTAAATCACTTACTGAAAGTTTCGCAGAAAGACTTCCTGTTATTCAAGGTTCAGTTGAAAGAATGATGAATCGAGAGTTGACCATGAAAGAGAAAATCGAATTCATTAAAAAAGCGATTAACGTTCGTTGGAAGTCAGGGTCAGTACCAACAAGTTTGGATGTTATGTCAATCGTACACCCAAGACGAGAGGAGGATAATAAAAACGACCTTTGGACGGTATTCAACGTAATCCAAGAGAACTTCACACAAGGTGGTTTAAAATATACCACAGACAAAGGTAGAAATACTGAGTTGAAAGGTCTTAAGAGTATTATGGCGGTACACAATGTGAACACTAAACTATGGGAACTGGCTGCAGAAATTTGTTAATCGGGAGGTAATACCTCCCTTTTTTTAAATTATGGAAAAAAATAAAAACGACATATATAAATTTACTTCTAACGTATACAGGGTTGTACACTACAAGGACACTTGTAAGTATGACCCATCTAAGTACGAAGATGTTCATAAGAATGACTCATTTGATTTTGAAACAATCCCGACGAGAATTCATAATTCTTGGGAATTAAGTTCAGAAACTCAAGGGGAAGATGAGTACAAAAAAAATTATGGTAATCCATTGTCTTTTGTTTACCATCATAGATTCACGATTGTTGTTGGAAAGAACGAAAGTAAAACCTACATAAAATTATTCGAGTACACTCGAACAAGAGAACAAGGTAAGAAGTATTTTAAACTCAGAACTATGGTTAATTACATTAGTTTTAACCATGTGACCAACTCATTGTATGTTGGTTATATATCTAATTACCATAAAAAGAGAAAATTTTCTAAAAGAGTTAGAAAAAACGGTTTTAGGGAAGAACCATTATCTAGAATTAAAAGTATAATTAATTCACACCTTTCTGGGATTGGTAAACAAGACAGTGAGATTCTTTTCAAAAAGAGTGAAATTATAAATAAAACAATCCAAAGTTTTTTGGATAATATTCCTGGTTCAGATAATTACAGACATTTAGAACCTGAAGAACAACTCTATCGTTTACATTTGGATAAATGGGGAGTTAAATTATCAAATAATTGGAATGCGTTTTCTCTAAGTTACCCACAACCTAAAAAGAAAGATTTTGTTAAAAACAAAATGAAATACATTGATGTTATAATGAACATCCACGGGTTAAATGGTGATAAAATAAAAAAAGTTTTACATCAGGTAACAAGATTTCAAGGGACTGATGTTTTTAGGTGGGCATCTAATTTCTTTGGTAAAGATTTTTTAATGTCTAAAGAACCTGAGTTTCTTAAACAACTTTTTGAGACTACCCACTATGTAGGTAATTACGATAATTCTGACCTTTTAACCAAAAAGGAGAAGGAAAATGCGTTTATGATTTATAAATTGTGTCTAATTGGTGAGATTGATGTTAATACATTTTATGACCATATTAGGATGATTAATCGAATTAAAAATTTTGAAGAGTTTAAATGGGATGCGGATAATTACACTAAATTTTCAGAAGAACATTATGATTTATCAGAGAAATTAGGATTTTACACTCAAGGAGATTTTACTAGAAAATATAACGAAGAGTTCATGAATAGAGTACAAGAACCTATGACGCTAGATTTTGAGTACTACCCCGTATTACTCTCAACATCTAAAGAGTATAATATGGAATCTTTTGTTCAATCTAATTGTGTTAAAGGTTATATTAACAGAGCTGAGTCATTAATTATCTCTTTAAGACGAGGGTCAAAAGATTCTAAAGATAGGGCGACCATAGAGTTCAAAATATGTGAAATTAATGGTAAAATAGTTTTAAGGAGAGTTCAAACTCTTGGAAGATTCAACCAACGATTAACTCCTGAATGGGATGACTCTATAAGATTACTTGACACTAATATTGAAAAAATAACTGACGAGAAATTATTTAAAACACCTTCAGTTGAATTAAAAATAGGAAATAAAGTCATGGAGTCCAACTCTGTATTTAAACGTTCTAAATTCCACGGAAAACATGACGAACTTTTCCTTATTTGGGAAAAAGAAGGTATAACTAATATACAGTCTCGGAATAATGAGGTTTATTTACCTAATGGACTTTTTTAATATATTTCTAATATGAACATACCTAAACATTGTATCGAGATTTTTAAAGATAAGTTTAACACTTATCCATCTTTCATTGGTCTTAGTTTTCAATTAGAGAATATAATGATTAAAAAAATAAATGAAAAATCAAAACTAATCTGGGTAAATAAAACCGTGACTAAAGATGAAAAAAAAGAAAATGAAAAATTTTTAGAGTACGATTCTACAGGTATCTTGATATATATAAAGGATGAGAATTTAGTAACTTTTTTAACAACGTCTGAAAAGATACAAAATGTTGAACTAATTCTATCACAATTAAAACGTATAAAAAAATAATATGGAAATCACACAACAAGAATTAAAGGAAAAAATCAATAACGGTGAAAAACTAATTGTAGATTTTTGGGCACCATGGTGCGGACCATGTAAAATGGTTAAACCATTATTTGAACGAGTTTCAGAAAAATCAGAAGTGCCCATGTACACACTTAATGTTGATGAAAATAGAGAACTTTCAGTTGAATTAGGGGTTAGAGCAATTCCGACAATTAAATCATTCAATGGAGGGAAAGTTGTTGACACAAAAGTTGGAGTACTACAAGAAGCTCAATTAAATGATTTGGTAAACGGTTTGATAAATGGATAAGGCATTAATACTATACACTATGGATGGATGTCCATATTGTGACATGATTAAAAATCAATTAAAGGAAAATAATATTGATTTTTATGACCGAGACATTTTCAAGTATGAGAAAGAGTTTGACATGTTTGTTGAAGTAGTTGGGAGTGATTACGTACCAGCATTTATGATTGTTGAGGACGTTCATGGTGAAGACCCAAAACCACATTTGTTTACTCCCGAGAACGATTTTAGTACTATTGATGAAGGAGTTGAAATCATTAAACAGTTCATTCTTTGATGAATCTTAAATTCAAAAAAAACGGAATAACCCATGAACCAATAAATCATTGGTTATTGTCTGACGGGAATTATTTAATCATATATCAGGGTAGTCGTGGAGATTGTCCTGATATTGATTTTATAGTTAAATATAAAAATGAAAAAACTAGGTTACGAGCTCCTTCCCACACTCATTGGATTGTTGATTTATTATTAAAATCAGAATCTTCTCCTGACAGAGTATGCCAATTTATAAAAGAATGGATTGAAATATATGAGGTTACAGAACCATTTAAAACTAAAGAAGAAAGAAATAATTATCAACTAATTTATAATCAGTATTTTTCTGAAAATTATTGGGATTTAGATAACATCGGGTCTTTTTCAGTTGAGTTTTTGTCGGGACTTATTGAACTCTTCATTAAATGTGAAAAAAGAACTGAAAACGCATTTATGTTCAAAAATCTTTTAAGTTTAGTGAAAGATTATTGTGAGGGTAAAAAGGACTTTTACCAAATTATTTCGTATTCGAAAAGAGTTTAAATTATAATTAAATCATTCAGTCTATCTTTAATAAACCATTTAGGTTTATTTAATTGATTTTCAATCTCATATTCTAAATCCAAGTCTGAAATAAATTCATTCTTAAATTTAGTAACATTGAAATCGAAAACGTCTAAAATTAAAGATTCTATTTTTTTCTCAGGTATTTTAGAATCCGACACGACTTTTATATCATAATCTTCCTCTGAATCTTTTTTATTTGTGAATTTAAAAATTACTTTATTAGCTTCTATAGTATTGAAAATTTGGTTAAATATGTATTCTGAATAGAATAAGTTAAGTCTTCCTGATTTTAAACTGTAACCATACGGAAACTCTGATTTGATAGATAGTAAATCAAGTTCCTCAATAATTGAGTCATCTGATTTTTCAGGAACGGAAGATATATTTTTTACTAATAAGTCTTTTAGGTCTATCGATTCGTCATAAACACTAAGAATGTTGTTATTAACAAAATCTAACATTTCTTGTGGGAATCTAATAAACTCACTATTATAAAAAACAAAGTAATTCTTGAAGTCAACAAAATTATAGTTGTACTGGATTACATCAATAAAATTTATATTAGTAATACCATGTGGGAATAGTAAGTATTGGTACTTTTCAACAAAAGAATTTCGTATATCCTGTGAATTCAATACTTTATCAGATTCAGTTATTCCTTTTATTATAAAAAAACCGCCTAGATATATTACCTGAATTATTGATTTGTGAGTTTCATCTATATGGTTAACAATGTAATCGGCTAATTTATTAACCAAACCACTTTTTGAATTGGGATTAATGTATTTCATTGATAAAGATATAATAAAAAATATATGAACACTAAATAGTAAAAACAAAAAAAGAGGGTCGTACCCTCTTTTAATTACTTTTAATAAGACAAATTATTTTTTCTTATTATAGTATTTCTCAACAACTTTTTTAATAGATTCCTGAATATTTGGATTCTTAGCTTGTTGTTGTTGTGGCTGAGCAGTTTGTGGCTGAGCCGCTTGTTGACCTTTATTCTTACATCCGCACCCCATAGGTTATTTTTTTTTAAGTTTATTTCAAGTTTATATATGATAAATATCTCCACAATCCTTTAATTGTCAATAAAACCAATATTTTATTTCTTACAAACTATTTATAGGTATGAAAAATATTCTCAGAAAAATTTTAAGAGAACAAGAAGAAAGTCAATATTATAAGATGACTCCACAGGAGTATTTAGACCTTATGAAATTGTCAGGATATCATGGTAATGTCACAAAATTAAAAAAATTTGAAGGAAAACCAATTTGGATTACAGGTCCTTTGGATATTTCACGAACACCCACAGACTCTTTGGGTAATGTTGCTAAAATAGATGGTAGAGTAGATATATCACATACAAATATAAGAGATATTTCGGGTATTGAAATTAAAGGACACGTTTGGGATAGTGGAACACCAAGAGAAAGAATCAGATTGGCCGCAGAACTTAGACAAAAAAGAGAAGAATCCCAAGAAAGAAGACAAAATGGTGAATGGGATTTAGAAAATGCTGATGACGAAGGATTGAAAGCAAATGCGTTATATCAGTGGTTAATTGATGAAGGTGAAATTGAAGAGTTAAATGATGAAGAAAAAGATGAATTGGTAAATCTTAAAGAAATTTCTAAACAACTGAATATAGAATATGATGAGTGTAAAGAAAATTGTGATGAATTATACGATAAGATAAATGAAATTGACGAAAGAATTGAAGAACTTGAACTTATTATGAATGACGTTTATGTTATTTACCCACTAAGAGGTTCTTATTATGGTTTATCACAATTTGAGGTTATAGGAATTGATGGATTAAGAGACCATAGTTACGCAGTTGGAACGGAACAAGAAATGGATGACGCTGCTTTAGAATATGCAAAACAATATATCGATGATGTCGGTATAGAAGGATTTAGGGAATATTTTATTGTCAGTTATATAGATGAAAGTGGTTTAGAAGATTATGTTAGAGAAGATTATGAATACGATGTTTGGCAAAATCCTGAAATATATTTTAGTGATGATGACTTTGAATTATCTGAAGAACAGGAAAAAAGAATCGAGGAATTAGAAAACTATATCCAACAACTTGAAGAGTATATTGAAAGAATGGAGGAAGAACAAAGTGACCTTGACGATGAGATTGAAGACCCTGACGAATATACCACAAGATATGATGAGATTCAAAAAATGATTGATGACGCTGAAACAAAAAGAGATGAGGCTCAAGATGAAATAGACTCAATAGAACCCGATACAGAACCAACTCAAGAAATGGTGGATAAAGTTGTTGATTCAAGAGTAAGTGAAGCTTTAGGTGACCCATTAAATTATATTAAGGAGAGAGGTTTAAATTTAAAAGATTTTATTGATGAGGATGAATTAGCTAAAGGTATAGTTGATGAGGATGGTTATGGTATAATGAACGGATATGATGGGTCATACGATTCAATTTATTTTGAAGACGAACTATATTATATAATGAGGACTGAATAAAATGTTCATTTATATTAAAACTTTATTTATATTTTTTTAAATGACAACAAAGAAGAAAAATAAAGTAAAGTTCCTGATGGATACAGATTGGTTATTTGATGGAATTGTAGATGCGGAGGAGAAAGAATATCGATTATTAAGTTATTTCCAAAAGTTGAATAAAAATCTTGATGAAATGAAGGTTTATCCAATGTTTACCGAAATTTCATTACATCTTGGTAATATTCAAACATTAATAAATCAAAATAAAATTTTGTATTCTGAAAGAAACCTATCATCCTTTGATGATGAATTATTATTATCTGATTTGAAACTTAAGGATATTCCAGTTTTAGCGGATGATGAATACAATGAATACCAAAAAATTTTAAAATATACCTTACCAAAATTAGAATACTATTTCAGTATAACCAAGTCTATTTGGGCAATTGTTTATGACTCAATTAAATTAACTGTAAAGAAAAATAAAAATAACTTACAGTCTAAAAGTGGGTTTTTTTATTTTACAACCAAGGAAACTAACTATATTTGGCAGTACAATATCAGAAAAGTTAGAAAAGAAGAGAACACTACAAAAACCACAATAAAATTAATACATAAAGATTCAATCTCAGATTTGACAATCCAAGAGATTATCTCTAATTTTATGGTATCACAAAATAAACCAAAAAGTCATAAATTACCGATTTTTGAAATAGTTTGTGAAGACATGTTCCCACTTGAGGAAACCCTGATACCAATCTTCAAAAGGAAAGTTATGAGTTATATTACTCAAAGTGTGAAAAACGAAAATGAAAAAAACCAAAAGTTAATTACCAATGGGGTTCAATAAAAGGTACGTTAGTTTAGATAGTATAAAAAATTTTGTTGATAATGGGTATCCTGTCTGTAAAATATTTGAGGTGGATGCCCTTTTTTTTATGGATGAAAAATCTCACGAAATATATAAGTTGTGTTTAGAAGGTGTTAATGATACAGAATTAAAAAAAATAATCAAAAATGAAACAGAACTCAGAAATCAGTAATTTGTTGGCTAAACTCAGACAACCATTAGGAATTGAGTTTATAAGTGAAAATATTCTTAAAATGGATGAGTTTAAGACTAAGGAAATTCTAAACGAATTGATTGAAGATGGCGTAATTGAAAAAAATGGAGAATATTACGTTTTGAAAAAGAAAAAATAAATATATGAATATAAAGTTAGAATATGTTTGGTTAGACGGTTATTCACCTGAACCAAATTTAAGAAGTAAAGTTAAAGTTATTAGCACAAGTAAGTTGGTTTTTGACTTAAATGATATTCCTGAGTGGAATTTTGACGGCTCATCAACCCAACAAGCGGAAGGTTCAAAATCTGATTGTATTTTGAAACCAGTAAGATTATATCATAAACCATTGAGTGATAGAGTTTATGTTTTTTGTGAAGTTACAAATCCTGATGGGACACCACATGAAACAAACTTACGTTCTGAGTTAGGTCAGGAAGATGAAAGTATTTGGTTTGGTTTTGAACAAGAATACTTTATCCGAAAAAACAATGGAAATGTTTTAGGTCATGATGCACAATATGTTGAACCACAAGGAAAGTATTATTGCGGTGTTGGGTCAAAAGTTGTTGGGAGAGATTTTGTTGAAGAACATTTAGATTTTTGTTTATCCCACGGTATAGAAATTACAGGAGTAAATGCTGAGGTTGCTTTAGGTCAATGGGAGTTCCAAGTTTTTTCTAAAGGTAAACTTAAAGCTTGTGATGACCTTTGGATGTCAAGGTACTTCTTAGAAAAAATTTCTGAAAAATATGGTTATATGGTAGACATACACCCAAAACCATTAAGAATGGGAGAATGGAATGGTTCAGGGTTACACACTAACTTCTCAACAGATAAAATGAGAAACGTTGGTGGTGAAAAGTATTTTCAAGCTTTGTTCTCCTCTCTTGAATCTAGAAGAGAACAACACATCAAAAATTATGGGTCAGATAATCATATGAGATTAACTGGTAAATTCGAAACTCAATCAATTGATAAGTTTTCAGTTGGAGTTAGTGACCGAGGAGCGTCAATAAGAGTACCCGCACAAACTGTTACAAATAATTGGAAAGGATATCTTGAAGATAGAAGACCAGCATCAAACGCCAATCCTTACAATGTGGTATTTGAATTAATTGAAACCTTAAAAATGGCGGATGAATTAAGTGAAGCTCTAAATAACATGTACTCAAATGTCAATATGAAAAAATTTGACGAGATAAGAGAAAAATATAATGGAATTCCTAGCTCTGACGAATTATTGAACGAGTACAGGGATGATAATGATTTTGAGGTCGATTCTGAAACCATGAAAGGTTGGAACATACCTTCCGAAGAAATAAAATTTGGTTTAAATGGAAAATAAAATGTTTGAATTTAGAGCATACGAGCCATTAAGGGCTAACAGATGGATTATTGAAACATCTCCAACAGAGATTACCCCGTACCTTTTTAGAAAGTATAGAATGTTCAATGAGGGGAATAAGATAGTGTTTAAAACAGAGTTTTTAGAAACTGTTGATATTTCATATAACCCATTGGATTTAATGGAAATTACTGATATAACATTAAAATATCTTGACCCAGTAGGTGAAGTTGTTGGAGGGTTCAAGATGATTGTTGGTGGATTGAACTTTGACAAAAAACATTCATATTCGGATGACGAATTTTTAATTACCAAAATGAGATTTGTTATTGAACAAATCCAACCACTATATAAAAAATCTGAAGAAATATATTCAAGTCATGGACAACCAAAGGAATAATGAACAAATTAATCATCCTGAACATTACGGTGGGGAAAATAATGCTTATGAAGCGATAAAAGTTATTGACGCTTGGGGATTGGGGTTTTCTCTTGGTAATACTGTTAAGTATATCTCAAGAGCAGGAAAGAAAGTTAAAGAAAAAGAGTTGGAGGATTTAAAAAAAGCTCTTTGGTATCTACAACACCACATAGAAAATTTGGAAAAAAAATGAATTCACCTATAAGATACTACGGAAGTAAAGGGGGGTTTTATAAAAGAATCATTGAGAATTTTCCAAAAACAAAGTATGAAACCTACATAGAACCATATGGAGGAACATATATTGTGGGATTAATGAGTGAACCCGCAAAAGTTGAAATTTATAATGATTTGGAACAAAATGTTTATTCATTATATAAGGTGATTTCAGATAAAGAATTATTTCTGCAATTTAAAGAAAAGTGCGATTTAGTTTTCTATTCTGAAGACATTAGAAAAGAATGTAAAGATAAGTTGAATGATGAAAACTTATCAATTGTCGACAGAGCCTTTAATTTCTTTTATGTAAACAGAACCTCACACAATGGTATCGGTGGATTCTCCATGAACTCACACGTTAGAAGAGGTATGAGTAAAGCAGTATCTGATTTCCTATCATCAATAGACAGGTTACCTGAATTACACGATAGATTATCAAGAGTTATGGTTACAAATATGGACGGTGTTAAGTTGATTGACAAATACAGTGACCCAAATGTATTCATTTATTGTGACCCACCTTATGAACAATCAACAAGAACTGGTGCTAGATATAAAGTTGATATGGATAGACAAAAACACGAAGAGTTTTTAAATTCCGTACTAAAGTCTAAATCTAAGATATTAATAAGTGGTTATGACTGTGATTTATATAATGTGTTAGTTGAAAATGGTTTTGAAAAAGTACAATTTGAGGTAAAAACTATTGATGGTAACTTTAATAAAAAAACTAAAGTTGAAACTTTGTGGAAAAATTACTAATATTATAAATATGGAGGCTGAAAATACAAAAAACGAAAAGGAAATTATTTCCTATGAACTAATCGAACAATTAGTCAAAGACTTCCCTAACGACATGGAATTGGGTAAGAAAATTAGGGAAATCGTTATTAAAGAAAACAAAAACAAATGATAGAAACTAACAAAATTATAAATGGGGATTGTATTGAAGTATTAAAAACATTCCCCGAAAACAGTATTGACTTGATTTGTACTTCTCCACCTTATGGGGTTGGTATTGGATATGATGTTCATAATGATGATATGATTTGGGAGGAATACTCTGAATTTAGTCGTTCATGGTTAACAGAAGCGTTAAGAGTTTTAAAAGAAGATGGACGTATTGCTCTTAACATCCCTTACGAAATTAACAGACAATCTAAAGGAGGTAGAATATTTTTCGTATCTGAGGTGTACCAAATAATGAAAGAAGTTGGGTTCAAGTTTTTCGGTATTGTTGACTTGGAAGAAGACAGTCCACATAGAAGTAAAACTACCGCATGGGGCTCATGGATGAGTCCATCAAGTCCATACATTTACAATCCTAAAGAATGTGTAATCCTTGCGTATAAAAAACACCATATTAAAAAAGTTAAAGGCGAACCTCAATGGAAAGGGGAAGTTGTTGAATTGGAGGATGGTAAGAAAAAAACAATGTACGCAGAAGAAGATAAAAAAGATTTTATTAGTTTGGTTTACGGTCAGTGGAAATATTTTGCCGATACTAAATCATTAACTAAAGCAACTTTTTCTATGGACATACCAACAAAGGCTATCAAGATACTCTCATATAAGAATGACATTATATTAGACCCATTCAACGGAAGTGGAACAACTTGTGTGGCGGCAGAAATCTTAGACCGTAGATGGATTGGAATTGAATTAAGTCCAAATTATTGTGAGATTGCGTCAAACAGGGTACAAGCATTTGTTGATTCAAAAAAACAACAAGTAATTGAGTTTTAAAGAGGTGAAACCACCTCTTTTTCTTTTTTTAGATATTTATAAGAAAAAATATCATAATGGAAAAAACTCTATTTACAGAATCTGAACTTAAAAACAGAATCGCTGAGATATACGAAGAAGAAAGACTCAAAATAATAAATGAAAAGTGGTCTAAGTTATCAGGTAAAGACAGAACATTTGTTCTTGAATTTTTAAAGGCTTTACACCCTGAAAAGGCAATGTTAGTCACTGAAGCTAGATGGTACAACACACTCGGTGACATCGTAGGTATATTCGACCCAACAGGAATCGTCGATTTAATAAATGGTATTAGTTATTGGAGACAAGGTGATAAATTATTTGCTATTTTATCATGGGTTTCTGTTATACCTTATTTTGGAGATTTGATTGCGAAACCTGTTATTGGTCTAATGAAAATGGGTGGAGGAGCAGCCAAAGCTTTTAAAGCCGCAACTTTGACGGGTGACGTGGTAAAAATAGGTAAAACCGCTAAAACCGCGGGAGGTCCTATTGCAAAAATGGTTGAAAAAGCCCCAAGTTGGGGAACTAAACTAATGGACGTATTAAAAAGTGCGGTAGGTAAAGTTCCTGGATTAGGAGGTTTAATTAAAGTCATCGAGGAATACGTTACAATATTTAAAGGGGCTAGTAAAGAGATGAAAGTCTCTAAAGAGATAACAGGTAAGTTGGCGGCTAAAGCGGAAAAACAAGCGTTAAGTAAATCTGAAAAAGATATTTTGGCGGCTGAACTTAAGAAACAAGACCAATTTAGAGGTTTTAGGGATTACACAGGTGCAGGACAATCTTGGAGAGCAAAATACATTTCAGGTGGAATGGGAAGATTATGGGGTAATCGAGCTACAAGGTCTTTGATGAGAAGAACTAAATGGTATTTGGGTCTACTTGACTTTTTAGGTGTCGCAAATTTTGTCGGACCTAGTGAGTTGGAACAGAAATATGCCGATTTGGAAGCAAAAATTGATGAATACAATAAAACAAAAGAGGCTCAACAATATGCCGAGGAAGAGTTTGGAGACGTTATCGGAAATGTACAACCACCTCAACCACCTCAAACACCTCAATCTCCGACAGGACAACCATCTACAGGAACAGGTAGTGGTATGGATGTGGTAAGTGTTTTAGGTTCATTATTCTCAGGTGGAGGCGCAGGTTCGAAAGCATTAGGAAGTTTGATATGATGAAAAAATTAATAGTTGAAAGTGGTTTAAGAGAAATTAATGCACTTGCGAAAAGGTATCCTAAGGCTGAAATATATTTTCATCAGGACTTAGATGGAGTTACGACCGCAATCGCAATGAAACATTATTTAGAAAATAATGGAATTAAAGTTGTTGATGCTCACGTAATACAATATGGGGATAAAGAGTTTGCGGTTAAGAAGAACGATGCTCAAGGAGATACGATGCCTGTTTTAGTTGATTTTGCTCACGGAAAACCCATGTTTATTATTCACACTGACCATCATGACAGACAAGCAGGTGCTGAAGACACGAAGTCAACTTCTTTTAGACAATCTAGGTCAAATGTCGAAACAATTTCTCAAGTGGTTTCTCCAAAAGATATTTTTACGTCAGATGATTTATTATTAATATCCACAGTTGATTCCGCTAATTATGCGGTAAACCAAATTTCAGTCGACCAAGTCATCAACTACCTTTTCAAATTGGACACTAATGAAAGTGTTAAAAAGAATAAGATGGCGTTAGGATTGGTTGCAAACAAACTATTGTTGGCGTTTAAAAATAAGCCAGGGTTTCTTGAAGAGTTAGTTATGGTGACAAAGCCATCAATATTGAACTTATTACTCAACATCAAAAGGATAATGGTTGAGAAAGGATACGCCTCAATTCCTGAATTGGAGAAAAACAAAGAGGAGTATATCAAACAAATGAAAACTCACCCAAACGTAAAAATTGATGGTAATATTATTGTACAATATGGTGGAGGTAAAATGACATCTCCAGGTTCTTATGATAGATATACCCCGTTCAAAAATAATCCTGAAGCCGACTTTATAGTAATTGCATGGCCTTTAGGATTAGTACAAGCTTCATGTAACCCCTTCAAAAAAGAGAGGGAATTGAAAGGAGTTAATTTGGGTGAAATTGCTCAAGAAGTTTTAGGTAAATGGGAAGGACAATTAAAAGAACGAGAAATTCCATTATCAACTATTAAATGGATTTCTGAATCCGCAAAAGATTTTGGAGCAGAATCTGTTGGTTTTACATTCAAAGACTTTGTTGCGTTATATGGTAAGAACTTTAAAACAATGGACAACGGTAGAGAAATGTTAACCCACATAGGGGAAATGATGAACGTTCCATTTAAAGATTTACCTGAAGAACATAAACAAATGTTAGACGATATTACAGTAAACGCTTGGGATTTGATACAAGCAAACTCTGGAGGACACAAATGTATTACAAATATTTCGGGATTAAATTATATGGGAAGAAGTAAAAGACCACCACAAGGAAGTTACAAGTATAATCCTGATAAGGAAGATTCCCCTTATGTTAAGTTTACCAAAATGATTCAGAATGAATTTGTTAGAGTTTTGAAAGAAAAAATCAATACTCAATAAAGTCTCCTTCTTTAATATCAGAGTTTCTACAAGTTCCTCCAGCAACTTCTAACACATAGTTACCTGATGAACAATAATTTATACATTCTTCCTCAAAACATGGAGGACAGTTATGATGTATTTTAACAATTTCATCATCTTGAATAAAAATAATATCTAACGGAACTATGCAATTTTTCATCCAAAAACAATGTTCACCATCCCTTAACATAAAAAACATTCCGTTAAAGGTATTGTCAAAATCCCTATTCATCATTCCTTTCTGAATATCTTTTTCGGAGAATACTGTTTTGACTTTAAAATTTATTCCGTTTATATTTAAGACCATACTTATAAATACTATAACAACACTAAAAATGGAGAGAACTAAACGATATGGAGGTATCATTGTAAAATGTAACAATGAAGTTCTTTTATGTAAAAGAAATAATTTTGGTGATTTACCTGGTGTATGGTCTATTCCTGCAGGGAAATTAGGTAAAACTGAGAATGCGTTAGTTGGGGCTAAAAGAGAATTTTTTGAAGAAACTAACATAGAAGTAAAGGATAATATTAAATTGGTTGGTTTTATAAATAGAAAAACTAGAGATGGTGAATCAACAAAAGGGTTAATGTATGTTTTTCTATATGAAGTTAATGAAAAAATTTATCCTGATTTAGAAAATGCCATTGATGGGGAAGAACATACGGAATGTGGGTATTTTACAGAAGAAACCCTACCAATGGATAAAAATGACCAACTTTATCTACTAATTAAAAATATTTTAAATAAAAAATAAGTTTTTTGTAAATTACGATATATTTATTTTTCATAAAGCCCAACAACCCCTTTCATAGTTGGTTGATATTAACCCTAACAAGAGTAAAATTTTGTTAGGGTTTTTTTATTTTTTTTCTTATCTTTGTTTTTGATATGAAGAATTCAGTACATATAGAGAATAGAAAAGTTAGACACGACTATTTCATTGAAGATACTTACACTTGTGGTATTATGTTAACGGGACCCGAAGTTAAAATGATAAGACAAGGTAAAATGTCTTTTCCTGATTCATTTTGTTATTTTAAAAACGGGGAATTATTTCTCAAAAATTCACAAATCCAAGGAATTGGAAATGATAATATCGGTAGAGAAAGAAAACTGTTATTAAAAAAGAAAGAACTCCAAAAATTAGAGTCTAACTTAATAAAAGGTTATTCTATATTACCATATAAAGTTTTTACCAACGAGACAGGTTTAATAAAGATTGAAATAGTTCTTGCTAAAGGAAAAAAATTGTATGATAAAAGAAATTCAATCAAAGAAAGAGATTTAGATAGAGAAATGGAAAAACAATTTTAATATGGAGAAAAGAAGTAATCACTATGGAGATGTGTCAAAATGGATTGAAAAGGTAATTGATTCTTGTGAGACGTATCAACAAACTTTTGTTGTAAAAAAATTAATTTCTAATTTTAGAAAACAATTGATGAAAAACCGCCCCCAAAAGTTTTGGAATGAGTATCAACCTGAGGTGATTTGGAGATTGGAGGCGTTATTAATTTCTAAAAGACAATCTTTTATAGGTAAATCTGAATAATATTTTGGTAGAGTAATATTTTTTACTATCTTTGTAAGACAATCACTTACAAAATACCATCACAATGTCACACAAAGAACTACAACAGAAACATATCAAAGATACCTTCAGAGCGGTTCAAGAAACTGCCAATAGATTCAAATCTGAAAAAGATAAAATCGAGTCTGAATGGAATAAGTATTTCCAAGAGGTAGTAAAACACTCTGATAATTTCGAACTTATAAAAACTCCTCGAACTCAAGCGTACGAAGTTAAACCATATGTCTTAGACGCTGATGGAACTTACAGTTATTCTTCTGAAAGAGTACTTTTAGGTACTGTTGATGTTAACTATAATGAGTTCGAAATTATTTACACAGGAAAACTTCCTGAAGGTGAGAACAATCGTAGTATCAGAGTATTCATTGAAGAACATACAACAACACCAAGAGGTTCTTGGAGAAGCACGAGTCATGGATATAAACTCAAAGTAAGATTGGGATATGATGATAGTAAAACTTACTACAAGACAGGACGACCAGTTGTTAAAATGGTTGAGGACTATGTAAAGTCTAAATGGGACGCTCATAACGCTAAAATCAAAGCAAGAGATTTGAAAACAAAGGCTTTTGGTTTAGCTTTCAGTAAATACAGAAATTCTATCGTTGATTTTGGAGGTAACCGAGTTAATAATCTTGTTACAAATTACAATCAAATTGTTGTTAAAAATAATAATGGTAGTGTTGTGGTTTTGAACTACAGAGATGTTAATGGTGAAGTTGAATTTACTGTCGCACAAGTTTCTTACGGTAGTTTAAGTGCAGATTCTGTGATTGAGGCGTTAGGAAGTGTGAAATAATTTTATTAACTTTGTATCAAATATTAACTTTATGATAACAGTATATTACAATATCAAGATAGAACACGAAAAATTTGGAGTGTTAGTTAGCGAATCTTTTGTAGACCAAACTCAATTTAAGTTGTTTCTTAAAATGGTGAATGGGTGTTTAGAATTGAAAAACGACCTGACCTTTTTCAACGGGATAGACTTCTTAGTACACGTCCCTTACAAATACCTTGTTGATTCGATTGTATTGGCATCAAGTTCTCCATACAGTTTGTCGGACTATGCTAAGAGTAAAATAGAGGCTTTAGTAACTAAATAATAAGAAATATGGAGTGGTTAATAATCAGTGCAATAGGTTTATACTTAATTTACAAATTTTGGGCGGTAATTATTAAATGGGTTATAATTTTTTCAATTTGTTCATTCATATTTTTTGTGTGTAAAGATACAGTGGTTGAGAAAATGAAAGAAGTTCCTATACTCTCACTGATAGTGAGTTAACGTTTCCTTGTTCGTAAAATAAGGTGGTGGATTCGCTGACTAAAGTCGGCCCCAAAAGGAGACAACTTGTCTCCTTTTTTTATTTCAAGATATTTATTATAAAAGAATCCATGAAAAAAATTGTTATTTCTGAAAACCAATTAAGAAGATTATCTAAGAATCTTGTAGAATCACCTGAAAAAGGTTCGTACATGGCAAAACAACAATTATTTGTTATTGCAACACTTGCATATAAGATGTGGGAATCTATGGAGGATGGAGAACAATTGGAAGATTGGATGGAAACAAAAATCGCTCAATCAGAACAAAGTATAACTTCTGTAGTTAAAAGTTTCATGTATGATGAGTTTACTGAAAACCCTGAAACTGACGGTATGGGTAAACTTAGTTTTGATGATTTGATTATCGGTAAATAAACCCAAAAAGTTTACATAATACTTTTTTTGTACTATTTTTAGTATAAAAAAATATATGAGTAGAATTATTGTTACTGGTGGATTAGGGTTTATCGGTTCACATTTTGTTAATTACATTAATAACAATACAAATCATGAAGTTTTAATTGTTGATAAGATTACGTATGCCGCCAACAGAAAAAACATTCAAAAAAATACACCTTTATTAGAAAAAGATATTTGCGATGTCACTCCTGAAGATTTAGGTGAGTATGATTATATTGTACATTTTGCCGCAGAGTCACATGTCGACAACTCAATAAAAGACGGGCTACCATTTGTTAAAACTAATGTTCAAGGGACATTCAATTTATTAGAAGTTGTAAGAAAAAATAAAAAACTTATTAAATTTTTACATATATCTACAGACGAGGTTTATGGGGATATGGATGATTATAAAAACATATCAGATAGTTATCGTGCGAATGAAGGTGAAAAACTAAACCCGAGTTCATATTATTCCGCAACAAAAACTGCCTCAGATTTATTGGTTATGTCGGCAAATAGAACTTTTGGTTTACCATACTTAATAACTAGGACTTGTAACAATTATGGTGAAAACCAACACCATGAAAAGTTTATCCCAAAAATTATTCATTCAATAAAAAATGGTTTAGAAGTTCCTGTATATGGGGATGGAAATCAAATCAGAGAATGGATACATGCGGATGACAATTCAAAAGCGATTTACAATTTATTAGTCTCTGAAAAAGTTAATCAGATTTATAATATTGGTTCTTGGGAATCCTATACTAATAATGAGATAATCCAAATGGTTGGCGAAATTATTGGTAAAGAAGTTAAGTTTAAATACGTTGAAGATAGATTAGGGCATGATAGAAAGTATTCATTAAATTGTTTTAAATACAGGATTGAATTTGATGAAATACAGAATATTAAATTGAAAGATTGGTTAAAAAAATATATTTTAAATTAAAATGGAAAGTCCAGTACTTTTAAAAGGGAAATATTTTGAAGATAATAGAGGTGTTTTTGCACCATTACAACTCAATTATAATGAAGGTATTCTTAATAAAGAATGGTTACAGAGTAACATAAGTTATAATCCAAAACCTTACACATTTAGAGGATTACATTTTCAAACAGGGGAATATGCACAAACTAAACTAATTAAAGTTATTAGTGGTGAAATCATAGATTTTGTGGTTGATATAAGACCAACATCTCCTGACTATTTGAAAGTTAGTAAATTTAAAATGAAGGATGGAGACGAATTATTAGTTCCAAGAGGATTTGCACATGGATTTATAACCTTGGGATTCAACGTAATTGTACAATATTTGGTGGATAATCATTACTCACCTGAAAACGAGGGTTCAATTTTTTGGAAAACTTTTCCTGAAGTATTAGATGAAGTATTAAAGTACACGAACGAAAAATCAATAATAATTTCTGATAAAGATTTAGTCACTAAAAATTTTGTTTAATGTTACATTTTTCCAAATTGTATGAAAAAAACGTAATCTTAATCGAAGTACCATCCACAAAAAACGATAGAGTTAAAGTCTTCATTGATGAAATACTTGAGGATAATTACGATATAATTTTTAAAGTAGAAATACAAAACAAAGAAGACTTTAAGTATCTAACTGAAAACATCTTGGTTTTTTATATAAAATCTCATTTAGAGTTATGTCTTAAAATATTCTCAATTGAAAAAGATGTTAAAGTAAGTTTTACCTAAACACGATATTTATTGTTAAATACTTTAATAATGGACGATAAATTTAAAAACGCAATTCTTCAAGAAGTTAAAAAAAGAGGAATCATTTTGGAACAAAAAACAAAAACAAATGATTTTGTTGAAATGATATCATTGTTACTTCACTCAAGAACACAAATACATACACTTCATTTACAAACAAAATCATATCCCGAACACATTGCATTAAACGAATACTATGATGGTATTGGTGATTTAATTGATGGTTTGGTAGAATCTTATCAGGGTAAATACTCCATATTGAAAGGTTATAAAAATTACGATATTGAAGGATATAAAGACACCAGTTCAACAATAAATTATTTAAAAGACCTTTGTGGTAAAGTTGAGGAGTTACGAGATTGTTGCGACGATTCATACATCCAAAATCAAATAGATAATGTATGTCAGTTAATTAATTCAACTCTTTATAAATTAAGATTCTTAAAGTAAAGAAAAAACATTTTTTAAGACCCTCACAGAAATGTGGGGGTTTTTTATTATATTTGGTTTATGAATGAGATGTTACATCCAAAAAGGTTAAGATTGTTTATGGAAGAGATACATAAACAATATCCCGAGACGGAGAATAGTGAGAATTATAGATTTTATTATTTGTATACTGACTATGAAGAACCACAGGAATATATGTTAATAATTGCAAGACCTAGTTCGATGAGTAATGTTGGTCAAAAACTTCACCACTCCATACAACTATGGAAAGAGTTGTTTGGATTTACTGAAGCTTCGGTAATGACTGAGGACGATTTCCAAAGAGTAATAGAAACACAGATAACAGAATTACAAAATATAATAAGAGGAACTAAGTACACTTCTGTTTTCTATGAAGTATGGTAAAAACATTTTTCATGAATATTTATTATTATGAAAAATTTAATTCTTAGAATATTAAAAGAACAGTTAGAAGGGGTTGGAGAAAATCCATTATCGGAGAAAGAAGTGAGGATGTTTAAGTACGTCAACAAATTGAAACCAACTCTTAAAACACAAAAAGAATTTTTCGATTTATTTAAGACTTTAATGAAGATGGTTGGAAGACCTGAATCAGATTATAGATTCTATTACGAGGTTTATACTGCAAACTATAGACCCGAAGGTGATTACGAAAATTTAAATAAACGAGACTTTGTTCATTATAGAAGTTTTAAACAAAGAAGAACACCTAATAACAGTGCATATGAATACAGTGCCGCTAAATTACCGTTTAGAGGTTCTAATTTAGAGGGTTTTTGGGATATTAATGAAAACAATGATTGGTATTATGTTGTAACTTCTTATGACTGGTATCCGATTTATTTATTCATCAACAATCAATGGTATAGAGTTAGTAATTCTTACTCATCAAGTACTGCAAAACATTTGTCAGGTGCTAACCCAATGAGAAGAATGACTTACGACCCAAATATCAAAGACAACATCATATCAGTAACACCTGATGAAATAAAAGCAATTCGTAATGGAAGACCTATGGAAACCATTAAGGCTAATAGGGTTAGAGATTTCATGAGTAATGATGGTAGAAACATTTTAACTATTCCGACTAGAATGATATCGATTGGTTGGGGAAATGATAAAAAGAAAGTGAAATTCACTGTAACAGACATTAAGGAAAAAAATGGTAAGATACATTTTAATATAAGAATTGACAAAGCGGGAACTGTAGAAGGAACAAATAGAATGGTGGTTAATCCTGAAGGATATGTTGTACCAAGTCCATTCTCGGAAGATATTGAAAATGGTATTAAACAAAGATTACTGATGGATTATAGTGATAATTTGAAAGAGGATAACACCGAGTTTAAATTCCAACATCCACAAAAGTAATGAATAACAATCTTAAGAAGGCGATTTTAAGTTATACCCAATTAGAGTTACCTGGGATAGAATTTGACATTGAAACCCATCACAATGAACCGTATTTAATGATTGTTGTGGATTGGAGTAAAATGGATAGAAATAGTACAAATTTTGACGAGTCGTATCGAAAAAAAATATATACAGAAAGACCTGAAGGACACGAAGGGATTTGGATTTCAAACCCACTTAGTAAAATTGATAAAATCAACACAGAAATTAGTAAATTTTTCAATATAGAATTAAGGTCGGCATTCAAATTTACGAATTATGATTTTTTAAAACCTATACAAGAAAAAATAAGAAATGCAGTTAAAAAATCTGAACTACCACATTTAGAATTTGATTTCAGAGGAGATTCAAGTAAACCAATTCTTGAAGCATGTTTTTATAATTTTAATAGACAAAATGACAAAGAAAACTACCCAAACCTCCAAGTGTATATCAAAGAGTTGGAAAAAATACTTGATAATAAGATAGTACTTGAAGGAAATTATTCATGGGTTTTTTCAGGTATTAAAAAATAATACTTTATTCTTGGTTTATTGTTTTATGTTTTGTATCTTTGTAAAACAAATACAGAGACATTATGACAACAGACATCACAACCCAAGTAAAAAACTATCAAGGAAACAACTCATTCATCCTTAAAATGAAAGACGCTCTAACTAAATACGGTTCACTTACCGTAAACCAAAGAGCTGCAGTGACCAAAATCATGTCAAACCCAACCGAGGCTAAGAAAGTGGAACTAACTGGCGACCTTAAGGTTATTGCAGACTATCAAGGTGAAAACTCATTCGTAAATGAATTGAAAGGTAAACTTGAGAAGTACGGTAAACTTTCTGACAAACAAGTTTCCGCAGCAATCAGAACAATCCAATCTGACGAGAATAAAGCGAATACACGCAAATTTAACATCCCTACTATTGGTGAAACAGTTAAAGTTGGTCGCTCAATCGGTCAGAAAATGAAAGAGACTTACGGTCTTCAGTTCAACCCAATCCTTTTGGATATCACTAAAGTATTGGCAGTATCTCCAAAAGCGGTTAAATTCTCAGGTAAGATGACTGTAAAACGTGGAGACATTTGTGTGTGTTGTGCTAAAACACTTACTGACGAGTTCTCAATGTTGACTAAAATGGGTAAGACATGTGCAAAACACATGGGTGTAGAATACATCACAGACGCAAGTCAAGCAGAACGATTCCGTAACGAATACTTGGCTAAGGTTGAAGAGATTGGTGAAATGGAGTTTTGGGTTCCTAAATCCAAAATCATCAAGTGGGACGGTAAGACCGAGGTTATCTTGAAGATGATTTAATAATAAAAGGGGGAGAAATCCCCCATTAAACTTTTAAAATAAAAAAATATGCAAACATTAGTTTTTAACACAACAACAAAAACAGTTACTCTTTATAGTAGTTCAAGAATGAACGGGAGTATTATCGAAACATTTTACTCAGTTCCGACTGTAAAGATTGAAGGAAATTATTACCAAGTAATGCAAGAGATTGAGGAAAGAGTTCCTGTGATGAGAGTTCCTGTTTCTAACACAAACATGATTATTGAGAAATAAATTTGACTTCATAGGGTTTGTTTATTATACTTGAATAGTAAATCAAAAAAAACATGACAGTTAAACAAGCACTGAAATTAAAAAACAAATTGGTTAAAGAAATAACCGAGGAGTTACAAAAAGCTCAAATGTATAATAGTGTTGAGTCGGGTAGCAAAAGACCATATTCATCAACTGAATCTTTGGCCAAAGTAAATGAATTAACAAATCAGTTAATTGATTTGAAAACTAAAATTCATTTGGCTAATTCGCCAGTCTATGGTAAGATTTTCAGATTGTCTGAATTGAAATCATTGGTGTCAAAAATCAAGTCGTTGAATTGTACCGAGGGTACTGCAACTGACTATTACTCGAGAAGAGTTGAAAATCCACCTGTGATGACATCTGAAATCTCAATAGTCGAAAGAGATGACATGGTAAAAATCATGGAAGATGAGATTGAATCCATTCAAGAAGAATTGGACACTCATAACGCCCTGACTCAAATTTAGTATCTGGGATAGTCGAGGACTGATGTATACATTACTATTGTTCTGAACCGATGTTAAGATTTTGATTTAGTACGGTCCTTTAGTCAAGATTCAAGCGTTCAACAGTTATTCGTCAAAACTTAACACTCTAGTCCTGACATTAAGACCTCACTTGAACAGATATAGAAAACCCCTCTTCGGAGGGGTTTTTGTTTTAATCAATTTCTAAATCAACTGTTCTCATCATCCATATTGGTTTTTCTTTTGCCTCTAACGCCATAACCCATTCTTTAGCACATGGGATATGATTGAAACAGTCTTCCCTGACATGTTGTTCACCAATATAACGAGTATAAACGGTTTTCCCGTCACTGTTTGTAAACATTGAACCAAACACCTTCTCACACTCGAAAATACCCTCAGAGTGGTGTCTAAACATCCTGTGTATAGAATGACCATACCATCCTTTGGTTTCATCAAACCAATTATGTATATGAATGTAGTCCTCCCATTTACCACCAAATTTTTTAGCGGACGATTTAGAATGTTGTATTGGATGTGACATAATTTTTTATTTAAATATAAAAGACAAAAGATATTGTTAAATGTTTGATTAATTCTTATTTTTGTATTATGAAAACAATGAAAGAAAAAATTGATTGGATTATTGACCAACACAAAAATACCAATCACATGTATGATGTCTACTTACCTTATGAATTCCATTTGAGAATGGTTGTTGGCGTTTATGAACAGTTTAGAAATCTTGTTGAAGAAGTTAAGCGTGATGAAATTAAACTTTCGTGTTTTGGTCACGACTTAATTGAAGACACTCGAGTAACTTATAATGATGTTAAAGAAATTTTGGGGTATGATGTGGCTGAAATAGTTTACGCATTAACAAACGAAAAAGGTAAGAACCGTAAAGAACGCGCGAATGATAAGTACTACGAAGGTATACGTAAAATAAAATATGCGTGTTTTGTAAAAATGTGTGACCGAATTGCTAACGTCCAATATTCAAAAATGTCAGGTAGTAGAATGTTCGAAATGTATAAAAAGGAGAATGATAGATTCATTGAAAAACTGGGAATCAACCAATATCATTTATGTTACCCAATGAAACAATACTTGGATAAGGTTTTTGAAGAGAACTAAACTCAAGAATCTTCATATTTATTGTTATGAAAGTTAAAATAACAGAACAACAACTAAATAACTTACAAGAAGTTGAATCATATAAAAATATGATATTCAAGTATTGGGATAAATTCGGACCTGGTATTAGTGATGATATGATTAAATTGTTCGGGATTACATTTGGTAAATCGTCTTTACGTATGACTGATTTACAAAGATGGTTACGAGAATATTTGGGAGATGATAAGATTAAAGAGATTTCTAAAAGTTTTTTTGAACAAAAACAACACCATATCGATGAATGTGGAGGTTATGAGTTTTATTTTACTTTAACTCATAAGTTTGAAGATGGTGAATATTTGTTTGATGTTGTTGTAAATGATATAGACGGTATTGTGATATTAGTTATGGTAGATGGTTCTATACACAAAATTAAAGATGCTAGAAATCAAGAATACGGATGGGAAATTGAAAATGAAGTTGAGGATTGTGTACACGATTACATTTCAAAAAATTTAGAGGATAAGACAGGTGTTCCATTTGTTTTCGAAAAATTAAGTTTTAAATCGGATATGTGATGAGTCCTGAAAAATACTTAGAGTTATATAAAAAATACATTGGAGGTGAACTAAACTTAGATGGAATCATTTTAACCCCAATTAGTATTAATGGTGAATATGATATAACTTTTCATTTATCTAATCCTGAAGATAAGTCATATTCTGAACCCGCAATAAGAGGATGGGTTAATGAAAACAGGTTTAAGTTTTTAGAAATTTTAGGTGTTGGTAGAGATTATATGCCAAGTTATTTGGATATAGAAAAACTTTATTTCAGTAAAACATTAATCAAACAATTAACTCAGTATTTTAAGAGTGTTAAAGTTGTTAAAATTGGCGCTTGGTCAATCTATGTTAAACATTTATATTTTACCGCGGGAATTAGAAGAGATGAATCTTTAGTTGTTACTAATTATGTCGAACCTTATAAATGTGTGGTAACAACTCAAGAGGGTAAAGTTTACGATGTACCATTAAAAGAAGGTCTTGAACATTATAAACATTGGCAACGAGATTCTAAATACGATGAAACCGAATTAAACTATCCTAATTTTGATGAAATAATCGACAGTGAAGGAGAAGTTTTAGTTGATGGAGATTGGATGGTTCAATATGTAGTTACCGAGTTTGATTTAAACCCTTAGTCATTCTTTCCCATTGAGTTTTACCCATACTTCCTGGGTTCATAACCATTAAATCCTCCAACCAATCGAAAATTTTAATACCCTTGTTATTATAAATTTCAAGTTGGTAATCCCCTGAAGTTATTGGTAAATGTTTGAATGGAATTAACTTTGTTATATATCCTACAACATGGTGGTCAATCAACCAAAATGGGTCAACTGATTCATATAAGTCTTCTTTAGTTATGTCTTTATTGATATACAACTTATAAACTAAAAATGGATAATCTCCATCAACCATTGAGACTTCAATTCTGTCCAAGTCAGGATATACACCCTTTATTAAGTTAGAATTTATTATTTTATTAAGTGAAGAAAGTTCAGATTGTTTATCCATTTTAAAAAAGTACTGTTTTTACAGGTAAATTATATTTCTTTTCAAACCAAGTTTTAACAAATTCATCTATTTTATCTCCGAACATTTCTTTTATTTTAATGTCTGCATTAATTTTAAGTAATGGTTGAGATTCTAAATCAATTTCGTTCCATCCTTCAGGTCTTGATTGTATCGGATAATATTCCATTTGAGGCATGTCGGGTTCGCTTTCGAAAAATATAACATCAACAGAAACCACTTGGTCCCAATCAAAAAAGTCCTCTTCAACCATTGTTAAATTCTCTAATTCAGGTATTGAGTCCAAGTAAGACATTACATATGACTGTAATTTAGATTCTGAGATTATAAATTTCATATAAAATAAATATTTATTGTTATGGAAACCGATAAGAATTTAAATAAAACATTGGAATTAATCCATTCTTTCTTAAAAGGTAAACACTGGTACGAAGATTGGTATAGTATGCCGTACTCAGATTCAAACGATGATTATGTAGATTTTAAAATACAGTATCGAATTGAAAAAGTTTCATTATGGAAATCAAAAGACAGTAACGACTGTTTATATGAAGGAACTGTTTATATTGAACCACTTAGTTTATCATTAGGTGTTAATGATGAGTGGGAACACAACTTCAAACAACATGATATCTACGAAAGTAATTGGGGTGATTTGGGTGATAAATTGGTAGAAGATATTATGACGTATTTACCACATGTATGTGTTGATTATGATTTTAATTTCTCTACCTTAAATAAAGGATGAATATGAATTATATCGAATCGGTAATACACGTTTTTGGAATTGGAATAACAGTTGTTTTAATTGGCATACACTTAATAATAAGATGTACAAGTAAAATAGAGGATTAATCCCAATTTATTTTTATTTTTTTACCGTCACTATATAATGGTAAAATATCTGGGGCAAAATAAAAATAATTAGTGTCAGTAAATGTTGGCATGTTCCAAAGATATCCAATTATAGGATTAAACAAAACATATTGGTAATCACCATAAAAATCGTCATCCCCAAAAATTTTCTTTAAAATATCAGAGATAAGTGCAATATCTTTATTCTTATCAATGGATTTAGTAAATCTCATTGCAATTGTGATATTTACTTCCTCACTTCCAGAAATATTAATTTCAAACCATTCTGAATTAAATTCAAGATAATAGTTTTTAAATTCTATTTTATTGATTGTTTTTAATCTTTTTTGTAACTCTTTATTATCTTTTGAGTTCAGATAGTATTCTCTATCGTCTTCCTCAAATTTGCATAATTTTTTATAATTTTCTCTAAAAAAGTTTTGGTCACCTATCAAGTTTGAATATTCTCTTAATAGTTCATCAGGAAATCCCATTAAAGCTGCAACCGAATAAGAAATGTTTTTTGGGTTAGATATTAACCAAGTGATTGTTGATTCTTTAGGGTCAAAAGTTGGTTCAAGTATTATACCATGGTAATCATACTCAGGTTTAAGGTACTTGTGGAAATAAGTATAAATTTTTTTGTTGTAGAATTGTCTATCATCCATAACAATAAATACTTATATTTATTATTAATGAATAACGAAAAGAAAAAACGATTAAGGTTATTGGTTGATGAACGTGGATTACGTGAAGCAGCTAAAATGTTAGGTTTAACGCAAGTTGAATTAGTTGTTGAACTTAACATACCAGTCGATTATAATTTAGCCAATCAACTTTTATTTGATTTATTTAATTTAGGTAAGTTACCTGAAGTATATAGAGAATACGAAATAAGCGTTGATAGATTTAACGGAACATTCGAATGGAGATTGAACTCACCAACCGATTTTTATGGTGACGATGCTGAGTATAAAGAAATGTATGCTTGTTACGCAACTCCTTTTTGGGATGGTTCTGATTACACACCTGTTGAAGCTATTTATTATACTGTTACAAAAGACGGTAAAACAATAATTGATAAGGAAATGATTGGTGAACATTATGAATCTCTCAAGTCAATAACTGAGTTCCGTAATTTAGAACATTTATTGGTTTGGTATAGAGATTTCTATTTACCAAATGTATATTATATTTTGAACAGATTATTTCTTACTAATATAAGAGAAGAAAGTTTATTAAGTGATATTAATTAGGTTCTAAATGAGTCGCATCCAAACCAAATTTTTGGTTAATCCACTCTCTTACATATTTTTTAACCATATCCTCAGTGAAAAGATTGGATAATTGATTGTACACGTAATTTGTATCCAATTCTATTAACGGGAATAACTT
>Ga0315904_10001233_pt1 | contig 40305 bp, 21 predicted proteins | sample LakEriMetagenome_6_FD_203529 | JGI IMG/M metagenome (GOLD analysis project Ga0315904, IMG submission 203529) | Freshwater fungal communities from buoy surface, Lake Erie, Ohio, United States - Buoy 12 MA120 | ecosystem: Environmental > Aquatic > Freshwater > Lake | place: USA: Lake Erie, Ohio... | reverse complement strand
GGACCGCAGGTCCGCCTCGGGCTGCTCCCCACCCCGTCTCACGACGACGCAGTTGCCTCCGGCTGCTCTCCCGTTGCTCGTCTCGGGATGACTCGGACTTTCACCTGTTGATTTCATGTATGTGCGCCGCCTGTAGCGGCGGTCTGCGACCGTCGATGCGAATGGGGTGCCGAGGACACATGGCTTGCGCGCTATTGCATAGGCTTCGACGCTCATAGAGCGCCGCTACATTCCCCGCATGGGCCGCCTGTAGCGGCGGTCTGCGACCGTCGGTGCGAACGGGGTGCCCAAGGGCGCATGGCTCGCGCACCCATCCAAGGCCATCAGCGGGTTTTCGCGTCGGCCTCGATCCATTCCCAGAGGCTGTCCAGGCCGTTGCGGACGTTTTGTTTGGCGCTGGCGAGATCGCCGCCGGGAGCGGCCTTGCCGAAGAGATAGAACTTGATCTTCGGTTCGGTGCCGGAGGGGCGCACGGCGAAGGAGCGACCGTCGGCGAGGTCGATGAAAATCATCTTCTCCTTCGGGATGAGATCGCCTTCCTGATCGAAGATGTCCTGCTTGGCGAAGTCGCGGACCCTGGCAACGGGCGCGCCATCGACTTCGGCAGGCGGGTTGGCGGCGTAGGATTCTGCGAGCGCCTGGATTTTCGCCGCACCGTCGGCTCCCTCCATCACCAACGACTTGCCGATTTCGAGATGATAACCGTATTCGGCATAGATGGCATCGAGGATTTCCGGAATCGTCTTGCCGAGGGATTTCGCGTAGGCAGCGACTTCCGCGAACATCAGCGTGGCGCCATTGGCATCCTTGTCCCTCACCGAATCCGATCCGAGATAGCCGTAACTCTCCTCGCCGCCGAAGACGAAGAAGCGCGAGTATTCGAGGCGCAGCGCGCGAGTCTGATCCTCACCGAGCGAGCGGTAGTCGCCCTTCTTGTCGGCGGGGATGGAGTCCTCGTATTTGCGAAGCTTGCCGGCGATGTATTTGAAACCGGTGAGGGTGTCCACGATGCCCACGCCGAAGCCGTCGGCGATGGCGCGCTGGAGTTCGGTGGTGACGAAGGTTTTGACCAGCACGGCGCGGCTACGGTTGGCATGGGTGAGCCAGCCGAGATCGAAGCAGGTTTTCAGCCGGTACCACGCCATCAGCGAGCCGATCTGGTTGCCGGTGAGGAGTTGCATGGCTCCGGCGGCGTCGCGCACCGCCACACCCATGCGGTCGGCGTCCGGATCGGTGCCGATGACAATCTCGGCTGCGGTTTTCTCGGCGAGGTCGATGGCCATTTTCAAGGCCGGGGCGTTCTCCGGATTCGGCGATTCCACGGTGGGGAAGCGGCCGTCCTGCACGTCCTGCTCGGGCACCGTGAGCACCTCGAATCCGAAGCTGCGGAGCATCGGCACGTTGATGGTGCCGCCGGTGCCGTGGAGGTTGGTGAAGACCACCTTGGTCGATGCGCCTTCGAGCAGTTTCGGCTGGAGCAGCAACGAGGTGAGCCGCGCGGTGTAGCGCTCATCCATTTCCTTGCCGAGCACGGTGATGCTGCCTCGCTGCCCCTCCGGAAGGGGCTCGTAGGTTTCGGAAACCACCGCATTCACCTCGCTGATGATGCCGGATGCGTGCGGATCGACGATCTGGGCACCGTCGTTGAAATAGGCCTTGAATCCGTTGTCGTGCGGCGGGTTGTGCGACGCCGTTAGAACAACTCCGGCGTCGGCGCGGAGTTCGCGCACGGCGAAGGAGAGCTGCGGCGTGGAGCGCGGTCCTTCGAAAAGATAGGCGTCGCACCCGAGATCAGACGCGACCTTGGCGCAAAATTCGGCGAAATCGCGAGAGAAGTGGCGGGTGTCGTGGGCGAAGACGAGCATCGGCTTGCGCGAGTCGCCGACGAAGCGGCGGGCGTAGGCCACCATCCCGCGGACGGCGCGGCCGACGTTGTAGAAATTCATCGTCGCGGTTCCCACGCAGGGGTGCTCGGGCCTGCCGTTAGGACCGCCGTTTCCCTGCTCGGCGGCGGTGATCACGCGGCCGATGGTGCGCCCACGCAATCCGCCGGTGCCGAAGGCGAGGGTTTTGAAAAAGCGGTCGTTGAGTTCCTCCCAGGCACCGGCGTCGATCAGTTCGCCGATGGCGGCGGCGGTCACGGGGTTGGACGATCCGGCGAGCAGCGCGAGGATGTTGGTGCGGGCGGATTCAAGGAGTTTCCCGGAGGAAACTGCGGCGGACAGGGAGGATTCAAGTGCGCTCATGCGGCCTGCAGCGTAGGGGATTCCGGCGCGGTGGCAATGCCCGGATTCGCGGTTTCCTTGTGGACATCCCGGGGTTCCTCATATGGCTTTCCAAGCATCCGTATGTCCGAAGGCTCCCGCTCCGATTCTCAACAACTCACGCTCCGCGCCGTGCTCACCGGAATGGTGGTGGGCGGGGTGCTTTCGCTTTGCAACATCTACACCGGCCTGAAGGTCGGCTGGGGGATGGGCATGTCGGTAACGGCGGCGCTGATCGGTTATGGATTCTGGCAGTTGTTGAAACTCACCGGACGGGTGCGGCCCTTCGGCATGTTGGAAACCAACCTCAACCAGACCGCGGCCTCGTCGGCGGCGGCGATTAGCTCGGCCGGGCTGGTGGCTCCAATCCCCGCGCTGACGATGATCACCGGGCAAACGCTCTCGTGGATCGAACTGGTGGTGTGGACCTTTTCGGTGTGCCTCGTCGGCATCGTGGTGGGCATGGGACTGAGGCGGCAGTTGATCGTGGTGGACAAGCTGACCTTTCCCGGCGGTGTGGCGACGGGCAACACGCTGCTGGAGATCTATTCGCACGGCAAGGCGGCGGCACAGCGCTTGTGGATGCTCGGTGGGGCGGCGTTGTTCGCGGCGGCGGTGAAGATCACCGAACACTTCGCCAAGCTGGAAAAACTCGCGATGCCGGGAACGATCACCGCGAAAGCCGGTGGCGGCATCGAAAAGGCGGGGCTGGCCTCTTACACATCGGCAAATCTCACGTTCTCGCTGGAGCCGACCGGCATGATGTATGCGGTGGGCGCGCTGATCGGTCCGCGGGTGGGTATTTCCATGATGCTCGGCGCGGTGATCGCATGGGGCTGGCTGGCTCCGCACGCGTTCGAAGCGGGCTGGGTGCCGCCCGGCCCCCCGAATCCCGCGACGCCGTGGTTCAACGCGGGTCTGCAATGGCTGTTATGGCCGGGTGTGGCGCTGATGGTCACCGCCGCGCTGACCTCGTTCGCGTTTTCATGGAAGGCGATCGTTTCCGCGTTTCGTCCGGGCACCGGCGGAGAGCCGGAAACCGATCCCGCGGACGTGGTGATGTCGCGCAAGTGGTTCATCATTTCCCTTACCGTGGTGACGGGCATCTCGGTGGTCCTGCAAACCCTGTTCTTCAAAATCAATCCGCTCATCGCCGCGCTCGGCGTGCTGATGACCTTTTTGTTAGCCATGGTGGCCGCAAGGGTCTCGGGCGAAACGAACATCACTCCGGTGGGCGCGATGGGCAAGGTGACGCAGCTTGCCTTTGCCATCCTCTCCCCAGGCCAGCCGGCGGCAAACCTGATGTCCGCCAACGTCACCGGCGGCGCGGCGAGCCAGTGCGCGGACCTGATGCACGATCTCAAGACCGGGCACATGATCGGGGCGAAACCGCGGCCGCAGGTGATCGCCCAGGTTTGCGGTGCGTTCGCCGGGGCGCTGGCGGGATGCGCGGGCTATCTGATCCTGATCAAGGACCCGGCGATGGAACTGATGACCGACAAGTGGCCTGCGCCGAGCGTGGCATCCTGGAAAGCGGTGGCGGAGTTGTTCCAGCAGGGCCTGGGCGCACTGCCAAGCGGAGCCATCGAGGGCATGGCCATCGGCGGCGTGGCGGGCATCGTGCTCGCGGTGCTGGAGAAAACCCTGCCGAAGAAGGCTCGGATCTGGGTTCCCAGCCCGACCAGCCTTGGGCTCGCCTTCGTGATCCCCGCCTACAACGCGATCTCGATGTTTCTCGGAGCGATGGCCGCATGGGTGCTCGGCCGCTGGGTGCCCGGCTGGACGGCGCGTTTCCTCATCATCCTCGCCTCGGGCGTGGTGGCCGGGGAAAGCCTGTCCGGCGTGGCGCTCGCGGTGATGGAAATCCTCGGGGGCTGAGTGATCGCCGCCCCCCATTTGCGCCCTTGCCACCGTGCCCGGCAGGTGGCTGATTGGCCTTGCCGATGTCCACGATGCAGCCCGCCGAGGATTACACCAAGATCGAGTCCGTGTTTGTCCGGAAGCGCAACGCGCTGGTGCTGCGTGGCTGTTTCACGCCGATTTACACCGACTATTATCTTCATCTCATGCAGCACGGCATCCGGCACGCGCCGGAACTCGACCAGATGCTCAAGGACGCGCTGGCCATGCTCACCCTGCATCTGGTGGCCAGACCGTGGGCGGAGACCATCGCCTGGACCGCGAATCTGCGCGCTCCCCGCGTGAACCTGTTTGTCACCGGCAGTTCGAAGGATGAGAATATCGTCGGCCGCATCTTCAGCCAGGACGTCCGCGAACCGGACCGCAACCTGTTCTACTCGCAGACGACCACTCCGAATCTAACCGAACCGCGCACCTCCACGCTCGAAGTCGAGGGCAAGGATCCGGTGCGCTGGGTCTCGGATTTCTACGATCAGTCCGAGCAACGCCCGGCACGGGCCTTCCGGCTCGAGGACGAGCACTTCGTGCTGGTGGCAGCGCAACCGGACTGCGACCTGGAGTGGTTCGAGTCTCTGGATGAGGCGGCGGTGGCGGGAATCGACACCGGCGAGGAAACCAGCGTGCTGGAAACCCGGCGCTTCCGTTTTCACTGCGGCTGCACGCTGGACCGCATCCTGCCGGTTCTCGGCGGCTGGCGCGACCGGCTCGACGATCTGTTCGAGGATGCGGACGTCATCCGGCTGGAATGCCCGCGCTGTGCGGCCCGCTACAAGGTGACGCGCGACATGCTCGGATGAGTCCGGGAAACGGGGCTTGGCTTGCGCAGGGTATTGATGCAGGTTGCGCCGTCGTCCGCACGCATGAAGATCCTATCCCACCAAGATCCCGGATACGCGAGGTTTGTCAGCCGCATGAACCGCCGCGCCATTCCCGAAGCGGGCGTGCGCGATCTCGTCACCGACATCATCGCCCAGGTCGCGGCCAAGGGTGATGACGCGCTTGTCACGCTTACCAAGCGCTTCGACGGCGCGCAACTCGCGCGCCAATCGCTCTTCCTGAGCGAAGCGGAGATGGCAGCGGCGGTCAGGGCTGTTTCCCCCGCCACCAAGCGCGCGGTGGCGCGCAGTTTGAAGAACATCCATGCCTTCGCGAAACGGAGTTTGCGCAAGGACTGGTCCGCGCGAAACGCCGAGGGTGCGCTGGTGGGCGAACGTTTCACGCCATTCGACCGCGTGGGCGTTTATGTCCCCGGAGGCAAGGCTCCCTTGGTTTCCACCGCGCTGATGACGGCGGGATTCGCCCAGGCTGCGGGCGTACCGGAAATCATCGCCGCCACTCCCTGCGGCCCGGACGGATCGGTGAACTCCGCATTGCTCTACGCGCTCAAGGCGGCGGGGACCACCGAAGTCATCAAGGTCGGCGGCGCTCAGGCCATCGCCGCGCTCGCACTCGGAACGCGGACGATCCGCCCGGTGGACCGCATCTTCGGACCGGGCAACCGTTTCGTCGTCGAGGCCAAGCGCCAACTCGTCGGCGCGGTGTCCATCGATCTTTTGCCGGGCCCGAGCGAGATCCTGATCCTCGCCGACAAGACGGGAAACCCGGAGTTCATCGCGGCGGACATGCTCGCCCAGGCCGAGCACGGCGGCGACAGCGTGGTCGGCTTCGTCACCGACTCGAAGGCGCTGTTAGGCAAAGTCAGCAAGGCCATCGAACGCCAACTCGCCACCCTCAACCGCGCGAAAATCATCCGCAATGTGCTCAAAACCGGCACCTTCCTGCTGCATGTGAAATCCTTCGCTGACGGCGTGGCCGTCGCCAATGCCTTCTGTCCGGAACACCTTTCGCTCATCACCGCCTCCGAGCGGAAATGGCTGCCGCAAATCCGCACGGCCGGTGCCATTTATCTCGGCAACGACTCGCCGGTGGCCGTCGGGGATTTCCTCGCCGGCCCCAGCCACACGCTGCCGACGGGAGGAGCGGGCCGCTCGTTTTCGGGATTGCGTGCCGATCAGTTCCAGCGCCGGACCAGCATCGTGCGGCTGGACCAAAAATCCGTCAGGGCGTCGTTGCCGGTGGTTGAGGAATTCGCCCGGATCGAGGGCCTGGACGCCCACGGTCGTTCGACGGCGATCCGCCTGGAGTCATGAGCAGTTACCGCATGGCCCAACGTCAGGGTGACACGCGCCGCCCGGCGGGCTCGGCCGCATGCCCGGCGTGCGGCGGTGCCTTATCGGCCGACGCCTCGCGTTGTCCGTCCTGCGGATTCACAGGCGAGGACTCGCTGCGAATGTTTCCCGACTCCCCTCCTCCGCTGTTGCCGATTTTGGACGCGGCGAACCTTTGGAATGCCGCGGACCAGCGCAAGATCGAGGCGGCGAGGGAAAAACTCCGGCGCCTGTTCCCGCAGTTCCGTTTTCATTTCTGCTCGGTGGCTCTGCAGGAGGACATCAGTCTTCCGGCCTTCGGTTTCTGGATGCTGAACGTCAGCCCGCTCTACGTCGGCGAGACGGCGGACGACCGCGCGTGGTCGGTGCTTCTGTTAGTGAACGTCACGGACGGCGCGATGGCGGTGGTGCCCGGATACGCCGCAGAGCGCTGGCTGGGCGACGAGGAATGGCGGAAAATCCTCTGGAGCATGGCCCCCGCATGGAAGGCGGGCGAAGCCGGAGAGGCGGCAGTCCGCTTTCTCGAAAGCACCGCCACCTTCCTTACCCACACCTGGAAAGCGCGCGGTCTCCGCCGCGCCAAACGCGCGAAATCATGACCGGGCGCACTTCCATTCTCCTAAGCGTCTGCCTGCTGGTGTTGGCCTTCGCCGCACAAGCCGCGGATTTCGAATACGGCGGACGGCCGCCGGGTTCGGTGTTCGATCCGGAAAACGTGCTCGATCCCGCGACTCGTGCGGAGGTTTCACTTCCGTTAGAGAGAATCCTCAAGGAAGAGGGCGTGGATGTGGTGGTGGTCATCCTGCCGACGCTCGATGGAGCGCCACCCGATTTCGTGGCCGGACGTTTCGCCAACGCGTGGTGCGAATCCCCGATCCATGCGGTGGTGCTGCATGTGCCGGGCGAAAAGGAAGCGCCGTGGATCGTGCCCGATGGCAAACTGATCGGCTCCATCAAACCGGAAATCGTCAGCGGGAAGGTCGCCGAAGCCATGCGCAACGCCGCCCGCGAACCCAGCGAACCCGCAAAGGTCCGCGCCGCCGCCACCGAGGCCGCCGACATGCTGCGCTACTGGATGCGCAATGCGATCAACCGCAGCGAGTTTCTCGAAACCGAGCGGACCAAGATCCGCCTCGAACTCGAAAAGAAGGCACGTCAAAAGCAGATCACGCTGCTGGTCGCGGCCGCGTCCACCGTCCCGGTTCTGATCGGAGTTTTCATGCTGCTCTCGGCACTGAAGAAACGCGGCCCCGGCCTGTTTCCCGACAACCGCCCGCCGCGGCGTCTCGGCGCACCGCACTGCGGTGGCAACCACTGCGTCGTTTCACTCGGACCTTTGCCCGCATCGAATTCATGAAACCTTTGCCCCATGTTCTGTTAGCCACCTGCTGTGTGATGGCCCTCGTCGCATGCGGGGAAAGGAAAACCGATCCAACGCTGCCGCCATCCACCGATGAAGCATTGAAAAGCAGCGACATGCCCTTGCTTCCGGTGACCCCCGGAGACCGCTGGATCTATCAGACAAGACTTTCGATTCCGGCCGGCGTCACCTCGCCGGGCGCGGCCGAGGTCAACACCTCGCACGAACGCGTCCGCGCCTACCTCGGCAAGCAACCGGCCGCCGAGGGACTGCCCGCCGTGGACTGCTTCGAAGTCACCGCGCCGGGAGCACCGGCCGAGCGAGAGTTTGTGGAGATCCACAATGACCGCATCCTCATGCGCGGCTCGCTCATCATTCGGCCGGAAACCACCAAGCCGATGTGGCTGGCCGACGCCGTGCCCTTCGTGGTCGCGGGCATGAAGGCCGGCACGGCGATGCCCGGATTCCGCACCGGCGATGGCGCGTTGAGCCGCCGGACCGAAGTGATCGCGCGCGAAGACGTCACCGTGCCCGCCGGAACCTTTCCCTGCATCCGACTGCTCACCACCGGACGCGACGGCGATCTCGAACTGCGGCGCACCGTTTGGTTTTCCCCGAAAACCGGTATCGTTCGTGAGGAGAAAATCCGCTACCGCGGCGACAAACTCATCTTCCGGGAAATCCAGGAACTCAGCCGCATCGAACGGGCGAAATGATGACGGAATCATCCAAGCCTTTTCTCGGCGTCTTCCGGCGGCTGTTGGTGGCGGCGGCGGTTCTGATGGCGATTCCCGTGCTGCTCATTACCGGTTGCCAGTCGCGGCTGATCTACTACCCGCGACCATACGCTCCGGAGACGAAGCGGGAATGGCAGTCACGCCACGGTGGACGTTTCATCGACTATCAAACCGGCGAGGGCAGGCAGCGCGCGTTCCTCCAGGGAAACCTTCGCTCGCCGCGAAACCTCTGGATCGTCTGCGGCGGCAACGGGTCGCTGGCGCTCGATTGGTCGGACTGGCTGGCGGAGCACGCGCCGAAAGAGGACGCGTTTCTGTTAGTGGATTTCCCGGGCTACGGCGATTGCGAGGGTTCGCCGCATCCGTCGCGCATCCGCGAGAGTTTCCGCAAGGCGCTGCCTGCGGCTTGGACATCACTGGGACAAACGCCTGATCCGGCGCGCATGCGCTTCTTCGGTCACAGCCTCGGCGGCGCGGCCTGCCTGATCGGCGCGGCGGACCAAGGCATCAGCCGCGGGGTGCTGCTTGCCCCGTTCACCAGCACCATGGACATGGCGCGCGAGGTGACCGGCCTGCCCGTCGGGTTTCTGGTATGGCACCGCTTTGACAACCGCGCTCGCCTCGAGGATTTGCAACAGCGCGGCGCATCGAATGTCATCATCCTCCACGGCTCCAATGACGAGGTCATCCCGGTGGCCATGTCCCGCTCCCTGGCAGCCACGTTTCCGGGCAACGTGCGACTCGTTGAAATCAACGCAGGCCGCCACAACACGGTCCAGGACAGCCATCCGCAACTGTTAGGCGATGCGCTGCGGGAGGCTGGCAGGTAAACGCGTCACGCCATCGGGTCCATCTCCCCGTCGCCGCCGGTGGAGGCCTCGTCGAAATCGAGTTCGCGCACACGCTTGCGGTCGCGGATCAACTCGACCTGCTTGCGGAGGATCTCCCGCATTTCCACCCCGTTGTGAATGGCGGGGATGGCGAGTTGGGGCATCGAGCGGTCCGAGGTTTCAAGCTCGATGGACGCGAGCCCGGTGAGACGCATCCACCACGGGCGGACCATCAGCGAGTCCTTCACTCGGTAGAGTTCGATCTCATCGACCTGTTGGTTGATCACACCGCGAGTGATGCGCAGCCGCTCGCTGGTCAATTCGAACACCTGCGTGCGCACCACGAGATACTTCCACAGCATGAACCCGAGCGGCAGCACCAGCGCCACAAATGCCGGTGGGAAAAACATGCCACCGACGGCGATGCCCACCCCGGCGACGATGGCAGCGGTGAAGGGACCGAGATTCAGCCATTGCGACGGGCTGCCTTTCCAGAGAGTCGTTTCCTCACTCATGGGCGAGATCCTGATCCCGCCACGCCCGGGGCCGCAAGTGGAGATTCCCGGGCGGATTCCATTTCAGCGGAAAACATTTCCCCGGTCCGGGTCTTCGATTCCGTGCTGACAAGTTGTAGCCTGTTGTCACGTATCCCGGACTTCCGTCTCCATCATGCGTCCCACTCTCCCAATTGCCTTCCGGGTCGTCGTGGCCTTCGCCGTCGCGACGGGAGCGAGCGTCGCCGAAACGGCCCCCGGATACAATCGCGACATCCGGCCGATCCTCGCCGACAAGTGCTTTGCCTGCCACGGGCCGGACGCCGGAAAACGCGAGGCCGACCTGCGGCTCGACGTCCGCGAGGATGCGATCAAGGCCGGTGCCATCGTCCCCGGAAACCCGGCCAATAGCCCGCTGATCGAACGCATCCACGCCAATGATCCGGACGAAGTCATGCCACCGCCGGAATCCCCGCGCCAGTTGACGGCGTCTGAGAAAGAACTGCTGGAAGCATGGATCCGCTCGGGTGCGGTGTATGAGCCCCACTGGTCCTTCACTCCCCTGCCCGCTTCGGTGCCGGTGCCGGAAACCCGGCACTCCGCGTGGTCCGGCGGCGGGATCGACCGCTTCGTCGCCGCCCGTCTGGAGCTGGAAAACCTCAGCCCCTCCCCTGCGGCGTCGCGCGAACGCTGGCTGCGCCGGGTTGCCTTCGATCTCACCGGTCTGCCTCCGAGCGGCAGGGATCTCGATGCGTTTCTAACAGACACCTCGCCGGACGCCCGCGAAAAGGCCGTGGACCGGTTACTCGCCTCCTCGCGCCATGGCGAGCACATGGCCGTGCAATGGCTCGATGTGGCGAGATATGCCGATTCCTTCGGTTACCAGTCCGACATCGACACCCACGCGTGGCCCTACCGCGACTGGGTGATCCGCGCGTTCAACGACAATCTGCCATGGGACCAATTCATCACCTGGCAGTTGGCCGGCGATCTTCTGGAAAACCCCACTCGCGACCAGATCATCGCCACCGCCTTCAACCGAATCCACCGCAAGACCCAGGAGGGCGGCAGCGTCGAGGAGGAGTTCCGGCAGGAGGGCGTGGCTGACCGCGTCCACACCTTTGGCACCGCGTTTCTCGCGCTGACCATGGAGTGCTCGCGTTGCCACGATCACAAATACGATCCGATTCCCACCCGCGACTATTACTCGCTCGGCGGATTCTTCAACAGCATCGACGAATGGGGATTGCTGCACGGCGTTGGTTCGATCCAACCGCATCCCACGTTGTTGCTAAGCACGCCGGAGCAGGACAAACAGATCGCGGAGCGGCAGGCCACCATCGCCGCTGCCGAAGTAGCGCTGGCGGCGAAGCGTTCCGAGCGGGAATCCGCCTTCCAATCATGGCTCGCTTCGCCGAACGCCACCGATGCCGATCTCAGCGGGTCATACGATCTCGATGCGCGGGACGGTAACGCCTTTGCCAACACCGCCAACACCGCGAGTCCCGGAAATTCCAACGACAAGAACCAACTCGTCCCCGGCAGGAAGGGCCAGTCGCTTCGCTTCACCGGCGATGACGGCCTGGCTCTGGGCTCCCACGGCGTGAGTCATCAGGAAGACGCGTTTACGGTTTCGTTTTTCCTCAAACCCGCCGCGATCACCAAGCGCACGCTCGTATTCCACAATAGCACCGGCTACGATCCCGGATACAATGGTTTCGAACTGCTGCTGGAGGACGGCCACCTGCGCTGGATGGCCGCACGGGAGTGGCCGGGACAATGCATCGCCGTCCGCACCCGGGAAAAACTGCCCGTGAACCAGTGGACACATGTGAGCGTGAGTTATGACGGATCATCGAAGGCCGCCGGGCTGATCGTATCCCTCAACGGCGTTCAGTCGCCGCTCGATATCGTGCGCGACAATCTCGTGAGAAACTGCGGCAGCGCCAATGCCTTCACCTTCGGCGAACGAGTCCGCGATTCCGGCCTCAAGGATGGTGAGATCGACTCCATCCGCATCCACGGGCGCGCGCTCACGCCACTGGAAATCAGCGCGTTGTTCCAGGACAAACCCCTCGCTGAGGTGCTGGCCGCAGCTCCACGCGACGAAGCGGGAATCACCTTGCTGCGGAGTTATTACTTTTCGGCGATCGATCCGGAGACGCGCGCTGCCACGGCCACGCTTCGTGACGCCCGTCGCGCGCTGCGCGAAGCGTATGACGGCGTGCGAGAGATGCCCGTCATGCGCGAGATGCCGGAACCACGTCCCACGTTTCTTTTGGCAAGGGGCGACTACACCCAGCCTCAAGGCGAGGCCCTGCCGCGCGAAACGCCATCGGCGCTACCGCCCTTTCCGAAGGACCAACCCCGCAACCGCCTCGGCCTCGCCCGCTGGCTCACCGCGCCGGATCATCCGCTCACCGCCCGCGTGCAGGTCAACCGAGTCTGGCAGCATTTCTTCGGTCGCGGGCTGGTGGCCACCACCGAAAACTTCGGATTGCAGGGCGAACTGCCATCGCATCCCGAGTTGCTCGATTGGCTCGCCCGCGACTTCGTGGCCCATGGATGGGACATGAAACGCCTCTGCCGCATGATCGTGCTCAGCGCCACCTATTCCCAGGACTCGAAAGCCTCACCCGATCTCCGCGCGAAGGACCCGTCGAACATTCTGTTAGCCCGTGGTCCGGTGAAACGGCTCTCCGGCGAGGCCCTCCGCGATCAGGCGCTTGCGGTTTCCGGTCTCCTTCACCCGGACATCGGCGGGCCGCCGGTGAAACCCTATCTCCCCGATTCCGCGAGTTGGAAGGTGCTCAACAACTTCGTGCCCGCTTACAAGCGAGATCCGGCTCCGCTCATCTACCGGCGCAGCCTGTACTCCTTCTGGCGGCGCACCGCGCCTCCACCGGGCATGCTCGCCTTCGATGTGCCCAACCGCGATGTCTGTTCGGTCCGCAGGCAGCAGACCAACACACCCTTGCAACCGCTCGTCACGCTCAACGACCCGCAGTTCGTCGAGGCCGCGCGCGGCATGGCCATCCGCATGATCCGCGAGGGCGGAGCGGATTTCCAATCCCGCGTCCGCTGGGTATTCCGGGAAACACTCGGCCGCACTCCCGTTGAGGAGGAACTTCGGTTGCTGAGCGATCTCCACGCCGAGCAAGGCGGCATCTTCGCCATGCAACCGGAAAAGGCCGCGGCGTTTCTCAAGGTCGGCGACCTTCCCGCCCCAGCGGACATTCCGGCCGCCGAACTCGCAGCCGCCACCGTGGTGGCGAGCGCTTTGCTCAATCTCGACGAAACCATCACGCTCCGCTGATCCATGGAAACCGATCCGCTGTTCATCACACGCCGCCGCTTCTTCTCGAAACTATCCGCCGGTCTGGGTGGCATGGCGCTGGGCTCGCTTCTAACGGAGAAGTCCGCCGCCGCGATGCCAACGGGCCTGCCCGGCTTTGCCCCGAAGGCCAAGCGCATCATCTATCTCTTCATGAGCGGCGGCCAGGCCCAGCACGATCTCTTCGACGAAAAACCACTGCTCCGCGAACGCAACGGCCAGCCTCTGCCCGACTCGGTGCGCGGCGGTCAGCGACTCACCGGCATGAGCGGCAACCAGTCGATCCTGCCGCTCGCCGGCTCCCATTTCGACTTTTCGCCCTTCGGCAAAAACGGCACACGGCTCAGCGAACTGCTGCCCCACACCGGCGGCGTGATCGACGACATCTGCCTGATCCGCTCGATGTTCACCGAGGCGATCAACCACGATCCGGCGATGACTTTTCTGCAAACCGGCTCGCAGATCGCCGGGCGTCCCAGCATCGGCTCATGGGTCCACTACGGACTTGGCAGCATGAATGAAAACCTCCCCGCCTTCGTCGTTCTCGTGACCAAAAAACCGACCGACCAACCGCTCTACGCGCGACTGTGGGGCAGCGGTTTCCTCGACTCGCGTTATCAGGGCGTGCGTTTCTCTCCGGGCAAGGAGGCGGTGTTTTATCTCGCCAATCCGGACGGCATCTGCGGCACCGGGCGCCGCTCTCTGCTCGACAAGCTCGCCGCGATGAACCGGATCTCCTATCAGAACGAAATCGATCCCGAAATCGAGTCGCGCATCGTCCAGTACGAAATGGCCTACCGCATGCAAACCAGTGTGCCCGAAGCCACCTCGATCAACGGCGAGCCGAAACATGTGACCGATCTCTACGGACCCGATGTGAACACGCCCGGCACCTTCGCCGCCAACTGCCTGCAGGCCCGCCGTCTCGCCGAGCGCGGCGTGCGTTTCATCCAGCTCTATCACCCCGGCTGGGACAACCATGGCAACGTGCCCCAGGCCCTGCCCAAGCTCGCCAAGGAGGTCGATCAGCCATGCGCCGGGCTGATCCGCGACCTCAAGCAACGCGGACTGTTGGATGACACGCTCGTCATCTGCGGCGGCGAGTTCGGGCGCACCAGCTACTCACAGGGCACTCTCACCAAAACCACCTACGGCCGCGACCACCACCCGCGCTGCTTCTCCATGTGGATGGCCGGCGGCGGCGTGAAACCCGGTTTCGTCCACGGTGCCACCGACGATTTCGGCTACAACATCACCGAAAAGCCCGTCCACGTCCACGATCTCCACGCCACCATCCTCCACCTGATGGGCATCGATCACACCAAGCTCACGCACTTCTTCCAAGGCCGCCATTTCCGCCTCACCGACGTGCACGGCCATGTGGTGAGGGATTTGCTGGCGTGATCCAATCAGAACCCGAGTTCCGCTTTCATCACGCGGAGGAAGTCGGCGGTGTCGGATGGCAGTCCGTGAAGCACACGACGGTCACTGATGAGGAGTTTTGGCAGTTTGGTGGTGGTTCGCGAGAGACGGTTCCACGCATCGGTGTTGGCGCGGAGAGTGGTGGCGATCCGCGGGTCGGCAAGGGCGGCATCGAGTTCGGCCTGGGACAAGAGGCCGAGGGCGAGTGAGCGCGCGTGATCGGGGGAAGGCGAGGCGATGAGCGACTTGTGAAACGCGGCGAAGGCGTCCGGACGGGTGTGCCAGACGGCGAGCGCGATCCGGCTGATTTCGCAAGCTCCCGGATGCGGCGGGTTGCGGCCGAGATGGGGATTGCAGGATGCCTCCAGCGGCACCGGCAGCAGCAGCACCGCGACGCGGCCGGGGTGCGCCTCTAACAGCGCGTCCAGATGACCGGCCATGGTGCGGCAGGCGGCGCATTGGTAATCGAAGCACTCGACGAGCACGCGTTCGGCATCCGGATGTCCCAGCAGCGGATGATCGGCGGGATCGAAGGCGAGTTTTCCCCCATCGAAGGTGACGAGTCGCGGGGTGTGTTCGACAAGATGCGTCCTTTTCACCGGCCCGTAGATCTGGAGCAGACCGACTGTGAGAAACGACAGCACGCACCAGAAGGCTGCGGTGCGAAGCGGGCAGGTGGCGGCGATGATTCCCGCGGCGCACGCGATGAGCCCGATCGCGTGCGCCGCGTTGCAAACGGGGCAGAAGGTTTTCAGAAAAACCGCCTGGACGAACACAAACCACAGCGCGGCCCCCGGAAGCGCGGCGAGCAACGGAATGCGCAACCGACGCATGGGTGTGAAGAATGACAAGAGCACCGCGAGATAAACCGCGGCGCCGAACGCGGAAACGGGCGCACCTAACAGAAATCCCCAGCGCGATGAGGTGACGGCGTCACAAGATCCGCCACCACAGCCGGCGATAGGGCCGCCACGGAGGCTCTGCCAGAGCAGCCAGCCATTGACGGACAAGCCGGCGAGCGCGGTGGCGATGACCACGCCGTTCAACGCGCGGCGGAGGTCCGTTCTCACGGCAGTTCGGCGCGCAGCCGGATGAAGCGTTTCGGATTCGGGGTATCCAGCGGGGTCAGATCGCGGACAACGAGTGATGCCACGGTGTTGCTCACCGTCTCCGTTTGGGCAGGACCGGAATACCAGTCCGTGAGATTGCCGGAAACCTCGACGATGAGCGTCGCCTGGTGATCGATGCGCCGGGGAATGACAATCGTCACATGGCCCGTAACCAGCGATGCCGGAGTGGCCACCGGAGCATTGGCGGTTCCTGGTGCCGTGCCGAAGACGAACTCCAGCAGGTTGGTCATGCCATCCCGGTCCGGATCATCGCCAGGCTCGTCGAGCGCTTCGGCAGTCAGATGGTCGGCCCGCCATTGTTCCCAAGTGGTGGTGGGCGGCGCCGCGTTTGTCACGGCGGCGGATTTCATCAGGAACGGAATGCCCGAGGCGTTGATCTGGCCGATCACAGGAGTGGCGGCGGCGGCGTTCCATGCGGGCGGCTCCGGGTTCAGCGGATTGACGGCGGGCCACGTCCAGGACGGCGCGCGGAAGAGAACCCATTCGCCCGCGAGCGCGTCACCGCGGAAACCCCAGACATAGGCGGGCTTGCCGACGGTGAAAGGAGCGAGGTTGTCCCAGATTTCGTGAAGGTCGTTGAAGGCTTTTGCGCCCGCGTCGTAGGACGTGCGCATCGCGGGCCGCCAATTCTGGGCCCACTGTTCCTTGTTCGACGGCAGCGGAACAAACGAACCGTTGAAAACCCCGAGTTCGAAACGGAAACCGGCGTCCATCGGCACACCCGCGCTGGTGTGATTGACGGCGGCAGCCGGGCTGAACCACGTGATGCGTTCGGCTTTGAGCGGTCCACCCGCAACGAACAGAACGAGGGCGACTAACCGGCGCGGCATCGGCGTGAGGGTTTCTCAGTGACGACGGCGGCGCAGCAGCAAACCTGCGGACAGCGCGGCGAATCCCAGCGATGACGGCTCCGGAATGAAGGTGTACGTTTGCAAGGTGTAGGTGCCGGTGACCGTGTAAACTCCCGATCCCGGAACTCCGCCCTGGCTGCCCCATTTCGGGATGTCATTGCCGTCGAGATCGCTGACCGACCACTGGAGGTTTGGTTCGTTGTCGCAGCAACCGGGAACCGCATCCGGAAACACCCAGGTGCTTGACGGATCGGTCGAGACCGCGCGAGTGAGCAACCATTCGTTGCCCTCGATCGGCTCATCGCCACGGCGGATCCACAGGAAGGCGTCGAGCCCTTCAAAGCTGAAGCCCGAGGTCGAGTGCGGGCTGGCGCTGGTGCCGTCATCGTTCATCGAGGCAACCGAGGTGAAATACATCAGGGTCGGATTGTAAACCGCACGGTCAAAGACCCGCCAGTTGGCGAACCACTGGCTGACGTTTTCATCATCCGGAGTGAATCCGTCCACGAAGGCACCGATCTCGATCACAAACAGGCTGTCGATCGAATTCCCCTGGCTATCGACGATGTCGGTCCCGACCGGACTCGCCCAGTCGAGAGTCTGCCCGACGGCGGAGCCCGCCAAGACGGAAACACCCGTAATGAGCAGCAGTTTGTTGAAGGGCTTCATGGGAGAAAACGGGCGAAAAATCCCCCGCCGCGCTGGGTTTTAGGGGCTTTGCGGCGGGAAAGGAAGATTTTTCTGATATTCAACAGAAATTAAGTATTGGCGAATCAGGGCACCCAGGGAGATGGCGAAGTGTAGGAGTTCAGGCCATTTTTCGAGCGAACGAAGACCGCGCGGTTTTCCAGCAGGAGGATTTCGGCGTCACGGGAGGCGGCGGTGTTGTCGCCCACTTTCGCCCAGTTGAGCAGGCCCGGGAAAACCGGGGCGCCGTTGAGCAGGAAGTAGGTGGCGTATCCGGAGGCGGCGGCGTTGGCGTCCTTGTTCCAAAGGAAAATCGTGTCGGCCGTCTTGAAATCGCGACTGCCGAAGAAGCCGGCGGCGAGGGTCATGGCACGTCCATTCGTGCCCGCCGCGGATTGGTCGATCGGGTATCCGCCGCCGACGAGATTGTTTCCGGTGTCCAGAGGACGGCGGAAATCGTTGGCGCGGACCTCACCGTAGGCCAGCAGACTGGTGACTGCGGTGCGGTTGTTGAAGAAGCTCCCCCACCCCGGCGGGATGACGGTGCCGCCCTGATCGGCAAAACCCGAACCGGAGCGCACCCAGCGGTGGTTGCCGGAGTCGTCGTAGTTCCAGAAGAGCATCCACGCGCCATCGACGAAAAGCTGCACCTCGTCAGCGGTGGTCGGGGCACCGGTTGCGCCGAAGGCGGACGGTGGGAACATCTCCGCAAGCGTCCAGTGGCGGCGCAGGATCACGGTGTCCCCGGCCAAGCTAACAGGCGGAGCGCCGGCGAGCGTGTTGAACGGCGCGGTGGAGGCGTGGATGTCCGGGTCGTTCGCAAGGGTGAGACCATCGCCGGAGGACGCGGTGACATCGAAGCGATGGCCCTCGTTCTCCCCGGAGACAACTTCGACGTAGTAGGAAACTCCCGGGGCGATCAGATTGTCCAATGATTGGCCGGTGAAACGGATGTCCTGACCGCTGACTGCGGAAACGGTGCCGGTGAAAATGGCTTCGCGCTGATAGGGATTGTTGTAAGTGCGGCAGCAGAGCGCGAGTGGGGTTTCGGTCCAGCCTTCGGATTCGGTGAAACTGGTATGATTCACCTCATCGTTGCCGCCATCGTCATCGAGATCCGCCCTGATGCGGACGGTGCCCTTGCCTCCGGTCAGGCCTGTTAGGGTTTCGAGATCGTGAATGGTGACGGTTTCAGTGCAGTCGCCGTTGTCCGACGTGGAGAACATCGGCGGCGTGAAAACGATCTCCTGCCAGACAGTGGGATTGCCCGGAGCGGCCGCGTATTGCAGCGTGTAGGTGACATTGAGCGGCGCGCCCTTGTGGCGGATGAAGACGCCTTCAAGCGTGCCAGGCGCCAGAGTGGAGGGGCGGATGATCCAGGCCGTGTGGTTGAGCCACGGGCTGCCGGTGCCGTTGTCATGAGGCATGGCGAAGGCGAACTCGGCGAAGTTGTCATAGGAATCCTGGTCCGGATTTCCCGAAGGGGCTTCGGACGGATGCAGGAACTTCCAGTGCGCCCAATCGTCCGGACAGGTGTCCAGCGTTTCGACGAAGTTGTTGTTTTCACTGTGCTGACCCGGCGAGAGCGTGATCGGGGTGACGTCGCCGATGATGTCGATGTCGCCGCCGTCCACATCGCCGAAGGAATCGTAGCCGTAGGGCTGGGTCTGGCCGACCTGATAGATTCCGGGGCGGACTCCGGTGAACTGATAGAATCCACTGCCGTTGGTGACGGTGGTGATCGGTTGCACGCCGGACATGTTCGGATCTCCGTCCACGGGATCGCCGTTCTCATCGAGCAGCGTGAGCGTGACTCCGCCGAGTGGCGTGGAACCGACGAAGACGTAGCCGCTGATGACGCCGAGTTCGATTTCCACGAAATCGCGCTCGATGACCTCCTCACCGGGATTCACCGTGATCGGCGTGATGTTGCCGATAAGGTCCGGGTTTCCTCCGTCCACATCCGAGACGCTGCCGTAGCCGGCAGGTTGGGTTTCGGAAACCCGATAGTTGCCGGGAAGCAGGCCGGGGAAGCGGTAGGAACCGTCAACGCCGGTGACCAATGTCCATGGCTGGACGCCCGGAGTGTTGGGATCGCCGTCCACGGGATCGCCCGATCCGTCCAGCAGTGCGACGGTGACACCGGGGAACACCGTGTCGCCGATTCCGTCGTTGTTGGTGTCCTTGAAGACGCGCCCGCTGATGGCTCCATACGCGATCTCGACGAAGTCACGGTTGGCGACTGCCAGACCGGGAACGATGACAATCGGTGTTTCATCGCCAATGAGGTTGTTGTTCGCGCCATCCACATCGGAGACGCTGGCATATCCCGGCGGCTGGTTTTGCGAAACCCGGTAGGAACCGGCGGGCACAAGCGTGAACTGATAGAAACCGGAGGCGTTGGTGGCCACCTGGATCGGCGCGCCGAAGCCGTCAAGCACCGGATTTCCGGAGGAATCGAGCAGATTGAGCACCACACCGCCGAGACCGGTGTCGCCGCTGCCGTTGTTGTCGTCATCACTGCGGACGTAGCCGTTGATGGAACCGAACTGGGTTTCAACGAAGTCGTTGCCACCGCTGTCCTGACCGGCCGTCACGGTGATCGGCGTGACGTTGCCGATGATGTTGTCGTTCGGACCATCGGTATCGGAAACACTGGCGTAGTTGGAAGGCTGGTCCTGGACGACGCAATAGTCCGCCGGCGGCAGTCCGCCGAACGAATAGGAACCGTTGGCAAGGGTGAGTGTGGTGACCGGCTGGCCGAATCCGTCGAGGACCGGGTTGCCGAGGCTGTCGAGCAGGCGGACCAGGACATTATCAAGCGGAATGTCGCCGTCTCCGTCGTTGTCGGTGTCGGCGAGCACGAACCCGCTGATCGAGCCGGGGAGGAACCAGCCGTCATTGCCCGCATCCACCGCGCTTCCGGAAACCGCGGTGACAGTGGTGGGGTCGGTGCCCTCGGTCTGGGTGTAACCGGCCGGATACTGTGGGTCGGACTCATCGACGTTCGCCGTGGTGGAACCTGGTGGCACGGTGGCTGTCCAATCGCCGTTGGAATCCGTGACGACGGTCTGCAGCAGGCCGTTCACATCAGTGACCGTCACATTCACGTTCGGAAGGTCCGGTTCGCCCGGATCCTGGTCGCCGTCACCATTGGTGTCGATGTAAAGGTGTCCGAACACCGTTCCAGGCACGTAGTATCCGGCGTCGATGGTGTTGTTGGTGCCGCCGGCAGCCATCACGATGTTGCCGGTCTGGCCGGTCGAGGGATTCGCATCGCTGTCGGTCGCATCCGCGCCGTTGTCGGCGATCGTGCGGCTGTAACCGGCCAGCGCGCCGAAGTTAACCTGATAGGTTCCCGGGCGCAGCCCGCTGAACTGATAGGCACCGCCGCCCGCCGTGGTGATGGTGGCCACGGCCAGCGCGTCGTCCGCATTGCCGGCGATCCCGTCCGCGCCGAATCCGGGCCGGAATAGCGTCACGGTCACCCCGTTGAGTCCGGTCTCGCCGCCGTCCTGCTGTCCATTGGCGTTGGTGTCGTTGAACACGAAGTCACCAATGGTCGCGGGCTGGAAGTATCCGGCGTCGAGCGTGTTGTTTGTTTGTCCGCCAGTGAGCGTGAAATTGGCCGTGCGGCCGGTAATGGCGGAAGGATCGCTGTCCGCAGTGTCAACACCTTGGTCGGCGATGGTCGGTTGATACCCTGCAGGTGTGTCGAACCACAGATAGTAAGTCCCCGGCATGATGTCGGTGATCGAGTAGATGCCTGAAGCGTTGGTTGCCGTGGTGGCGGCGATGGTGTCGTTGGCTGCATTGAACAACGTGACGGAAACCCCGGGGATGCCGGCTTCGCCTGCATCCTGGACACCATCCGCATCAAGATCGTTCCAAACCAAATTGCCGATCGAGGCACGCTGGGTGTATCCAAAATCGATGTCAGAGCGTGTTTGGTTGGCGCTTACGAAGAACGTCGCCGCATCGTCCAGGAATCCGACGGCATCATAGGTCTGCACGAATCCGGCGGGCAGCGTGGAAACATCCACCCGAGCCGTGAAGTTGCCCGGCATCAGGTTGGTGATCGAGTAAGCTCCGGAGGTGTTGGTGATGGCTGACGGCTCGGTGGCGCTGTCGAACGATCCGTTGCCGTTAATGTCCAGATAAACCCTCACCCCGTTGATGCCCGACTCCCCTGCATCCTGAACTCCGTCGGCGTCCAGGTCGTTCCAGACGAAATCACCCACGGCCGCGTTCGAGCGGTATCCGAAATCCACATTCAACGCGTTCTCGCTGGTGGCGAGGGTGCGGGAGGCCTCGTGGAGTGACGCCACACCATCCAAGTCATAGGTCTGCGCCGATCCCTGCGGCAGGGTGCTGAACTCGACACGCACGATGTAAGTCCCCGCCGGCAGGTTGCCGATTTGATAGAGGCCGTTCACATCCGTGATGGCGAATCGCTCGATCCCCTGGTCGAAGATGTTGTCATCGTCCGCGTCGATGTAAACGATGACGCCCTCGATGCCCGGCTCGCCGGCGTCGCGCACGCCATCGGCGTCGCGGTCGTTCCAGACGAGATCGCCGAGGCTGGCATCGTTGCGGTAGGCGAAGTCCACATCGGTCCGGCTCGCGCCGCCCATCACCACCGTGGCGGCATGGTCGTTGGAAGGAGCGGTCAGGTCGTAGGTCTGCACATAACTCGCGGGCAGTGTGGAGGGATCGACACGCACGCTGTAGGTGATGTTGAAGAGGTTGGTGATCGCATAGATGCCCCGCGCGTTCGTGGTTGCCTCGATCTCGCCGGCATCAAACTGGCCGTTTCCGTTCTGATCGATGTAGACGCGCACGTTGGCGAGCCCCGCCTCGCTAGCCACTCCCGCGGCGAGATCGTCCGTATTGCTGATGGTGCCACTGCCGTTGGTGTCCAGATTGCCATCGATCACGGTGATGCCCTGGAACGTCCCGTCGTCCTCGGTGCCGATCGATCCGTTGCCGCTGAGGTCAACGCGGCCGTTGATGATCTGGAAGCCGGCCAGGGTTCCATCATCTGAGCCATCCACCGAGGCGCTGTTGTTGATGTCGATCCTGCCATCGATGACGTTGTAGGTGACGCGTGTGCCGTCCGCGTCCGGATCATCCCAGACGAGGTCTCCGATCGAGAGGGATCCACGGTAGCCGAAATCGAGGTCGCCCCGGTGTTCGGCCGCGATTAGCGTCACGGAAGCCTCGTGGTCGAGCCCGCCGTTGAGGTCGAATGTCTGGGTGGCTCCGGCGGGAAGGCCCGTGGTGTCGACGCGGACTGTATAGGTCCCCGCGTTCAGGTTTCCGATGTAGTAGGTGCCGTCGCCGGAGGTGATGGTATTCGGTTCGCCGACGTCGTAGAGATTGTCGTTATCGAGATCGAGATAAACCCGGATTCCGTTGATGCCGGGTTCACCGGATTCCTGTACACCGTCGCCGTCGCGGTCCATCCAAACCCGATCGCCGACGCTGGCTCCGACCCGGTATCCGAAGTCCGCATCCACCCGGTCCTGGGCGGAGTTCAGCGTGACCACCGCCACATGGGAACTGGAGATGCCGTCCAGATCGTAGGTGGGACCATAGCCGACATTGGCGGCGGCGATGTCGGAGGGATCGACCCTCACCGTATAGGTTCCGGCGATGAGTCCCGCGAGAAGGTAATCGCCGTTGGAGTTCGTCGTGGACCAGGGCTCGCCTGCGTCCCGGACCCCGTTGTTGTTGAGATCCGCAAACACATCGATGTTAGGGATGCCGGTCTCGCCCGCATCCTGAACGCCGTCGCCATCGGGATCATGCCAGACCCTGTCGCCGATGCTGCCATAGACGACATCCGACCATTCGATCGGAAGCAGCAATCCATAAGGAGAGATTTCGACGGTTCCCGAGTTGGTGATGGCGAGCCCGGAAAGCGATCCATAGTTTTTCACCGTGGCGCGGAAAGTGACCTGGACTTCGCCGCCGACGGCAAGGCTGCCCGGCACCGAGAAACCGGATCCATCGAGGGGAAACGCCGTGCCGGAACCGTTGTCCGGGATGCTCACCCATGCCTGCCAGGCACCGCCGACACGAAATCGGTAACGCGTGGTGCCGGGCACATACACCACATCGCCGGGGAGATTGTCGGTCACGGCGAAGGGACCGGGGATCGCCGAGCGCGCGCTGTTGATTCCGCGAATGTCGTATTCGAGCGTGTCTCCGGCACTCAGGTAGCCATCGAGGTCCGCGTCCACCGCCACGCTGGATCTCTTGCCGCCCTCGCCCTCGCGCAGTGGCGGTAGCAGGGTGGAGACATCAAGCCCCGGCTGGGCGGCGGTTGCGACCGTCGGATCCTGGGCCCATGCCGCGGCGATCTTCACCGTGGAATCGAGCGTGTACACCAGCATGCCGCTCTGGTCTCCGTCCGGGTCGAAGATTTTCTGCTGCTGGAGTTCGCGCAGGCTGTAGGCGACATCGTAGCGGTTTCCGTTCGGGTCGGCGAGCGGCCCGGCGTTGTCGCCGTTGTAGTCCACATAGACGGTGGCGGGAGTGTGGTTGTTGCCGACAGTCGTGATCCAGACCGGGTTGCCGTTTTCGGTGGGATTGGTCGCTGAGTAGGGATCCCGGCCGATCCCAAGGCTGACGAGGACCTGCGTGGTCAGCGACGGGCGGCCGACAAGTGTGAAGCCACCGTCGTAGGCCTGGTTGTTCGTCGTGGTCGCGCTGGTGGAATCAACCGCAGTCATGGCGTAAAACGCCGGGGGCGTCGCCCCCGTGGTGTAGAACTTGTAGGCGCCGAAATGGGTCGTGCCGCTCGCGGGCGCGAGGTTGACGCGGGCGTTTCCTCCGGCGGGCACGTTTACGGTGGCCGTTGTGTAGGCGCTCGCGCTGCTGCGGTAATCATAGCTGACCGTGATGGCGCTGGTCCCCGGATTGTAAAGGAACACCGAGGTACCATCCGTGGAGCTCGTCGTACCGCTGGAGTCGGCAGTCGATACCGGCGCGTAGTAGGTGTTGCTCCAGCGATAGGTGGGCAACAGCGAGGTGTCCCGACTCTGGTAATTGGAACCCGGGCGGCCCGAGAACAACACCACCTGGACCGGATAGTCCGAAACCACCCTACCCCCCGTGCTGACCGCCGTCACGTAGGTCGTCTGCCCCTCCGCAAGGGTCACCGTGGTTTCGAAACTCCCATTGTTGTCCTTGTCGATCTGCACCGTCGCCCCGCGCTGCCCGGCCATGATTGACAACGATGTGTAGGCGAAGATGTCCGCATCGGTGGTGAGCGTGGCGGTGGCCGTGGTGGTCGGCATGTCCTCGCCGACCGGCACGCGGTATTCCGTGCCCCACAATCCCTGCTCGAACACCTCGACGCAGCCGGCAAGCAGCGTGTTGGTCGAGGCGGGAAAACTCGTCTTCGTCAGCGAAATCGGCTTGTAGGAGGCCACCTTGTCGCGCGCGTCGTAGTCGAGCACCGATTGCAGCGTGGTGGATTCGACGTAGTTGCGCAGGCTGAACACCGTTCCGGCTGGAATCAGATCGCCGGCATTTCCCGGTGGGTAGCCATTGGCAGGGTTGCCGTCACCGAAGACGAGCGTGGTGGATTGCACCGGGTTGGTAATGTCCCTCTCGTAGCCATCTTCCCAGTGGTCGTAGTAAATGACGGTGTTGTCGGTGGCCGCGGAAAACGTCACGAAGACCGCCAACGGATCCACCGCCGCAGTATTGACCCCGCTAAAGCCGGCCAACTGCTGGTCTTCGGGAAACGGCACGTAAAACAATTGCGTCGGCGGAGGATTCGCTCCCCGTGCGGCGGAAACAGACAAAAATCCGCACAACAGGGCGGAGAACCAACGGGACATTGGAGCGATCATGAGCTGGGGAGGCGCGGGGTGGAACGCAACCGGATCCGCCACAAGGGCTGGTTGGACGGATCGCTTGCGGCGGGTTGATTATTTAGAAATCCTGACAATCTCAAGAAAATCACAAAAAAATTCGTGCGATTTCCTGAAATTTTACAAAACAACCTTTCCAGACGACTCCCGAGACCCTCGGGGTTCCCACCAAATCCACCCACTCGGCAGCGGGTTTAACCGATCCGACTTTCCAATTCGCCCGCGAGGTGTCCGACGTGGCACGCGTCGAAGATCGTCAAATGCTCGCCGGGGACCTCCACCATGTCGATGGATTCGACCAAAGGGGTCCAGCCGTAATCGGGCGGAAGATCGAACTTGTCGTTGGTAGAGCGGGATTTGAAAAGCACGATTCTGAATGACAGCGGCTCAGGTTGGAAAGCCTTCATGGATTCCCAGTGAGCTTCCCTGACCTGCAGCATGCGTACCTCGCTGTAGGGTTCGGAAGCCCTGATACTCCGCGCGGCGCGTATTTCGCCTTTCACCCGGAGATGGGTGGCGAGGCCGTTGAACACGCGGAAAACCAGACGGCGGATCCGCTCGATGAGATTCGGATGCGCTTGCGCTCCCCAGAAGATCTCCGCCCGCTCCAGCAGAGAGTATTCGCGGATCGGCACAGCCGGATTGACGGTATCCACGAGGCCCGCGAAACCGACCGCCTCGCCCGCCGCGAGGAGTTGGCGGGCCATTTCATAAACAAGCAGGCCGCCATAGGAATAACCGATCAGGTGATAGGGCCCCTCGGACTGGTGCCGCCTCAAGGCTTTGATGTAATGAGTGGCCGTTTCCCCAACCGGAACAGCCCGGACGGCTCCGGCAAGGCCGAGCGCCGGTGCCTCAATCGCAAGAATCGGCCGGTCCGGATCGATATGATCCGCGAGTCCCTGATAAAAAAACACACCGCCATCCCCGCCGTGGATGCAAAACAGGGGCGGCTTTGATCCTGAAGCACGAACCGGCACCACAACGGGTTCGTCATCTGTCGATGTTTGGGTTGCACTCTCGCGGTCAATGATTTCAGCCAGCAACCGGGGTGTGGGGGCCTGGATGAGGACGGCCATCGGAATGCGCACCTGCCAAGCCTTCGCCACATTGGAAAACATCCGCAGCGCGGCGAGCGAGTGCCCGCCGAGTTCGAAGAACGATTCGTCACGGCCAATCAACGAAAGCCCGAGAATCGAACACCAGATTTCGATCAGGCGCTTTTCCGTGTCCGTTGCCGCAGGGGCGGAGTCCCCCCGGTTGCTTGCTGTCAGATTGGGTTCGGGCAGGCTCCGGCGATCAAGCTTGCCACGTTCGGTAAGATTGAATTCCGCGACAGCCGCCCAGCGGGTGGGGACCGAAGCCGAGGGTAACCGCAATGCGGTGTGCTTCGCCACCACCGAAGGCCATGCATCGGGCGGATCTCCTTCCCAGCGGATCCAGGCGGCGAGTGCAAGCGATCCATCGGGGCCGCTCACTGGGCCAACATGGGCCGCGGAAACACCGGGGAAAGCTTCCAAGACCCGGATCACCTCGTTGGGTTCGATCCGGTTGCCTCTGATCTTGAGTTGATCATCCTGACGACCGAGGAAACGGAGTTTTCCACCTGCATCCAGAAACACCCGGTCGCCAGTGCGATACCAGCGGACATCATCCACCTCGCGGAAAGCGATCTCGGTGAGTTCGGGACGCTTCCAATAGCCAGGTCCCACGCAAATGCCGCCCAACCACAGTTCTCCGGCGGCACCCTGTGGCAGCGGACGACCATCCCCCGCAGTCACCCGCGCAAGAACACCAGCGAGCGGACAACCGATGGCCGGATCCCCTTCTTCCTGCCAATCACCATCAACGATCTCCGCCGTCGCCACGATCGACGCTTCTGTGGGACCGTAGGTATTGACGAGCCGAATCCGGCGCCCACCCGCCTTGAACCAATCTTCAAGTGCGCCCGCGGAGGCCCGTTCACCACCGATGATGACCGCTCGAACGCCTTCCGGAATAGTTAGGCATTCGGCTGCCATCCACGCACTCCATGCCGCCCAATGGGCGGTCGAAAGATCGAGAATGGTGACGCTCCACGACGTGATCAGTTGTTGGAACTCCTCAAAGTCAGGTGGAAACCCGGGTGGCCTCGGTACCAGGGTGGCCCCGCTCAGCAGCGTCGCCAGCACCTCTTCGAGCGATGCATCAAATCCCGGCGAAGCGAACTGCAAGACACGGTCTCCCGGACCGATTCCGGTGATTCGGGCGATCGCGAGCGCTTCGTTGCAAACGCCTCCATGCACCATTTTCACCCCCTTGGGACGCCCGGTGGAACCCGATGTGTAAAGCAGGCACAAGGCGTCATCGGGTTCGCCTGGCAGAGGAGGATCATCGGTCAAACGGCCAGCGCCGGCCACCTCAATCGGAATCACAGGAAGTTCAAACCGCAAGTCGGCATCCGTGTCATCAGTCACCATCCAGGCGGGAGTGGCGTCCTCAATGATCTCATGAATCCTGGTTTCCGGCAGCGCGGGATCCAGCGGCACATGGATCGCTCCAACCCGAGAACAGGCGAGCAGGGCGACGGCCAGATGCCTGCGGTCCATGAGCCATCCGGCGACCCTGTCTCCGCGGCGAACACCTGCCGCATGGAGCCGAGCGGCAAGGTCGGCGACCACCATGTCGAGTTCCGCATAGGAAAGAACGACGTCGCCGCCATCGATGGCCGCGTTCCGGGAATGCGACTCCAACGCCCGACCCCACGCATCGGTGAGATGAAGCCGGTCGGCAGGTGGGCCGCCGGATTCATGACGGAGCGCCAATTCCCTCATCTCCGGCGAGATTCCGGTGGGATCCACGCAAGCGGGAAGACAGAGCGACTTCAGGACCGAGGCCCACTGTTCGATCATCACTTCTGCGGCTTGACCACCAAAGCGACTGCCATCGGTTTCCACCTCCAGATCGAGATCCGGCCTGATCCATGCGCTCGCAAGCAGCGGTTCGCCCGCGTATTCGTGCAGACGGATGGCTTCGATCACGGTTCCACCCCCAACTTGATCGACCAGCGCGCCGCGTTCGACCATCACCACGCCACCTGGCCAAGGACCGGTTTGGGAATCAAAGGTGCCGGCGGGCAGACACTCGGGAGAAATCGTTTCAAAAGCGCGCAAGGCCAGCCATTGATCGCGGAACCGTTGCAACGTGCCCCCCAAGTCGCCACCATCGAAGCGCTCAATGGCCAGTGGCACCGTGTTCATCGAAAACCCCGCGCGCCCCGCTTGCGGAGCGCCGGCCCGGACCTGACCCACGGCGGTCTTCGCGCTGCCGGACAGACGGGTGATCGCCTGTCCCCACGCCCAGGTGACAAGCGTGGGAACCGTGACTTTCCATCGTTCCGCCGCGGCTTCAAGGGCATTCACGATTTGATTACCTAGGCGGCGTGTCACTTTGACCGGAGCACCCAGGCGATCGGCGGGAAATTCCAGACGGACTTCTTCCACTCCCTCGAATGCCGCCGTGAAAAATGTGGCGGCAGCGGCGACGACTTCCGTATCCGGTCTTGAATGCGTCGCCAGTTCGAGAGGTCCGGGATCACCCGCGCCCTCGATCCGCTCCAAAAAGGCACGGAGGATCCTGCTGATCGACCTCCCGTCCAAAAGCGCGTGATGGAAGGTCCAGACAAAGGTCCGGGCATCCGCGAAATAGGCCGCACGCCATGGCTGTCCCCCCTCCGCCAGCGGCATTGTCCGGTCCGAGGCAAGCCATTCGCTCCAGACATGCGGGACATCATCTAACAAACTCAAGGGCTCGGCCGCGGCGCCAGCGAGATAGGTGCCCACCGGCTCACCATCCCCGAACAGGAACCGCAGCCTCAGCGCCGCCGTCGCCATCACCGTGGCGCGCCAGGCAGCCACCACCCTTCCCTTCTCCAAACCCTCGCGGAAGCGGATTTCCACCTGCTCGATGTTCCGCCCGTCCCGATGAAGCAGCGAGTCCCGCCACATGGCGGACTGAAGTGGAGCCATCGCCAACACGCGCCCGACTTCGCCGTTGGCGCTAGCCATCCCGTCGCATCCGGTGTGCAGCACGCACTGATCCTGCCGGTGGATCCGGACGGCCTCGCTGCTGTTGATGGGAGGAGGATGATTCAATTGAGGGGAAATTGCATTGAAGATGAATTTTCACACGCGGGCAAACACGCAATCGCGTGTGACAGCCTCTCGTAAGGATCGCCGAGACGCGGCGGAATTGCGTTGGCACGCCCCATCGACCGCCCGACGACGGGCATCATGTCTGGCAGGCGGCGGAAGCGGTTCATGCGGGAATCGGTTCGGTTGGTGGCGGTGTGGAGTCGGTCAGCCTGCGGACCAGGCGCTGGCTGAGGCCGGACTTGAGAAACCGCCGGATCAGAGGCGTGAAAACCCAGACACGAGGGAAGACCACCACATCATGCAGCTGCCTCCGTTTCATCGCCCAATACCTGTGCCAATCGCAATCGGCCACGAAGTTGATCTCATCCACATCCCCCGCGGCGCTGGCGTGCTCCACGACTTTCTCAATCAGGACGTTTCCGGGAGTGGTCTTGGAATAGCGTTCATCGTAACCGATCTTCAGCAGATAGACGGTGCGCCGGACGCGCACTGCGTAATGCGCTCCGATCGTCGTTCCGTCACCTTCCATGAAGTTCCATTCCATCCATCCGGCGGCCGCGTATCGTTCCGCAGCAAGCCGCAAGAAGCGCGCGTTGGCGGGCATCGCCCTGACCGAAGTGCTCTCCCGCCCCTTCCATCCGGCATCCTCCACCAACTCGAAACGCCGCATGTTCTCATGCACCGAACGGCTTTCCTCACGACAGAGAAACCGGAGATCGGGAAACTCCTGAAGCTTCTTCAATCCCCGTCTCAACTGTGCCTTGAACTTCGATGACAGGCGAGCATGGAACACCGGCAAATCCGAGGGAACTTCAATGTAGTTCTCCGCGCCAGACTCAAATGAGATGGCCGCCAGCCGGCAGTCCGGATTCGCAAGTCGCACCATGGTCGATGCCCCCTCAGGGATCTCGCGGATCCGGATGATCGGCCAGGTCCGGGGCATCCGCGAGAGGTAATCCACAAAAACCTCCATCAACTCCTCGCGCCCAGGCAGGGTGAGGCAATCCACCGATCCCGTGTGCATGAGGTCGAACGGAGTCTTCAACATCAGCAGCCTGAAACCCATCGCACCGAATGAACGCGCCGCGATGACCGGCAGCACTCCAATCAATCGATCGCGCTCGTATGCGAACAGGCAGAGCCATGATTCCGTCTCCTTGATCTGCGTTTCCATGAACGCGCTGATTAGCGCATACGACATCATCGGCGACGCGGTCAGGGAATCCAGCAACAACCGGTTCCATGCTTGTTCATGATCCACAAGCCCGTCGACCGAGCGGACGTCGAGAATCCGCAGATCACCCGGCGGAACGAAATGCCACGGCTCCGGAAGCAGCATGGATTGAGGTTCAGCCTTCATCGAAGCGGACTCCATGGGTTACGCTTTGTTTGCAATGGGCCACGCCCGCAAGGGTGCGCCGCTTGATGCGGGACAGGATGCGCCTGGGGAGGCTTCCTTCGGGTGGGTTGATCGGCACCATCAGGGTCTCGGGCCAAAGCCGTTGGATCATGAGACGGAAGAATTCAAAACGTGGCGTGCGACGCAAGCGTTGGTCAACCCCCAGGATCAACTCCAACAGGGCGCGGCAGTTCAGCGGGGCGAAGCTTTCCTGCACAATGTCGAACTCGCTGCGCACCTTGCCCTGCCAGCGTCCCGCCATCTGTTCCCAGCAGAAGAGATCGAGCACATCCAGCGGCTGGCGTGCGGCGTCTTCCAGCCAGCGAGACAAGGCCTTCCGCGCGAATGGATGAGGGCCGAAGCGGCTCAGTCTCGCAAGCTTCTCCGCCGTGACGGTTCCAGGATGCTTGCGCGGGCCATGGAAGTAGCGCTTGACGATCTCCGCCACGTCTCCGGTGACGCATACACGGCCCTGTGGGTGACATTCGTGAAGTGCCTGGATGTCCGCACAGTAAGCGGCATTGCAAGAGGCGTTGTTGCGGCGCACAAGTCCCTTGAACGCGGCGTCCACCGTCTCCGGGTAGGGCACCAGGTGATGTTTCATGCGGAGCTTCGCCAACAAACGCCGCGGCACGGCGATGTCACGCGATTTCGCGGAGTCTCCGGGATAAGCGATCGTGTAGGTATGGAGAGTTGACGCACGAGCCCGGTTGAGGGCCAGCACGAGGCGGCTGTCCCAGCCGGCGGTCATGGGAATCGACAGGGGAAAACGGCGCGCGGCGCTCTCCATGATGCCGCTCAACATGCCAATGGACTGATGGAGCGCGCTTTCCTGATCCACTTCCGGCGGGCGCTCCTTCGGCCAATAACGCGATGGCTTGCGGTCATGAAGGCTCAGCAGGTGGTTCGGCAGCAAGGCGGTGATTTCCGCATAAAGGGTGGTGTCACCGGGCATCCAGTAGATCTCGAAGTCATCCACCTTGCGCGAGCGGATGAAATCAACCGCCTCCGGGTCCATCTCAAGGCCGAGTTTTTCCGCCATCACGGCGGGCTCTGAAGCACACATGAACGGCCCGTTGTAACCGCTCCCGGTGAAAAAGACCTGGCGTTGCGCGCAGGCGTCGTGAAGCACCAACGTTTGTCCGCCGTGATGAACGATGAGGACCCAGCGGCCTCCGAGTTTCCCGGCTGCACGGATGACGGCACCATGAAGATCCGCGGAATCGGCCAGGCGATGAAGTATCTCCGCGTTTCCATCCTGCGGCTGTTCCGGATCGAGCGCGAAACCCATGAGCGTTAGAGACGAGTCCTCATCGCCGACATGAGTCACCTCAAGATCCGGATGCGCACTGAGGTGATAGCCGGACCCAATACGGAGCCGCGGGCCATTGTCTAACAAAAGCGCCGGATCCGAAGTCAGCACGAACTGGCGGCGGAAAAGCAACCCGTCCAGACCGCGTGGATGTTTCATGCTGGATTCGGCCATCATCTTTCGTCGGTTGCAGCCAGCCTCAGGCGCCGGCAAAGCACCCAGTGGGTACCGGTGTGACAGATCAGATCAAGGTGACGGGCCATGAATTCAAAGCCCATCCGCCGGGGCTTGAACTCATCGCGCAGTCGTCCGAACTCCCGCGCGGGCAGCCCGGCCGCCACAGTGACATGAAAGCGGAAACCCGCCCCCTCGACTGCCAAGGGAGCGAACCCCAGCGCGGACCTGAGATCGTGCAGGAGTCCCTGCCGTACCGCTTCCAGCGCGGGATTCGGCTTCACATCCAGAAACAGGATCCCCTCATCGAAGGTGTCGAATCCATCGATCTCCAAGGGCATGGGCGTCATTCGCGCGGCCTGCTGTTCGAGAAACGCCACTGCCGCTCCGATGTCGGTGGCGGGAAACCCCATCTTGAGCGTGACGTGCGGCTGGGACTCCAACCCGTCGTGCATGCCGAATTGCCGCAGGATCGAGAACTGGACCTTGACCACCTCATGCGCGATCTCGTCCGGCAGAGGGATGACAATCGCAAGCTGCATCGGGCCCGTATCGCGTTCCGAGCACAATCTCCGGCCAGCGGCACGGAGCCGTCTCACGATCCGCTTGAGGATCGCTGGCTTCGGATTCGTGGGTGGCCTTTCGCAGATCATCGGGGTTCAATCCTCCTTTCGCCCACTTTGCTGGTCATCTTCTTCAATGACGCCTGTCAGGTTGTTCACGCATTCGTCCGTATGGTTTCGGAGAAATCGGGAAAGTCCGGTCTTTGCCTGATCATGGATGAAAGGGGGGGGCCACCCAACGATGATGCCAGCGGCATCCACAGCCGCCATCACGCAATCGCGTGGCTACCAGCGTGGCGCGCCACTCGACCGGATCCAAAGCTTCCGAAACAGACCGCCGAACCTCGGTGCCAGCACGAAACCTCCCGTTGGGAGGCACCGTGACGGCACCAGTGGCCGAAGCTGTCTGCGGGCTGGAATTTCCTGATTCTCATCCCTCACTCCTCAGGCTAAGGTCCGTCAGCCGACGAGTCCGTTCGAATGGCGAGATGCGTTCTAACAGATTCGAAACCGCATAACAAGCCACCAACATGAAATCCCTCGCATGCCTCCTCGTCATTCTGTCGGTTCAACTCCACGGACAGGATCAGGAACTCACCCTCTGGTTTGCGCAACCTGCCGTGAAATGGGACGAGGCGCTTCCGCTGGGCAACGGCCGCCTCGGAGCCATGGTCTTCGGCGGAGTCTCGCGGGAACGCATCCAACTCAACGAGGAAAGCCTGTGGGCGGGTCGGCCGGTGGAGGCATGGCCCGAGGATTTCCCGAAACACATGGCCGAAGTGCGTCGACTGGTCTTCCAGGGAAAGAATGCGGAAGCCGAAGCCTACGGGGTCAAGCACCTCACCGCCACACCGACTTCGTTCCGCTCTTACGAACCACTCGGCGATCTGACGATCGATTTCGGAAACGACAGACCTGTGGAAGGATACCGGCGCGAGTTGCGGCTCACCGACGGCCTGTCACGGGTGGAGTTCAAACAAAACGACGCCACGATCACGCGCGAGATATTCATCTCAGCGCCCGACGATGTGATGGCCGTCCGAATCGCCACTGACAAGCCTGGCACGCTTTCCTTCCGCGCCGCGCTCGGCCGCCAGCGCCATGTGCGGCACGTCGATGGCTCGCTGATGACAGGCCAGATCATCGACGTGGAGAAAAAGGACGGAGGCTTCGATGACAATGCCGGCGGCTCCGGTCCTGGAGGCGCACACATGAAATTCGCAGCCGCCATGAAGGCCCGCGTCGATCAGGGAACCGTTTCCACGGAAAGCGACCACCTCCGCATCGAAGGAGCCAGCGAAGCGATCATCCTTTTGACAGCAGCCACGGACTACCGGTTGGAATCCATGAATTTCGACCGCGCCATCAGCCCCGAAAAACGCTGCGGCGAAATCCTCGCCAAGGCGGCTGGAAAATCCTGGCGGCAACTCCTCGATGCCCACCTCGCCGAGCACCGGGCAATGTTCAACCGGGTATCCATCCAACTCGGTGCCCCCGATCCGGGGCGGGATGCGCTCGCTACCGACGCGAGGCACAACGCGGTGAAAAAGGGAGCCGACGACCCCGGTCTCGTGGCCCTGCATTTCCAATACGGACGATACCTGCTGATGGCCAGTTCGCGCCGCCCCGGACGTCTGCCCGCCAACCTCCAAGGCGTCTGGAACGACCGGATGTGGGCGCCATGGGAGTCTGATTTCCACCTCAACATCAATCTCCAGATGAACTACTGGCCCGCCGGAGCCACCAACCTGATCGAAACCTCGGCACCGCTTGTTGATTGGTTCGAGCAACTGGCGAAACGTGGCGAACAATCGGCCAGACTTCTCTATCAGGCCGATGGTTGGATGTGCCATCTCGCCACCAATCCCTTCGGTCGGGTCTCGCCGAGCGCCTCCACACTGCAATCCCAGTTTCTCAATGGCGTGCTCGACCCACTGTGCGGCGCGTGGATGGCCGCGCAGTTGTTCGATCTCTATCAGTTTTCCGGCGACGAGGCGCTTCTCCGCCGCATCCACCCCATCCTGCGCGGTGCCAGCGAGTTCGTTCTGGATGTCCTCGTCACCGCACCCGATGGCTCCCTGGTCATCGCGCCATCCACCTCTCCGGAAAACACCTACATTGATCCGAAAACCGGCAAGCCGGCACGCATCACCTCCGGCTCCACCTATCACATGAGCATCGTCCGTGCACTCTTCGATGCCACAACGAGGGCATCCAACATTCTCGGAACCGACGCGGAACTCGTTTCCCGCATCGCTACCGCAACGGCCAAACTCCCGCCCATCCAGACCGGTGGGGACGGCCGTATCCTTGAATGGGCGAAACCCTATCGGGAAGCAGAACCCGGCCACCGCCACATTTCCCATCTCATCGGACTCCATCCGTTCGACCTCATCACCCCCGCCACTCCGGATCTTTTCGCCGCAGCCCGAAAAACCCTCGATGGCCGCATCGCGAAGGGCGGCGGCGGCACCGGCTGGAGCCGCGCCTGGATCATCAACTTTTTCGCCAGGCTCCGAGATGGCGACCAGGCTCGCGAACACTACCTCGCCCTGCTGCGCCGAAGCACCTTACCAAACCTGTTCGACACCCACCCACCCTTCCAGATCGACGGCAACTTCGGCGCCACCGCCGGCTTGGCCGAAATGCTCGTGCAAAGCCACAAACGAAAAGACGACTCCTCGTTCATCATCGACCTTCTGCCCGCCCTTCCAAGCGCATGGCCGGAGGGCAAGGTCACCGGCCTGCGCGCCCGCGGCGGATTCACCGTCGACCTGGCTTGGAAGAACGGCTCTCTCACCTCACACCGAATCACTTCCCGCGACGGATCCGAAGTGACGATCCGTCGCGGGGGAAAAACCGATACCATTCGGACCGAACCGGAACCATGAGTGTGAAATGTGGATGCTGTTGGCACAAAAGTCAGCCGGACTTCGTCGCCAGAGCTCTCAACCACCTCACGGGCGTCATCGAACAAAACGTCTTCGCCCCCCCCCTTCAAGGAAGTCACCGCCACCAGCCTCAAAACCATCCAAACCGAACTTTCCGACGCCCACACCCTCGCCGACTACCAATCCACCGTCGCTCCCATCTTCCGCCAACAATACACCCTCGAACAACAATCCCACCACCTTGGCCAACTCCGCGACTGGATTCTCCGCTTGCTCATGAACGGGCAGGTCCGAGTCACCTGGCGAGAAATCTCCCAGTCTCTTCCACTCCTGCTGCTGACTTCTCACGCGGCATCCAAGGGCCACGGGTCCCAGCAGTTTCGGAACGATTAGGAGACATTGGAACTTCCGGTAGCGGAAACGCGACGGAGGAAGGCCTTTGCATCGGGATAACCGTAGGTGTCGAGGAATGCCTCGAACCACGCGAGATTTTCAAGAATGACACGGGCGTAGTAGCTGATTGGAACGGCTAGATCATCGAAGTGGAGGTAATCGATCCGAGCATAATGATCCATAAGCTGGATGCGATCGAAGAAGTCCTCAAAACAATCGCGAATATACCGCTCCTTGTCCGTGAACACGAGGTTGGTGATCCGGAGAGCATCCGAAAGGTCCTCGAAAGCGATAACATGGGCGGTTCCTTTGTCATCGTAGGTGCGTCCGGACCAGTCGATCATCTGCATGGCGGCTCGCGCCTTGGGGCTACCGAAGAGGTCGTCGAGTGCCTTGCGAGCCTCGGCGGCCTGTTGATGGCGCAGTTTCAGACGGCTTTCCTTGGTAGCGCGAAATGCCGCGATCAACCCCAAGGGGAAACCTGCGATGACCGTGATGTCCTTGATGATGCTCAATGCTTCCATGGGAGGCGTAATGGGTTGCAGATGGGACATGTATCAGAAGACTTGGAATCCAAGGGCTTGCTGAGTGTTCATGCTGTAGATTCCGGTTGCGATTCCTGCCCTTGCCGCTAGTTCCAGCTCGACAAGCCGTTTCTTTGTGGCGGGACCGAAGTCCCCGTCGGGCGAAGCGATTCCAAGAGCTGCCTGTAATGCCCGGACTTCGTCTCCGGAAGAACCGTGGCTGAGCCGGCGCAAGCCCCCGCCCCCCATGGCGATGGCGGCAAGTTCCATGCCCGTTGTCAAAACGACGTCGTAACGCCTGCCACGGTGCTGGTCGCCGTCGAAACCGCCTTTACGGCGGAAATCCGCCCATAGGCCGGTATGTCCCATGGCGGTGCTGTAGCTCCCTTTTACAGTAAGGCATCCCAGCGAGGAGAATTCGGCGGAGGATGCATTGAAGGCGGGATGGACGTTGTCAGCAGGTTTACAGAGGTCCCAGAGGTCGCGGGTGCCGTAGATGCCGTCGTTGGCCGTACGCAAGGTGGTGACCCTAGAGGCGTAAGCCGGCTCGGGCCCATCGCCCAGGCGCAAAACGGTCGGAACCTCCGCGCTGCCCCGGTGGGTGCCAACGCAGTATTCGTAGCATCCCGTGGGCAGCAGGTTCGCCAGTGTGCCGCCAAATCCATTCAGCAAGTTGGCACATGAAGCGACGCCGCCGCGGTTCGGGACCGTGGAGCCGAGATAGACTGACAGCTTCGCAGGGTGCTTCTGATAAACGCAGAGCAGGCAGCGGAATGTCCGGTGGTCTGGCTTCTGCTCACGCAATCGGATCGATGCTGCGTCCTCGACCTTCTGCTGTCCATTCGCAATAGCTACGCCGCGAATAGCGACGATGATGCAGCCCGCATGGGAAACCACAGGGCGGTAAAAGCCCAAGTGGATAGCGCTCTCAATCAAGTCGGGAGTAAGATCAAAGGTCTGTCCTGCGGCAGTCGCCGGCAGGTGGACATAGTCGGGATTGTTGGCGTGGTCCAGCACCCAGCGCACGGATTCGGGTCCGATCCGTGTTATCTGGGATTCAGTGAATACGGGGACCGGTAACCGAATCTCGCTTTCCTCGTCGAGATCGGGCAGAGCACATGGATCTGCTTCATTATCCCCTCTTTCCGATAACTCTTCACGGACCACGATGCCCTTAGGTATGAACTCACCTCCGGAGGATAGCCCACCGCCTAGCCCCGCCTCGAACAAATCCGCTTCGCGGTCGCGACGACGGAGTAACCCGCGCACCGAGGGATCGCCCTGCCAGATTCGTTTCATCGCACGAATCAGAGACGGAACCTCCTCGGTCCGGCCGGAGATAAGGGCGTCACGAATGGCGCGCATCTCGCGATAACGCTCACCTGCGGACTGGAAACTGGCACCGCGGTTGAAGGTTAGGCTTACAAGCACAGCGACGCATCGCGGTGGCAACGACTCGAGGACAGCGTCCGGAATGTGGCGGTTTAGGGCGATGAAATACTTCGGCAGAGTCGCCCGCTCGAAAACGGAGACGGCTGTCTGATAGGGAATCGTGATATCCCCCAGACCGGGCAGAAGCGCGGCGGCGGCCGAGCGGGTCTTCCCGATACACGCGCCGAGCCGCGACCGTGCAGTCTCGGACAGGCTGGACCAGTCGCGTGCGAACTCCGCCGCAGTATGGTAGCCGAGATCGTAGCCGATGCCGATCGTGATACCGGATGCCGCGCCGGGCTTGATCGGGCGATGCAGTTTTTTCTCGTACCACGCCTTGCTGGAAACCTCGAACTCGACAATCAAACGATAGCCCTCCGGGCCGATTCTCCGAAGCACGCTCTCGCGATCAGCCGGCAGGGCCTCGGTGAACGATTCCTCAGCGACGAACACATCGGGCAGAGGGAGATCGGAGTCCTGCGGAAGATCATCCTGACGGCCGATTGCGGCAAGGAACTCCGCCTCGGTGAGTTGATCGTAGGGTCCGCCTACGATGATCTCAGCGGCAACCTCCGGTTTGACAGCCGGCGGGTCGAAAACGAGAGGCGCAGATTCAATGGTACCAGCCCCGCCAAGGGTTACCAGCACCTTGGCTGCGTGGCCGTGGCCCGAAGCGGCAAGCCGCTTTAGCTCTGCGAAGACCGAGGAGATGCGAACACCCCGGTTGGCGAGCACGCCTCGTGGATCGGTGGGGTGGGGCACGAAGCGATGATGAAGCCCCACAACCTGCCACTGGCGATTGAGCAGAGGCGACCCGGATGAGCCGGCAAGTGTGTCGGTGGTGTAGTAGATTCCGTCGCCCGCCCGCCCCATCACGAAGCTATTGCGCACCGCAATTTGTTTTGGTCGGCCACCGGGGTGCTGGATGATTGAAACCGGTTCGTACATGGTCGCCTTTCCGGACTCCTCGATGAGCGGCAACCAACCGAATTCCGAAAGTGCCGTGCCGTCCTCGCCCACCGTTGCGAGCGAAACGAAAGCGAAGTCCGAAGCGGGAGAGGCACAGAACACTTCGCGGGTCACCCGAAAGGACCGCGGCCGGGGGAAAGATCCGTCAAGTCCGATCTCGTCGTTAAAGACCACGCGCGATGCAGCTGCTGTTTCCGCGTCTTTGAGGACATGGCAGTTTGTCAGGAAAAGCCCAGGGGCCACCAGGAAGCCGCTCCCGCTGCCGCGATGACTGCCAAATCGGTCCATGATCTGGACGCGGCCGACCGCACGGCCTGCGCGGTAGCCCAGCAGCAGAATCTGCACCGGCTCCAATTCTCCCTCGCCAAAGAGGGCTTCGGTCACCTGGGCAGCCAGATGGTCGGCGGCGGCGGCAAAGTCTAGCATCCGAGTCCCAAGTCCTGCGAGAGCTTCCGGCTGCGCGCTGTCCAAGGTGGTCGGCATCATTTCGAGGCGAGCGCGAAGACGAGCAGGATCCTCACCTTCCGTCGATGCCAACAGCAGGTTGCGAACGTCACGGATATGCTTCCTTGTCTGCTCGTCAAGTTGTGGATTCCAAGAGTTCTCAGGCGGCAACATCCGCGCCAGCGCCCGCACCCGCTCGAAGTCGGTCAGTTGGGCCGAGGCAAGGCTGTGTGCTGTTTCCCTGTATGTGTCCGCCACAAGATGGTGCATCCCTGCGGAAGGAGCGAGGCCCATTGCATTTGCGGCCTGCCGGGATGCGGAACCAGCGATAGAATGAGCTAAACCACCAAAGATCGCTTCCGTTGAGGCAGTCGACTCCATTCGAGAATCCCCACGTTTCAGGAATTCCTCGATCTTTTCCGCGAATATGCCTGCAACCTTGGCATATCCAGCGCCTTTCGGATGGATTGAATCGTGCCAGGAGTTGGGCGACGCGCCAACCACCCCGCGCATGTCAAGGAACGTGAAATTTCTTTCTTCCGCAGCCAGGGTCAATAGCCGCTCGTTGAAGCGGTCAAGAAGCACCTTTACCACATCCACCGCGCGCTTAGCCGTGTAGCCCTTGGCCTGAAGATAGGGCCAGATCCACGGCCCGGCCTCGACTTTGGCCACATAGTCGTAGCCGTGGGAAAACACCCTTACCCACGGGATGTCCCGGGCCAGACGCCGCAACATCCCTCGATAGAGCCCAGCGATCTCCTCAAGCAACGCGTCCACCCGCTCCGGGTGTACCAAGTCACGCGGCGCGGCTCCCGACTTCTCCGACTTGACCAGCGAATCCACGCGCCCGTTGCCAAGGAAGTCGTTGCCGCCTCCGGAAAAAAGAAACGCGTGCGCTCCCTCCTTAGCCAGCACCTCGAACCAGTCATCCGTCGATAGCATGTTTGCCACCGTGTCTCCCGCAGCAGCCAATGAGCGGACGTTGAAAC
>Ga0315904_10001230_pt1 | contig 40328 bp, 28 predicted proteins | sample LakEriMetagenome_6_FD_203529 | JGI IMG/M metagenome (GOLD analysis project Ga0315904, IMG submission 203529) | Freshwater fungal communities from buoy surface, Lake Erie, Ohio, United States - Buoy 12 MA120 | ecosystem: Environmental > Aquatic > Freshwater > Lake | place: USA: Lake Erie, Ohio... | reverse complement strand
ACTAGAACCTGAATCTAGCGCGTCTACCAATTCCGCCACGCGCGCGCTGGCCTTGCGGCCGGGGCGCGAAAACACCACGCCGGGCCGGGGATTGCAACCCTGTTTTCGCAGCGGCCGGAATTTCCACTGCTCCGGGCACCAACCCGCTTTCGGCGTTGCCAAGCCGGGCGGCACCCGGCCACCCTGCCGCCATGCAAAAGGCCACGCCACTCGTTCTCGTGCTGATTCTCGCCGTATCCGCGATGTTTCTCGCGCTTCGGGACAAGGATCGGACCCCGCCAGCCGCCCCGGCCCCGCCGCCAGCCACCGAGATAGCGAAACCCGCCGAGATTCCCGCCGCGGGAGAGCCGGTGGTCACGGAGAAAACCGATACCGCCGTCGCCAAGGTCGCACCAAAGCCTTGGCCGCAGGAGGGCTCGGACATCACTCCGGACCAAGGCGCGATCTTCGGCGCGCTCGACAACGGCATGCGCTACATCATCTACCCCAATGCCGAACCGCCCGCCCGCGTCTCGCTGCGCCTTCACATCGCCGCCGGTTCGCTGATGGAGTCCGAGGATCAGCGCGGCCTCGCCCATTTCCTCGAGCACATGGTCTTCAACGGCACCAAGCATTACTCCGCCGCCGAACTCATCCCCAGGATGCAGCGCCTCGGCATCGCCTTCGGCGCGCACGCCAATGCCTACACCTCGTTTGATGAAACCGTTTACATGCTCGACCTTCCCGACCTGTCCGAGGACACGATGAACCTCGCCTTCACCGTCATGCGCGATTTCGGCGACGGAGCGAAGCTCGACCCCGAGGAGATCGACAAGGAGCGCGGAGTAATCCTTTCGGAGAAAATCAGCCGAGACTCTGTCAGCTATCGTCTGATGGAACAGCAGTTCGCCAGCCTCCTGCCGGACTCGCTTCTCACCAAACGTTTCCCCATCGGCACCGAGCAGGTGATCAAGAACGCGGCACGCGAGCGCTTCGTCGATTTCTACACCCGCTATTACACGCCGCAGCGCATGACCTTCATCGTCGTCGGCGATGTGAAACCCGACGAGATCCGCGCGCGCATCGAGTCCGCCTTCGGCTCGATGAGCAATCCGGAACAACCCGGAACCGAGCCCGATCTTGGCAAGCTCCCTCGCGCCGAGGGCTTGGAAACCGCCGTGTTTCACGACAAGGAAGTCGCCTCCACCGATGTCTCACTGATGCTGGTGCGGCCGTTCGTCGAGAAGCCGGACACCCGCGCCACCCGCGCCGAACGGATGCCGCTGGAAATCGCCCATGCCATCATCGACCGCCGCTTCGAGCGCCTCTCGAAAGAGAAGGATTCTCCGGTGGCCGAGGGCGGTGCCTCGCGCAGCCCGTTGTTCAATTACATCGAGTTGGGAACCATCAGCGTCACCGCCGCGGACGACCGCTGGCAGGATGTGGTGCCGGTCATTGAAAAGGAATTCCGCCGCGCGATGGAGCATGGATTCACCGAATCCGAACTCGCCGAGGCCAAGGCCAACATTCTCAACGCCTACGAGCAGCAGGTGAAACAGAAGGCCACCCGCAAGTCAGAGGGCATCGCCACCGTGTTGGCGCGGACCATGAACGACAAGTCCGTCTTCTCCGATCCCGAGACCGATCTCGACATCGCCCGCACGGCTTTGGACACCATCGACACCGCCGCCTGTCACGCCGCGCTTCGCGCCTTCTGGGAGGCGCCGGGTTATCATCTCGTCCTCACCACCAAGGAAAAGCCGGCGAATGCGGAGGCGGATCTCGCCGCACTCTTCGAGGAATCCCGCGGCGTGCCGGTCGATCCTCCCGCCGCGCGGGCCATTCAGGTGTTCGATTACACCGACTTCGGAAAACCCGGCAGCGTCACCAGCACCAAGGAAGCCGCCGATCTCGGCATCACCCAGTTGGTGCTATCCAACAAAGTGCGCGTCAACCTCAAGCGCACCGATTTCGAGCAAGGAAAAATCCGCATCCTCGCCCGCATCGGTTCCGGCAAACTCGGCCAACCGAAGGACTCGCCGATGCTCGACGCCTTCGCCCAGGCGGTCTACGAAGGCGGCGGCCTCGCCAAGCATTCGAATGACGATCTGCGCCAGATCCTTGCCGGTAAAAACGTTGGCTCCTCCCTCAGCATCGGCGAAGACGCCTTCACCATCGGCGGCACCACCACACCCGCCGACTTTCTGCTCCAGTGCCAGTTGATGTGCGCCTCGATCACCGATCCGGGCTATCGCGAGGAGGCGCTTTGGCAGTTCCAGAAAGCCGTCCCGATGCTCTATCAGCAGTTGAAACACACCCCCGCCGGTCCGCAGCAGGAACTGGAGTCATGGCTCCATGGCGGCGATCCGCGCTATTCGGTGGCTCCGATGGAGAAACTCGCCGCTTACACCATCGCCGACGCGAAGAAGTGGCTCACTCCCGAACTCACCAAGGGATACATGGAAATCAGCATCGTCGGCGACTTCGATCCGCAGGCCGTCATTCCGAATCTGTTAGAGACCTTCGGCGCGCTGCCCGCCCGTGCCGCGGCACCCGCCGCGTTGGCCGAAGCCCGCAAGGTGAAGTTCCCGAACTCGCCCGCCAACAAGGTGTTCACCTATGAGTCGAAGATTCCGCAAGCCGTCGCCTTCGCTCTCTGGAAGACCAACGGCATCCGCGACAACCAAAAGGAATTCCGGCGCCTCAACCTGCTCGCCGAAATCCTCGGTGACCGCCTCCGCGAGGAGATTCGCGAGAAACTCGGCGCCTCCTACAGCCCGAACGCCGGCGCGGACGGTTCCGACGCGCTCGAGGGCTTCGGTTACCTCCTCAGCCAGAGCGTCGGCAAACCCGAGGATCTCGAAAAACTCCTCAAAACCATGCAGGATCTCGCCGACGAACTCGCCGCCAAAGGCGCGACCGAGGACGAACTCGACCGCGCCCTCAAGCCCACCCTCGGCATGCTCGACAAATCGCTGCGTGACAACAACTACTGGCTCACCACCGTGATGAGCCAGTCCCAGGCCGATCCCAAACGCCTCGACATGGCCCGCACCCGCGACGCCGACTACCGTTCGATCACCCTGACGGAGATCAACGCGCTCGCCCAAAAATACCTCCCGGCAGAGAACGCCATTCTCGTTTCGATCAAACCTGCGGAGTGATCGTCACATGCGCGCGGATCAACTCCGGTGTCAGGTTCGCCCTCGTGCTTCAGAAGCGCATTCTGATGAGGTTCCAATCACAGGATCAGCCTGCGTCAAACCGCGCTTCATCCGCTGTTTCGGTGATTCCGTTTCGGAATCCGGACCCGGACCATCGCTTTCAATTCCCGCATGCCGCGCCGATCACGTTTCGGTAGTCCACATCGATGCGCCGCTCCAGCGCCTTCGGCACGTTTTTGAAGCAGTCGAGGATTCGTTGGTAGTCCGGATCATCGCTCGACGCGAAGTCCCCGCGCGCCAAGGGCACGGCGAGGAACGGATTGTGCTGCGGATTCTCAAGCCGGACGAAAAACGTCCGCGGCAACTCGAAGCCACGGCGTTTGGAAATCTCATCGAGCACCGCGTCGAGGTTCTCCGGCAGGATCTGGCGGCATCCCCTGAGGTCAGGCTGGCGTGATTGCGAGGTGCCGTAGTAGGGCACGTTGAGATCGATCCACATCAGGATGCGCTGTTGCTCGTCATCCGTTAGATCGATCCGCTTCACACCCTTCCCGTCCGGGTGCCCGCTGATGACGAGATCGGCGAGCGGACTCGCCGGCGAACCCCAGGTTTTCGGTTTGGTTTCGAGGATGTTCGACTCGCAACCGTTGTAGGTGGGAATCCACGACGTGTAGGGATTGCGGCCGAAGCCCGCCATGCCGCCACGCGCGTCGCCACCGTGCTCGGCCTGAGTGCCGCGTCGCGCGAGGTTTTCATAAGCGACGTTGAAATAGTCCGTTCGATCGCCGCTGAGATCGGGCGCGGTGGTATGGTCATGACAGCTCACGCAGTGCCGGTTGAGCACGGGCTGGACGATCCGTGGAAAACTGAATCCCTCCGCGTTTCCCCAATCCGGTTCGGCCAGTTCCTCAGCCGGTCGCTTGGATGCGAGGGATGCCATCGTGTAATGGTTCGGCGGCGGCGCGTAGTTGCGATCCGAGTGGCAGCCGACGCAGCTTTGCCGCTCGCCGGGCATGAAGTGGGTGAAAGTGCGCATCCGCTGCACCGCGCGGCCCTCGCCATCGAGCGGCATGAAGTAAAGCGGCACGTTGGCTGGCACCTTGAAATGAGCCGAACCGTCGGCCTCCACCTCGGCGAAACCCCACACGCGCTTCGGCGCGTAGGTCGCACCGCAGGAAACCACCGGGAACTGGAATCCGAACTGCCGCTGCGTGGTTTCCGAGCGGATGTCCTTCTCCATTTCCTGCACCACCGCGAGTCGCTTGACCTCACCGGGCTTCACCACATCCCCCAAACCGATGGCCACATCGTGCATCAACAATTCCGCAACGGGCTCGGCATCCTTGGCAACGCGCGATACCGAACGAGTCGCCGGCATGGGCCGTGGCCGCAGTGGCTGCGCGGAATAGAAGCCCATGCCTTCGAGCGGTTCGCTCAACACGGTCTCCATCGTGCCGTCATAATCGCGCAGCAGGATGGTGCCCTCGCGCGAGACGAGATAATGGTGCGCGTCGAGCGGCACCGGGCTTTCATAGGGTCCGCGCATTGCGTTGCCGCGCCTCGCGTCGCTCACGGTTCCGATGTCGATCTCGGGTGTTAGATTGCGGATCGCCCGGTTGGTGTTGTCGCCCACTCCGGGATCGAGCAACCCGATCGCGCCGCGGCAGGGTCCGTTGTGGCTGGTCATCACGCAGAGGATCTTCCCCGGCATGCCCGGAACGTCGCGCGCCTCCATGAAAGTGGCCGGGCTGAGCGTGCGGTTGCCGAACACACCCGAAAGCATCGTGCCGTCCGGGTTGACCGCCCACAGCGACTGGATCGGAATCGCCGGGCGGTCCACATACTCCCAACGGCTGAAGAGAATCCGCCCGTCCTCCATCACCGATGGCGTGAAATCGGTGAGATAGTTCGCCGAGAGCCGGATGACGTTTTTCCCATCGGCATCCGCGCGGTAAAGCACCGGCGAGGTGCTCGTCCAGCAGTAGGCGAACGCCGGCTTGCGATCTGATAGAAACGCGATCCCGCCATCCGGCAGCCAGCAGGCGTTCATGTTGTTGGAAACGTGGTCGATCACTTGAGTCAGTCCGCTACCGTCAGCATTCACGCGCCAAATGCCGAGCGGTTGGTCCATCGCGCGTTTCCAACTGAACAGGATGCGCGATCCGTCGTAGGAGACCTGGCAATCGAGAATCACACCCTCGGACGCGTCGATCAACTTCGTCAGCCGGCCATCCGCCAATGACTTCCGATAAAGTCCCCCACCCTTTTCAAGTCCTTCCACATGGTAGGTGTAAACGTGCGTTGGATTCAGCGGCCGTCGCCGGATCATCACCAGTTCATCAAATCCCAGGTCCGGTTTCTCCCCTGTCGCATCCGCGGATACCACAAGCGTCAACGCCAGCGTCAAGCCGACGGTTCGGACGAGTCCGATCGCTTTCATTTCACCATGATACCGCGATGCGGGTGTGGAACTTTCATTTGCCCTCGGCGGCCCAGCGTTTCATCAGGGCGATGTTTTCCCCAAGCTTGGGATACGGTTCCTTGAGAAAGACCGCCATGTCGCTGTCATACATATCCATGGATTCCGGTCCCCGGTCCTTGGTTTCGGCCATCCATTGGTCGAGCCGTGCACGGAGGTCCTTCAGAGTGGCCTGGTGTTCGGGCGCGGCGGCGAGGTTATTTACCTGGAAACGGTCTGTGGTGTATTCGTAAAGCTCCTCGGCCGGCCGGGACGGGCAGAAGAGAAGGTTTTCGCAAAGGTCTGGCAGCGTGCCAGCATCGTGAGCCGCGCGGAGGGCCTTCACGATCTCTTTGCCGTCCTTGTAAACGCAGGGTTGGAGCAAAGGCCGGTCGGGATGGAAGTTGCGGATGTAGAGGAACCGGTCGGCGCGAACGCTGCGGATGCGGTCAACGGTCTCATCGCAGCGGTCGCGCGCGGCGAAGGCGGTGTCGCGCGGTTGGTAATCCCTTGCGAGGATATCACGGCCCTGCATGCCATCCGGAATGGGAATCCCGGCAACGGCCAGCGAGAGCGCAGCCACGTCGATGTGCTCGATCAGATCGTCGCGTGTGGAGCCCCTAGGCACACACGGCCCACGGAGGACGAGCGGGATCCGCGTGCCTTCGTCATAGAGGAACTGTTTTCCGCGGGCGTGACTGATGCCGTGGTCGGTCATGAAAACGATCAGCGTCTTTTCAAACAGGCCTTCCGCCTCCAAGCGCTTGATGACGCGGCTCACGTGCAGATCGGTCATGCGGACGCTGTCGAGATAGGCGGCCCAGTCGCGCAGCAGAAAGGGGTCGCGCGGATAATAAGGAGGGAGTGATACCTTCTCCGGATCGGTGGGAGGACCGAGTTCCCGCTCCGTGCGCCTGGCGAAATCGCGGCACTGCTTGTGTGAGTTTCCCCGCAGCTTGCCGCCGCTGAGCTGGACTTGTATGAAGAACGGCCTGTCTCCACGCCCGGCCCAATCGTGGCTGTCGTAAACACTCTTGTCCCACTCGAAGTTGTAGTCGGTCTTGCCTTTGGCCCCATCGGTCCCGGTCATCCCGCTGCCGATGCAGGTAAAGTATCCGGCCTTCTGGAACAGGGCCGGAATCGGCACGACGTTTTCCGGCAGGTGGATCTTCAGCTTGCCGCGCCCGCTGCGATGATGGTGGGCACCGATGCTGGTTTGATACATACCCGTGATCAGGGCCGAGCGCGCCGCGGAGCAAACCGGAGCGGTCACATAAGCCTTCGTGAAACGCGTGCCTTCCGCCGCGAGCCGATCAACGGCGGGAGTCCGGACGAGAGTTTCGCCGTAGCAGGAGAAGTGTGCCGACATGTCCTCGGCGACAAACCAGAGGATGTTCGGGCGGTTTTCGGCAGGGAGGGTGGCGCAAGCGATCAGGCATGCTGACAGGATGGCGGCCAAGGTTTTCATGGAATGAGCGGACACGTCATTTTGCCTTGAGCAGACTGATCAGATAGTCGGTGGGGGTTTTGTGCTTCGCGTCCGGCGTGCCCGGATGAACGAACTCGCACCCGATGCCCAGCTCCTTGCAGCGTTGTTGCATGCCCACGCCGAAGTTCGCCGAGTGGGTGGGATCGGCCTCTTCCTTCCCCATGGCGGGGGGCTTCACATAAAACAGGGCCACCGGCGGGTCGTCCTTGCTGGCAAGCGCATAGGGCGAGTATTCGGCGATCCATGGCAGGATGCTGTCACGATCGGCGAGCGCTTCCGCAAAGCTCTTCTTGCCGAAGGCGTGCCCGCCGTAGCGGCTGTTAGGGGTCCATTCCTTCGCCTGCTTGGGATCGAGCGTCGTCTGCGCGCCAATGACCGCGGCGCCTAGCAGACGCGTGGACTGGCGGGCGACGGGATCGGCGCTTTTCGAGTCGGCCAGATCGTCGTGGTAGGCGAGCCACAGGCTGGTGCAGGCGCCAGCGGAGCTGCCTGCGGCTGCGACGCGTGCGGGATCGATGTTCCATTCGGTGGCCTTACTTCGGAGGAACTGCAGGGCGCGCGCGGAGTCGTGCATCGGGGCTTTCACCGGAGGAGTGACTCCTTCCTCGACGGCTTGCGGGACGTAGCGGTAGTTGTTGGCCGCGACGGAAATGCCGGCATCGAGCAGTCGTTTGACATCGGCGATGCGGTTCACGCGCTCCTTGCTGCCGGAGTTCCATCCACCGCCATGGATGACCAGGACGAGCGGAGTCGGCTTGTCGGACTTTGCCTGCCAGAAATCGAGGACGTTGCGCGCGTGCGGACCGTATCTCACTTCCGAGTGTGCCGGCTTGGGCACAGTTTTGTCATAACGCTCCTTTTCGGCCTTCTTGGGTTTTGCCTTCCTGGCCTTGGCTTGTTCCGAAGATGGTTTGGCTTTGGGTTTCTCCGCTTCCTGCGCATGGAGGAAGGTCGCGGCGAAAAGAACGGTGAGGATGGGCAGGATTTTCATGGTGGGGATGGAATCGACGAAGCGTGGGGTTTGGAAAGCTTGCTATTTTGCGGGTGGAATCCGCCGCGTGGTGGCAGTCCGCGTGACATGCTCGGAGTAAAACGAAATGTCCGCGGCGTTGCGCGCCTCCGGTGGTCCGGGCTGTTGGAGGGTGGCGGACCATGCCTTGAGTTTTGCCTCAAGCCGCGCGGCCGTTTCGGGCTCTTGCGCGAGCAGGTTGTTCTCGGCCAGTTCTCCCTCCGGTTTGGTCACATTGAAAAGATAGCGGGTTTGATCGCCGAGTTGAATGAGTTTCCACGGGTATTCGAGCACGGCAGCCTGTGAGCGCCATCGCCAGTAGAGCGCCTCATGTGGTGCGGTCTGTTTTTCGCCGGTCAGGAAAGGCAGGAGGTTCACGCCGTCGAGCGCCGGATCAGCGGGCAGGCCCGCAACCGCGTTGGCGGTGGCGGCCACATCGAGATTGATGACCGGATGCTGATAGGTTTGTCCCGCGGGGATGGTTCCCGGCCATGCGGCGAGAAACGGGACGCGCACACCGCCATCGGTGAGCATGCCCTTTTCGCCGATGAGCGGAGCGTTGACAGAGCCATCCCATGCTCCCTGCTTCAAGGGAGCGCCGTTGTCGGCGATGAAGAAGATGAGCGTATTCCGCTCCTGGCCCATCGACTTGAGCTTGGAGCGGATGCGGCCGAGTCCATCGTCCATCGCGGCGATCATCGACAGCGCCTGGCGGCGTTCTTTGGGAAGGTGGGCAGGGGTTTTGGAGAACCATGGCTGCGGCGACTCCAGCGGCACATGCGGCGCGAACCATGCGAGATAAAGAAACCACGGTTGGTCGGGTTTCGCAGCGCGTCTGTCCAGGAACGACAGGGCGGCATCCGTTTGCACGACGACCCGAAAGCGTTTGTCGCTGACGACGTGCGGCGCGTCGGGAAAGGGACGCCCCTTGAGATCGTGCGAAGCGTGGTATTGCCGCATCTCGCCCCGCCAGTATTCATCGAAGCCCTGATGGTGTGGCAGGTGTTTCGGCAACAAACGCATGCCTTTCGGCGACTGCTTGTCACCACCGATGTCAAGATGACTCTTGCCCACGAAGCCACTGAGGTAGCCCGCGGGTTTCAACCGTTCGGCGATGGTGATTTCCGCAAGCGGAAGCGGCCCCTTGTTGTTGTCCTCGAGTCCGAACTTCTGCTGGTAGCGTCCGGTAAGAACCCCCGCCCGTGACGGCATGCACTGCGGAGCGGAAACATAGCCGCGCTTGAAGGCCACGCCGTCGCGCGCGAGTTGGTCGAGATGCGGTGTGCGGATGTCCTTGTCCGCGCCTTGGGACCCGAGGTCCGCCCAGCCATGGTCGTCGGTGTAGATGAGGAGGATGTTCGGCTTCGCGCACGCCAGCGGGCAAAGAAGGAATGCGGCGGAGGAGAGAAGGGCGACGACTGGCTTCACGCAATCAGGCCATACGCGGGCTTCGACCGCATGTTTCAGGCAGTGCGCGCATTCGGCCGGTTCGCCGCCCGGCGCATCGGAAGGCGGGCGGAGCCTGATTCGCGGATCGGCGGCGGAGATCACTTTTTCGGGGCTGGCTTCGCCTTTTTGCGGATCGTTGGCACGCCTTCGAGTTCCGGCCGGTATTTCGAGGGATCAAAGGCGGGATTCGGGATGGGCGTGACTGCTTTCGTATCGGCGAGGAAGGCGTCGATCCGCGCGCCAAGCTTCGCCACAAGCTCGGGTTGTTTCGCGGCGAGGTTGGATTTCTCTCCGATGTCCTCACGCAGGTTATAGAGGAGGTGGCGGTGGGCGCCTTTCTCTCCGCCATGGAAGATGCGGATGAGCTTCCATTCGTCCTGATGGATCGAGACGCTCGGCGGCAGCCAGTCGGGCACGCCGGGGCTATGGGGGAAGTATTGGAAAACGGCTTTGCCTCCGAGCGGATCACCCTTCAGCGCGGGCAGGATGCTGGTCCCGTCGAAACGTTGCTCCGGCGCGGATTCAAGGGCGAGTGCTTCTAACAGCGTGGGATAGTAGTCCTCGCTCTGGATGATGGCCTCGCTACGACTGCCGGGTTTGGCAAGCCCGGGCCAGACGATCACACAGGGAACACGGGTGCCGCCCTCGAACATCGTGGCCTTTCCTCCGCGCAACGGAGCGTTGCTGGTTGGAGTGGTGCCATCGACTTTGTCATACATGTTGCCACCGTTGTCGGAGGTGAAGATGATAATGGTTTTTTCGGTGAGTTTGAGGCGGTCGAGGGCGTCCAACAGGGTGCCGATGGCATCGTCGAAGGATTCGATCATCGCGGCGTAGGTCGCACTGCGCTGGGGATTCGACGGGCGCGCGAGAGGACGGTATTTTTCGATGAGGCTCTTCTTCGCATTGAAGGGCGCATGGACGCTGAATTGCCAGTAGTTGAGGAAGAACGGGCGGTCCTTGTGTTTTTCCATCCAGGCCACGGCTTCGGCGGCCATACGGTCCTCGAGATGTTCACCCGGGTGCTTGGCCTTGAAGTCCGGAAACTTCCATGGCGCGACGAAACTGCCCGCCGGTCCGGGGCCGGGCCAGTGCGGGATGTCGGTGTCGAAGCCATGCTCCAGCGGGGAATGGGGTGGAGAGCCGAGGTGCCATTTGCCGAAGTGGGCGGTGGCGTAACCGGCAGCCTTGAGGCTTTTGGGCAGCGTGGGGTAATCCGTTTTCAGCCGCGTGACCGTATCCGGTTGGATGCTGTGTTGGTTGGGCGGCGCGGCTTTGCCGGCCCGCGCCTGCAAGCGCACCTCGGGCTGGTGGCAGTTCGGCGTGGTGATGCCGGTGCGCGCCGGGCTCAGGCCTGTTAGAATCGCGGAGCGTGTGGGCGAGCAGAGCGGGCTCGCGGAGTAGGCGCGGGTGAAGGTCAGGCCGCGTTTCGCCAGTCGTTCGACATTCGGTGTCCGGTAATACTCCGTGTGGCCGTAGAGCGTCGTGTCCGCCCAGCCGAGATCATCGGCGAGGATGAAAATGATGTTGGGTTTGTCGGAATCCGCGGCAAGGGCAAAGCCTGAAAGGATGGCAAGGAGCGGGAGGAGGGTTTTCATGCGTGATGGTGAGGAGGGTTTCGATTCATCTGCCGAAAGGTCTACGTAACGAAAAACCTCCGGGTTTCGAGGACTGCGGATTCATGGGGATGTCCGGTTTGCGAATCGCGTCGTGGCCGGCGGAAAAAGCGGATAGGAAAAATCACCGGCTCCGATAGAAATCCTCCAGCAGGTAAACGCGATCCTGTGCGGCATCCGCTTCCTTCCACTTTTTGCGCGCCGCCAGGACGCCTTGATAACGATCCCAGTAGGAGATGCGTTCCGGATTCATGATGGTTGCCTGCCGCCAGTAGCCCTCGGCCTGCTCCAACTCACGGCGGTTCTCATGGATCACCGCCAGGGTCATGCACGCCAGCGCCCACTGGTCCAGTTCGTTGGACTTGCGCAGCGCTTCGATCGCTTCCTCGGTCCGGCCCGCATGAACCAGCGCTTGGCCAAGGCGCTCGTAATATGCCGCTTGGTCGGCCGGACTGGCGGAGGCCGGCGGTTGGCTGCGCTTTGCCAGATCCAACAGTTCGTCCGGATTCGAACTTCCGGCGATGACTTGCTCGGCTGCCATTCCAAATTCTTGCGACCTCGCAACCCTGCTGTCCGGAAACTCTTCAAGCAGCTTGCGGGCAAGGCCCCGCGCCTGAACCAGGTCGCCTGCCATGGCGCGCCCCCCCATCAGAAGATAGGTGTTGCTGAAAATCGCCGGATCCAACCCTGAATCCAGAATCGGGAGGGGAAGTTTCCGGAGGTTTCCTTGTTTGACCGCTTCATCGATTTGCTCCGGAAAGCCTGCCAGCGGGTTGGCCAGACGCAAGGTCTGGCCGGGCATGGGCTGCGACCCGGAGAACGCGGCGACCACTTCGCCACGTCCGTTGATGACAGGCGCTCCCGACGTCAGCGTCGGTCCGTAAGATGGATTTTTTCCTATCGCGATGCTGAACTGCTTGTGAGCCGGTCGCGGAGGATGCGTCATGGATCCGGAGGTGATCCGGTGGGCGACGATCGGCCCTGACACCGCCACCGGCAGCGGCCCGCCACCGGTGAAACCCGATGGCACCACAGCCACCCACGTGCCAATGCCTGGGGTTTCCCTGGTGATGGTGAGCCAAGCCTGCGGGCGGTGGTCGAACTTCACCAGCGCCAGCGCTTGTTCGGGAAAGACCTCCAGCACCACGGGCGGCTTCAACGCCGCGTCCTCGGCCTCAGCAGTGCGGAAGATGGGCACGGTTTCGCCACAAAGTGGCTCCAGCGGATAAAGGGCGAGGCCATCCTTACCGATAAAGAATCCGGCATGGCCGAACACTTTCTCCCCTGCCTTGGTTTTCGTGAAAAACAAGGCGGACCGGAGCTTTGTCGCCGCCTCCGTCATGCCCGCCGGTTCCTCGGTCGTGAACTCGACCGGCGCCTCCTGCGCCCGCCCCGCCACCGCCAGAACCATGGTGAGTGCCACAGCGATCAGAAGCGGCGATCTACGGATGGCTGGACGAGAAACAGAATACGGGACCGGCGCATTCGGCTGCGGCGAATGCGCTTGTTGCGGGAGGCCGCGGATCGAGTCGGCGGCCTGGTCTTGTGCGATGGGTTTCATGACGATTTTACATGCGTGGGGGTTTGAGGAAAACGGACGAGGCATTGGGCAGCCTGATGTAGTCGGGTTCCATGCGAAGGGTTTCGTTGCGGATGATTCGATCGTTTGGTTCTCAGGCGGAGGCTTCTTCCGGGTCGTGATCCAAGGCATAGACCTCCACCTTTTGAGCGCGGCCTTTCACCGCATGTTCTCCAAGGCTGCGGCAGCGAGACAAACCCTCGCTCCAACCGGCAAACACGTCCGCGCTGACCAAAACGGGGTGGCCCAGCGGACGGGTCAGCGATTCAAGACGGAAGACAAGATTCACCGCATCGCCCAGCAGAGTGAACTCGCGAGAACTGAAGGCTCCGTAAGCCGCCCGGCCGAGGTGGACGGCGGCCCCCGAGCCGAAACGGAGTCCGAGTGGCTCCAGCACGCCGCGGTGTTTCTCCTGAACCTGATCACAGCCCACACGCATGGCGTGGGCCGCCTTGAGTGCCTGCAGTCGGCTTGCGGGCGTTGTGTCGAGCCAGTAACCGAGCACGCAGTCGCCGATGAACTTGTCGAGATTCGCGCCGTGACTTTCGAGAATCGCCTCGGTTTGCGAATACCAGGAACCGATGATCGGCGCCAACTGGTCCGGAGACAACTTTTCCGAAATCGCGGTGAATCCCTGAATGTCGCTGACCAGCAGAATGACCTTGCGCGAACGCACATCAGCAATGGTGTTTTCCGCCATTGAAGTTCCACATGGCGTCCGCTCGGGTTGCGGTCCGCTTTCGAAACGGAACTGATGGTCGGCGATCCGGATGATGTCACCGGATGCCAGCATCTGCGAAGTGGTCACGCGCCGGCCATTGATCAGGCTGCCGTTGACGCTACCGAGATCGAAATACCAGAAACCGTCGTCCTGGCGGCGGATCATCGCGTGGCGGCGGGACACCCGCGTGTCCGCAATCACCAGAGCCGATTCCTTGCTGCGACCGATCACGCACACCTCGCCCAGCGCGAATTCTTCGCCCGAGGCGTCATTGTGCAGCTTGCCGGATGGCGGAAGGATGGCTGCTCCGGGCTCCATTCGATCACACTTCTACAGGCAAGGCTTCCCACCCGGCAATCTCCAAATGACCGGGAGAAGGCCCATGTGCCGCGCTCGGACGACCTGGGATCGCGACTCGCAAGGTTCTCAGCGAATCGCAATGGCCATCGGCTTCACCCCAAGCCTGAGGTTGCCAACAGGGGATTCCATCCGTAAAGGCTGGCGCGGATGAATGGCAGATCGAAGTACGGACGGAAACCGGAGAAACCGAAGGACAACAGCGGTCTGGTGATCATCGCACTGGTGTTTGCCTCGGGTTTCGCCGGGCTGGTCTATCAGGTGTTATGGATGAAACAAATCGGCCTGCTGTTCGGCAACACGTCGCAAGCGGCGGCGGTGACCCTTGCCGCGTTCTTCGCAGGACTCGGTGGGGGAAGCTGGTGGTGGGGCGGGCGGGTATCCGCAACATCAAGGCCGCTTCGTTTGTATGCGTGGCTGGAGTTCGGCATTGCCATATCCGCTCTGACCTACTTCGGCGTGTTGAAGTTGTTCCATGTGATCTATCCGGCCTTGTATGGTTCGGTTTCCGGATCCGGTTGGTTGCTGGCGGTGAAGTTTGTCCTGGCGATGGTGCTGGTGTTTCCGGCGGCTTTCTTCATGGGCGGGACGGTCCCGGCGATTGGCCAGGCGATGATCCGGCAACCGGACAAACTCGGCCGCACGGGCGCGATGCTCTATGCGGTGAACACGCTCGGCGCCGCGCTCGGCGTGGCGATTGCGGCCTTTGTGCTGATTCCGTCTTTGGGCTTTTCGATGACCTATGCGATCGCGCTGTTCGTCTCCGTGGCGGTCGGCGTGATGGCTTGGCGATTGCCAGAACCGGAAGCTTTGGCACATGCCAACAAGAGAGTGGAGCCTGAAAAGGCAGGATCGACAGCGGAGCGCCTCGCAATCACCGGACTGTGTTTCTTCTCCGGCTTCGTGATCCTCGCGCTTGAGGTCGTGTGGACCCGGCTGTTCGCGCAGGTGCATGAAAACTCGGTGTATTCGTATGCGATCATCCTGATCGTGGTGCTCATCGGTCTGGCGCTGGGCGCGGGCATCAGCTCGGTGGTTTCGCGATTCGTCACGAGGCCTTGGGCGGCGCTCGGCGTGATGACGCTGGTGGGCGGCGGCCTGTTGGTTCTCGGTCCATCGATGTTGATGCATGTGACCGGCGGTCTGCAGCCGGTGGATTCGCTCGAACCGTGGGGCGATTATGTGCGCGGGCTTTTCAACACCGGATTTCGCGGTGTGGGTTTCGTGGTAGTGGCGATGGGCACCGTGTTTCCCTTCCTGATGAAACTGGCCGAGCGCGGAGAAGCGGCACCGGGTTGGAAACTCGGACGGCTGCTGGCGATCAACACCGCCGGAGCGATCACGGGTGCGCTGCTCTGCGGATTTGTGATGCTGCCGCACTGGGGCATGTGGGGCACGCTGCGGGCGCTCGCGGCGATCTATCTGGTGGTCGCGCTGCTGTTGCCGCTGGGCTGGGGAAAACATGGCATCGTCCTGCGTTTGGCCGGCGTGGCGTTTCTGGCGTTGGCCTTCACCGCTCTCGATCCGACAGGCCTGCCGGTGGCGGGCAGCACGAAGGGGATGGATGATGGCAAGGTGTTGCAGGCATGGGAGGGCAGCGACGGCACGGTGACCGTGATCGAACGGAACAACGGCCATCGGGTGATCAAGGTGAACGGCGGCTACGGATTGGGATCGACCCAAGCCTATCTGGAACAGACCTACCAGGCGAGCATTCCGCTGCACCTCTTTCCGGAAACGGAGAGTGTTTTCTTCATTGGTCTCGGCACCGGCATTTCGGCGGGTGCCGCGCTCGACGAGAAGTTTCCCAAGGTTCGGCGCGTGCTGAGTTGCGAACTGATTCCCGAGGTGGTGGATGCGGCGAGGAAATGGATACCGGCGGAGATGACGGGCGGTGTGTTCGATGATCCGCGTTCGACGATCCGGGTGGAGGATGGCCGGCATTTGCTGGAGGCGTCAGGCGAGCGGTTTGACATGATCAACTCCGACCTGTTTCTGCCCTACCGCCGCGGTGCGGGCAGCCTCTACAGTTTGGAACACTATCGCGTTGCCGCATCGAGACTGAACGAGGGCGGCGCTTTCGTGCAATGGCTGCCACTCTATCAGCTCACGGAATTCGAATTCGGCGTCATCGCGCGCACGATGCTGGATGCCTTTGGTGAAGTGACGATGTGGCGGAACAACTTCCAACCTGGCCTTGAAAAAGTCGCTCTCATCGGGCGAATGAAATCCGTGCCCTTGCCGGTGCCGCCGTCCGGCGAACGTGATGCGATGCTCGCCGCGGTGGAAGGTTTGTCATGGCAGGCGACCAGTCCCGACATGTTCCGCGTCGCGGCCGAATCAATGCCGTTTCTCTACGCCGGAAATCTCACCGCATCCGCGAAGCTGTTCAGCGGCTATCCGGTCAATACCGACGACCGTCCGGTGATCGAATACCAAACGCCGATCACGTTCCGCAAGGTGGCTCAGAACGACAAGGTGATCTGGTGCGTCGGCCCGCGGCTCACGGCATGGATCGACCGGTTGTTCGATCACTGCCCGCCCGAAAAAGATCCGGTGTGGGCGGGGCATCCGGATGCGAGCCGCCATCTGGTCAGAGCCGGCGCGTCCTTCCACCGCACCATGGTGGGCAAGGCGCTGGGAGACAGCGGAAACCTCGACGCCGAGTGGGAGATTTTCCTGCGCGAGTGGCGGCTTGGAGCGAAGTGATGGGGACAGGAGTGTCCCCTCCCCTTACCTCGCGGCGGCGAGGACGGCTTCCTTGGTAATGCCGAGTTCCTTGAAGACGGTGCCTCCGGGGGCGCTCATGCCGAAGCGGTCGATGCCGATGACCTTGCCCTGGGTGCCGACGTATTTCCACCAAAGTCCGGTGACGCCGGCTTCGATGGCGATGCGCTTGGTGACGGCGGCAGGCAGCACGCTCTCGCGGTATTCCGCGCTCTGGCGGTCGAACAGTTCGAAACACGGCATCGAAACGACGCGCACGCCGTCGCCAAGTTCGGCGGCGGCGGCCATGGCGTATTGGACTTCCGATCCGGAGGCTAACAGAATGGTGGTGAGCGTTCCGGTTTCCTGTTTGGCGATGTAGCCGCCCTTGCGGGTGCCGTCGCGGCGGGCGTCGACGCTGAGTTCGTTCATCAGCGGGATAGCTTGGCGGGTGAGGATGAGGGCGGTGGGTCCGTCGGTGCGGGCCATGGCGGCGATGAAGGCACCGGCGGTTTCCTCGGCATCGCCGGGGCGGATGACATCGAGGTTCGGGATCACCCGCAAGCCGCTGACGGTTTCCACCGGCTGGTGGGTGGGGCCGTCCTCACCGACGCCAACGGAGTCATGGGTGAAGATGTAAGTCACCGGCAAGTGGGCGAGCGCGGCGAGGCGGATCGAACCGCGCAGGTAATCGGCGAAGACCAGGAAGGTGGCGCCGCTCGCGCGGAAGATGCCGTCGTAGGCGATGCCGTTGCAGATGGCGCCCATGGCGTGCTCGCGGATGCCGAACCAGATGTTGCGTCCGAGCGGGTTGGACTTGGAGAAATCGCCGCCGTCCTTGAGATAGTTCTTGGTGGAGCCGAAGAGATCCGCGCTGCCTGTGAGAAGCGAGGGCACGGCCTTGGCCACGGCGTTGATCACGGTGCCGCCGGCGGAACGGGTGGCGTCCTTGTAATCGGCGGCGAAGGCCGGTATCTTTTCTGTTAGATCGGTGGGCGCGGCCTTGGCGAGGCCGTCGGTGAGTTCGGCCGCGAGTTCCGGATTGGCCTTGGCCCAGGCGTCGTAGGTCTGCTGCCAGGAATCGAAGGCCGCTTTGCAGGCGGCCTTTTTCTCCGCGAAGAACGCCTTCGTTTCGGCGGAAACATAGAAGTGCTCGTCGGCGGGGAGACCGAGTCCGGCACGGGCGCCTTCCGCGAATTTCGCGCCGCCCTCGCCGTGGCCCTTGGCAGTGCCGGCCACTTCGGGGATTCCCTTGCCGATGATGGTCTTGGCAATGATCGCTTTCGGGCGGCCGTTGTCATCGGCCTTGGCCTTTTCGATCGCCGCGGCGATGGCCGCCAGATCATGTCCGTCAATGGTCACCACGTCCCAGTTTTGCGAAGCGAAGTAGGCCTCGGCATTCTCGCTTTGGGTGACCTCCGCCATCGCGTCGAGGGTGACGTCGTTGGAGTCATAGATGAGAACGAGGTTATCAAGGCCGTTGTGACCGGCGAAGGCGATGGCTTCCTTGGCCACGCCTTCCTGAAGGCAGCCGTCACCCATCAAAGCGAACACATGATGATCGAAGATCGTGTGACCGGCGGTATTGAAACGGGCGGCGGCACGTTTTCCCGAAAGCGCGTAGCCGACGGCATTGCCCACGCCCTGGCCAAGCGGGCCGGTGGTCGCCTCGACGCCGGGGGTTTCCGCATACTCCGGATGCCCTGGCGTGATCGAATGAAGCTGGCGGAAATTTTTCACATCCTCCTTGCTCACCGCATAGCCGGAAAGGTGGAGCCAGCCGTAAAGGAACATCGAGCCGTGACCCGCCGAGAGGATGAAACGGTCGCGGTTGAGCCACTTCGGCGCGTCCGGGCAGTAGCGCATCGCCTCGCCGAAAAGCACGGCCCCGATCTCGGCGGAACCGAGCGGCAGACCGAGGTGGCCGGAATTGCAGGCATGGACGGCATCAATGGCGAGACCGCGGGCTTCGTTGGCGGCTTGGGCGAGCAGGGAGGTGTTCATGGGAGTGGTAAACCGCGAGCTTGCTTCACGCGGAGCGCGTGAAGACTAGGAATCCGCGCCCCGATGACAAGCGGCTTTCGGAAATCCGGCTGTATTACGGTCCAATCGGCCGTTCCAAACCGGCGAATGGCCTTGCCGTTCCCGATTGCCGCGCGTAAGCCCTTGCCCGTCCATCGAAGGGCCTGTAGCTCAGCGGTTAGAGCAGGGGACTCATAATCCCTTGGTCCAGGGTTCAAATCCCTGCGGGCCCACTTGATTTCGCTGAAAATGGCACATGTTTACATGCTTCGGGGGCAAGGTGGACGCTACTACATTGGTGCCACGGAGGACTTGGGGGCCCGTCTCGCGCGTCACAACAGCGGGATGGTGCACTCCACCCGGAGGCTCGGACTTCCTCTGGAACTCGTGGCAAGCCGCGAGTTTCCAACCATGAAGGAGGCGCTTGCAGCCGAGCGGACGTTCAAGGGATGGAAAAACCCGGAGAAAGTGAGGCAGCACTTGCTGGGCGGTTAGAGCAGCCCCGACAATGTCGGGGTTGGTCCAGGGTTCAAATCCCTGCGGGCCCACTTGATTTCGCTGAAAATGGCACATGTTTACATGCTTCGGGGGCAAGGTGGACGCTACTACATTGGTGCCACGGAGGACTTGGGGGCCCGTCTCGCGCGTCACAACAGCGGGATGGTGCACTCCACCCGGAGGCTCGGACTTCCTCTGGAACTCGTGGCAAGCCGCGAGTTTCCAACCATGAAGGAGGCGCTTGCAGCCGAGCGGACGTTCAAGGGATGGAAAAACCCGGAGAAAGTGAGGCAGCACTTGCTGGGCGGTTAGAGCAGCCCCGACAATGTCGGGGTTGGTCCAGGGTTCAAATCCCTGCGGGCCCACTTGATTTCGCTGGAAATGGCACATGTTTACATGCTTCGGGGGCAAGGTGGACGCCGCTACATTGGTGCCACGGAGGACTTGGGGGCCCGTCTCGCGCGTCACAACAGCGGGATGGTGCACTCCACCCGGAGGCTCGGACTTCCTTTGGAACTCGTCGCAAGCCGCGAGTTTCCAACCATGAAGGAGGCGCTTGCAGCCGAGCGGACGTTCAAGGGATGGAAAAACCCGGAGAAAGTGAGGCAGCACTTGCTCGGCGGTTAGAGCAGCCCCGACAATGTCGGGGTTGGTCCAGGGTTCAAATCCCTGCGGGCCCACGAAACTCCAGTGAAAACCGCTGTCGGGAGTTGAAACCAATCGTGCGATGGTCGGGCAAAATTGCTCATTGCCTCCCCCCTGCCCTGCCCTTCATGGTCGTGGCGCTCCGTTTGATTCACGCCATGCCATCATCCCTCGCCCACCGCCTCGCCGTTTGCAGTTGGTCCCTGCAACCCTCCAATCCCCAGGATCTGCTTGAGAAACTCCGGGCCACCGGACTCCACCGGATCCAGCTGAATCTCGACCCTCTCCGCGAGTCACCGGACGTCTGGGGGGATTTCGCCGGCTTCGCATCCGCCAACGGCATCGAGGTCGTCTCCGGCATGTTCGGCACGCTTGGCGAGGACTACTCCACGCTCGACACGATCCGCGAGACCGGCGGCATCGTTCCCGACGCACACTGGGAACAAAACCTGGCGAACATCCGCGCCTGCGCCGGGATCGCCGCATCACTCGATCTGAAACTCGTGACCTTCCACGCCGGGTTCCTCCCCCACGAGGCCACCGATCCGGACTATGGAAAACTCCGCGGCCGCCTGGAAACCGTGGCCTCGATCTTCGCGGAAAAGGGCATCGCCCTCGCGCTTGAGACCGGCCAGGAAACCGCCGAAACCCTCCGCTCGTTCCTCGAAGACCTCGGTTGCCCGAACGTCGGCGCGAACTTCGATCCCGCCAACATGCTGCTCTATGCCAAGGGCGATCCCATCGAGGCGATGCGCGTGCTCGCGCCGTGGATCCGCCAGGTCCACATCAAAGACGCGGTGAAAACCCAAGTGCCCGGCACCTGGGGATCGGAAGTCGTGGCGGGCACCGGCGAGGTCGACTGGAAGGCCTTCTTCGGCGTTCTAACAGACATCGGCTACACCGGAAACCTCTGCATCGAACGCGAGGCCGGCTCCAGCCGCGTCGAGGACATCGCCGCCGCCCGCGCGCTCTTCGAATCCATCGCCTGAACCGTTTCCCATCATGAAAAGCACTTCCTCCAAGCAGCGTGTCAACGTGGCCGTCGTCGGCCTCGGATTCATGGGCGTCACCCACCTGCGCGCCTATCAGTCCATCCGCGGCGCGCGCATCCTCGCGGTCTGCGATTCGGTGCGCCAACCGGTCAACGGCATCATCCCCGGCGTCGGTGGCAACATCCACGGCGCTGACGCGCTCGATCTGGGCAAAAACCTCCGCGCCTACACCCGCATCGAGGATCTGTTAGGCGATCCGGAGGTGGACCTGGTGGACCTCTGTGTGCCCACACCGCTGCACGTGCCGCTCGCCGTCGCCGCGTTGAAGGCTGGCAAGCATGTGGTGTGCGAAAAGCCGCTCGCGCGAGATGCCGCATCGGCGCGGAAGATCGTCCGGGCGGCGGAGAAGGCGAAAGGTTTCCTGATGCCCGCCATGTGCATGCGTTTCTGGCCAGGTTGGTCGTGGCTGCGTGAGGCGGTGAACGACGGCCGCTATGGCAAGGTGCTCGCCGCCCGTTTCCGCCGCGTCTCGGAAAGCCCCGCGTGGAGCAAGGGCAGTTATCTCGATGGCGGCAAGTCCGGCGGCGCGCTGCTCGACCTGCACATCCACGACAGCGATTTCGTGCAATTCCTCTTCGGCATGCCCAAGAGCGTTTTCGCCAGCGGCATCACCCGCCTCAGCGGGGCCATCGACCATGTCGTCGCCCACTATGATGTCGCCTGCGGCGCGGTGGTCTCGGCCGAAGGCAGTTGGCTGATGAGCAAGGGCCATGGATTCAGCATGGGATACACCATCAACTTCGAAACCGCGACGGTGGACTTCGACTCGGCCCGCGGTGCGGACGCGCTCAGGATCTTCGAGGAAAAACGCAAGCCGCGCGTCGTCCGCAGCAAGGGGCCGGACGGCTATGGCGGCGAACTCCGCCACATGATCGAATCCATCCAGGCCGGCAACCCGCCGACCATCGTCACTCCGGAAGACGCCCTGAACGCCGTGCGCATCTGCGAGGCCGAGGAGAAATCCATCCGCACCGGCAAACCGGTGAAACTTTGATCACCTGGCGGCACCGCCATCCTGATTCCCTAAGAATCCAGAGCGCGCCGGCGATCTAACTGCTTTCGGTAGATCGCGTTGATCGCGGCGGCCTCGGCGGCGATGTCGTGCCGTCGTTCGGCGGCGAGGCGGCCGGCGGTTCCGCGTTCGAGGGCGAGTTGTGGATTCGCCAGGTAGGGTTCGATGGCGCTGGTGAGCGCGTCGAGGTCGTCGGGGGGAATCAGGTTGCCGGTTTCTCCTTCCACGACGATCTGCGGCGACGCGCCGGTGCGGGTGGCCACCACGGCGGTGCCGCTGGCCATCGCCTCCAGCGTGGTGAGGCCAAAGCCCTCCCAGCGCATCGGCGCGACATAGAGACTCACGCGCCTGAACCACAAAGGCACCTCATCACGCGGCACTTCGCCCATCAACCGAATGCGCTCATTCAATCCGGCGGCGGTGATGTCTGCCTTGAGCTTGCGGATGAAGGCGGCCTCCTCCGGCGCCTCCAGTCCGGTGATGACAGCGGTCCACTCGGGATACTTCGGCAACAAACGGATCATCGCGGTGACAAACAGATCAGAGCCCTTCTGCGCGCGCACCCGGCCGAAGGCACCGATGCCATGGCGACCCGGCAGCCCGGTTTCCTGCCATGCGCTTGTCTTGTCGGATGCCGGCTGGAAGCGCCGAAGGTCCACCCCGTGCTCGATGACGGTGGCCTCGCGCTCCAGATAGGACGCCGCCTGCCATGAGGTGGCGATCACATGATCCATCCGGCGGATGAGAAACCGAGTGAACCGGGTGTGCTTCCGCTGCGCCGCGCTGGTGAAGACGAGTTTCCACGGTTGGAATAACCCATATCTGAGCAGCACGCCGACGATCATCTCGTCATTGCGCCGGGCGTGCCAGACGCGCGGGCGCGACCAACCGCCGAGGATCACCTTCCACATCGGCACGCGCGGCACCGTGGACGGAACATGCCAACCGGCGGCGGCGATGCGGATGTCCTTCGCCTGCCATGGCAGCAACGCCATCACCGTGGAGGTCACCCCCGAATAGCGGCGGTGAAGATTGGGAGCGACAACTTCTATCTCGGAGAAATCCATGATGCGGATCAAAGTTCGAGTGCGGCGACGCGGGCGGTGAATTGGCGGTGGTTTTCCTCGAACCACTCGCGTGCCGCTCGGCCTAACAGTTTCTTGTGGTCACGTGGCATTTCCAGCAACCGGCCAATGGCCGCCTCAAGCGCCGCCGGATCGGCGTGGAAATTCGTGCCGAGATGGCGCGGCTCGGCGCGATGATACGGCACGAGTACCCCGCGTTCGGCGGAAACCAGCTCGTTCATCGGTGGTCCGTCGGTGGTGAGCACCAACGCGCGGCAGGACATGGCCTCGGCGATGTAGTGGCCCCAGCCCTCGGAGAGCGACGGGCAAAGATGAATGCCACAGGTGTTCTGCAGTTCGCGCAGTTCGGCATCCGGCACGCGCCGGGCGATCAGATCGACGTTCTTCGGCACGGTGGATGGGGCGTTCTCCGGGTGCTGGATGAGTGTCAGCTTCGGCCACTCGGGATGTTTCTGCCATAAACCGAGCAGCAGCTCGGTGTTTTTGAGCGTGCTGCGTCCGGCGACGTGGATGAAGCGCGAGTAATCCGGCTCCGTACTTTCTAACAAGCGGTCGGGAGACGTGAATCCGAGATGGGAAACCCGGGCATGGAGTTTCCGGAAAATGTCCTCCGCATGGCGGGTCTTGCACAGGACGGCATCCATTTTCGCCAGCCGTCCGATGAGGCGTTGCGGATAGCGTTCCTGATTCGGGATGAGGATGTGTTTCCGCGCCTTGCCCTTCCACCACCACGGGGCCACTCGTTCGAGGTGAAACGCGACGTCCGCACGGAACCTCGGCGAAATCACATCCGCGACATGGCGGATGCGTGGCGCTGAAACCATCAATCCGCGCGCCTCCAAGGCACGGGCGAGCAGTGCGGCGTCCTGATCGAGCCCCACGCCGTTGCGTCGTCCGAGGATGATGGCGGTTTTCATGCGGGTGGCACCGGCAGCGAGACCACGCGGATCTTTTCGCGCTCCCCGGCCGCGCGAAGGACCGGGGAAGCCTCGCAGGTGAGGATGTAGTCGATGGGCAGCGCATGGGAACTATCAATTTCCCTCAGGCGGGCGGCGAGTTGGCGGACCGCCGACGGCTTTTCGACCCGATGGATGACGGTCGACTCCGCCAGCCATTCAGGCTCGGGTTGACCGTATGCAAGCGCCACCTCGTAGTCGATATCGTGATGGTTCCATGAATCCGGCGGCCTCCAGTCATCCGCCGCACCTTGCAACCAAAGCAAGGCGCGGTGTTTGCGATCCTTGTTAGAGGAGCCGTCGTCCAGCCAATCGCAGGGCGTCCGATATGCCCTTACATCAGCCTTCCACCGCTCGTGCATCCAGAACACATCGGCGGGACTGGCCTTCATCGCCTTCTCCAGGGCCACCATGCAGTGTGGAGTGGTGGGATCGCCCTCCACCGCAATGAACTCCGCTTCCCAGCGGCCGGGCGCGACAGTGCGCAAGGACAGCGCCAAAACCGGGCACTTCACCCGCCGCGCGAGCAACGCCGGCAGCGGACTGGCCCGGGTGAGGCGGCCGAAGAACCGAACCAGGTCGCCCTTCTCGCCCACCCGTTGATCGGCAAGGATGCCGACGATGCCTCCGGCGCGGAGAAACCCGGCGACGTGCAGCGGGTTGTCGCCCTTGGAGAACATCCGGGTGCCATCCGCCTCGCGGCGCATCAGGACGCGGCGGTCGAGAATCGGGTTGTTGAGCGGACGATAGAAGGCCCCGGCGGATGATCCCTTCGGAAAGAAGTGCACCATGCGGCTCAGCAGTTCCCAATTGCCCATGTGGGACAGCAGCAGCACCACGCCCTTGCCTTGGGCGAACGCGTTTTCCAGCAGATCCAGATTGCGGACGCGCAGCACCTTGGCCAGGCGCTCCGGCTTCACCCGGGCGGTATGGGCGACGGAAATCAGGTTGCCGCCGGTGCGCCGGAAGTTTTCCCGGGCCAGAGCATCGAGCTCCGCAGGCGACTTTTCCCCGGCGAAGGCAATCCGCAGATTGCGCATCACCAGTTTCCTCCGCGCGGGATAAAGGTGCCACGCCAGCCAGCCGAGCCACTCGCCCAAGCGAAAGGCCCAGGCACCCGGCAGGACGCCCGCCAGCCATTCGACCACGCCGTGGCCAAGACACTCCAGCCGCCATCGCAACGGTTTCCGTGGGCTTTCCTCGCTCGCGCTCAAGGCCGATTGCCTACCCGCTGGCCCGCGGCCATGCAAGGCCGATGCGGGCCCGCTCAAAACCACTCCCGCGGCGGTTCGATGACGGTCAGCCCTTCGATTTTCCTGAAATGCGCATCCGAGGTCATCACCGCCGCGCCCAAACGCATGGCGCTGGCGGCGATCACCAGATCCGAAGCGGGCAGCGTGATGCCCTTGCGGTCCAAGCTCCACGCGAGGTCAGTGGCATCCGCCCACAGGCGGCTGTCGGTGGGCACGTTGATCATCACATCCATGAAAGCTGAGACCATCTGACGCGCCCGTGGCTGCTTGATGCCGCGAAGCACCTCGAGCCGGATCATCCCGCAAACCACGAGCTCGCGGAAACCCGCCCATTGATAGAGTTCGCTCACGACGTCCCGCCTCGCCCGCATGAGGTCGATATAGACGTTCGAATCGATGACCACCTCACTTGGAGCCATATTTGCGTGGGGTTTCCGCCACTCTCAGGGCGTTCAGGTCGTAGTCAGGATCCACCGCATCCGCGATTTCGTCAGGGGTCATTTCCAAACCCCGGGCTCCCAACTCGCGGAAGCGCACCCGGCGGTCCATTTCCCGCAAGGCCATTTCCACGGCGTCGGTCTTGGTTTCGCAGCCGTAGGCCTCCATCACCCGCTTCAGCAAGGCCTCGTCGATGTGCATGGTCATTTTCATGCCATACCGGGTATGGCATTTCACGCCTTCCGTCAACCGCTATCCTCAACCCGCTGGTTATCAATACCTCATCACCTTCGATAAAAACCGACGGCACACCTCGGAGCGGGCGCGGGAAAACAGTTCGGCGGGCGGCGCGAGTTCCTCGATCCGCCCTGCGGCGACAAACGCGACCTGGTCCGCCACGGCCTTGGCGAAGCCCATCTCGTGGGTGCTCAGCAGGATATCCTGGCCGGATTCGGCGAGTTCCTGGATGAGTTCGAGCACCTCGGCGGTCATCTCGGGATCGAGCGCCGAGGTGGGTTCGTCGAGAAACAGGATCTCCGGCTTGCGGGCCACGGCGCGGGCGATCCCCACCCGCTGCTGCTGGCCGCCGGAGAGCTGGGACGGCAGTTTGTGCGCGTGGGCGAGCAGGCCGAAACGGTCGAGCGCGCGTTCCGCCATCTCCCGCGCCTCATTCGGTGGGTGGCTGTGGACCTTTTCGAGTGGCAGCGCGATGTTGCGCAGCGCGTCGAGGTGCGGGAACAGGTTGAACTGCTGGAAGAGGAAACCGTTGCGCCGCCGGTAATCCAACAGCCCCGCGGCATCGGCGGCGAGCGGCGTGCCATTGATCGCAATCTCGCCGGCGTCCGGGGTTTCCAATCCGCCGAGCACGCGCAGCAAGGTGCTCTTGCCTCCGCCGGAGGGACCGATGAGCACGAGCACCCGCGCCTCGGCAATGGCGAGCGAGAGCCCGTCGAGCGCGGCGGTGGTGCCGTAGCGTTTGGTGAGGCCGCTGACTTCAAGTTTCATGGCGGAAGCGGCGTTCGAGCCAGTGGGAAAGCCAGGCAACCGGCAGCGTGAGCAACAGATAGCCGATCGCGAGAGGCACATATCCCTCAAGTCCGGCGTAGGAGCGGGAGATGAAATTTCGCGTGTTATAAAAATACTCCGCCACGCCAATCACATTGAGCAGCGAGGAATCCTTGATCAGGGAAACGAACAATCCGGCCATCGCCGGTAGCACGCGGCGCAGCGCCTGTGGGAAGATGACAAACCGATAGATCTGGAAGCGGTCGAAACCCACCGCCCGCGCGGATTCCCACTGGGTTTTCGGGATGCTTTCCACGCCGCCACGCAGGATTTCGCCGAGATAGGCTCCCTCGAAGAGCGAGAGCAGCAAAATGCCGATCAGCAGCTTGTCATCCCAGCCCGCGTCCGCCAGCGGCCGTGAAACCAGCGGCGCGAAGATCACGAAGTAGCCGAACAACAGGTGCACCAGCAGCGGCGTGTCCCGCACAAACTCCAGGAACCCGCGGCAGCACCAGCGCACCACCACCAGCGGCGAGCGCTGGCCTAACAGAAACAGCAAACCGAACACGACGCTGCCGAAGAAGGCCGCGATCGAAATCCCCAGCGTCACCAGCCAGCCACGCCACAGAGTCTCGCGGTATTCCCATGCCTTGTGCCAGTCGGTCTGGGCGCCGAGCGCGCCGAAAACGGCGGTGAACAGCACGCCCAACAACGCGGCGATCCCGAGGGCCGCGGCGATGTTGGCGATGACAAGGCGTTTCGACATGCCGTCCGCTCAACGAAGGATGAAAGGAATGCCGGCCTCCTCGAGGAAGCGCTTCTCGGCCGCAAGGTATTGTTCGCCGAGTTTCGCGAAGCCGCCATCGGCGCGGAACTTGGTGAGAAAGGCGTTCACCTTATCACGCAGTTCGCCCTTGTCTTTCGCGATACCCACCGCCCACGACTCCTCGACAAACGGCTTGAGCAGCCCGCGGGTGGTTTCGCGATTCTCATTGGCATATTGGAAGATGCTCAGTTGATCATAGATGAACGCGTCCGCCCGGCCCTGCACCACCTCCATCACGCAGGACGACGGGTTTTCAAAAACCACGCGTTTCGCCTGCGGCAGATTGGCGGCCGCCCACGCCTCGCCGGTGGTCGCCGCCTTCACCGAGATGACCTTGCCGGACTTGCGAAGGTCCTCCACCGATTGCACATCGGAGTTCTTCGCCACCAGCAGGGCAAGCCCGGTGAAGGCGTAGGGATCCGAAAAATCGATCGACATCCGCCGCTCGTCATTCGCGGTCATCGACGAGATCACCAGGTCGATGTTGCCCGTCTTCAGCGCCGGGATGAGGCCGGAAAAATCCATCGGCACGATCCGCAGCGGCCGCCCAAGGTCGGCGGCGAGCGCCTCGGCCAAACGCACGCTCACGCCATCCGGCTTGCCCGCCTTGTCCTGCATTTCAAACGGCGGATAACTCAAATCCATACCGACGCGCAGCGCGGAGGAAGCGCCACCGGACGGGGATTTCCCGCAGCCTGCAAACAACAGCGGCGGAAACCCGCAGCCCATCGCCAGAAACGTGCGTCGGCGCATCATGCGCGGAAACTAACCGATGATCCGCCGAATCAAAGCCGATAGTGCGCGGCGGGATTTCCCGCTCACTTCACTTCGATGGCGAGGCGCGCCTTGCCTTCCTTGTCCTTTTCCACATCCGCCTTCCAGTTGATGGAAAAACCCTCGTGCAGCGGTTTCTCCTCGGAGTTCCACAGCGTGATCGCCGAGTTCGGACTCGCGGTGAAAACAAAGGTTCTGCCCCGGTAGGCCGCTGATTCCACTTCGATCGAGTTGATCCCCGGGCCGTTGATCTCCTTGGAGGACGCCATCACCTTTTCCATCAGCGACTGCTTCACCTTCTTGCCATCCGTCCACTTGATCGCCAGTTCGTCGTCTTCGGTTTTCTTTTCAAACTCCTTCTCGCCCTTCTTGTCGGTCGGATTCGAGTTTTTGTAGAGACTGGGAATCCTCACCCGCACACCGAAGTTCACCGGATTTTTCGTCAGTGTGCCGGGATCGGTCATGCGCCCGCCAATGAAAATGACACCGCGCACCTGCTCGATGTTCAGCTCGAACGCGGCGTCGCCGGTCGTCTTGCCAGTGACCACCACCTTCTCCAGCTTGTCGGTGGCCGGTTCCTTCGCCGTGAGCGACTCCACCTGGATCTGGCGCATCACCACCTTGCCATCGCCCATGTTTTCCTCGATACCCACCTGGATCTTGATGTCCAGAATGAGCGAAACCTTGTCCCCCTTGTCGGTGAACGAGGAGAGCACGATGTCACCCTGCGAGGACAGGCCGATCTGGAAACGCTTCGACGAATGCCCGGCGTAAAAACCGATCCACGGCTGCTTGCTGAGTGACGGAAGTTGCGCGTGGACCGTCGGCATGGCGGAAACTCCGAGCAACAGGGTGGATATCGCGGTGGTGATGGATTTTCGTGCTTTCACGACCCGATCCAAGCGCACACCGCATCCGTCCGCCAGAGAAAATCTTAGGGGGCCCAGCCATCACATTGAACGGGAGCGGAGCCAATGGAGGGGCCACTTCTGTTAAGGATGTTTCCGCAAATCCCTCAGTCTCCGCAGAAGTCTCGCTGCCACGCAGCTTGCGGGCCCCGTCCTTGCGTTTGGGCCCAAAACTCTCCCGCGCCGAATCGAACATCCCATTCACGAACTCCCTCGACCCGATCACGGCTCCGCTCGAGAAGAACCTCACCCGGCAACGCACAAACCGGTCGAACGGGATTTCCCCCAGCCGCTTCCGCTCAGCCTCTAACAGACACCGCTGTTCCTTTTCGAGCTGTGCCCTGGTCCGCCCCTTGCGTTTGGTGATCCGCTTTTATCTCGCCGCTTCGTTCCACCCGTTCCTCCACCCGTTCGCCCTACCCGGCCATCAGGACCTTCCGATATTCCAAGCCCCCAACGTCGCTCCAAAACGCCGCATCCGCCGACACCTCCTTGTGCGCCCGCAGCGCCCTAACCAAACCGGCCCTGACCTTCGTGCAGTTGCCCTTCGCCCAACCGCCACGCCGTCCTCCACAATCACACTTTTGGAGCGGTCCTCCCAAAGATGCCCCGAACGCCGTTGTCAGAATCCCCGCCTAGCTTGGCAAGGCCTCCGCAACCGCTAAACCCGCCGAGCCACCCATAAGGAGGATATCCGAGGGCAAGGTCCGCCGTCGGTGGGGTCGGCGGCATGCCGCAGGTGCAAAGGGGGCGCTCCCCGGTGGAACCGGTGAGGCGCCTTCTCCCGGAACAGGATTCCAAGCCACGGATAGTGGGTCATGAACGCGTCGCTCGCAACGCCCCTCCAGATCCGTCACGCATTTCTCGCAAGCGCGAAGCCCTTCGGAAGAAGCGAGTGAGTCGCGATGCCTTGATGCCAAACTTTCGGCTTGCCGGCCACCGACTCCGGGGATTGTGTGCGGTTGCCTTCCGCCTCCGTGTGCCATCGCCCGTTCGCCACCCCGATAAGGCTTCCGGGTCCTTCCCGGCAAACCGCTTTCCCACTCAAAAACCCATCCAGCTCCACCGTCCGAGCCAACCCGCGTCCGACCATGAGTTCCATCGAGGAAGCCGAACAATTGATGATGCGTGCGGACCGGTTGCACACACTTCACTGGTCGGACCTGCCCAAAGGCCATGGTCCGCCACTGGCGGTCGTGCGCGCCACCGAACATCCGGAGTTTCCCCAACACCACCACGAGTTCTGGGAAATCGTGCTCGTGACCCGCGGCACCGGATTGATGGTCTTCGGTTCCAAACCGCTGCCGATCAAGGTCGGGGACGTGTTCGTGATTGCCCGCGACCAGAAGCACGCCTACCGCGAAACCCACTCGCTGGACATCATCAACATCGCGTTTGATCCGGACTTCATCGGGTCCCACCACCCGGTCCTGGATGAATGGATGAGCAAGGACGCGTTGTTCGCCGTTGGACCGCGCTGGAGACCGGGGGAAACCCCGGGTGAATGCCTGCACCTAGGCCCGTCCGAGTTCGCGCGGGCGCTTGATCTGGTCCAGCGGCTTGAGGGTGAACTCGGAAACGCTTGTGCCGAGGCAAGGGTCGCCGCCTTCGCCTACTTCCTGCTTCTCATCACCCTGCTGCGGCGCCACTGCCTGCCATGGGAACCCACCGGCGATGCGGCACCCGGCACGCGGATCGGGCGCGCAGTGGAATTCATCGAGAATCACTTCGCGGAGCCGATCACCATCGACGACATCGCCGCGTGCAGCCATGTCTCCAGACGGCATTTCTTCCGCCTGTTCGAGCAGGCGGTGGGCATGGCACCGATGGAGTATCTCAAGAAGGTGCGGCTCCAGAAAGCCGCGGCGATGCTGCTCACCACCAACGCCAACGTCACCGAAGTGGCCTACGCCTGCGGTTTCAACGACAGCAATTACTTCAGCACCCTCTACCACAAGGAGTTCGGCGTCTCACCCAGCCGCTTCAAGAGGGACGGCCGCGCGGGATGACGCGCACCACGGACGGAACGCCGGCTAGGCGACCACACCCGGCCCGCTTGCCGTGGCGGACGGCGCTTGGCATTGCCACAAGGATTTGCGGCGCGGATTTCAAGGTCCCTGCATCTGACCGCCTGTAGAGTCGGAACCCTAACGACATCCCGAAACCCATGAACTCAGCCATTTACCGGAACCCGGTGCGATCGCTCCTGATTCGACTCGCTCTGGTGGGAGCGGCAGCATCGCTCATCGATCACGCCAAATCGGGTACCGTCACTTATGTCGGCTCGGAGACCAGCACCGGATCCTCCTACCCGGTGCACGACTGGTCCAACACAAGCGTGGCAAAGAACCACGACACCAATGGCAACGACGCCTATGGTTCGGCGGGATACTGGCAGATCAGGCCGATGCCCGGGGATCCGGGAGCCGCGAACATTTTCGACGCCGCCGGGCCGGGTAACGATCTCGGTACCTCCGCCGGATCGGATCCGACCTTGTTCTCGGCACCCTCCTTTCTGGCTTCCATTTCCGGTGGTGCCGGGACTCATGTGAATTTCGGAGGGTATCCCACCTTCCGTGGTCCGGATGGATCGGCCCTCTACCGCCAGGGAGCGCTTTCGGTTCCGTTGAACCAAGGCCCCTTCAACTCGCCGGCCGGCGAAAACTCAAGCCATGTGGGAGTGCCTGTGCAATTCACCCTGGGCAGCGCCAGCCGGTTCCGCCTCGGGCTTGTGGTCGATGCAGTGGCCGATGGCACTTACGCGCCCCACTACGTCAGTGTCTTCCACCTGAACACGGGCACCGTGTTCTCTCCCGCGCTCACCCGTGACGGAAACCCCGACATGGTCTTTTTCGACATCACCGGCGACGTGGGCGACTCCTTCATCGTCGGCCTGTGGCAGAACGTCGGCTCCCAGTCGGTGGCTCCACTCAGCCTCGTCACCTTCGATCCGCTGCCCGATTCCGATCCGCCCGTGCTCTCCCACACCATTCAGGACGGCAACTTCATCCTTTCCTGGCCGGCGGAAACCAGTGGCTGGACGCTGGAAAGCTCCACCGACCTCGGCGGCGTCGACGGCTGGGACCCCGTCCCGGGCGTCGTCAACAACAGCGTGTCCGTGCCAATGACGGCGCCTGCGAACTTCTTCCGGCTCAGAAAGGATCCCTGACCACCCGGACCCACCAAGTTCCTAACAAAAACCAGTTTCATGAAACCATCCACCCTCGTCCATCCCGGACTCGCCGCCTGCTTCTTGTGCGCGCAAGCCTCGACGGCCGCCACCATTGCCTTCGTCGGCAACGAAGTCGGCAACGCCGGCAACGGCTTTCTCGTGCAGAACTGGTCCAACTCAGCGGTTGCCAAGAACCATGACATCGACGGCAACAACCAATACGGCAGCGCCGGCTACTATCAAATCCGGCCGATGCCCTGGGATCCGGGTGCGGCGTCCATCGGCGAGGCCGTGGGTTCCGGCAATGACCTCGGAGTTTCCTCCGGATCAAACCCGACCTTGAGTCTGGCACCTGTGTTTCTGAGTTCGATCACGGGTGGCGCGGGCACCTATGTCAACTATGGAGGTTACCCGATCTTCCGCGGCCCGGACGGCTCGGCCCTCTACCGCCAAGGTTCGCTCTCGGTATCGGTCGGGACCGGGCCCTTCAACACCCCTTCGGGCACCAACAACGGCTACTTCGGCCAGGCGTTCTCGTTCACCGTGGGCACGGCCACCACCTTCCGCGTCGGCATCACTGTCGATACCGCTGCTAACGGCATTTATGCGCCAGACTATGTGAGCATTTTCAGCAGCAGCACCGGCACCGTCTTCTCCAGCCTGCTGACCCGTGACGGCACGCCGGACATGGCCATCTTTGACATCACGGCGGCAGCGGGAGAAAGCTTCACCGCCGCAGTCTGGCAGTTGAGCGGCACACAAAGCGTCGCCCCGTTCGGTTTGGTCACCTTCGATGTCATCCCGGAGCCATCCGGCGGGCTGCTGGTTTTCTCTGGTCTGGCGGTGACCGGCCTTCTCCATCGCCGCCGCAGGACTTCTTGAAATCCCCTTCAGACGATCCGTCGGGTTTCTACGGAGCACACCGGTCGCCGGCTACCCCCATGGCTCCGAACTCCCGCGGTCGCATCCTCTCCCGTCATCGAGCAACCAAATGAATTCCTCATCCAAGGACCGCATCCGGGTCGGCTGCTACTATTTTCCCAACTATCACATCGATCCGCGGAACGAGAAGATCCACGGCCCCGGCTGGACCGAGTGGCAGCTCGTCCGGCACGCCATCCCGCGTTTTCCCGGACACCAGCAGCCGAAGGTGCCGCTTTGGGGACACGAGGATGAGTCCGACCCGTTGGTGATGGAGAAGAAGATCGACGCGGCCGCGGACCACGGCATCGACCACTTCATCTTCGACTGGTATCACTACGACGACGGGCCATTCCTCGAGCGTTGCCTGGAACAGGGATTTCTCAAGGCGCGCAACGTGGACCGGATCAAGTTCGCCCTGATGTGGGCCAACCACGACTGGATCAACATCCACCCCATGGGACGCTGCTTCGGCAAGGAACTGCTCTACCCCGGACAAGTCTCGCCACGGACCTTCCGCCACATCACCGATCTGATCATCGAGCGCTATTTCTCCCATCCCTCCTACCTCACCCTGGATGGTTGTCCCTATTTCTCGGTGTACGATCTCTCGAAACTCGTCGCCATCCACGGTTCGGTGGCGGCCACACGCGAAGCGATCGACGGCTTCCGCGAGCGGGTGCGCGCGGCCGGCTTCCCCGACCTGCATTTCAACGCGGTGGTCTGGGGCAAACCGGTGCTGCCGGGCGAGGTGGTGATCGGAGAAATGCCGCAGTTGGTCGCGGCCCTCGGATTCGACAGCGTGACAAGCTACGTGTGGATCCATCACGCGGAGCTGGACCAGTCGCCCTACACGCCGCACGCGGAGGTGCTGGCGAAATACCTCCAGGTATGGAGCCGGATGGAGGAGGAATATGACATCCCCTACTTCCCTAACATCACCATGGGCTGGGACAACTGCCCGCGCACTGTCCAGACCGACATTTGGGAACCGCTTCCGGAATCGACCTTTTCCAACCTGATCGGCGGCAACACGCCCGAGGCTTTTCAGAAGACGCTGGAAATCTTCCGCGACCGCCTGAGCAGCCGGCCTGGCCCGAACCTCATGAGCATCAACGCATGGAACGAGTGGACCGAAGGCAGCTACATCGAGCCTGACATGGTCAACGGCATGGCCTATCTTGAGGCTGTCGCCAGGGTGTTCGGTCCGGTCAAGTTCCGGCCTGCGCACCAGACCGCGATCGCCTGAGGCATTTCCGCCGCATGCGACCATGCTCCCGCACCATGCTTCCTGAGAGAATGTCAGCCGCATACCTCCTTGGTTTCGTGATCGCGATGATGGCCATCATCGCGGCACCGGCACAGGGTGAAACAGTCAACCCCGGCGTGCCGTGGCCGGCCACTGATGCCCTAGGACGCGAACTGCCGCTTGCGGATGAAGCCGGGGCGCTGAGAAAGGACCGCTTCGTCGGCATCTTCTATCTGACTTGGACCGGCGACGAATACAGCTACGGGCCCTACGACGTCACCAAGATCCTCGCCGGGCAGCCCGACATGCGGACGGCGCCGGTTTTCAAGCACCGCGGACCGAAGCAATGGCACATGGCGCATTGGGGCGAGCCGCTGTTCGGATACTACAAGCTCACGGATCCATGGGTGATCCGACGCCACATGAATTTGCTGGCCGATGCCGGGGTGGACACGCTCGTGCTGGATGCCACCAACGCCGAGATCTACGAGAACGTCCTCAACCGGTTCCTGCCGGTGCTGCTGCAAATCCGCAGCGAAGGCGGCCGCACCCCGCAGGTCTGTTTCATGCTCAATACCGACATGGGCAACATGGCAGCGCAGTTGCTGGAGAAGTTCTACCGGCCGGGCCGATACCAGGAGTTGTGGTTCCAGTGGGAAGGGAAGCCGCTGATGCTCTGCAATCCGGATGCCGCCAGCCCTGAAGTGCGTGGATACTTCACCCTGCGCACCGCCTTCTGGCCCGGCACACCGCCTTATAGCAACACGCCCTACGCATGGCACTGGCTCGGCGTTCATCCGCAGGCCTACGGATTCACCACCGACCCCAAGGTGGCCGAACAGATCAACGTGTCGCCCGCGCAGAACATGCACTGGCAGACCGGTGCCGTCGAACTCATGCACACCGGCAAGGCTCGCGGGCGCGGATTCAACGAGGAAAAACAGGATCCATCCATCGACGCCATCCAACGCGGGCTCAATTTCCAGGAACAGTGGGACCACGCGCTCAAGGTGGATCCGAAGTTCGTCATGATCACCGCATGGAACGAATGGATCGCCGGATTGACCCACTCCATGCAAAGCCCGTGGGTGCAATGCGACGGCTTCAACGAGGAGTTCAGCCGCGACATCGAGCCGATGAAAGGTGGTTTCGGGGACAATTTCTACTATCAGGCCATCGCCAACATCCGCCGCTACAAGGGCGTGCCGGAAATCCCCGTGGCAACACCGCCGAAAACCATCGACATCGCTGGTTCGTTCGATCAATGGCAGGGCGTGGGTCCGGAGTTCACCGGTCACAAGGGCAGCACCATCCCGCGCGACCACGACGGCTTCGGGCGCGCGCCGAAGACCCGGGTCACCGTGCCATCCCCGGACTTCGAAGGCAACGGCACCACCTGGCGCGGGCAGGAGGGCCCGCGATACGTCAACACCTCGGGACGCAACAACCTGCTCTCCATGAAGGTGGCCCGCGACAAGGATTACATCTACTTCCACGTCCGCACGGAAAGGCCGGTCACCCCATCGAATGATCCGGATTGGATGACGCTGCTGATCCGCACCGGCAACCCTGCGAACCATACATGGAACGGCTTCGATTATATCATCAACCGCATTCCACCCGGCGCACAAGGCGCGGTGCTCGAGAAAAACAACGGCGGCCGGAACTGGCTCAAGGTTGCGGATGTAAGTTACCGGGTAGAGGGAAACCAAATGCATGTGGCCGTACCGCGTGACCTTCTCGGCCTCCGAACGGATCCGGTGACCCTCGACTTCAAGTGGTTGGACAACATTCCGCTGCCGGAAGATCCAACGGAATTCTTCGTGACCGGCGACACCGCGCCGTCCGGCAGGTTCCGTTTCCGCTACATCACGGAAAGATAGCTCCCGACCCATGAACCGATTCGCCACCGTCCTCGCCATCACGGGTATCTGTCTGACACCCACGGCGGTTTCCGCTGAAAACGCTCCCCTGTTCAGGAAGTTGCCAACGGAGAACTGGTCGGCGGTCATTCCTGCGGACAAGCGGTTGTCTCGGGAGTGGGAGAGGTCCTTGTTCGAACGCGGCGCGCCGCGGCGTTACGAGGGGGACGCCCTGATGAACATCGGCATGCCGGTCGGCGGCATCACCACCGGGGCCCTGGTCTATCTCGGCGGCGACGGCAAGCTTTGGAACTGGGATGTCTTCAACCGCCCGCTCAACGGAGTGCAACCACGGCAGATCCAATACAAGGACCGTTCCTGGCACGGACTCCCCAATGGCCTGGGTGCGTGGCAGGGCGGAAACTATGTGGAGCCCGTTCGTGACCAACCATCTCCCTTCGCGCAGGGCTTCGCACTCAAGGTCACTGCCAGCGGCAACACACAGGTACGCACGCTCGACCGGAATGGTTGGAGAAACGTCGTGTTCACCGGCGCCTATCCCTTCGGAACCGTCAGTTACTCGGATCCGGATTGCCCCGTCAAGGTGACCTTGGAAGCCTACTCGCCGTTTTCCCCGCTGAACTACGAAGACTCGAGTTATCCCGCCACGGTCATGAGTTACCGGGTGGAAAACACCTCCGCGAATGCGATCGAGGTCGAAATCGGCGGGTGGCTGGAAAACCCTGTGCTCATCGACACCATCGGGACCTACCCCGGCATCTTGCGCACCAACTCGGTCTCTTCATCTAACGGAAACGCGATGCTTGTGAGCAGGGCCGAATTCCCATCGACTGCCAATACAAGCCGTCCGGACATCGTGTTCGAGGATTTCGAGAAGCCACTTTATGACGGCTGGACCGCCGAGGGCACGGCGTTCGGGTCGGGTCCCGTGGCCAGACGCGACGTGCCGGCCCATGTGGGAGAGACCGCCATGAAGGGCGATCGCGCCGTGAATTCACATGCCACGGCTCCGGGCGATCTTACCGTGCCGCCCGATCCCGCAAAGGACTCGGTCACCCGCGATGCGGCGACCGGCAGGCTCACCAGCAGGCCCTTCACCATCGAGCGCAACTTCATCACCCTCCTCATCGGCGGCGGCGGACACGCGGGTACGGCGGTGCGCCTGCTGGTGGACGGACAAGTCGTGCAGAGCACCAGCGGCCCGGGCAGCAGTGCGATGCGCGAGGCGTCCTTCGATGTCACCGCGCTCGCCGGAAAGACAGCGAGGATCGAAATCATCGACAACATGACCGCCGGTTGGGGTCATGTCAGTGTGGACCAGATCGTCTTCCGCGACGTTCTGATTCCTCCACAAAAACAACGGGACTGGGGCAGCATGGCACTGGCGGCCATCGGCGGAAACCGAAGCCGCGGCAACGCGCAACTCGCCTCAGCTCCGGAGCAATCGGTGTTCACCACCACCGGCCCCTCCACCGCTTCTTCGCCGGCAGGCACTCCCCTGTTAGGCGGTGTCACTCAATCGCTCGCTCTCGCACCCTCGTCCTCGGGCACGGCCGCTTTTGTCATCGCGTGGCATTTCGCCAACACGATCGAAACTGTGAAAGGCTCCGAAACCGGCCATTACTACGGCAAGCGTTTCAAGGATGCGGCTGAGGTTGCGACTGACATCGCGACCAACGCCGCGCGTCTCAATACGGTCACCCGGCTTTGGAATCAAACATGGCATGACTCGACACTGCCCTACTGGTTTCTCGAACGCACCATCATCCCGCTCAACTGCCTCGCTTCGCCAACCTGCTATCGTTTCGCGGACGGACGCTTCTACACCTATGAGGGGATCCGCAGTTGCGCCGGGCATCCGAACCACGTCTGGCACTACGCCCAGGCCCACGCACGCTTGTTTCCCGACCTGGAACAGGATGTGATCGAACGCGTCTGGTATGGCTTCGCATTCAAACCGGACGGATCGATGGCCTACCGCGGCGAGGTCGGCGGGGACAGCGCCATCGACGGGCATTGCGGTGTGATCCTCGCCGTGCTGCGGGCGCACCAGACGAACCGCGACGACCGGTTCCTCAAGCGCCTCTGGCCTCGTGTGAAACAATCGATCGAATATGCCAACACCCGCGACCGTGATAACGATGGTTTGCTGGACACACCCATGCTCACCACGCTCGACGAACCGTGGCACGGTGTGATTCCGTGGATCAGCGGCCTCTACATCGCCGCCCTCAAGGCCGGCGAACAGATGGCACTGGAGATGGGTGACACCGGGTTCGCCGCTGATTGCCGCCGTCGTGCGGAAATGGGCCGCGCGGCGATGGATGCCAAACTGTTCAACGGCGAGTGGTTCATCCAGATCCCGGATCCGGCAAACCCGAAGAAACTCGGTGCCTACGAGACCGTCCACATCGACCAGGTGTTGGGCCAGGGATGGGCGTGGCAGGTCGGCCTCGGGCGGGTTCTCAATGAGGACACCACCCGCTCGGCGCTGCGCTCATTGTGGAAATACAACTTCGCACGCAACCTCGATGCCTACGACGCGCAGGCCGATCCCAAAGGGCGCCCCTACTACACCGACGGCGAGGGCGGCATGGTCATGACCGCCAATGCGCTGGGACGCAAGCTGCCCTTCGGGGTCTATTCGGGATTCGCCTGCTATCTCAACGAAACCATGAACGGCTTCGAGTATCAAGCCGCCGCGCACATGATCGCCGAGGGCATGGTCAAGGAAGGCATGGCCGTCATCAAGACCCTCGACGAGCGCTACGACGGCAACAAGCGCAATCCCTTCAACGAAGTGGAGTGCGGCGACCACTACGCCCGGTCGATGGCCGGCTACGGCGCGCTCATCGCCGTCTCGGGCTTCGAACACCACGGTCCCAAGCGCCACATCGGCTTCGCGCCACGACTGACGCCGGAGAACTTCAAGGCACCGTTCACCGCCGCCGAAGGCTGGGGGACATTCTCCCAACGCATCGAAGACGGAAAAATGACCGCCGTGATCGATGTCCGCCACGGCAGGCTTGCGTTGGCCACCCTTGCGCTCGAATTCGACAAAGGAACCACGGTGACGGTGAAACAGGGATCGGCGATCCTTCCCACATCCATTCAGCGCACCGGCAAACGCATCCTCATCACCCTTGATGCGCCGGTGGAGATCACCAAGGACGGGAAACTAACCGTCATCGTGAACTGATTTCGACTGGTATCCGCGGGAAGGGCAAAGCACTGACCGCCGCCGACCTAACAGGCATTCTGGGGCACGAATGCGGCCCCGGCCGGGGACAGGCGGAGTTCCGTAACACCCGCCGCGTACGCAACAGGAGTTCCATGCCGTGAGAGCATCCACGGCGCGGGACACACCACCTGATAGATGATACAATCGCCTTCGCGCTCCCATGTGATGTCGGCCCAGCCGGCGCCGGGAAACGCGATCCGGCCCGCGGCCCGTTCCAGGCTGCCCGGGTGGACCGCGATACGGATGACCGGCCGGCCTTCGTGCAGCGTGGCATCGGCACCGAGGATGCGGCGGCTCATTTGCCAGCTGGGCGCGCCCGCCCAATAGTGGCACTGGCTCCAGCGCTCGTCGAAAACCTCCCACCATGTGGTCGCGCCGCAGTCGAGCATCCAGCCCCAGGCCTTGCGCCAGATTTCCAACGCCGCGTCCACCTTGCCCGCGCGCAGCAGCAGGTCGATCGAGTAGTTCGTGAAATACGGAGTGGCAACCGCAGGCGAGGCCTTCGTCGGGTCGCGCAGGCGCTTGCCCGCGGGGTTGCAGGGAAACGAGGAAAGCAACTGCCGCAAGGTCACGGCCACGGCGCTGTCGCGATCGACCGCGCCGATGCGCTCGCCGAGCACTGCGGCATGATACGCTTGCGGGTCATCTGCCACCGCCTTTCCTACCACATCCCGCAATGAGTCCGCCTTGATTTTCCATGCCTCCACGGCACCATCCCGGCCTAACAGTTTCTGCCAGCGGTCCCAGGCATCGACGGCGGCGACCACATGCGCGAGCACGGCGGGTTCGGGACGGTCCTTTGCGGGCGGCTTGTATCCCCAGTCCACGAAACTCCACGGCAGTTGGTGGCGGCCGTCGGTC